>R20__coassemble_472_pt1 | contig 29412 bp, 26 predicted proteins | sample R20__metabat2_low_PE_040 | metagenome-assembled genome bin R20 | reverse complement strand
GTGACTCCTACAGGATTCAAACCTGTAACCTCTTGATCCGTAGTCAAGTGCTCTATTCAGTTGAGCTAAGGAGCCGGGTAAATCGGCCGGGGCCGATTATTCTGCTTTGGGAGCAATATCTCTCTTGCCTTCCTTGATGCGGGCCTTCTTGCCTGCGAGGTTGCGGAGATAGAATATGCGCGCTCTGCGAACTTTACCAATCTTGTTGATCTCGATAGAATCGATGAAGGGGGACTCATAGGGGAAAATCCTCTCGACTCCGATTCCTCCGGAGACCTTGCGTACGGTGAAGGTTCTTGTGTAGGGGGTAGCTCCGCTTATCTGGATAACGACTCCCTTGAACTTCTGCAAACGGTCCTTGTCACCTTCCTTGATTCTGTAGGTAACGGTGATGGTGTCACCGGCCTTGAACTCCGGGTAAGAAGCAGCTTTACCGTTGCTGAAAGACTGCTCGACAAGCTTGATTAAATCCATTTTTTCAATAATTTAATTTTTGCAGCGTCATCAAACCGTCTGAAGAGAGGCTGCTTTTTTCGGATTGCAAAGGTATCACTTTTTCTTGAAAGGGCAAAATATTTTAAAAGTATTTCGACTCCTTTTCGAAAAGAATCTTGTCTTCGCGGTTCGGATCCGGCCTGAAGCTCTCGTTTTCCCTCATTTTTTCAATTGTCTCCTTATCGCTTCGACTGAGTTTGCGGGGAATCCATACGAGGATTTTCACGTAGAGGTCGCCTCTGGAGTTGCTGTAGCTGTTTACTGTGGGGAGGCCTTTGCCGCGCAGTCTCTGTACCGTGCCGGACTGGATTCCGGGATCGAGCTTGATCGTGATTTTGCCGTCAAGGCTCGGGATTTCCACGCTGCAGCCCAGCATTGCGTCGGTGACGGAAATTATCTTTGTGCAGAAAAGGTTGTTCCCGTCTCGCTTGAGTTCGGTATGCTCCTGCTCCTCTATTATCAGCAGAAGGTTGCCGTTCGTGCCGTTGTGGGGCGCGGCGTGTCCTTCTCCCTGGATGTTGAGTTGCATGCCGTTCTCCACTCCGGCGGGGATTTTCACTTTGACCGTTTCCTTGCGGCGAACGATTCCCGTGCCCGAGCAGCTGCGGCAGGGGTTGGTCACAATTTTGCCTTCTCCCTGACACTGGGGGCAGGTGGTGTAGGACATTGTCCTGCCGAAGAGGGAATTGGCGATGTGCTGCACCTGACCGCTGCCTTTGCAGGTGGGGCAAGTCTTGATGTCGGAAGAGTTTTTGGTGCCGCGTCCCGAGCATTCGCTGCAGGGGCGGCTGCGCTCGATTGTGACTTCCTTCTCACAACCGTTTGCAATTTCCTCCAGAGTGAGTTTCACCCTGGTACGGATGTCGCGGCCACGCATCGTTCTGGGCTGTGCGGACCCGAAACCGCTGAATCCGCCGAATCCTTCGCCGAAGCCGAAACCCGAAAATGCTCCTCCGAACAGGTTGTTCAGGATGTCATTCAGATTGCCAAAGCCCTGGCTCCAGTCCTGACCGGCGGCGCCGTCCACTCCGGCGAAGCCGAATTGGTCGTATTTCGCCTTCTTGTCCTTGTCGCTCAGTACCGAATAGGCCTCCGAGGCTTCCTTGAACTTCTCCTCGGCCGTTTTCTTCTCGGCGTCCGTGCCGCTTACCCAACGGTCGGGATGCCATTTGAGCGCCGCCTTGCGGTATGCGCCCTTTATCTCGTCTTCGCTCGCACCCTTCTGGATGCCGAGCACTTCGTAATAGTCTCTTTTCTCAGCCATATTATGCTCCTACTACAACTTTTGCGTAACGCAGGACTTTTCCGTTCAGAAGATAACCGGTCTGCACTACGTCGATGACCATTCCTTTCATATCTTCTGCGGGAGCGGGGAACTGCGTCACGGCCTCGTGGAAGTCGGTGTCGAATTTCTTGCCTTTTGCGTCGATGACTTCCAGTCCTTTGTTCTTCAGATAATCCATCAACTTATTGAATATAAGGGCTGTGCCTTCTTTGGCTGCATCGTCTGAGGAAGATGCCAGCATCGCCATCGCCCTTTCGCAGTCGTCCAGCACGGGGAGAAGCCCCTTTATCGTGTCTGCAGCGGCGGAGGACACCAGATTCAGCCTTTCTTCCGCGCTGCGGCGGCGGAAGGTCTCGAATTCCGCCATCAGGCGCAGGTAGTCGTCGTGCTCCTTGGACAATTTGTCATTGAGTTCCGCCAGCTTCTTTGCCTGACTGGCGGCAGCTGAGGGCTTCTTCGTTTCTGTTTTCTCCGTTTTGGGGGTCTTGACAGTATTTTTCTTCTCTTCCATTTTCCTGATTTTTTCTTTTTTCAATCAAATAGGTTGCCAAGAGAGGAGACTGTGACATATTGTCATCATTTGAAGAATCTGTCGATCTCCTTTATCGTTTCGGGGAGGGCGAAAATCGCGACTCTGTCGTATGCTTCTATCTTCGTTTCCCCTACGGCGATGAAGGATTCTCCGCCCCGGATCACGCCGCCGATTATGGCTTCCTTCGGGAAATTTATGTCCTTCAGCGCGCCCTTGGTTATCGCGCTGCCCGGAGCCACGGTGTACTCGATCACTTCGGCGTCGGTGCCGTTCATATACTTCACGAAACGGGCCTTGCCGCTGAGGGTGAATTTGAAAATACGCCCTGCGGTTATGAGTTTCTTGTTGATGACGGTGTCCACGCCCATTTCCTCGGCTAGACGGATGTATTCTATGTTTTCGACTTCGGCGATGGTCTTCTGGACTCCAAGTTTTTTCGCAATGACGCAGGAGAGGATGTTCGCTTCGTCATTGGGAGTCACGGCCACGAATGCGTCATATTCTCCGATTGACTCCTCGAAGAGGAAATCCGAGTTGCGCCCGTTGCCGTTCACTATCACTACGTTGTCTGGGAGCCTTTCGGACAGCTCGATGCAGCGTTCGCGATTGTCGTCGATTATTTTTATCGATTCAATGTGTCCGCTCAGGCTTCTGGCGACCATTTCGCCTATCGCCGTGCCGCCCAGTATCATTACTCCGCCCACCTCGATGTTCGATTTTCCAAAATATCCGATGAGGGAGGGGAGTCCTTCCTTGCGGGAGATTGTATAGACCAGGTCGCCGTAGCGGAATTTGGTGTCGAAACGGGGAATCAGAGTCTTGCTGTCGCGTGCGATTGCTATTATCCTGAAATTTTTCAGGTGCTCCGGAGCTATGGATTCAGTGAACTCCTTCAGGGTCAGATCGGTACAGGGCGTCTCATCGTCCAGTTTGAAAACCGCTATCTGCAGTTTCCCGCGCGCGAAGTCCATCATTTCGGCAGTGGCGCTGTGCTTCAGTGCGTCCACTATTTCGTCGGCTGCAATCTTTTCGGGGTAGAACATCAGTTCGATACCCATCTCCTTGAACAGCAGCCTGTTCTCCGCCGTCAGGAAGTCTTCGTCATTTATTCTTGCGACCACTCTGGCCGCTCCCAGCTGTTTCGCGAGCAGCGCTCCCACGATGTTCACTTCCTGGGTCGCGAAAGGATAGACGGCTATGTACAGGTCTGCCCTTGGGGCCCCTGCCTTCTTGAGTATCTGTATGGAAGAGGGGTTGCCGAGCACCGTTTCCACGTCGGCGTAAGCCGAGAGGTGCGCGAGCCTCTGTTCGTCATTGTCGATTACCGTGACGTCATTGGCCTCGCTGCGGAGCATTTTCGCCAGATGCGAGCCGACCTCGCCTGCGCCTTCAATTATTATCCTCATATCGTTTCAAATATTCAAAAATTCCGTCTTTCTTCAAAAATGCCGCCAGAACTATGCAGACCCGTGTCGGAGCCGCTTTGCTGCATACTTTCCTGCCGTCGCGGGCCGTTTCTTTCCTAAGCTTCCTGTACTGCCCGTGGGCATCCACGACTGCTTTGAAATAGTCTTTTCTGCCGCCAAGGAGATAAACCGCCGCAGATCCCCCGTCCAACAGCATCCTGAACAGTATCCTGCAACGAGCCCTGAATTTCCCTATGCAGCGTGGAAGATTCTTGTCCAGCGTCAGAAGGTTGTTGCGATAATTGAAAAACAGTTTCCGCGGTGAATCCTGAGGCAATGTCCCGCCTCCCAGATGCCATACCGTGGAGGACGGGACCACGCTCACCTTCCAGCCGTCCAGACCGAGACGCCAGCAGTAGTCGATTTCTTCCATATGCGCGAAAAAGCGCTCGTCGAGACCGCCGTACCGTTTCCATAGTGCGCTCCTTGTCATCAGACAGGCCCCGCTAACCCACAGTACGTCGCACGGGGTATCATATTGTCCGCAGTCCTTCTCTACTTTTTTCAGAACTCTTCCGCGGCAGTACGGATAACCGAAACGGTCAATCCGGCCTCCTGCCGCTCCTGCATATTCGAAACTGTCCTTTTCCTGCCAGGAGTGCAGTTTTGGGCCGCAGGCTCCGCATTCCGGATGGATGTCCATCCATTCCACGAGAGGTTCCAGCCATCCCCGGGCCACTTCGATGTCCGAGTTGAGAAGAAGGTAATATTCGGCTTCCACCTGCGCAAGAGCTCTGTTGTAGCCTCCCGTGAAGCCGTAGTTCTGATCGAGGCGTATCGTCCGTACCGAAGGGAACTTTTCCGAGAGAAGTTCCACGGAGCCGTCCGAGGAGGCGTTGTCCGCCACCACGACGCCCGCATCCAGCCCCTCGCAGCTTTCCAGTAACGGGGGAAGGAATTTTTCCAGATATTCCCGGGTGTTCCAGTTCAGTATGACGACCGCGGTCTTCATTTACTTCTCGCAGCCGCAGTCGCAGTGTCCATGTCCTTCGCCGCAGTGGTCGTGTCCGCAATGGTCGTGTTCGCAGTCGCAATGCTCGTGGTCATGCCCGCAACATCCGCAGCCGCACTCGTCCTGAGGGAGATATTCGCCGTGCAGGCCTTCCAGAAGCTCTTTCTCAGTGGCCTCGCGTACGCTCTCGACCTTTCCCGTGAAATGCAGGGTCTTGCCCGCCATAGGGTGGTTGAAGTCCATTGTGACCGTATCTTCCTGGATGCCGGCGATCCGGCCCTGAACCACCTGGCCGGCGCTGTTGAGCATGGGAATCATCCTCCCGATTTCGAGGAGGTCTTCACGGATTTTCCCGTCCACCTCGAAGGAAGACTTGGGGATTTCGAATTTGTAGTTGGGGTTGTATTCTCCGTAACCTTCCTCGGGACTGAGAACGAACTCGAAAGTCTCTCCGGGCTCTTTCCCCTCCACTTCGGCTTCGAACTTGGGGATGAGCATACCCGTGCCCTGGATGTATTCCAGAGGGTGTTCCGAGCCGGCTCTGTCGGCGATTTGTCCTTCTACTTCAAGCTCATAGGAAAGAGCTACAACTGCATTCTGATCAATCTTCATATTTGTTTTTCTTATTGTGTTATCCTGAAAAGTCAACATTTGAAAACGCTAAGGTAGGAATAAGTTTCGACATACACTTCCTCGGGTCGTCAGCGGCTGCTACAAAATTTTTCCACAGCGTCAGGAAATTGCCCGTCACAAGCATCTCACCGACCGGTTTGAGGATTTTTCCGTTCTCGAACCAGAAGCCTTCAATCCCGTAGGAAAAGTCTCCCGTGGCGCTGTTGCAGTTGCCTCCGTTGAACTCCCGCACCAGAATTCCGCTGCCGCATTTTTTCAAGAGGTCCGCACAACCCGTTCCGGTTTCTGGCCATGGAAGGAGTTTCGGCCTGGTGTATTCAGCCACGGTGGGCTCCAGGCCCATTTTCCCGGCTGTGTATGTGCTCAGAAAATATTCCTTCACGACTCCCTTTTCTATTATCGGACCCTCGCGGGTCGCCACTCCTTCGGCGTCGAACAGTTTCGAGCAGCAATCTCCCTTGATATGCGGAAGGTCCATCAGGGTCATCCCTTCGGGGAACACTTTCTTGCCCAGACTCCCGTCCAGGAAGGAATTGTGCTGTTGGAGTGAAAAGCCGTTCAGGGCATCGAGAATCGGCGAAATCATCCTCGATGCGGCGCTGCATTCAACCACCATATTGTATTTTCCGCTTTTAATAGGTGCGGAGCCCCTCTGGGCTTCTGCCCGCCCGACTGCCGTCAGACCGCAGCGGGAAATATCCAGATCCGACAGCCTCTGAGCCGATTCCCACCACCAGGAACTGTATCTTTCGCCTTTCGAGTCCTGTATGGTGACCTCCACTGCGTAGTCGAAATTGGTCTCGCGGTGCAGGCAATCGAGCCCCTGCGTGTCCGCGAGGTAGGTCTCGTTCAGGGAGTCGCTGAATTCTCCCTCCTCAGAAATCAGTTTCCAGTCAGGTCCGCCGCATTTTCCGGTGACGCAGGCCTCGAGCGCAATCGCGCGCCTTTTTTGGGAAGTCAAAGTCTCATATCCTGGGTCATAAAGCTCGAGTTCGTCGCCGCTCAGGGCGTTCCTGCAGCAACGCTCCGGGTCAGGGAGTCTCCGCAGGGAATCCTCCTCGAGCATTCTTGTGGCCTGTACGGCTTTAGCTATGAAATCTTTCAACTCCCTCTCGTCCAGGCAGTTGGTCGAGAAGGTCCCGTATCTCCCGTCCACGAAAAGGGTTATCACTGCGGAACTGTCCTCGCAACGGGTTATCTTGTCGATTTCCCCGTCCAGAGTGGAGACCAGGTCCTCTGTGCTTCTGTTGAGCTGGATGCGTGCATCGCAGGCTCCGCTCGAAAGGGCGAAATCCAGGCAGCGATGCATCAATTCCCTGTCTTTTGTTTCAATCATTCTCCTCCGACTGTAAGATTCTTGACCAATACCGACGGGATTCCGCAGGAAACGGCGACACTCTGGCCCTTCCCGCAGGTCCAGGTGCCGTTGTCAATCTTCAGGTCGTCCGCTACTCCGACGATGTCGGACAGGGCCTGCGGGCCGTTCCCTATTATGTTTATGTCCTTTATGGGAGCCGTGAGCCGCCCGTTTTCGATGAGGTAGCCTCTCTTCACGTAGAAGGTGAAGTCGCCTTCCCCGATTTTGACTTCGCCGTTGGCGAACTGGTCCACATAGACGCCCTTGCTCACTTCTGCAATAAGGTCTTCGACGCTTCCGTCATTTCCGCCACCCATATAGGTGCAGCGCATTCGCGGAATAGGATTGTAGCGGAAACATTCGCGCCGGCCGTTTCCGGTGGGGGCGACACCGTAGAATCCGGCGCTTATGCGGTCATGCAGATAGCTCGTGAGCATTCCGTCCCGGACCATATAGGTCTTCTGGCCGGGGATCCCCTCGTCGTCGAAATTCCCTGCTCCGCGGTTTGCCTCAATCGTGCCGTCGTCGATTATGTCGATGCCTTTGCGGCATATCCTCTGGCCCATCCTGTCCGCGAATATGGACTGACCCTTGCGGTTGAAGTCGGCTTCGAATGAATGGCCCATCGCCTCGTGGAGGAGTATTCCGGACGCCCCGGCTCCCATCACAACGCTCATCTGCCCGCCTTTGGGCCTGCCTGCTGCAAACAAATCATCCAATTTGTCGGTGCTCTGCTCCACAAGTTCGTCCATTATCCGGGGTGAAAGCAGTTCGCTTCCGCAACGGAAACTCCGGGAGGCGTGGGTGTTTTCAGTCCGGCGGCCCTTGCGGCACACGGTGCTGACCGAAATGCTCCCCAGCGGCCGGCAGTCGAGTGTCTTCTCTCCCAGGGAGTTGTACATCATTATCTCGGCAGTTGAATATGCAAAGCTTATCAGCACCTTTTCAATCCTGGAATCCCTTGCCTTTATTCTTTCTTCGAGAGTCTTGATCCAGGGTATGAACGCCGAAGTTTCGGCTTCCTCCCATTTCCTTTCCTCCCGATAGAAGGAAGGCGCGTTCACTTCCGTTACGTTCAATTCCGGCACGGCCGTTCGAGGACCGTCGGCAATCGCAGAAGCGGCTGAGGCGGCCTTCAGAAGGGATTTGTAATCTAGATTCTCGGAATATGCGTAGCCTGTTTTCTCTCCTTTGAGTACTCTGATTCCGCATCCGCAGTCGACGTGGAAGCCACCGGATGAGATTACGGAATCTCTCATCATCATTTCGTGGTAGCAGGTGCGCTCGAAATACAGGTCGCACCAGTCGCCGCCGCTTTTCATCCCTTCACGTACAAGAGAGTTGAGCTGATTGTCGCTTATATCAAACATTTTCTTTTCTTTCTTCGGGATGCGCCGTTTCCCATATGAGTCTGTATTTCGTGTTGTCTTTGATCCGGGTTGTCGCGCCGATGCCTTCCGCCACAACGCTGAACGGCGACTTGGAATTGTCTGCAAGCACCCAGCGATCGCAGGCGGGGCAGTAAGTTTCGAAAAAATAATGCAGACCCATATAATAACGACGCCTTATGACGTCCTCCGGTATGTTGTGCCCTCCGGCGGCGACGCGGTCACTGACTCTGCGTATCGCAAGCTCGACCGAATTCAGCCAGAAATACAGCAGGGTCACGGTATATCCTTGAGATTTTGCCTGGTTTATTATTTTAAGAAGCGATCTCGTCGCGAGGGTCGTTTCGATGCAGAAATCCTGCTCCCTTTTGAGCATATACCGTATCTTCTGAAGCATGAAACGGCTGGCGGACACGGACGCCGCCGAGGGGTCGAAGGGCGAAAGGCTCTTTGCGAACTCGTCGGAATTCACGAACTCGCGGCAGTCCAGCAGCTCGGGAAGCAGTGCGTAGGACGCCGTGGTCTTTCCGGAGCCGTTGCAGCCGGATATTATGTACATTCTAGGCATGCGTGACGCCGTATCCGAAGAGGGCGAAATCGCCCAGCAGCGGATCCTCGGGGAAGATTTCCCTGAAGGAATCGGTAATCTCCTGCGCAGTACGCAGATCTTTGGACTTTCTGGAAGTGAGTCCCAGTTTGACGGCCTGGTCGTACACGTGCACGTCCAGCGGCATCAGCAGGTCTGTCTTCTTCACTTTCTTCCAAAGTCCGAGATCCACCTTTCCGTCGTCCCTGACCATCCATCGGCGCATCAGGTTGATCTTCTTGTTGGGGGCCTTCGGATCCTCCTTGCTGTTGAATATGCTGCAACGCATCTCAGCGGGGCTGAGCGATTCAAGAGACTTGTGCCAGCAGTACCATTCCTTGAGGTTCGCGCAGATTCTGGCCACCTCTGACCATTTTATCGTGCGGTGGACGCTGGTCTCGTCATTTCTCCAGCATCCGCTGTCGACGTATTCGAAGGGCTTCCATTCCATCTCGTCGAACAGGGCGGTGCAGTCGCGCACTATCATCGCGCGCCGGCCCCAGGCGAAATGTGCGGCGAAAACCGCGGCAATCTCGATGTCTTTCAGAGATGCTCCGCGCCTGAGGAATTCCCTTGGGAAAATTATGGGATCCTCTTCAAAATAGAGTGGGTCGTTGTATGTTGCGGCCCACTCGATCAGTCTGTCCTTGATTTCTGAAGTCATTACTTCTTTTCAGGTATGTTCACCAGCACTTCCTGAAGGAAACTCCACGCCTTGGGAACGGATGCGATGAGGCATCTTTCGTCGGGGGAGTGGGGATAGCGTACGGTGGGTCCTATCGAAACCATGTCCCAGTTGGGATATTTCGCTCCGAGAAGGGCGCACTCGAGGCCTCCGTGGGTCGCACGTACCTTCATGCTTTCGCCGAACATCTTCGTGTAGATGCCGTTCAGCAGGGAAATCAGCGGGCTGTCCGGTTTCGGAACCCATCCTGAATATCCGCCCTCGAAGCTTACCTTGGCTCCGCAGGACTCGAAGATGTAGCGGACGCGTTCGGCGAGTTCGGCCTTGGATGCATCAATGGCGCTGCGCATCAGCGAGGCGATTCTGATCTTGCCTTTTTCGCAACGGACGATGGCGAGATTGATGGAGGTCTCGGTGAGGCCCGGCATGCTCTGGCTCATTCTGATCACGTTTGAAGGGCACATCACGATGGACTTCATCGCGTTGAGAGCCGCTTTTGATGAGATGTGCTTCGCGGCGCACTTGGAGCTCTTCTTTATTGTGTAAACGAAGTCGGGATCGCTTTCCTTGTAGCGTGCCTTGGCATTTGCGAGGCTGTTTTCGAGGGCTGCCTTGACAGCTTTCTCGTTCTTTGCGGGAACGGCAAGCTCGACGTCAGCCTCGAAGGGGATGGCGTTGCGAAGGCTCCCTCCCGTGAAATTCACGAGCTCGGCTCCGAGCTTTTCCATAACCGGGATTATCGCGGCTGCGGCAATCTGGTTCGCGTTTCCTCTGTAAAGGGAGATATCCATTCCGGAATGTCCTCCCTGGAGGCCGCTGATACTGATTTTTATCGCTACATAGTCTTCCGGAGTCGCGACGTTCCTGTAGCCGAATTCGGCGATGGCGTCCAGCCCGCCGGCGCAACCGATGCAAAGTTCGTCGTCGTCTTCGGAATCCACGTTGATGAGGATGTCGCCGTTCAGGATGCCCGGTTTGAGCATTTCAGCTCCTGTCATTCCGGTCTCCTCGTCGTAGGTGATGAGCGCTTCAACGGGACCGTGTTTGATATTGTCCGCTTCCATCACGGACATCGCAAGGGCCACTCCGAGTCCGTCGTCAGCGCCGAGGGTTGTGCCGTTTGCCTTCACCCAGTCACCGTCAATCACGGTCTCGATGGGGTCGTTCAGGAAATCGTGCTTCGATGAGGATATCTTCTGGGGCACCATGTCCATATGGGCCTGGAAAATGACTCCTCTGCGGTTTTCGTAGCCGGGAGTTGCAGGTTTGCGCATTATGACGTTGCCTGTCTCGTCGGCGAAGGCCTCTATTCCTTTTTCCGAGGCCCATTTAAGCAGGAATTCCCTTACCTTCTCCTCGTGCTTCGAGGGGCGGGGCTGCTGGGTCAACAGGTAGAAATTGTTCCAGACATTGCTGGGTTGAAGATCTTTGATAGTCATATATTCTCGATTTACAGTTTAACTTTCAGTGGCCGCTTCAATTTTCTTGAGCATGGCGAACATTATGCCGCCTGCAATCACGCAGAGGCCCATAAGTATCGCCCAGTTGGCCCAGAGGGGAACCTTTTCCCAGAGCAGGCCGGGGATGGAACTGAGGTAGTTTCCGATTGCGGTGGCGGCAAACCACAGACCCATCATAAGTCCCTTGTATTTCGGGGGCGCGACTTTCGTCACGAACGAGATGCCCATCGGGCTGAGCAGAAGCTCCGCGAAGGTCAGTACAAGGTACGTGGCCATAAGATACTGCGGAATAACGGGATCGGGGGATACCGTTCCGCCGAGCTGGGCGGGGGAGGCCTGGCCGAGCGAAGCCATAATCATAATGAGATAGCCCAGGGCCGCAACGAACATTCCTATACCGATCTTTTTCGGCGCAGAGGGCTCGAGACCGCCGGGATGCTTTTCGGTTTTTTTCGCCGCCAGGGCGCTGAAAATCGCCATCGACACGGGGGTAAGGGCTACGACGAAGAAGGGATTGAACTGCTGGAACAGCTGAGGGAAGATCTCGAGAGGGTTGTCGAGGCCTTTGTAGATTGCGAATGCGCCGCACCACAGAAGGGCCGTGACGGCTCCCGCCAGAATCTTGCCGGACTTTTTCTCGGACTGGAATACAGCAAAGAGGGTATATACCGAGACGGCGATCAGGGCGAGAGCCCAGATGTTGAAACCTATCCTGCTCCAGCCTGTCGCAAAGGCCTGGGTGTAGTCGCGCGCGAACCATGTCAGGGACTGGCCGTTCTGGTGGAAAGCCATCCAGAAGAAGATTACGACGGCAAATACGAGGCAGAGGGCCACGATCCTGTCCTTGGTCTGCTTCGGGGTGAGTTCAACCGCATCGGCGTTGCCCTGGGCCGCGGCCTGCTTGGCGTTCACGTCAGCGTGCTTGAACCAGCTGCGGGTGCTCAGATAAATAGCTATCGAGACTATCAGCGACACGCACGCTACGGCAAAGCCCATGTTGTAGGATGAGGAGAGATTCTCGATGTAGTAGCTGCTGAACTCTCCCAGGGGCATCGAGGCGGCGTCGCCGGGCATCATCGCGGCAAGGCTCTGGAGCTTGTCGGCGTTCTCGGGGGTGATGGTCCCGTTCAGGAACTGGTGCGCCAGGGCGGGGATGTCGGCCTTGTAGATCAGGCCGGCCTTCCCGAGGAACTTGTTGGTGATTGCAGTTGCCGCTGAAGGGGCGAACATCGCGCCGATGTTGATGGCCATGTAGAACAGGCTGAAGGCAGAGTCGCGCTTGGCGCTGTATTTCGGGTCGTCATAAAGGTTTCCGACCAGTACCTGCAGGTTGCCCTTGAAGAGACCCGTGCCGAGAGAGATCAGAAGCAGGGCGCCGATCATCAGGGCTATTCCGAATCCGTTTGGAGCAGTGGGGATGGCGAGGGCCAGATAGCCCAGGAACATCACGCAGACGCCGGTCACGACGCATTTCCCGTAACCGATCTTGTCGGCCAGGATACCGCCGACCACGGGGAAGAAATAGACGCAGGCGAGGAAAATCGCATAAACTGTGCTTGCCAGCGAGCCCGCCCAGCCGAATTTCGCCTGGAGGAACAGCATGAAGATGGCAAGCATGGTGTAGTAGCCGAAGCGCTCGCCTGTGTTGGCAAGGGCGAGGGCGAACAGACCTTTTGGTTGACCTTTGAACATATCTTTTGTTTATATTTTGTCAAATATAATGAATTAAGATCAGCGGAGCAACAAAAAAAGATGCAATCTCTTGCATCTTTTTTCTATCAGTCTTGGTCGAGGGCCGCTTATTCGGCTGCAACTTCGATCTTCACGTCGGCGAAAACGCCCTTGTAGCACTTGACCTTGCCTTCGAACTCTCCGACTTCCTTGATTTCGGGAAGGGTGATGTTCTTCTTCTCAACGTCGAATCCGGCTTCCTTGAGAGCGTCGGCAACCTGAGCTGCGGTGATGGCTCCGTAGAGCTTGCCGCCCTCGCCCACCTTTGCGCTGAGCTTCACTGCGCTTGCGGAAATCTTTGAAGCGAGAGCCTCGGCGTCGGCGACGAGCTTGGCCTCTTTGTGCGCCCTCTGGCGGAGGGTCTCCTCGTGCTGCTTGAGAGCGGAGGGCGTTCCGATGGCTGCGAAGCCCTGGGGAACGAGATAATTGACAGCGTAACCGGTCTTAACTTCTACCACATCTCCGGCCTCGCCGAGATTGGCAACTTCTTTCTTGAGAATGATCTTCATAACGCTTCAATTATTTAAGGAGGTCAGTTACATATGGGAGGAGTGCGAGTGAGCGTGCGCGCTTCACTGCCTGTGCTACCTTGCGCTGGAACTTGAGGGAAGTCCCGGTGATGCGGCGAGGGAGAATCTTGCCCTGCTCGTTGAGGAACTTCTTGAGGAACTCAGGATCCTTGTAGTCTACATACTTGATTCCTGCCTTCTTGAAACGGCAGTACTTCTTCTTGCGAACCTCTACGGTAGGAGGGTTCAGATAACGGATTTCATTATTCTCTGCCATGATTATGCCTCCTGCTCTGCTTTAGGTTCAACTTCGGCCTCGGCCTTGGGAGCGGCAGCCTTGGCTGCACGGTTGTTGCGACGGCGCTCGGCGTAAGCTGCTGCATCCTTGTCGAGGGCTACGGTGAGGTAGCGGATGATGCGCTCGTCGCGGTGATACTGCGTCTCCAGAGTCGCTACGAACTCGGGATCGGCTTTGAATTCGATCAGGTAATAGAATCCTGATGTCTTGTGCTGGATCGGGTACGCGAGCTGCTTGAGCCCCCAATCCTCTTCGTACACTACTTCGCCACCATTGTCCTTGATGAGCTTGGTGTACTTGGCAACCGCTTCCTTCATCTGGGAATCAGACAAAACGGGAGTTGCAATGAAAACGGTTTCGTACTGTTTTAACATCTTGATTTGTAATTAATTAATAAAACGTCCCCGTAAAAGGGGACGCAAATATAGCAATTATTTCCTTTTTTGCCAAACTATTCTGCCAGATATCCTTGGGGGTGCAGCGCCACAAGGTCCAGCGAGGCATAGTGTTTCTGGATGCGGTCGGTGTCCGCGCGGGCGTCGCCGGTCAGTTCAATGCGCGGACCATGGCCGAAAATCTTCTTTTTGTAGTCGTAATATCCGGCATAGACGGGGACTCCGGTGTGGCGGGCTATCGAGTGGTATCCTGTCTTCCATTTGCGGACGGCCTTTCTCGTGCCTTCGGGGCAGAGGCAGAGGTAGAAAGAGTCGGATTTTTCCATTTCGTGCAGAATCCCCATCAGTGCCCCCTGAGGCTCTCTTCGGTCGATAGGGAAACCTCCCAGAGCCCGCAGCATGGGACCTGCCGGGAAGAAGAAAGCCTCTTTCTTTATCATCACCCTGAATTTCACGCCGATGGACGAGGCATAGATGTAGCCGACCACGAAATCCCAGATGCTGGTATGCGGTGCGGCGAGAAATATCGCCTTTTTTTCGGAGATGCAGGCGTCATCGGGGGAGCCGTACTTCCAGCCCGTGAGCTTCATCAGGAATTTTGCTGTCTTCTGTTTCATCTTCTCAGATGTTCACGTCTTCGAGTTCCTCCTCGCTGCGCAGGTTCTTGCGGATGAAATTCTGCCTCTCCATAGTGTTGTCGCCCATATAGAACTCCATCAGGCTGGAAATGGATTCCTCTTCGGCCAGGCTTACGAGGTCGAGCCTCATCTCGCTTCCAATGAAATGGACGAATTCGTCGGAGGATATCTCTCCCAGACCTTTGAAGCGGGTGATCTCCACGCCGGTCTTGAGCTCGTCGATTGCCTTCTGCTTCTCGTCGGGGGAGTAGCAGTAGCGGTTCTCCTTCTTGTTGCGGACCCTGAACAGAGGGGTCTGGAGAATATGCACGTGGCCGCGACGTATCAGGTCGGGGTAGTACTTCATGAAGAAGGTCAGCACAAGCATTCTGATGTGCATTCCGTCGTCATCGGCATCGGTCGCGACTATTATCTGGTTGTAGCGCAGGTTCTCGAGGTCGTCTTCGACTCCGAGGGCCGAAATCAGAAGGTTGAGCTCCTCGTTCTCGGCCACCTTCCTTCGGCTTTCCTTGTAGCAGTTTATGGGTTTTCCGCGCAGGCTGAAAACTGCCTGGTAATTCGCGTTGCGGGCCTTCGTGATGGTTCCGCTCGCGGAGTCTCCCTCCGTGATGAAGATGCTGGAGCGCTCGATGTCCTCGCGGGTCTTTTCGGTTATCTTGTCGTTGTAGTGGTAGCGGCAGTCGCGCAACTTCCGGTTGTACACATTGGCCCTCTTGTTGCGTTCGCGGGTCTTTTTCTGGATGCCGGAAATCTCCTCTCGCTCCTGCTGGGAGGACTTTATCTTCTCCTCGATCACCCCGATGATGTCGGAATGCATATGGAGGTAGTTGTCGAGATTCTTCGAGACAAAGTCGTTCACGAAGGAGCGTATGCTCTGGCCGTGCTCGCCCTTGTCGGGCTTTTCCCACATATAGACCGAACCCAGTTTGACTTTGGTCTGGGCCTCGAACGTGGGCTCCTGAATCTGTATGCTGATGGCTCCCACGATGCCCTGGCGGCAGTCTTCGGGGGCATAGTTCTTCTTGTAGAATTCTTTCAGAGTCTTCGCGATGGCCTCCCTGTAGGCTGCCAGATGCGTGCCTCCGTCGGAGGTGTACTGGCCGTTGACGAAGGATTTTATGTTCTCACCGATTGCGTTTCCGTGCGTCAGGACTATTTCTATGTCCTCGCCCTCCAGGTGGATGGGGGAGTAGAGAGGCTGCTCGCTGAGGTTCTCGTTCACGAGGTCCAGCAGTCCGTTCTCCGATTTGTACGCGGTGCCGTTCAGGATGAGGGTCAGCCCCTTCTTCAGATAGGAGTAGTTCTTCACCATCGTCTCGACGTAATCGAGATTGTAGCGGAAATCCTTGAACATTGCGGGATCGGGGTAGAACTCCACGAGGGTACCGTTCTTCTCCTTCGACATCTCCTTCGCGCTGTCCTTCAGCTCGCCGCACTCAAACCGTGCCCAGGAGCACATACCGTCGCGATAGGAACATACGTAGAAGTCCTTGGAAAGCGCGTTGACGGCCTTCGTGCCGACTCCGTTAAGGCCGACCGATTTCTTGAACGCCTTGTCGTCGAATTTTCCTCCAGTGTTCAGGATGCTCACGGCCTTGATTACGGAATCCAGGGGAATTCCGCGGCCGTAGTCGCGTACCCTGACGCGGTTGTCTTCGCCGATCTCGATCGAAATCTGCTTTCCGTAACCCATCGCGAATTCGTCTATCGAGTTGTCGATGACCTCTTTGAGGAGTACGTATATTCCGTCCCCGGGATTGTTTCCGTTGCCCAGGCGCCCGATATACATTCCCGGACGCATCCGGATATGCTGCACGCCTTCAAGGGTACGTATGTTGTCATCGGTGTAATTCAGAACTTCTGCCATCACTTTTTCTTCTTCTTGTTCGTTGTCTTTCCTCTGAAATGCAGGACGAAAGGTTTCTGCTCTTCGGAGATGAAAACCGTCACGCTCTTGTTGAAAACCGTGTCGGGCTCGTCGTTCGCGTATTCGATCTCGATGATGCCGCTTTCGCCCGGGGCAATCGCGGTGCGGGTCCATTTCACTTCCGTGCAGCCGCAGGATGCAACGACGGCAAGGATGCTTACGGGATCCTCGCTTATGTTCTTTACGGAGAATTCGCAGACCTGGGGCCCGTCCTTGATGCTGACTTCGCCGAAGTCATGCACCGTCTTGTCAAACTCCACTGGACCGAACACGGTGAGCAGCATAAAGAGCAGCAAACTTTTCATAATGCAAATTTAGTAATCTTTGAAATTTTTTCCGCAACTTATTTTGTCATCTTCCTGCCGGTGCAATTTTCTTTCCAAAAGAGGAATCGACGAAAAAATTGCTAATTCGGTTTATGCTTGCTATTTTTGCAGACGTTTGAAACAGAAAACCAATTTATAACAATTCAATATGGCTTACAAGATTTCTCCGGATACCTGTGTTGCATGCGGAACATGCCAGGGCGAGTGCCCTTCAGGTGCCATCATCGAAGGTGATGTTTATTCCATTGATCCCGCTGTCTGCATCGACTGCGGAACCTGCGCTGACGCGTGCCCCATGGGCGCCATCACCCCGGGCGAATAAACTCCCCGAATCAAAATGAAACATCCGGCCTCGAAAGAGACCGGATGTTTTCTTTTCTGTCCTGCCGTGGCTTAGAGAGGCCTCTGCACGAGCTCGACGAAATTGCCGGAGTTCAGGAACTCGGCCGCCGCGGCCTTCACGTCCTCAGGGGTGAGGGCGTTTACAGCCGCCTCATAGGCGTTCACGTTGTCGGTGCCGTACTTCTCCCAGCCCTGGATTGCGTTTGACCAGAAGGCGTTGGTGATGCGGCTCTCGGCGATGTTCTTCTGCATGTTCTTCACGGTCTTGTCGAACTGCTCTTCGGTGGGGCCGTTCTCGGCGAGACCCTTCAGGCCGTCAACCGCAAGGGCGCGGAGTTTGTCCGCCTGCTCCTCGTTGGTTTCGAATGAGACCTGAAGCATTGCTTTCTCGTAAGGCTTGTGGCCAAGGCTTGCGCTGGAGCTTGCTCCGTAGGTGCCGCCTTCCTCTTCGCGAAGGGTCGCGACATAAACCATGTCGAGAATGTACTCAAGGGCGTTGTATGCCACGCGTGCCTCCTGGCTGAAGGGTTTGTCGAGGCTGTAGATCTGCACGACGGTCACCTTCGGGGTCTGCATTGCGGTGCGGAAGTCGTTGAGTTTGCTCCCGTAGACAATTCCGTCGCCGCGGTATTTCCAGTCGGATGCCTTTTTGCCCTTGCGGATTCCTCCTATGTATTTCTGTACAAGAGGGATGATTTCATCCTTGTCGAAGTCGCCGGTGATCACTGCGGTAAGTCCCGCGGCATCCTTGAAGAGCTGTCTGTAAACTCTTTCCACTGTCTTTATGTCGGCATTCTCGAGAGTGCTCTCGTCGATGTTCTTCTTTCGGGGGCTGTCGAAGGCTGTCTTGTAGAGTTCGCTCTGCAGGATGAAGCCGGGCTGGTTCTTGTAGTTGGGAAGAATCGCTCCGAGCTGGTCGATGCCCTTGTTGTATTCTTCGGGATCGAAGCGGGGATCGGTGAACATCAGATAGACCATCTGGAAAGCGGTCTCGAGGTCCTTCGGAGTGCTCTGGGCGCTGATTCCGTGGGTGTATGTGCTGATAAAGGGCTGCGCTGCAACGTATTTGCCGGACAGCATCTTGGATGTCATCGTGCCGGAGAACGAGCTGATTCCGCAGTTGTTCATAAAGGCGTTCCAGATGTTCTGGTCGAAGGAATCGAGGTCTTCGTCTGCGATGAGGCTGCGACCGCCCTTCTTGTAGAGTTCGATACCGATCTTGTCCTTCTCGAGATCGCTGGGCCTCAGAATCACCCTGGCCCCGTTGGAAAGGGTGACGACCGTGGAACCATATACGCCGTCCTTCAACGACTTCACCTTTGCGTCCTTGATGGTTGCGGGATCCACGAACGAATCGGGAATCTCCTCGACCTCGCCGCGGTCAATCTGAGCCTCGGCGACCTTGGCCACGATTTCCTTGAGCTGGTCCTCGGTGGGGTGCTGCAGACCTTCCTTCTCGGGAGCGGTGTAGAGCACGGCCACGTTCTCCTTGGTGATTATCTGGGCGGCCACCTGGTTGAGCATTTCGGTCTGGAGCTGGGGGAGTATCATCTTCACGAGCTCATACTTCTGCTCGGGATCCATATATGAGTGGTTGCCGATGAAATGATTCATTATGGGCTGGATGAACTCGCGGTTCTGTCTCGTTTCCTTTCTCTTTGCGGCTGATTCGAACCCTGCGAGCAGATTGGCCTTTGCCCTTTCAACCTCGCTGTCGTTGAAGCCGTAGCGCTTCATCCTCTCGATTTCGGTCAGCATTGCCTCGAAGCCGCTCAGGGCCTCGCCTTCCTTGACGGAAACGTCGCCAAAGACTATGTCGGTGGATTCGCAGAGGTTGCCTGCTCCAAAGCTTGCGTCGAGGAAGGGAGCACCGGGCTTTGCGGAAATCTCCTGGAAGCGCTCGTTCATCACCTGGCTGATTATGTTCTTCACCAGAGATGTCATCAGCCCGACGGCCGTGCTGTTGTATTCCTTGGGGTCAGCCTCGCTTCGCCAGAGTATCTCCACCTCGGTTCCCGAGTTCTCGGGGTCGGTCAGGACTGCAGCTTCGGGCTCTTCGTTGATGGGGATCTGAATGAAATCCTTCGGCCTGGGGTTCTCCTGGGCGGGGATGTCGGCGAAGATGGTCTTGATCTTGCCTTCGATCTGGTCCACGTCGATGTCGCCCACGACAATCAGGGCCTGAAGGTCGGGACGGTACCAGGTGTGGTAGAAATCCACGAGAGTCTCTCTCTGGAAGGTCTTGAGGGTCTCCTCACTTCCGATAATGTTGCAGTTTGAGTATTTGGTGCCCCGGTAGATAAGGGGGGCGGACTGCTCGAACATTCTCCAGCTGGCGGTGTTGCGTGAACGCTTCTCTTCGAGGATGACTCCGCGTTCGGCGTCGATTTCCTCAGCCTCGCAGAGCACGAAATGGGAGTAGTCGTGCATAATCAGGAGGCAGGTGTCGATGATGCCCTCGCGTACCAGCGGGATGTTGTTCAGCATATACTGGGTCCTCTCGACTCCGGTGCTGGCGTTGATGTTGCCGCCGAAAGAGGCTCCGATGCCCTCGAGATAGTTCAGAAGGGCCTTTCCGGGGAAATTCTTGGTGCCGTTGAAGCACATGTGCTCGAGGAAATGGGCGAGACCATCCTGCCCCGGGCCTTCCTGTATGGCTCCGGCGGCGGTCAAAAGATAGAATTCCGCCCGTTGTTCGGGTTTTGCGTTGTGCCGGATGTAATAGGTCATTCCGTTTTCAAGTTTACCGACCTTGACCTCGGGGTCGTTGGGAAGTTCCGGCATCTGCTGCGCGAAACTCGCGGTGGCAAGGAAAATCAATCCTGCCGCGATAAGAAAGAATCTTTTCATTGTCTTAAAGAAATGTCTTTTCAATAACATGCAAATATAGCAAATTCCGCCCTTTTTTCTATTTTTGCATCAGTAAGATTAAGTTATGCTTGAGGATTTCAGACTTAAGGTTTTTATGGCGGTGGACCGCCTTGGAAGTTTCACTGCCGCGGCGCGCGAACTCGGTGTCAGTCAGCCCGCTGTGAGCCAGAATATATCCGAACTCGAAAAGACGCTCGGCGTCCAGCTTTTCGAGCGGAGCCGTTCGGAGGTTCGCATCACTGATAAGGGTGAATTATTCAAGGAGTATGCCTCCCAGATTCTGCACTGGTATGCCGCGGCCTCTCAGGCATTCGGCCCTCAGGCCAGTCCTCTCTCCGAAAGAATGGAGCTTGAAATAGGCGAAGGCCGCCGCGCGCAGCTCTGGGGCTCGCAGGGCGACCTTCACATAAAGATCCTCGGTTGATCACTTCTTCTTGACGAAGTAGGGCAGGCGGTCGATGGGAGCGTCGATCTCGTAGGTCTTTCCGCCTCTGTAGGTCTTGCCCTTCTCGTCGATCCAGCGGCCTTTGGGCAGCTTCACGCTTCTGGTGTAGCCCGGGGTCATCACTGGAGCCACCAGATATTTCTCGCCGAACATATATTCATCGGTGCAGTCCTCGAAGCCTTCGCCGGGGAACGCGTAGTCCATCGGGCGGACGATGGGCTCACCGGTCTCTGCGCTCGCGCGCGCCTGTTGAACTATATAGTCGCCGAACTCCGCGTGGAGGTTCGCGTATTTGCGGCATATTTGAAGATGCTCCTCGTCGAGGATTCTCCATGGAGCCACTGAGAACTGCATCATGGGCATCATCGAATGGATCTGGCAGGAGCGCACGATGAGATCCTGGTCCAGTTCGTTGTCGGGCTTGAATGAGCCGAGGGCTCCTCCTCCAATCATGTCCGGGCAGGTGTAGATGTGTCCGAGCATTCCGGCGGCCAGCATTTCGGGAACCAGATTCGCGACTGACTTCCAGCTGTAGCTCTTGTCGCCGAGGCGCTGGACGAGGGCTTCGCCGCCCATTCTCCAGCAGGCCCTGAACTCGTTGTAGGGGAACTCGAGGCCGAATTTCGCCCAGAGCATCGACTGCTCCGTATCGAAAGATTTGCCGTCGAAGGGCTTAACTGCGTCATCCAGGTATCGTTCCGGGTCGCCCGCGTCGAACTTGAAGCCGTCTATGCCATATTTTTCCTGGAGTTCCACCAGAGTGCTTTTGAAATACGCGAACGCATCCGGGTTGCTCATGTCATATGCGGCGCTGAAGCCGTTCCACCAGTCCACGATGGCGGGTTTGCGGCCTTCCTTGTCCATTATCAGATAGCCCTTGCGGCGCATGGCGCGGAACTCCTGGCTGTCCGGGGAAACGAACGGGCATACCCAGAGCATCAACTTGAAGCCCATTGAATGCAGTTCGTCCATCATCGCCTTGGGATCCGAGAACTTCTCGGGACGGAATTCAGTGCTGCCGTAGTATTTCTGCCAGTTGTCGTCTATCATCAGTATGCCTGAGGGAAAGCCGTTGTCCGCGATTCCGTGGGCATATTTCAGGATGTCTTCCTGGTTCTGGTTGTATCCGAGCTCGATCCATGTGTTGTACTGCGGGACGTTGAGGAACATCTCGGGAGGGATGTTGCCGCTGGGCGCGAAATGTTTTGCGCTTGCGGCGAGGAAGGCTTCCTTAAGGTTGCTTCCGGCCTGCACGCATTCGGCCTGTGCTCCGTGATGGGGGGCGAGCGTTATGGCGCCGTCCTTGATGCTGCACTCGAAGGAGGCGTCGCACCATATGTAACGACCCTTGTTGGAGACCAGCAGGGGAGTTGTCTGGTTGTTGAAATTCTGCTTTGCGAGATCGAAACTGATGTCCGTCTGCGCATCGAAGGGCATCTGAGGCCCAAGAGCTGTCACGAAGCCCCACCATTTCTCGCCGGGGAGCATCTGATATTCATAGGGCTGAGCGTTTGCGCTCAGGCACAGCGCCAGCAGGGCGCCGGCCATAAAGAGTTTGATTTTCATTGCAAATGTCTTTGAATCTTTCCAAAGATAATAATATATTTGCGAAAATAAAGAAACTGATACCAAAATTCTTATAAAATGAAAAAAATCCTTTTCGCGGCGATTGCGGTGCTTGCCGCCGCATCCTGCAGTCCCTATGCTTCCTACAAACAGGTCCCGCTCGAGAGTGAAATCACCAAGGCCCAGCCTATGAGCGGAATCGTGCTCTGGACCACCAACACGAGCAAGGAGACCGATGCAGTTTCCCTGGAGTACTCCTATATGCTCTACAACTCTGTCTGCAAGGAAAAAGGCGTCTATGACTGGAGCGTAGTCGACAATCTGCTCGACGAAATCGCTTCCCGAGGCCATCAGGCCGTCCTGCGTTTCCGCTACACATATGTGGGTCAGAAGACCTCCACACCCGACTACATAAAGGCTCTTCCCGACTACGAGGAGACCTGCGGCAAGAGCGAAGGCCGCGATACCTGGTTCCCGGACTGGCGCTGCGAGGAACTGATGAGATTCCATCTGGAGTTCCACCGCCTGTTCGCCGAGCGTTACGACCGCGATCCCCGTCTCGCGTTCGTGGAAACCGGATTCGGCCTCTGGGGCGAGTACCATATTTATGACGGTCCCTGCGAAATTGGCCGCACCTTCCCTTCAAAGGAATTCCAGGCTGAAAACGTGAAGGCCCTCGCCGAAGCGTTCGACTACACGACCTGGAGCATCTCCATCGACGCCGCGAACGACTACTATTCGCCTTTCAAGGCCCAACCTGAACTTCTCGACTATCGTTTCGGCAACTTCGACGACTCCTTCATGTCCCGCGACCATGACGGTTACAACCTCACGAGCTGGAAATTCTTTGGCGAGGAACGCTACAAGACGGCTCCTCTCGGCGGCGAATTCAGTTACTTCACCCGCGAGGACCAGAAGCATTGCCTCGATGAGGGTACCGGCACCTATGGCCGCGTTTTCGAGGATGAGGTGGCTAAATTCCATATGACCTTCATCATCGGTAACGACCAGACCCGTTATCAGAGCCTCGACCGCATCAGGGAGGCCTCGATCTCGATGGGTTACAAATATGAAATCAAGGACTTCCGCGTGAAGAACGGCAACGCCGCCGTGCTCATTGCGAACATCGGAGTCGCTCCCATCTACCGTGACGCGTTCGTCGCTGTCTCAGGCGTACGCTCGGACTACAACCTCTCGCAGCTGATGCCCGGCGAGGAGCAGTGGGTGCTGATCGAAAACTGCGGCGCAGACGAGACCTCGATTCCCGCCATCGAATGCGACCACCTTGTTCCCGGCCAGCAAATCCAGTATGTAGCCTGCATAAAATAGCTGTAGGCCTATAAAAAAGAAGCGATACTGCTTCTGAAGTGCATTTCGGCGAAGAGAGCCAGAGAGCACGACAGAAGCAGTATCGCTTTTATGTAGTGGCCTTACGCCAGCTTCTTGTAGGTTTCGTAGCGCACCTTGGCGAACTCTTCGGTCTTCTGCAGGAGTTCCTCCGCCTTGTCGGGGAAGAGCTTGTAGAGCGACGCAAAGCGCACCTCACCCTTTAGGAAGTCTTGGAACTTGCTCCAGTCGGGTTCCTTGCTGTCAAGGCTGAAAGGATTCTTTTCAGTTCCCTCGAGAGCGGGGTTGTAGCGGTACAGATGCCAGTAACCGCACTCGACGGCGAGCTTCTCCTCCTTCTGGCTCAGACCCATACCGGCCTTCAGACCGTGGTTTATGCAGGGTGCGTAGGCGATGATGAGTGAAGGGCCGTCATAGGCTTCGGCCTCCTTGATGGCGTTCATGTACTGAACGGGGCTGGCTCCCATCGCAACCTGTGCGACATAGACGTAGCCGTAACTCATCGCCATCATTCCGAGATCCTTCTTGCGAATCTTCTTGCCGGAAGCGGCGAATTTTGCGATGGCTCCTGCGGGAGTAGCCTTTGAGGACTGTCCGCCGGTGTTGGAGTAAACTTCGGTGTCGAGAACGAGGATGTTCACGTTCTCGCCGCTTGCGAGCACGTGGTCGAGTCCGCCGTAGCCGATGTCGTAGGAGGCACCGTCACCGCCGATTATCCACTGGCTGCGTCTGGGGATGAAGCTCTTGAGCTGCAGCAGGGACTTGCAGGTGTCGCAGCCGCACTTCTCCATCATGGGAACGAGAGCGTCGCAGACTTCGCGGGTTACCGCATAGTCTTCGCGGTTCTCGAGCCATTTGCTGAAGAGAGCCTTCATCTCGTCGGAGCACTTCTCGCACTCGAGGCCCTTCTGCATAAGGGTGGCTACAGTCTCGCGGATGCGGTCGGAACCCAGGTGCATGCCCAGACCGAACTCGCAGAAGTCTTCGAACAGGGAATTCTGCCAGGCGGGGCCATGGCCCTTTTCGTTCGTGCAGTAGGGGGATGCGGGGAAGGAAGCTCCATAGATTGAAGAGCAGCCCGTCGCGTTCGCGATCATCATATGGTCGCCGAAGAGCTGGGTGATGTTCTTGATATAAGGAGTCTCGCCGCAGCCTGCGCAGGCGCCGCTGTACTCGAACAGAGGCTGTGCGAACTGGGCGTTCTTCATATTGCTCTTCGGATCGAAGATCTTCTTGTAGCCAACCTTGGAGTTGAGCCAGTCGAACTCGGCCTGAGCGGCCTTCTGCTCCTGGTAGTCGCCCATCTTAAGGGCGCCCTTCTCCTTCGCGAGGCAGACGTCGACGCAGTTGCCGCAACCGGTGCAGTCATCAACGGAGATGCCAAGGGAGAACTTGTACTGCTTGAGCGTGGCCTTGCCGTCCGCGATCTTGACTCCCTTGGGAGCTGCGGCTGCGTCCTTCTCGTCCAGGATGAACGGACGGATGCATGCGTGAGGGCAGACAAATGCGCAGCTGTTGCACTGGATGCAGGTTTCGGGGTTCCATACGGGAACGTTCACGGCCACTCCTCTCTTCTCATAGGCGGCGGTACCGTTGGGCATTGTGCCGTCCTGGTAGTCCATGAAAGCGCTTACGGGGAGGGAGTCGCCGCACTGTGCGTTCACGATGTCGGCTATGTTCTTCACGAACGGAGTCGCGAGGCGGGCTGCATTCGGGTTGACGAACTTAGCGTTGATGTTCTCCCATTCTGCGGGGATTGCAACCTCGGTGTACTCTCCGCCGCGATCGATGGCGGCGTAGTTCATGTTGACGACGTTCTCGCCCTTCTTGCCGTAGCTCTTCAGGGCGGCGTCCTTCATATATTTCACAGCATCCTCGGCGGGGATGATGCCGGTGATGCGGAAGAAGGCGCTCTGCAGAATCGTGTTGGTGCGTCCGCCCAGACCGATCTCGGCGGCGATCTTGGTCGCGTTGATGATGTAGAGATGGATGTGCTTGCGGCCGATCGTGGACTTCACAAAATCGGGGATGCGCTCGAGGGTCTCCTTCTCGTCCCAGAGGGAGTTCAGAAGCAGCGAGCCGCCTTCCTTGATACCCTTCAGCACGTCATATTTCTCGAGGTATGAAGGCACGTGGCAGGCTACGAAATCGGGAGTTCCCACAAGATAGGGGGCCTTGATGGGAGACTTGCCGAAGCGCAGGTGCGAGCAGGTGTATCCGCCTGACTTCTTGGAGTCATAATCGAAATAGGCCTGGCTGTAGAGGTCGGTGTGCGAACCGATGATCTTGATCGTGTTCTTGTTCGCGCCGACGGTGCCGTCGGAGCCCAGACCGAAGAACTTGCACTCGGTTGTGCCGGGCTTCACGATGGATATCTCGCTCTTGATGGGAAGGCTCTTGAAGGTCACGTCGTCGACGATGCCGATGGTGAAGCCATTCTTGGGGCTCTTGAGCTCGAGATTGTCATAAACCGCAACGATCTGTGCGGGGGTGGTGTCCTTTGAGGAGAGACCGTAACGGCCGCCTACGATGAGAGGTGCGTTCGAACGGCCCTGGAAAACGGTCTTGATGTCCTGATAGAGAGGCTCTCCGAGAGCGCCGGGCTCCTTGGTGCGGTCCAGGACGGCGATCTTCTTGACGGTCTTGGGAAGCACCTTGAGGAGGTATTTCTCGCTGAAGGGGCGGTACAGGTGTACTGTAACCATACCGTACTTGCGGCCGTGGTCGGAGAGGTAGTCGATGGTCTCCTTGATGGTCTCGCAGACGGAACCCATCGCCACGATGACGCATTCGGCGTCCTTGGCTCCGTAATATTCGAAGGGACGATACTTGCGTCCGGTCAGTTCGCTGATCTCGCCCATATAGCGTGCGACGATGTCGGGAACCGCGTCATAAGCCTGGTTGCGGGACTCGACGGCCTGGAAATAGACGTCGCCGTTCTGGGCTGTTCCGCGGGTCACGGGAGCCTCGGGATTGAGAGCTCTGAGGCGGAAGTTCTCAAGAGCCTTCTCGCTGACCATAGCCTTGAGCTCAGCCTCGTCGATGGCCTCGATCTTCTGGATTTCGTGCGAAGTGCGGAACCCGTCGAAGAAATGCAGGAAGGGGATGCTGCTCTTTATTGTGGAGAGGTGCGCCACTGCCGCAATGTCCTGAGCCTCCTGTACGGAGCCGGATGCGAGCATCGCGAAACCTGTCTGGCGGCAGGCCATCACGTCCTGATGGTCGCCGAAGATTGAAAGTGCGTGCGAAGCGAGCGCGCGGGCCGAAACGTGGAAGACGGCGGGGAGCATCTCTCCGGCGATCTTGTACATGTTCGGAATCATCAGCAGAAGGCCCTGGGAGGCGGTGAAAGTGCTGGTCAGAGCACCTGCCTGGAGGGAACCGTGTACGGCTCCGGCGGCGCCTGCCTCACTCTGCATCTCGGTGACCTTCACGGTCTCGCCCCAGAGGTTCTTCTTTCCGTGCGCAGCCCATTCGTCGATGTTCTCGGCCATCGTCGAAGAGGGCGTGATAGGGTAGATGGCCGCGTGCTCGCTGAACAGATATGCGATATTCGACGCGGCCTGATTACCATCACAGGTAATGAATTTCTTTTCTTTAGCCATGATTTATGTTTTATTTTAAATAAAATTCGAAATCCTACGAATTTACGACTTTTTGGCGATTAAACCAACGCTCCGGCGGTTTCTTTTAAAATTTCCGACACGCTTGGGTGTGGAAGCACCGTGCGAAGTAGTTTCTTCACGCTCATCGCGCCGCTCACAGCCAGGCAGGCCGTGCTGATTATTTCGCTGCTGTAGTTGCCCATCATATGCACGCCGAGCACTTCTGCGCCGCCTTTGCGGGCGAGTATCTTGCAGATTCCCTCGCCGCCCTCGTTCTCCGCGACAAAGCGCCCCGAGTACTGCATCGGCAGTTTAACGACGTCATATTCAATCCCCCTGTCCAGCGCCTGCTGCTCAGTAAGGCCGACTCCGGCCACCTCCGGGTTGGTGTAAACCACTCCGGGAATGGCGTCATAGGACATCTCGTCGTCAATTCCCAGGATGTCAGCCACGGCGACTTCAGCTTCGCGGCTTGCCGTATGGGCCAGCAGAGAAAAGCCCGTCACGTCGCCGGCTGCATAGACTCCGGGAATGTTCGTGCGCATATGGCTGTCCACTTTTATTCCCCTCTGCGCCTCCACACCAAGATTCTCCAGACCGTAGCCCTTCAAGGTGGCCCTGCGCCCGACACTCAGGAGCACCTGCTCCGAACAGGCCCGGCAGGTTTCACCGTCGGGGGTCTCGTATATCACGTCCTTGCCTTCCAGGGAAGTCACCCTGCAGCTCAGATGGAACTCCACGCCCTTTTTCGCATAGACGTCGCGCAGCATTGCGCTGATTTCCGGATCGAGCCCGCCGAGTATCTCGGGAAGCATTTCTATGACCGTGACCTTTGTGCCCATGCTGCAGAAGAAGCTGGCGAATTCCATCCCGATCACGCCCCCGCCTATGGTGGTGAGAGTTTCGGGTATGTGGTCCAGCTCGAGAATCTCCCTGTTCGTAAGTATGTTCTCCGGTTCCAGTCCGGGAATTGGCGGAACGGCTGCCTGTGAACCGGTGCAAATCAGCAGATTACGGCATTCGTAAATTTCGCCGTTGCAGCTGATGCGTGCGCCGCGGCCATCAATTGTCCCTTCGATGTACGCTTCTCCTTCGACAACCTGCACCCCGGCTTCCCTCATCCGGACCTTGATGCCTCCGGTGAGTTTACGGACGACCTTGGTCTTGCGTTTCTGGATCGCTCCGAAATTCGCCGTCACACCTTCCGCCGTGATTCCGTACTTCTGTGAGTGGCGGGCGTTGTCATACATCTTCGCGCTGTAAAGCAGTGTTTTCGTGGGGATGCAGCCTTCGTTAAGGCATACTCCTCCGAGGGTTTTCTTTTCAAAAAGGACGGTGTCCAGGCCTGCCTTTGCGGCCTTCTCTGCGGCCACGTATCCGGCGGGGCCCGCGCCGATTATTGCAAGATCGATCATATTGTCGCAGATATTCTTTTTATAAGCCCGCTCAGAACGGTCCCGGGGCCGATTTCGCGGAATTCCTGCGCCCCGTCGGCGATCATCGCCCTTACTGACTGAGTCCATCTCACCGGAGAAGTGAGCTGTTTCAGAAGATTCTCCTTTATCCGTCTCGGGTCAGTCTCCGCCTTTGCGCTTACGTTCTGATAGACAGGGCAGAACGGCTCCTTGAAGACTGTTCCTTCGATTGCGGTAGCAAGTTCCGCGCGAGCCGGCTCCATAAGAGGGGAGTGGAAAGCCCCGCTGACGTTCAGCGGAAGAGCTCTTTTCGCCCCGGCTTCCTTCAGGGCGGCGCAGGCTGCTCCCACCGCCTCCTTTTCGCCTGAAATCACGACTTGCCCGTCGCAGTTGTAATTGGCCGGAATCACGAGTCCGCCGACATCGCCGCATATTCTCTCCACGTCGCAATCCTTCATCCCTATCACCGCTGCCATGCTTCCTGGAACTTTCTCGCAGCATTTCTGCATTGCCTCCGCGCGGGCCTTCACGAGTTTAAGGCCGTCCTCGAAATCCAGGACTCCGGCCGCAACCAGTGCCGAAAATTCGCCCAGAGAATGTCCCGCGACCATAGCCGGCCGCTCGTAGCCGTCCTCTTCCGCCATACAGGCTGCCTGCACAGTCGAATGTATGAAAATCGCCGGCTGGGCGACATTCGTAGCCTTCAGAGCCTCGTCCGGGCCGTTGAACATCGTTTCCTTTATGTCGAAACCGAGAATTCCGCAGGCCAGATCGATCATCTCCCGTGCCTTTTGCGAACTTTCATAAAGGTCTTTCGCCATTCCCGTGAATTGGGATCCCTGTCCGGGGAACACGAATGCCTTGATATTGTTTCCGTCCATTTTCAGTGTTATTAAAGCCTGCAAATATAACCATTCTCCCCGAGATTTCCTCTCCATACATTTTCATCTGTCACGACTGCAAACTTTTCCCGGATTCTTTGCACTCGTGACACCAAAACTGCCGTTTTCGCCCTTTCCCTTGTCACGACTGCAAACTTTTCGCTGATTTTTTGCACTCGTGACAGTTAAACCAAATTCGAGTTTATCGAATTGGTTCGATGTGCCCGGCAGCTATGCTCCGCGGCCGTTGCATGGGCACTCCGTCCATTCTCGCATC
>R20__coassemble_459_pt1 | contig 29852 bp, 24 predicted proteins | sample R20__metabat2_low_PE_040 | metagenome-assembled genome bin R20 | reverse complement strand
CGCTTTTTCGACAAGTCGCTCAGCGAGAAGTCCTTGCGCCACTTTTGCATCCCGCGAGCGGAGAAGAAGAAGAATGTCTCGCGCCCGGCAGCGAAATTGTCGGAGACGGCCGATTGCATCGGGTCGACCTCAGCCGCAGCAGACAAGTTATTTGCCGCAAGGCAAATGACGAAGGATGCGAGAATGGACGGAGTGCCCATGCAACGGCCGCGGAGCATAGCTGCCGGGCGCATTGAACCAATTCGATAAACTCGAATTTGGTCTTTGAATTTAGATGTCCACTGAGAAGATGAGGCCGAGGTAGTGGCGCTTCACGTCGAGAGTGCCAAAGTTGTAGTTGTAACTCAGGCCGAAGCGGGTCGTGTACGGAAGCCAGAGCAGGTTTCCCATTTTCACGACGAGATCGGCGCCGGCGCTGGACACGTTGCCGCTTTCTTTAGAGGACTTGTACCAGGCCAGGTCGTAGTGGGCCGTGAATTCGAAATTCCGGATGTAAGCGAGAGGACACAGCCAGGTCCAGTCGACGGCTCCGAAGGGCAGGGTGTAGTCGAAGGTGAATTTTCCGTGGCTCTTGTAACGGGCAAGTTCGGTGCGCAGGTTCGTGCAGCCTCTCGGGGCCACGTTTGCGTACGGGCTCACGAGAGGAGCATTTCCGCAAAGGGTTTCAGCGAGGGCGGTGAGCCTGATACCGTGGGTCCTCGCAAGACCGGGAAGGTAGCCATACAGATAGCCGTACAGATTGGATACATAGAGGTGCGTCAGACCCGGGGAGGTGGCATAGCCGGCTTCCGCGCCTATGCCCCAGCGGGGATACAGGCAGGATGAAGGGACGCTCTGGAGCAGATAGGCTCTGGCGCTTAGCGACAGAGTGCTCGAATATGCTCCGTTTCCTTCGTACATGGCGGCACTGGAGGAGAACGAGAATTTTGCCTGTGGGATGAAGCCTCTGGTCCATCCTCCCTTGCTCACGCTCAGGGGAAGATAAACCTTTGCTGCGGCGTCGAAATAAGGGTAATTTTCTGTTATCAGATCGGACTTGAATAACTGTTCGGCTTCGTCGTAGCGGATGTAGGCGGTGGTGGCCGGAGTGTCATAGATGTCGGCGGAAAGCTCGATTGCGGGGTATAGACCCGTGTATTGGAGTTTTGCGTGGCCGGCGTTCATAAAGCCTCCGGAAGGGGTCCAGGCCGAGTATGCGACGGTTCCGCTCAAGGTTGAGAGTTCATTCTGGAAGAAGGCCGTCGCGCCGAGTCCACAGTACTGATATACCGAACTGAGGCTCAGGCTCTCCACAAGATCCGGATTCACGTATGCCGGAGCCCAGGAATGGAACTTGAACGAATGAGCAATCTTTGAATAATGCTCCGGCTGAGATATTTCAACCTCCTTGTCGTAATCCGGCTTGAAGGGTTCTTCACTGCTCAATCTGTCTGCAAGAGGATATTTGACGGTCTGCGCGGGATCGACTTCCACGGCCTCCAGGTCATCCAGAGCCGTGCTCCAGACTCCCCTGTCCGCGCTGCTCAGACGCGTGTAATACAGGGTATCGCCCGCGAAGACGTGCGAGTTGCTGCCCTGACGGGAATTGGTGAGCCGGTACATTTTGCCCTCGGAAGGGTTGAAACTGTAGAGCTCGTCCACTCCGCCCCTGTCGCTGACGAAGACAAGAGAACCGTCGTGGCTGTCCAGTTCCTTTATTTTCGCGATCTGCGCTCCGAAAAGCGGCTCGAAATCCCCTGCGCGGCAGACAGTCATTCCTCCGGGAGCAATGACGGAGACATAGATTTCATCCCCTATCCACGCCGTTTCGACCGGCTGGACGCCGTCAGGAGCGCTGAAACTTTCCTGTTCCGACCCGTCGGAGGAGTCCAGAACCACCACGGCGGCGCTGCCATCCCAGGAGTAGAAATTTGCCGCGAGCTTCCTGCCGTCCGGGGAGACTGAAGGATTGAAATATCTTGTCCGCGAGGTCAGATCGGCCGTCTTCCCGCTCTTGGGATCAAGGCTTCTGATGATGGACCAGGAGCGCATTGCCCAGCGGGGGTCCTTCACCGTTTCGGACCAGTAGAGCCTGCCGTCGAGAGGGTTGTATTTCAGCCTCGAGGAGCTGTAGGATGCGGTTTTTATCTTTTCCGCGCCGCCGTCGGGAAGGAATTTCACGATGCTCTGCACTTCGTCCAGGCCGCTTCTCAAAGCATAAATTCCGTCCGGGGCAGCCTCCAGCGAACTGTATTCCAGGAACAGCCTTTCCTCCGAACTTACCCGCTGCGCGTCCATGAACGGCGCCCTTTCCGCGGCCTCCTCATCCCATCGGGCGGAGAAATCCCGCGCTATCGCGTCAAAGGAGCGCGGCAGGGCCTTGCTGAGCGCATTGTATGGCCATTTGTCAAAGCCGTAGATGTCCCGCAGCCCCGCCGCGGTCATATATCCTATCTTGTAATAATCGGGGGTGTAGCGCTTCTGCGAGCCGTATCTCCACTGCCAGTAGTCGCGAAGATCCCCTTCAGCGAAGCAGGCTCTCTGGTATTCGAGAAAATCCGCTGTGCGGCCGCGTCCCGCAGACGTGAGGGCGGTTTCGGCCACCACCGCATCGCCTTCCATCCCTGAAGGACCGGCGAAGATTGCGGCCATCACGGAAGGGACGAGTTCTCCCAGAATCACCTTTCCGGTGAAAGTTCCGCCGGCATAGGGCTGCATCTGGGCTACGTGACGGGATTCGTGAACCGCAAGCTGGATGGGCCAGGGCGTGGATTCCGGATCGGTGCAGTCAGGCGTCGTGTAGAGTTCCATCCGGCGCGGGGCCCAGACCACGACGCCGTTTGAGGAGGATGTGAAAGGATGGAGAATCACCGGCAGGGGCTTGCTGTAACTCTGGTTCGGCAGATATCCCAGGCTCCCCCCTACCGGAATGCGGACCTGCTCCAGATATGCCGCATAGCTCTGTGCGAGGCTGTCAAGGCCCTCCGGATAGACCAGCCTGTAGTTCTCCGTGCGGATCTGGGACCACCGGGTCTGCCCGGGATCCTCTCCGACTGAATAGAACTGGGCGTTTGCAATCCCTGCTGCAAGCAGCGCCGCGGCCACTGCGGTGACAATTTTCAAGAGCAGATTTTTCATATAAGGCAAATCTATTGTTTTTTTTGGTAACTTTACGAGATTTCAAGAGAAACGCTGTGAAAAAAGTTTTTTTCATATTTGTCGCAGCCCTCTGCGTATGCTGCTGCGCTCCCAAGAAGAGCAAGACCGTGGTGACTCCGACCCTTCTGAGGGTGCCGGAATATATGATCGAGCAGCATTTGGTCGACTATATTTCCGACGCCGTCTCCCTTCCTCTTGCCGAGGGGCAGCGGAAGATGGTCGAGCTTTTCGAGGACATGGAGGCCGAGGAGGCTTCTGACAGCACCAAACACGCGTTTCTTCGGATCAGTGAACTCGTCAGCAAGTATCTATACGATCCCAATTCCCCGTTGAGGGACGAGGACGTCTATCTGCCTTTCGTGCAGAGGCTCGCAGAGTCGTCCTACACTTCCGACGACATCCGCCCCGCCTACGTGTACGAGGCCAGGATGTGTGCGCTGAATCCCCGCGAGAGCAAGGCGGCGGATTTCGTGTTCCGCAATCTCAAGGGTCGGGACAGGCATCTCTACGACGTCCAGGCGGATTACACGCTGCTGTTTTTCAGCAATCCCGGTTGCGAGGCCTGCAAGGAGATAGTCCAGACCGTCCGCAGCGCCGTGTTTGCCGAAAAGATGATAAAGGACGGGGAACTCGCCGTGGTCAATGTCTACATAGACGAGGATCTGGATGCCTGGAAGGACTATGTGGACTATTACCCCGCATCCTGGCTCAACGGATACGATCCGAAGTATATAATAAGAGGCAACACCCTCTACAATGTCCGCGCGATACCTTCAGTCTATCTTCTGGACTCTCAGAAGACCGTTATGCTGAAAGATGCGGACATTGTGAAAGTTCTGAACACCCTGTATAATATTAAAAACCAATAGCCATGTCAGTAAAAAGAAAACTTTGGGGCAGGACCGCATGCGGAAAGCCCGTTTACAGGTACACGATAACCAATGAAAGCGGCGCTTCAGTCGTTCTGAGCAGCATCGGGGCAGGAATAGTCTCGATAAATGTTCCCGACCGCAACGGCAAGCTGGATGACGTCGTCATCGGCTACGGCAAGCCCGAGCATTATTTCGGCGACGGCCCCTGCGCGGGAAAATGCCCCGGACGTTTCGCGAACCGCATTGCCGGCGGCAAAATGGATATTGACGGAAAGCACTATGACCTTCCGATAAACAACGGCCCGAACCATCTGCACGGCGGTCCCGACGGCTTCCAGAACAAGGTATGGGATTCCCGCAAGAAAAAGGGCGCCGTGGAGTTCATGTATTATTCCGAAGACGGCGAAATGGGCTATCCCGGCAATCTGAAGGTGGTAGCCAGGTACGAATGGACCGAAGACAACCAGCTCCGCCTGACCTTTATCGCCCGCAGCGACAAAAAGACGGTCGTCAACCTCACCAACCACGCTTACTTCAATCTTAACGGCGGCGGCTCGGTGCTGAGGCATTATCTGACCCTGAACGCTTCGGAATACCTGCCGACCGACGACACGCTGATTCCTCTCGGAGATTCGGAGAGCGTAGCGAAGACCCCGATGGACTTCCTCAATCCCAAGACTCTGGGGCGCGACATCAGGAAGGATTTCCCCGCCTTGAATTACGGTAAGGGCTATGACGCCTGCTGGCTCATAGACGGTTATGTTCCCGGTCAGCTTCAGCAGGCAGCAGAGCTGTATTCCAAACACAGCGGAAGGGTTTTGAACGTTCTTACGACCCAGCCCGGAATCCAGGTCTATACCGGCAACTGGCTGGAAGGCTGCCCCAAGGGCAAGTGCGGCAGAATCTATCATGACTACAGCGCCGTGGCCCTGGAATGCCAGCATTTCCCCGATTCCCCGAACCATCCCGATTATCCCTCTACCGAGCTTCAGCCCGGGAAAGTTTTTAAAGAAGTAATAATCTTCTCATTCTCAGTAATTTAAGATGAAGCAATATCTCGATCTTCTGCGGCATATCAGCGAGGATGGGGTCGTGAAGACTGACCGCACCGGCGTGGGAACGAAAAGTGTGTTCGGCTATCAGATGCGCTTCGACCTGCAGGAAGGCTTTCCCCTTCTGACGACCAAGAAGGTCCATCTGAAATCCATCATCCACGAGCTTCTGTGGTTCATTTCCGGCGACACGAACATCAAGTATCTGAAGGACCACGGCGTCAGCATCTGGGACGAATGGGCCGACGAAAACGGCGATCTGGGTCCTGTCTATGGCCATCAGTGGCGAAGCTGGCCCGCACCCGACGGACGCTCCATCGACCAGCTCTCGCAGGTGGTGGATATGATAAGGAACAATCCCGATTCGCGAAGGATGCTCGTCTGCGCGTGGAACCCCGGAGAGGTGGACAAGATGGCCCTGCCGCCCTGCCACTGCCTCTTCCAGTTCTATGTCGCGGAAGGTAAACTCAGCTGCCAACTCTATCAGCGCAGCGCCGACACCTTCCTCGGCGTCCCCTTCAACATAGCCTCCTATGCTCTTCTGACAATGATGATTGCGCAGGTCTGCGGCCTGCAGAGCGGCGAATTCATCCACACGACAGGCGACACGCACCTGTATCTGAACCATTTCGATCAGGTGGCGCTCCAGCTCTCGCGCGAGCCCAGGCCTCTGCCCCGGATGCGTCTGAATCCGGATGTGAAGAGCATTTTCGATTTCAAATATGAAGATTTCACCCTCGAGGGCTACGACCCGTGGCCAGCGATCAAAGCTCCTGTAGCGGTATGATGGAAAAATGTCTGATAGTGGCCGTGGCCGACAACTGGGGCATCGGGATCAAGGGCGACCTGCCCTGGCATATCTCCGAGGACCTCAAGTATTTCAGGGAAACCACCCGGGGCTGCCCCGTGATAATGGGCCGCACGACCTATTTCTCCCTTCCTTTCCGACCGCTCAAGGGCAGGAAGAACATAGTCCTGAACCTGGGCGGCGCTCCCATTCCGGAAGTCGAATGCGTGAACAGTTTCGAGGAAGCCTATGCCGCCGCGGAGCCTGCAGAGAGGTGCTTCATAATGGGAGGTGCTTCGGTTTACCGCGCCGCAGTTCCCGATATGGACAGGCTTTTCATAACCCACGTCCACACCGTCATCGACGCCGACGTGTTCTTCCCTGAACTGGATATGGAGATATGGGAAGTCGAATCCCGTTCGGAAATGCACAAGGACCCCGAAACAGGTTATGAATTCGAATTCGTAGTGTACAGACGAAAGGATTGAGGATGGCTCGCAAACGGGAGAATTTCAGCGGAAAGGTAGCCTTCGTGATGGCCCTGGCCGGTTCGGCGATAGGGCTGGGTAACATCTGGCGGTTTCCTTATATGGTAGGGGAGCACGGTGGCGCCGCGTTCATTCTTGTCTATATCTTCTGCTCGATTTTCCTTTCGCTTCCGCTGCTCTTCACTGAATCGATTATCGGCCGCAGGGCGGCACAGGCGACTTATGGTGCGATGGAAACCCTCTCTCCCGGGACTTCCTGGAAATGGGTGGGTCTTCTTTCCGGAGTAACCTGTTTCATAATCTTATCCTATTACAGCGTGGTCGGAGGATGGTCCATCGATTATCTTTTCAGAGCCGCCGTTTCGGGATTTGACTATGGCTCTGTGGAGTCTTCATCGTCCGTCTTTGCGTCGATGTCCTCTTCGATTCCTGAGCCTTTAGCCTTTTTTACGGCTTTTCTGGCAGCCACCTCGATCATAGTTCTGCTCGGTATCAAGAAAGGAATTGAAAAATTTTCAAAAATCACGATTCCTGTCCTGTTCGTGCTTATAGTGCTGTTAGCTGTCTATTCCCTGACTCTTCCCGGAGCCTCGGAAGGCGTGCGCTATCTTGTGACGCCTGATTTTTCGAAGTTGTCTCCTTCGATGTTCGCCTACGCGATGGGGCAGTCATTCTATTCGATGTCTCTCGGAGTGGGCTGCGTGCTGACCTACAGTTCGTATATGAAGAAGGAAGAGAACATTGCGACTACCGGTATTCTGACATCGATATTCGACACTCTTTTTGCCCTGATTGCGGCATTTGCAGTGATGCCTGCCGTGTTTGCCGCCAATCTGGAGCCGGGTGCGGGCCCTTCCCTTATTTTCGAAACCCTTCCTTATATCTTTGCGAAAATGGGGGCGGACAGTCCTTTTGTGGGTCGCTCCGTGATGATTATATTTTTCCTTTCTGTCTTGATGGCGGCCCTCACCTCCTCGATATCGATGATGGAGGTATGTGTGTCGAATCTGATGGAACGAAAGAAAATGTCCCGCAAGGCGGCCACGGCGCTGACCTTCGCCGGCGCATTCATTTTGGGATCCCTGTGTTCCCTTTCCTTCGGGTCTCTCGGAGAAATCAAGCTGTTCGGTCTCAATATATTCAGTTTCTGCGACACCTTCGCTTCGAATTATCTGATGACCTTCGGAGCACTTGCCTTCTCGATTTTTGTCGGCTGGAAAATGGGACGCGCCGATGTGCGCGATGAATTCACCAACGGCGGCACCGTCAACGTGCGCCTCTTCAACGTTGTGTATTTCCTCATAAAGTGGATATCTCCCCTCGTCATCCTCGCCATCTTCGTCAGCAACTTCATCCTCTGACCTCCTCCCTCTGCTCCGCCCTTCTTCCTGCACGTCCAGTGTCACCTGCGACATGGGCAACTGAGTCTATCTGAAAAACTGCGAAATCCAGGCTTTGTCGATGCGGCAAAGGCCCTTTGCGGAAGTCGTTATCGAAGGGTTGCGGCCCAGAATGCCGCGGCAGTCTTCATAGACATTGAACCCGACGGCGACCATCTCCATCCTTGAATCCTGCGGATACGCAAAGATTATCTCGCCATCAGCCCCGTCAAGGCTGTAGAACTTCAGGTCCACGTCTTTTCCGAGTTCCTGCGCAGTCACCAGTTTGCACATCTCGACTGCGATGTCGTCCAGTCCCGCATCGGCGATCTTTATCTTCTCTATCAGTTCCCCCACCGCGCCAACCTGCCTGCAGACGTAGCCGGGCAGCTCTTCCGGAGCGTTCAGTCTGCTGTCGCTAAGGCACACAAGGAGTTCCTTTCCGGGATCCAGATAGAGAAAATCCCCCTTGACAAGATTCACCTCGCCGCAGTGCGGGCACTCTCGAAGGAAAAACTTCCCGCTCAGCACCTCTTCCTTCAACTCAGGCTGCCTGCCGACATTCACGCTGGCTGGCAGGCCGGGTTCGAAAGTCTTCGAACAATGCAGGCAACGGGACTCAGACATTGAAGAGAAAATGCATTATATCACCGTCCTGCACGATGTATTCCTTACCCTCGACACCCATCTTTCCGGCGGCGCGGACTGCGGATTCGGTCTTGTAGTTCACGAAATCGTCATATTTTATCACCTCCGCGCGGATGAAACCCTTCTCGAAATCGGTATGGATCACGCCCGCGGCCTTCGGAGCCTTGTCGCCCTTGTGGATGGTCCAGGCGCGGCACTCGTCCGCCCCGGCGGTGAAGAAAGTCTGCAGCCCGAGAAGATGGTAGGCTCCTTGGATCAGGCGCACAACGCCCGATTCCTCGAGGCCCATCTCCTCCAGAAACATCTGCCTGTCATCATAATCCTCCATTTCCGCGATATCGGATTCCGTCTGGGCCGAGATTATCAGAATCTCGGCGTTCTCGCCCTTCACGGCCTCCCGCACGGCCTCTACATAGGCGTTGCCGCTGACCGCCGATGCGTCATCGACATTGCATACGTACATCACAGGTTTGTTGGTCAGAAGGAAAAGATCGTGGGCTATCGAAGCCTCCTCGTCATTTATCAGAGCGACGCTGCGGCAGGATTTTCCCTGAAGAAGAGCCTCCCGGTAGCGGGTCAAGAGTGCGGCAAGCTTCGCGGCGTCCTTGTCGCCGGCCTTTCCGGCCTTCTCAGCCTTGGCAAGGCGGGATTCCACAGTCTCGAGATCCTTGATCTGAAGCTCGGTATCGACAACCTCCTTGTCCCTGACGGGATCCACGCTGCCGTCCACGTGGACGACGTTGCCGTCGTCGAAGCAGCGCAGCACGTGCAGGATGGCGTCGCACTCGCGGATGTTCGCGAGGAACTGGTTGCCCAGGCCCTCTCCCCTGCTGGCTCCCTTCACGAGACCGGCGATGTCGACAATGTCCACGGTCGCAGGCACGACGCTTTTGGGTTTGCAGATATCCGCAAGCACCTCCAGACGCTTGTCGGGAACGTTGGTCGAACCCAGATTGGGCTCAATCGTACAGAAAGGGAAATTGGCGCTCTGGGCCCTGCCGGAGCTGACGCAATTGAAAAGGGTGGATTTTCCGACATTGGGAAGGCCCACTATACCGCATTTGAGAGACATAATCTTATTTTTGAACAGACAAAATTACTCAAATTATCTTATATTGGCACAATGAAACGGACTATGATATTACTTCTGCTCCTGCTGCAGAGTGCGGCGGGGCACGCACAGACGACCCTCAGCGCTCCGGACAGCCTTCTGGTGATGTTCTGGAATCTGGAAAATTTCTTCGAGCCGGGTTCGCCTCAGGCCTCTTCCTACTGGACTGCAAAAAGATTCAACGCTAAATGCGACGGCATCGCAAAGACTGTTCTGGAAGTCGCGGACTGCTACGGCAAACTTCCGGACGCCATTGCTTTCGCGGAAGTCGAAAACGCGAAGGTTCTCCGAAAACTTATCTACAACACGGCGCTTCACAAACTCGACTACGCCATCGTGCATTACGACTCCCCCGACCATCGCGGCATCGACTGCGCTCTGCTCTATAGAAAAGGCTCACTGCGGCTCACGGACTCATTTCCGCGACACCTCACGGATTCATCAGGGTCGACGATTGCCACCAGGGACATCCTTGCGGCCCGTTTCGGGCCCCTCGCGATACTTGTGAACCATCACCCCTCCAAACTTGGCGACGGGGCCTCAGAAAGGCGGAGAACTGCTGTTCAGACAATGAATTTCCTCGCTGACTCTCTCATCGCCGCAGGCACGCGCGGAGTTCTCGCCGTGGGAGATTTCAACGACACGCTGTGGGGAGACGTTGAAGGCTCCCTGAAATACAACGGCAACTGGGAAAGGATTGACGGCGGCTTCGCCTTCGGGGAACTGGAATTCGAGGATATGGTCTTCTGCCCGGCCTCCCTCCAGGAAAGCGACAGGACCCACGGAGGGATGAAACCACGGCGCACTTTCGTCGGCCCGAAATATAACGGGGGAATAAGCGACCATTTCCCGATTATTTTCCGTATATTTACAACTTGGACCATAAAATAACACCTTATACCATGCAAAACAGAATCCACGAGAAATTCGTCTCCATCTTCGGAGAAGGCGGAGAAATGTACGCCTCCGCGGGACGCATCAACCTTATAGGCGAGCACACCGACTATAACGGAGGTTATGTATTCCCCGGAGCAATCGACAAGGGCCTGATGGCCGAAATCAAGCTTAACGGCACCGAAAAGGTCAGGGCATATTCCCTCGACTACGACGAGCAGGCGGAATTCGGCCTGAATGAAGAGGACAAGCCCGAAAAGCAGTGGGCCCGCTATATCTTCGGAGTCTGCCGCGAGACCATCAAGCGCGGCGGCACCGTGAAGGGCTTCGATACCGTCTTCGCAGGCGACGTTCCCCTCGGGGCGGGTCTGAGCTCATCGGCAGCCCTCGAAAGCTGCTTCGCCTTCGCCCTCAACGAGATTTTCCAGAACGGAATCGACAAGTTCGAACTCGCCAAGATCGGCCAGTCCACGGAGCACAACTACTGTGGTGTGATGTGCGGAATCATGGACCAGTTCGCCTCCTGCTTCGGCAAGAAGGGCTGCCTTATCCGACTGAACTGCAAGACCCTCGAGTACAAATACTTCCCCTTCGATCCCGAAGCCGCCGGCTACAAACTGGTGCTGATCGATTCCTGCGTAAAGCACGAGCTCGCATCGTCGGCATACAACGACCGCCGCAAATCCTGCGAGAAAGCTGCAGCAGCCATCAAGAAGAACCATCCCGAGGTCGATTTTCTCTCCGATTCGAAGAGACTCTGGCTCGAGGAGGTTCGCAGCGAAATCAGCCAGGAGGACTTCCTGCGCGCTGAGTATGTAATCGGTGAGGTGCAGAGAGTGCTCGACGTCTGCGACGCCCTTGAAAGAGGCGACTACGAGACCGCCGGCGAGATGATGTACCAGACCCACTTCGGAATGAGCAAACTCTATGAAGTCAGCTGCGAAGAACTCGATTGGCTCAACAAGCTCGCGCGCAAGATGGACGTCACCGGTTCCCGCGTTATGGGAGGCGGATTCGGCGGATGCACCATCAACCTCGTCAAGAAGGAACTCTACCAGCCCTTCATCGACAAGGCCGTAGCCGACTTCACAGCCCAGTTCGGCCACGCCCCGAAGATTTACGACGTAGTGATCTCCGACGGCGCCCGCAAGCTGTAGAAAATTAAAAATTCACATAAATCAATCTTACAAAATAACTTAGTGAACTCCACTAAGTTTTTTTTCTTTCCAGAGTGATGGAAAGGGTGTCTTTTCTATTCCGCTCGCGGGTGCAGTGTCACAAGACCTTCTGCAGCCCGCGAGCGGGGAAGAAGAATGTCTCGCGCTCGGCAGCGAAATTGTCGGAGACGACCGATTGCATCGGGTCGACCTCAGCCGCAGCGTGCGGTTTCGAAAGCGCGACAGGCAGGGATTTGCGAAAAAACATGCCACCCTCGGCATGTAAGAGGGGGGACCACGCAGCGAAGCGGAGTGGTGGGGCCGAACGATAGTGAGGCGTTTTTCCAAACCCTGCCTGCAAGCCGAAACGCACGACGCTACGACAAGGAAATCAATTCTATAAACTCCGAATTTAGATGTCACGAGTGCAAGAAATCGGGGAAAAGTTTGCAGTCGTGACAGAGTTGAATTTATCATACGATTAAGGCAGACCATCCGGCCTGCCTTAATCATATATTCAAAATTGATTTTCTAGAAGAAACGGGCTCTGTTGTCAACTACGTCAGCCTCTTCCATCATAGCGGGGATGATCATCTGGGCGGCGTACTGGGCCTTTGAGAGAGCAGTGTTCTTTGCATCGTCCTCGGTGTAGAAGGAACCGGCCTCACGGCTATTCACGCGGATGATGTAAGCAGCCATGTCACCTGCGACAGGGCCGGCGATGGCACCGATCTGGGCATTTGCGGCGGCACCTGCGATGACAGGCTCCACTGCGGATGCGCTACGGCTTGAGAAAGCCATATCGGGCTTGTTGACAACGGTGGAACCGAGAGCCTCGGCAATCTCCTCGAGACTGGTCATACCGGCAATCTTTTCGGCAGTCTGAGCTACAGTCTTCTCATTGCGCTTCTGGGTGTAGAGACGGTCGCGGATTACGGAGGCAACGTCGCGGATATCGGAATAACCCTCCTTGTAGATGTCCTTTACGGCGGCAATGAAGAAATAGTTGTTGTTGACGGTGATGATGTTGGAAGCCTGGCCCTTCTTCGCGTCGAAGATCCACCTGGTCACTTCCTTGGCCTGATCGATGGCTCCGAAGCTCGAAGTGGCCTCGGTCATCTTGTTCATCGGATGGGAATAAACTCCGAGAGAATCGACAGCCTTCTTGTAGCCCTCGAGGCTGCTGCCGGCGAGAGTTGCGAAGGTGTTGGCCTGGGAATAGTACTTGTTGAAAGTCTCCTTGCTGGCAAGTGCATCCTTCTCGAGGATGGCAACCTGCTTCATCACTACGGGCTCGGAAGCCTCGACGACCTCGGCTGCAATCTGGCCGTACTGAACGGTCTGGATAAGCTGGGGAGTGTTGAGCTTGGCTCCGAAGAGAGGCTCGCATCCGGGGATGAGATAGGTCTGGGTCATCCTCATGGGCTCGGCGAGGCGGAGGTCGGTCAGGACGTCTTCAACTGAAGCGGCGTCGGCGGCGGAGATAACCCTCACGCTGATCTCGGCGGGGCGCTTCTGCTGATCCATGACCTTAACAGCATAGAAGGTGTTTCCATCCACAAGTACGGGGGAAACGGCGCCCGCGGAAGCTCCGTCAACGAAATCGCTGACAGTCTTGGAAACGCTGGCAAGCTCACCCTCCTTGTACCAGTAGGAAGAAAGCGACCTGTCGGAATTCCTGCTGAGGAAATTCTTCATATTGTCGGTGGTGCAGAACTCGTCGTAAACGGCTGTAAGCTCGTCATTGGCGGCTGCGATGTCCTCGGCTGAAGGGATTACTTCGAACACGACGTACTCGGCGTCGCGGCTGGCCTTCTGCTTGAAGAAATCCTTGTGGTTCTTGTAGTAAGCCCTGATTTCGGAAGAGGATACGTTGATTGTGGAATCGATGGCGTAGCTGTAATATACGGGAACATAGTCGATGCTCGCAGTGGTGTTGTTCATCGCGAGGTCATCGTCGATCATAAGCTTGTTCAGGAAATTGGAAGCAGTGAACAACGAACCGTACTTTGCATAGAATTCCTGGGTGCGGACAGTGTTCTGGAGATAGTTCCAGTAGATCTTCAGACGGCCGGATTCATCGGACTCGATGCTCTGGATGAACTGCATGAGGGCATCCCTGGAGAAAGTGCCGTCCTGACCTGCGAAAGCGGGATTCTGGGCAATCACGGGAGAGATGTTGTCGCCGGAAAGAAGGTCGGCGAGTTCGTCCTCACCTACAGTGAGACCGGCTTTCTTGGCATTCTCGACGAACATGAACTTGTCGAGAAGCTCCTGCCATGCGGCATTCCTGATCTGGGTCTGGGTCTGCTCGTTCTGAACGGAAGAACCGGTAACGATTTCATTGATGGTTGTATATCTGTCCACATCAGCGAGGAAATCGGTATATGAAACCGACTTGCCTGCGATCTTGCCGACGTCATACTTGGAAGACATCGAATTGAGCGCAGTCTCGAGGGTACTGGGATCGATGATGAAAGACAAAAGTGCGAGGGCGATGATGACTGATATCACCACTCCGAACTTCACGCGAATTTTTTGAAGAACCGCCATAGTTGTGTATTTATTTTAATTAATAATCAATTAGGGGTGCGAAGATAATAAATTTATCTCAATCTGCACTATTTTTTACGAAAAGGCCCTATGAAATTGATGGAATCTATCATAACCTTGGTGCTGTCCTGCACTGAAACGCCGTAACTGTTGAACGGATTGTTGAGCACCGCATTGCGCGCATGGTCGTCGGAACGCATCCCGTAACCCTGCATGAAACCGTCAGGAGAATACATCTTCACATAGCAGTCGGTGTAGATTTCCTCGGAACTCCTGTCCCAATAGATTGTGTCCGTCTCCATCGTTTCCTGCTTTATGACGTTGTGAACCACCACATTCCCGAAAGCGGACCAGACTTCTTCGGATTTTCTGCCCTTCGTGACAAGATGCTTTGCCTTGTCGGCGACGATTATGGATTCCAGCGCCCCGTCCTCTACATATCCGAAAACCTTTATGCCTTCCGGAAACAGTTCGAAGGAAGAAGTGTCGTTGTCGTATTTTTCCATCAGGGGAGCTTCCATTCTCATAGTGACAGCCCCCTTGCTCGACTGGACGGCGAACATCTGCTCGACCGTCTGCACCGGAGCCTGTCCGAGATCCGACATCTCGGCCTCCCTGAGTTTTCCGCCACAGGAAACGAAAGCGCTGGCAACCACGGACGTGATTGCCAGCACTCCTATTCTGTGCAGTACCGCGTTCAAGACTCTTACTGAGTTCTTACCGTGGTCACGGCAGTCATTCCGCCGCACCTTACGGTGTAGGATTGGCCGGCGGTGATGTCATACATGAATGCCTCGCCGGTCTCGGGGTAATACTTTGCGAACTGGCCGATCATCCTGTTGGCGTCCTCAGTCAGGGAAGGATCCGCAGCCTTTGCCTTCTGGAGATAGTCAACTGCAACCCAGTAGGGTGCACGGCGCTCGATTTCGTCGCCGCCGCAGGTCGTGGAACCCCAGATGGAGCCTATGAGGAAATAGCATTTTCCGGCAAGCTCACTGTCCAGATCCACAGCCTTGCGGGCAGACTCATAAGCCTTCGCGTTCTGGCCGTTCTTGTGGCAGTAAACCGCAAGCTCGTAGAGATAGTCGGCGTCCTGGGAATCGTCGGACTCGGGATATGCGATGGCTTCCTCGAGATAGCTGATGGCCTGGGCCTTGTTGTTCTTGCCGGCATTGAGCCTGTACAGGAAATATGCGGAGGTGTATGAAGGATTGAGCTTGTACATCGTGGTCGCGGCCTTCAGGAAGAGTTCGTTGTCGGTGCAGCCTTCGGTCATGCTCATCATGCGGACGATGTTCTCAGCAAGCTGAAGATTCTCGGGATCAGCATCATAACGGGGCTGGAAGAGCTCGATAAGGTTGTCGCAGCTGGCCACGTTGCTGGTGATGAACAGACTCTCGAGGTCAGTCTTGGCCTTCTTGTTCTGCTCGGCGTCGGCGTCGGTCTTGGCGGGAGCCTTCTCGATATATGCGATGCCGTCCTGATAGATCTTTATGATCTGCTCGGCGTTGAGTTTTCCGGATTCCGCGAGCTTGAGGGCGTCCTGCATCTGGAGAATGAAGAGGTTGGTCTTCGTATTCTGCTTGTTGGCCTCGATGATTTCGGAATATATGGCGAAGCTGCGCTCGGGATCGTTCTTGATGTAGTTGGCCACGTCAAGACCCTTATTGTTGCGCGCTGTCACTGCATATGTAGGATAATACTGGGCGCGGGTGTCGTGCAGGGCGAAAAGAGTGTCGATGAGGGCATTCTTGTATTCCGTATTCCTCGCATTCTTGGTGATGAGCCTGCGCATAAGGGTAGTTCCGTCGATAAGCATGTTCTGACGTGCGGTGGCGGGGCAGAGACGATAGGCCTCTCTCCAGCTGGGAAGAGCCTCGTCATAACTCTTCTGCTTGAAGTACTCGCTGTAGTAGGAAAGATACTTGATGCACTCGGCGCTGTCGGGGCCGAACTTTCCCTGTGCAAACAGAGAGCTGCCGCACAGCATCATCGCAATCGTTGCGAAAAGGATAATTGTTCTTTTCATATAGTTGAATTTATATTAGTCGTACTTGGGCTGCTGGAACCAGATGTCGAATATGCTGAGTCCTATGTTGAATTTTATGTAGTTTTCGCTTATCAGGTTGTTCTGCCGGGTGCCCCTTCTTCCGAGTTCCACCCCGAGGGTGAGGCCGTTGTACCATCTGAACACCGGCAGCGTCATGCCGAAAGTCAGTCCGTAGGAGTTGATGTCACTCCCGTCCAGCTTGAAATAATCAGATTTCCAGAAAACTCCCGCACGATAAGCGCAACGGTTGAAATAGTATCGGATATCGCTCTTGTTGGGAATGAATTCGAATCCTGCCCTCACGGCATTGGAAACGTTTGTCGTGAAGATCGAGGAAGATGTGCCGGGAATCAGGTTTCCTGCGAAGCCGTCGGTCTTGTCCATACCGCTGGATGTCCAGTCGGACCTGACGTAATCTATTTCCGCCATCCATCTTTCAGTGCGGTAACTCAGACCCACTCCAAGTTCGTCGCCGAGGCTGACGGGACTGGCGTATCCGGCGAGATTGCTGAAACTATGATAAAGCGTATCGGTCGCCGCGGAGCCTGTAGAATAACGGTAGGCGTCTACCGAACCGTTAAGTTTTGTGGACATCCTGTAAGTCGCGCCTGCAGTCAGTTTTCCGCTTCCCACCTTCTGCTCGAATTGGATGCCGAATTTTCCGGTCAGACCGTTAAGAATCACGTCATAGCCGTTTTTCGCTCCAAGATATGAAGCCTCGCTTATCGTCTCGTAATATGTCTTCTGGTTGTTTCCGAAGATGTATATTGCCTCGGCGCCCAGCGAAAGCTTGTCCCAGAAGGTCACGGCACCAGCCACAAATGCCTGATACAGGCCGCCCTGGCCGCTTCCTGTGTAAGAAATGCTGCCCATCTCAGGGGTAAGGGAGGAATCGTCGTAGCTGGAAATGTAACCGAATCCCGTGGAGCTGAAGGGCATCACTCCCATCATCATCGCGGAAGACCTGTAGATAGGGAAGGATATCAGCAGGTCGCCTACGTTGGTTATGTTGCTTGCGGACTTCATTCCGCCCTGATGGAAAATCTTGTCTTCCTGATAGATGGATACGTCGGCCATGAAGGCGAGGGAATCACGTGCGGTTATGGCTGCGGGATTCACGGGATTCAGAAAATGGTTGTCCCTTCCGGCCACGCCGACTCCGGCCATGCTGCGGTTGTACGCCGTTCCTTCGCCATAAAGGTCGCCTACGCCGAAGATGGAATACGGAGTATAACTTCCATACGCCTGGGCTGAAACGGTGATTCCTGAACACAGAAGCGTCAGGACACCAATCAAAAATTTGCTATATATGTTTTTTGACATATTTTCCACTTTCTCAAACATTATGCCCAAAATAAAGGCTACAGCCTGCAAAAATACTAATTATCTCAACTTATTCAAAATACTGAGTGCCATATCTATCGAAGTAATTCCGCGAGTCACTATCTTGAGTTTTCCTTCGCTCTGCTTCAGGGTCAGCGAAGGAAGGCTCTGCAAACGCGACAGAATCCTTGAAAATTCCTCGGACTTGTAGAACGGCGAAAGACTGTTGCTTACGAAAAACATTATCAGAAGTCCGTTCTTCACTATTATTTTCTCAAACCCGAGAGCTGCTCCGCAATTTCTGAGCCGAACCACTCCGAAAAGATTCACCACCTCCTGCGGAAGGGCCCCGAAACGGTCTGAAAGCTGGCTCGAAAGAAGATCCAGAGCCTTATCGGAGCCGAGGGAATCCAGCTGCTTGTAAATTCTTATCTTTTCGGAAGTTATGTCTATGTATCCGTCCGGGATGAAGGCCGGCTGGTCGGTTTCGATGGTGCAGTCCTCGACAAAACGGTTCCGGGAAGATTTCTGGACTATGCCTGTCTCCATTCCGAGTTCCTCCATCGCCTCGGAAAGTATCTTCTGATAGGTTTCGAAACCCATATCCATGATGAAGCCGCTCTGCTCCGCGCCAAGAAGGTTGCCGGCTCCGCGGATATCCAGGTCCTGCATCGCGATGTTGAAGCCGCTACCCAGATCGGAGAACTCTTCGATGGCCTTGAGCCTGCGGCGGGCATCCTCGGTCAGGGAGGTCATCGGCGGTACTATCAGATAGCAGAACGCCTTGCGGTTGGAGCGCCCCACCCTGCCGCGAAGCTGATGCAGATCACTCAGTCCTATGTTCTGCGCCTGGTTGATAATGATGGTGTTCGCGTTAGGAATGTCCAGGCCGTTTTCTATGATGGTGGTACACAGGAGCATATCATAGTCGCCCCTCATAAAACTCAGAATGCGGTTTTCAAGTTCTTTTGACTCCATCTGGCCATGCGCCATGCATATTTTCATGTCCGGCACGAGCCGCTGCAGAATTTCATGGATGCCGGGAAGTTCCTCGACCTTGTTGTGCAGGAAGAATATCTGACCGCCCCGGTTGAGTTCATAGTCGATTATGCTTTTGATTTCAGCCTTGTCGAAAAGGATGATTTCAGTCTGGACCGGAATTCTGTTGGGGGGAGGAGTGTTGATTATACTCAGGTCTCTCGCTCCGAGAAGGGAAAACTGCAAGGTTCTCGGAATGGGGGTCGCAGTCAGGGTCAGCGTATCCACGGAAGCACGCAACTCTCGGAGTTTTTCCTTCGCGCTGACTCCGAATTTCTGTTCCTCGTCGATAATCAGAAGCCCAAGATCCTTGAATTCCACTCCGGAGCCGAGTATTTTGTGGGTACCGATAAGAATGTCGATCTGGCCGGACTTCAGCCTCTCCTTTATCTCGGATATTTCCTTTGCCGTGCGGAGGCGGGATATGTAATCGACATTGCATGGCAGGTCGGCCAGACGCGACTTGAATGTATTGAAATGCTGGAGAGCAAGGATGGTGGTGGGCACCAGCACGGCCACCTGCTTGCTGTCGCATACCGCCTTGAAAGCGGCCCTGATGGCCACTTCCGTCTTTCCGAATCCGACGTCGCCGCAGATCAGGCGGTCCATCGGGCAACTGTCCTCCATGTCCTCCTTGACGCATTTCACGGCAAGTTCCTGGTCGGGAGTGTCCTCGAAAAGGAAGGATGATTCAAGTTCCTGCTGCAGGTAACTGTCGGCTGAAAATGCAAAACCCTTGGATACTTTACGCTTGGCATAGAGTTGAATAAGGTCCTTTGCAATGTCCTTGACCTTCGATTTCGCACCGGCCTTCAGTGTGAGCCAGGTCTTTGAGCCCAGTTTGTTTATCTTAGGGGCCTCACCCTCGCGGGAGCGGTACAGACTTATCTTATGCAGGGCGTTCACGGACACGAACACGACGTCGCCGTCCCTGTAGGTTAGTTTCACCACTTCCTTGACCCTTCCCATATCGTCGCGCATCCTCACCAGGCCGCCGAATACCCCTACTCCGTGGTCTATATGCACCACGTAATCTCCTATATTGAAGGAATTGAGGTCGTTTATAGTGAGCTGCTCGCTCTTTTCGACGCTGCGCCGCAGGTTCACCCGCTGGAAACGGTCGAAAATTTCGTGGTCAGTGTAGCAGCATATCTTTTCGTCGCGGTCAATGAAGCCGGAATGGAAGTTCTTGCCGGAGACGAATCTGGGAAGATACGATCCGTCCTGGGAGAGAATGGAATAAAGTCTGTCGAGCTGGGACTGCTTCTCCCCTACTATCACTACATCATACCCCTCTTCCTTCTTCTTCCTTATATCCTCGGAAAGAAATTCGAAGTTCTTGTTGAAAACCGGCTGCGGAGCTATGTTGAAGTGGACTGCATCCTTGTCGTCCTCACCGAGCGGAACCTCGAGATATACCTTAAGAAAATCCTTCAGAAGCGGGAAAAAAGAACTTTCCCTGTACATATCCGAAGAATCCAGCCATACCGTGGAATCCTTCGGAATTATACTTAAAATGGAACTCTCCCCCGCCCCGCAGGCCGAAGACAGGTCCGGAACTATCCCGACGTAATCGAAAGTTTCCTTCGAGAGCTGGGTATTGCAGTCGAAACTGTTGATTTTTTCTATCTCGTTGCCCCAAAAGGATATTCTGTAGGGATAATTGTATGAAAATGAAAAAATGTCAATTATGGATCCACGGATGGCAAACTGGCCGGGGGCCGAGACAAAATCTACCTTTTCAAACCCTTTTTGGTGCATCGTGGCGCAAACTTCCTCGTGGGACACCTTCTGGTTGACCGAGTATTTTATCAGCGAAGAAGATATGTCAGCGGACGCGGGAATCATCTCCTCGAGAGCCTCGGGATAGGTTACGATGAAAATTTTCTCTTCTCCGCCGCCTTCAAGAATCTTTTCTATCGCGGAAGTGCGCTGAACCCCGAGGGAGGATTTGTAATTGCTTCTCTCTATCCCCTTGCCGGAAGAAGGAAGATAAAAAACTCGGTCCCCTTCCACTATGTTGTAAAGGTCAGCGCAGCAATACTGCGAGGCTTCCTGAGTCGGTAGAATTATCAGATTCACACCTTTCGCACAGGCCTGATTCAGCACGAACCAGCGGGCGGACAAAAAGAGGCCGCGGCAGAACGTGTCCTTTCGGGATTTTATCCTGTCACAAAGAATAGAGGCGGATTTTGTACTTATCAACATCCGTATTTGAATTCAGGTTTGAAACCTGTTGATAACCCTGTCAATAACCGGGCCCCGAAAAGTTGAAATCCTGGTCCGGGAAGTTTTCAACATAAAGTCAGGAAGCGAACAAACAATGTTCTCAACATTTTAAAGTTTTTGAAAAAATTGATAATCAAACCATTATAATGTTTATCAACTTTTCAACCGCAAATATAAAATCAACAAATTAAAATTATAAAAACTATATTTGTATTTGATTTTAAAATGAAACCGAATGTCTGACTTCGACCCGCGTTCCATAATCGAGGACAAAGATAAGGATTTGGATGGAATTATCCGCCCCCAAGGCCTGGAAGATTTCACCGGTCAGAATGAGATTGTATCCAATCTGAACGTGTACATAAAGGCAGCCAAGATGAGGGGCGAAGCCTTGGACCACACTCTTTTCCACGGGCCTCCGGGTCTTGGAAAAACTACGCTTGCGCATATCATCGCGAACGAGCTCGGGGTAAATATAAAGATAACCTCAGGCCCGGTTCTGGACAGGCCCGGCGATCTGGCCGGTCTGCTTACTTCGCTCGAGACCGGAGACGTGCTGTTCATAGATGAAATCCACCGCCTCTCCCCCGAAGTCGAGGAGTATCTTTACTCGGCTATGGAGGATTATGTGATAGACATAATGATAGACAAGGGACCCGGGGCGAGGTCCGTGCGCATCAGCCTCAATCCCTTCACCCTTGTCGGGGCGACCACCAGAAGCGGCCTTCTTACGGCTCCCCTTCGCGAACGCTTCAGCATAAACTGTGGCCTGGAATATTATGACACGACGGAACTTGTGAAGATAGTAAAGCGAAGCGCCGTGATCATGAAGGTGGGCATCGACGAAGAGGCGGCGTTTGAAATAGCCCGCCGCAGCCGCGGTACCCCGCGAATCTGCAATGCCCTGCTCAAGAGGGTCCGCGACTTTGCACAGGTCATGGGCGACGGCCACATAGACCTGAAGATAGCCCGCTATGCCCTTGATAAACTCCATATAGACACGCGCGGGCTGGATTCTATAGACAACAAGATACTCCGCACCATAATAACCACCTTCAAGGGAGGGCCTGTCGGCGCCAACACCATCGCCACCGCCATCAGCGAGGATCAGGGAACCTTCGAGGAGGTTTATGAACCTTTCCTGATCAAGGAAGGTTTCCTTGTACGCACCCAGAGGGGAAGAATAGCCACCGATCTTGCCTACAGGCACCTCGGTTTGGACAAATATATTCCGGAAGAGGAGAATTCGCTTTTTAGTTCAGTAAAAAATGACTAAACTTGCACGATATTTTGATAATTCCTATTAAAATGGCTGATAAATTAATTTCCAAAATTCCTGACGGACCGCTTGGCGAGAAATGGACCAAGCGCAAGTCGGAAATCCATCTTGTAAGTCCAAACAACAAGAGAAAGCTCGAAATCATAGTGGTGGGCACCGGTCTCGGAGGAGCATCCGCAGCCGCGACCCTCGGTGAACTCGGGTACAACGTGAAAATCTTCTGTATCAGCGATTCCCCCCGCAGGGCGCACTCGATTGCCGCCCAGGGAGGCATCAATGCGGCGAAGAACTATCAGAACGACAATGATTCCGTTTATAGATTGTTCTACGATACCATCAAGGGAGGAGATTACCGTGCCCGCGAGGCTAATGTATATCGTCTTGCCGAGGTTAGCGCCGCCATCATCGACCAGTGCGTCGCCCAGGGCATTCCTTTCGCAAGAGAATACGGCGGATATCTCGCGAACCGTTCTTTCGGAGGCGTGCAGGTAAGCCGTACTTTCTACGCAAGGGGGCAAACCGGTCAGCAGCTGCTGCTTGGCGCATATGCCGCTCTGAACAGGCAGATTGCCGCCGGCACCGTGAAGAGTTATCCCCGCTACGAGATGCTCGATATAGTGAAAGTCAACGGTGAGGCCAAGGGTATCATCGCCCGCAACCTCGTGACCGGAGCTCTCGAAAGATTCGGCGCTCACGCCGTAATTATCGCCACTGGTGGTTATGGAAACACATATTTTCTTTCCACTAACGCAATGAATTCCAACGGTTCAGCAGCCCTGCAGTGCTACAAGAAGGGAGCTTATTTTGCAAATCCCTGCTTCGCGCAGATTCACCCCACCTGTATCCCCGTACACGGCGACCAGCAGTGTAAGCTCACCCTTATGAGCGAGTCACTCAGAAATGACGGCCGCATCTGGGTTCCCAAGAAGATGGAAGACGTGGAGAAACTCCGCAAGCATCAGATAAAGGCTTCCCAGATAGCCGAGGAGGATCGCGACTACTATCTTGAGCGCAGATATCCCGCTTTTGGAAACCTCGTTCCCCGCGACGTTGCATCCCGCGCCGCTAAGGAGCGCTGCGATGCAGGTTTCGGCGTGAACGAGACCGGTAAGGCTGTGTTCCTCGATTTCTCCGAGGCTATTCAGAGGCTTGGACATCAGAGAGTTGCCGAGCGTTACGGTAACCTCTTCGATATGTACGAGAAGATCACTGCTTCTTCCCCTTGGGAGGAGCCTATGATGATATATCCCGCCATCCATTACACGATGGGAGGAATCTGGGTTGACTATGACCTGCAGACTACGATTCCCGGACTGTATGCAATCGGTGAGGCCAACTTCTCCGACCACGGTGGAAACCGCCTTGGAGCTTCCGCCCTCATGCAGGGCCTTGCAGACGGGTATTTCATCGTTCCCGTAACCATCGGAGACTACCTTTCCAAGAAGTTCGCGGAGCCCAAGACCGATGTGAACATCAAGGAGTTCGACGAGGCCGAGAATGCTGTTCAGGCCCGTATCGACAGACTTTTCTCCATCAAGGGTACCAAGACCGTCGATTCCATCCACAAGAAACTCGGAAACATAATGTGGGAGTACGTCGGAATGGCCCGCGACGCTGAAGGGTTGAAGAAGGCCATTGATGAGATCAAGGCCTTGCGCGAATCCTTCTATAAGGAAGTCAACGTGCCCGGAAACCAGTACGAATTCAATCAGGAGCTCGAAAAGGCCCTCAGGCTCGAGGATTTCTTCGAAATCGGCGAACTTATGGCCCGCGACGCCCTGAACCGCAACGAGTCCTGCGGCGGACATTTCCGCACTGAGAGCCAGACCGAGGAAGGCGAGGCCAAGAGAGATGACGCGAACTATATGTACGTCGCCGCATGGGAATACAAGGGAGAAGGTCAGGAGCCCGAACTGCACAAGGAGCCTCTCAATTACGAATTCATCGAGGTTAAAACCAGAAATTACAAAGACTAATTATGGAATTCAATCTTAAGATATGGCGTCAGAAGAACGCCAAGGCCAAAGGCCATTTCGAGACTTATCATATTTCTGGTATTGAGGAGGACGCTTCTTTCCTCGAGATGCTCGACATTCTCAACGAGCAGCTTATACGCGAGGGATGCGATCCCGTAGCAGTCGAGCGCGGTTGCCAGAGCAGCGGTCCCGTTTCCTTCGATCATGACTGCCGTGAGGGTATCTGCGGAGCCTGCTCCCTGTATATCGACGGTCGTGCCCACGGTCCCGACGACCACGTTACGACCTGTCAGCTCTTTATGCGTCATTTCAAGGACGGCGCTACAATTACTGTAGAGCCTTTCAGAAGCGCTGCATTCCCTGTCATCAAGGATCTCGTTGTGGACAGAAGAGCTTTCGACAAGATTCTCCAGGCCGGCGGATTCATTTCCGTGCGTACCGGTTCAGCCCAGGATGCAAACAATATTCTCATCCCCCACGACAAGGCTGAGGAGAGTATGGACGCGGCTGCCTGCGTAGGTTGCGGTGCCTGCGTTGCGACCTGCAAAAACGGCTCTGCAATGCTCTTCGTAGCCGCCAGGGTAAGTTCTCTCGCTCTTCTTCCCCAGGGCCGTCCAGAGGCCAAGAGAAGGGCCAGGGCGATGGTTGCCACAATGGACAAGCTCGGCTTCGGAAACTGCACCAACACCCGCGCCTGTGAGCTCGAGTGCCCGAAGGGAATCACCGTTGCGCATATCGCAAGGCTCAATCGTGAATTCCTTTGTGCAAAGTTCTCTGAATAAGAGAGTTGATAAATATTTAAAGACCGGTCCTCGTTTGAAGGCCGGTCTTTTATTTTACCAAAGGAAGTTGTTGAAAGGATACCTTCCTGCGTGGATTTCAGCCACCATCTTGTAGATGTCCTCGCGAAGCTTCGGAATTCCGTCCTTGGTTTTTGCTGAAATGAAAATGCAAGGCACGTTCTTTTCTTTCCAGAAGGTCTTTATTTCCTCAAGAGTGCGGTTTCTGTCGGTTTTAGGCTCGATGGAGAATTCGTCATACTCTTCGTTCTTGAAAGCATCGGTTTTGTTGAAAACGATATAGACAGGCTTGTCTGCAGCGTCTATGTCTTTCAATGTTTTTTCCACCACTTCCAGCTGCTCCTCGAAACCGGGATGTGAGACGTCCACGACGTGTACAAGTATATCGGCTTCCCTTACCTCGTCCAGGGTGCTTTTAAAGGCTTCTATGAGCTGCGTAGGCAATTTTCTGATGAATCCTACCGTATCGCTCAGAAGGAACGGCACGTTGCCGATTACGACCTTTCTTACCGTCGTGTCAAGCGTTGCGAACAGTTTATTTTCAGCAAATACGTCCGACTTCGACAGCACGTTCATCAGGGTGCTTTTTCCTACGTTCGTGTAGCCAACAAGCGAAAGCCTGACCAGCTGTCCCCTGTTCCCTCTCTGGGTAGCCATCTGTTTGTCGACCTTCTTGAGTTGCTCCTTCAGCCTAGAAATCCTTTCGCGCACTATTCTTCGGTCGATTTCTATCTGGGATTCACCCATACCACCTCTGGTGCCGATTCCGCCTCTCTGCCTCTCAAGATGGGTCCACATTCCTGCTAGTCTTGGAAGCATATAGTTGTATCTTGCCAGCTCCACCTGCATCCTTGCGTATGCGGTCTTTGCTCTCTGGGAAAATATTTCAAGAATAAGGCTTGTCCTGTCGATCACGGAGGCGGTTTTTATTACCTTTTCTATGTTGCGTTGCTGCATTCCTGTCAGTTCGTCGTCGAAAATCACGTAGCTGATGCAGTTTTCCTCGCAATATTGAGCTATTTCCTGGAGTTTTCCGCTTCTGATATAAGTGGCTTTTTCCGGCTTGTCCAGCCTCTGGATGAACTGCCTGTCTCCTGTCGCTCCCGCCGTTTCCGCCAGAAACTCCAGTTCATCAAGGTATTCCCTGACCTTCAGTTCATCGTCATTCTGCTGAATGATACCGACAAATACTGCTTTTTCTGTCTTTTGATTGTCCATAATCCAAAAAAGGCCATCCGCGAGGACGGCCTTTATTATATTTTTGCTGTAATTATCTGAGCTGGAAGATAACGGGGAAGGTATAGGTTACCTTCACTGCGCGGTCTCTCTGGCGTCCGGGAGTCCACTTGGGTGAGCTGGAAACAACTCGTACGGCTTCCTTGTCCAGAGATGAGTCAACTCCACGAAGAACCTTCACTCCGGAAACGGAACCGTCGGCATTTACCGTGAACTGAAGCATTACTCTTCCCTGTACGCCGTTTTCTTTGGCGATTTCAGGATAAACAAGCCTCTGGTTAACCCATTTGGAGAAATCGTTGGCATCTCCGCCCTGGAACTTCGGCTTCTGTTCAACCAACTGGAAAGGAATTGCTTCCTCTTCAACCACTTCCTCTTCAACGGCTTCTACATAGTCCATAATTTCAACTCCAAGGTTCGCATCATCCTCGAGGTTGAGGATATTGTCATCCACCTTGATGTCGTCATCGACAATGTCGATCTGATCGGAGAGGATGGGAATCTTGGCAATTTCCGGGGGAGGGGGAGGGGTCTCCTGAGTGATGGGAACCATCTCGTCCTCGATAATTTCCTGATTTCCAGCGTCGAGAACAGCGACCTTCTTGTCCTTTGAGCTCCATTCGAAAGCCAGAAGAACAACAAGGAGAGCTGCCACAAAGCCTATTTCCGTGAAAAGCAGTCTTTTGCTCTTCAGGTCAGCTTTCGGTGATTTTTTAACTTCCATATTGTTTGAATATTATTTCCGTTCAACCTTCAAAGGTAAAAATAAATAAGACAAATTCCAATTTTTACGTAGATTTGCTGAAATTTTGTGCTATGGTCAGGTATTTCAACGAGGACATTTCTTTCGAATTCAAGAACAAGAGGCTGAACAACAGCTGGTTCCGTATGGTATGCGAGAGCGAAGTGAAGAAACTGGGCGATGTGAATGTCATATTCTGTTCCGACAATTATATACTCGACATTAATTTGAAGTATCTTGGCCACGACTATTTCACGGACATCATCACTTTCGACTATTGTGAAAAAAATCTCATTTCCGGAGATCTTTTCATCAGCATCGATTCAGTCCGCGAGAACGCTGTCTTTTATGGAACTGAATTCGAGGATGAACTCTGCAGGGTTCTCGTCCACGGAATTCTCCATCTTGTCGGTTATGATGACCACAGCGAGTCGGACATTGCCGTGATGAGGGCAAAGGAAAATTATTACCTCGATATCCGTCGCAGTCTGGTTGGGTAGGGGAGAGCATGAGGGATTCTTTCGACATAATTGTGGTTGGCGCCGGACATGCCGGCTGCGAGGCGGCTATGGCTGCGACAGGGCTCGGAGCCGATGTCATTCTTCTGACTATGGATCTTCTCGGAGTTGCCAAGATGTCCTGCAACCCTGCGATTGGTGGTATTGCGAAAGGCCAGATTGTCCGTGAGATTGATGCGCTCGGCGGATGGTCCGGAATTGTCACTGACCGTTCGACCATTCAGTTCCGCATGCTGAACCGTTCCAAGGGGCCCGCGATGTGGAGTCCGAGGGCACAGTGCGATAAAATACTGTTTTCTCTGAACTGGCGTGAAATTCTTGTAAATAATTCAAAATTAAGTATTTATGAGGATTTTGCGGTTTCTTTTCTCTTTGAGAATTCAAAAATTGCCGGGGTCCGTACAAATGACGGCTCGATTTTCAAGTCTCAAGCGGTTATCCTGACTGCCGGAACATTCCTCGGGGGCAAGATTTTTATCGGCGGGTGTCAGCTTTCCGGCGGTAGGATAGGGGAGAGTTCCTCTTATGGTCTTACCGAGCAATTGAAGAATATGGGAGTTTCTACAGGTCGTATGAAGACTGGAACTCCTCCCAGAATCGACATTACTTCTGTCGATACTTCCCGTCTCGATATTCAGTCAGGTGATTCTGAGCCGGAGCGTTTTTCCTATCTGGATTCTCCTTCAAGAGTGCAGCAGGGGAGAACTCAGAACTCTTGTTACGTTCTTCATACAAATTCTAAGGTACACGAGATTCTCAGATCCGGATTCAAGGATTCTCCGCTTTTCAGAGGCGTGATCAGCGGCAAGGGTCCAAGATATTGTCCCAGTATTGAAGATAAGCTCAGGGTTTTCCCGGACAAGGATTCCCATCAGCTTTTTCTCGAGCCCGAGGGGTCGGATATCAATGAATATTATCTCCAGGGTTTTTCATCCTCTCTTCCTTTCGATGTCCAGATGCGAGCTCTTCATTCTATTCCCGGAATGGAGAATGCAAGGGTTTACCGCCCGGCTTATGCTGTCGAATATGATTATTTCGATCCTGTCCAGCTCAAGCCAAGTCTCGAGTTGAAATCGATTGATAATCTCTTTTTTGCCGGTCAGATCAATGGAACAACCGGTTATGAGGAAGCTGCGGCTCAAGGTATTATCGCCGGTATCAATGCAGCATTGAAAGTGCAGGGGAGAGATCCGTTCATTCTCGGCAGGGATTCATCTTATATCGGTGTCCTGATAGATGATTTGATCACAAAGGGCGTTGATGAACCTTACAGAATGTTCACTTCAAGGGCAGAATACAGAATTCTACTTCGTCAGGACAATGCTGATTTGAGACTTACCGGACTTTCTCACGATATCGGTCTTGCTGATGATTACAGGTATTCTTTGATGAAATCGAAATATTCATCCGCTGATGAGCTTTCAACTTTATGTTATTCAAAGAATCTTTCTGCTGAAAAAGTTAATCCTTATTTGGAATCCGTCGGGACCGCACCGATTACTGAATCCAAAAAAATAGCTGATTTGGTTTCTCGCCCACAGGTTTCTTTGGCTGCACTCCTGGAATTTGTTCCACGTGGAACTTTTACTAGGGAAGTTATCGAGGCTGTGGAAATTGCTATTAAATATAAAGGTTATATCGATAGGGAAAAGCAGCTTGCCGACAAGATATCCAGACTTGAGAATCTGATTATTCCTGAGAATTTCGATTTTTCATCCATCTCCGGTCTGACTATAGAGTGTCGTCAGAAACTCGCAAAATATAACCCGAGAACGCTTGCACAGGCTTCGCGTATCTCGGGTGTATCTCCTGCGGATATTTCAGTCCTTTTAGTTTATTTCGGCCGCTAGATTTTTTAAATGTTCCACGTGGAACTATAACATCTGCAGGGCAGACTTTATTATTTCTTCGACCTTGGCATTCGGCTTTGCCTTGAGTATATTCTGTATTGCCTTGGAGATATTTGCTTTATTGAATCCAAGCATTACCAAAGCGCTTGTAGCCTCGTCCACAGCAGCATTCCTGTCGGCCACGAACAGAGTTTCAGCGCCGCTTCCATCGCCTTTTATGAGTTTGTCTTTCAGCTCTAGAATCAGCCTCTGGGCACTCTTGAGGCCTAATCCCTTTACAGATTTGAGTCGGTTGATGTCTTCGGAGAGCACTGCTTCGCTGAATTCATCGGCGGTAAATGTCGAAAGTATCATCCTGGCTGATGATGATCCCATACCGGAGACTCCTGTTATGAGCCTGAAGAGGTTTCTTTCCGCTTTTGAGGCAAAACCGTAATCTATTGTGGTTCCTTCTCGTGGGTTGACCTGGGATTGGATGAATATTATTGCTTCTGATTTACCATCCAGAACCGAATAGGTCTGGAGTGATATTTCGGCAATATAACCGATCCCATTGTTGTCTATCACCACCTGAGTAGGGGAGAGCTCTGCAATTTTTCCTGAAATGTAGTCCGTCATATCTGCAAATATAATCAATTCCCACTCACCTTCAAATTCGAGTTTATCGAATTGCCCCTCCCGCCGCCGCGTCGTGCGTTTCGGCTTGCAGGCAGGGTTTGGAAAAACGCCTCA
>R20__coassemble_455_pt1 | contig 30049 bp, 17 predicted proteins | sample R20__metabat2_low_PE_040 | metagenome-assembled genome bin R20 | reverse complement strand
GCGTGTGTTTGAGGAGCGTTAGGCTTGCGAAGCAAGACTAAAAACGACGAGTTAGGCGTCGAGTGAACGTGAGTGCAGCGAGTAGCTTTTTCGATTCAGGAGGGAGGTCGCTTGCACCTTCAGCACATCACCTGCGAGCGGGGTCGAACCGCACGACGCGGCGGCAATTGAAGCAATTCGATAAACTCCGAATTTACTTTTGGGTAGTTTGACTTTTCGGGCAAAAATGTTAGTTTTGCAGTCGGAATGAATGTTCCGGGAAACTGCTCCTTTAGTTTAATGGATAGAATTTCAGATTCCGGTTCTGACGGTAGCGGTTCGATTCCGCTAGGGAGTACAGAAGAGGCGGCCTTGAAAGTGAAGGGCCGCCTCTTGTATTTTCCCGTATCCGGTTTTTTCTCTTAAGGTTACGATATATCTGTTATAGGGATATAATTGCAAGATGAACTACCATTCACAAGTATCTGTTCCTTTATACATGGTTTCTCCTACGAACAGTTTTTACTCTGCGAATTCCGCCATATGGGAAGAAACGTTGTCGTCCTCGTTGAGGCAGAATGAATAATTCAGAGGGGAATCTGCAGTGCAGGGCGTCCAGGGACCGGCTTCAGGGCCGTTTGGATTTCCATATTTCACAAAATCAGTCCAACAGCTTATCATCTGCTCCGCCAGTCCGTGGTCTCCTTCTGTGAAAGGCCTCCAGCAATGGTCCAGACTCTTGAACATGAACCAGAGTTCTGAAGAATGGAATGCTCCTTCAAGCACGTCCGGGCGACCGTCCGTGGGGAGCCTGCGGTCGAAGTGGTAGGCATATGCCACGCCCCCGTCGGCGTCCCTTTGCAGGCAGAATTCCTTGATCCCCTTGTCCAGACCCGCCATATCGTCAAGGGTGCCTCCAATCATATATGGAACGGGCGCGATTTCCCCATCGAGGGCCGCCTGACCGAAAGTCTTGGGCAGCACTTTCCCGTCGATGACGGGCGAAGTGAGCGAGCGAAGGCGCTCTCCGGTGTCCGCGGAATATCTGTAGGTCACATTGACGAATTGCTGAGCCGGTGCCGCTCTCATCTCCTCGAGGGTTTCGTACCCCATCCAGTCCATCAGTTTCTTGCCGTCCTGCTCGCAGTCCTCAAGGGAAGCATAGCCCCGCGTCGAGCGCTGGTCTATGCCTCCGCCGCTCTGGATTATCGCTCCGCTGAAAAGGTCTTTTGACAGGGGGGAGGTGGACAAAATCTGCACGCTCCTTGCTCCGGCGCTCTGGCCCATTATCGTTATGCGCTCAGGATCTCCCCCGAACTGCCCGATATTGTTCCTTACCCAGTTCAATGCCGCTATCTGGTCCTGTATGCCGTAATTGCCGCTGACCCCGTCGGGGCTTTCAGCGCTTAGTTGAGGATGCGTCAGAAAGCCAAGGACGCCGAGGCGGTAGTTGAATGTCACGAGCACGCATCCGTGCCTGGCCCACTCCAGGCCATCCATCTCCGGTTCGCTGCCCCATCCCGCGACGAAGCCGCCTCCGTGGATCCAGAGGCAGACCGGAAGCTTTTCCTTCGTCTTTCCTGCCGCCGGAGTCCATATGTTCAGGTACAGGCAGTCCTCGCTGAATTCCGGATCGCCGTCGAAGAAAAATTCCGGCGTGTAGCCTCCGGGAGTGTGCGCTCCCTGCAGGGAAGGGGCGCCGAATTCGTCGCAAACCCGCACTCCATCCCAGGGTGTGACGGCCTGAGGCGCTTTCCAACGCAGGTCGCCTACCGGTGCGGCGGCATAGGGGATGCCCTTGTAAACCGCGATTCCGTCTTCGTATTCAACTCCCTGTACCAGACCGCCTTCCACGGACAGTACGGGATTCTTTTCTGAGCAGGCCGGCAGCAAAATCGCCGTTGCCGCAAAAAACATCAGTGTTTTCTTCATAGGTTATCGGAGTTAAAATGTTATTCGTATCGGATTGCATCTATCGGGTTCAGACGCGAAGCCTTGCGGGCAGGATACCATCCGAAGAATATTCCCGTCGCGGTGCAGACTCCGAAGGAGAGCAGAATCGCGCCGGCCTGGACGCTTGACGCCATTCCGAACAGGGCGACGATCTTCGAGGCCACCACGCCCAGCAGCACTCCTATCGCTCCTCCCGAGATGCTCAGGATTATGGATTCGATCAGGAACTGGAGCATTATATGCCTTTCCTTGGCGCCGATCGACATTCTGAGACCGATTTCTTTCGTTCTTTCAGTCACGGACACATACATTATGTTCATGATGCCGATACCGCCCACCAGAAGTGAGATACCCGCGACGCAGGCCAGAAGCAGCGTCAGCAAATCCATTACGGAACTCATCGTTTCCAACATTTCCTGCTGGGACATCACGTTGAAGTCGTTGTCGTCGCCGACCTTTATCCCGTGTCTGTCCTGGATTATCCTGGTGATTTCCTTTATCGCTTCGTCGCTGTCCTCCTCGCTCGTTGCCGAGCATATGATGCCCTGGATGTAATTCACTGCGAGGATGCGCTTCATTACGGTCGTGTAGGGCACGAAAAGCAGATTGTCCTGATTCTGGCCCATATTGTTGTAGCCCTTCTCCTCCAGGATGCCGATTATCTTAAGGGGGATGCTTCCGAAACGGATCACCTGCCCGATGGGGTTGCTTCCGTCGGGGAAGAGTTCATCCACTATCGTCTTGCCTATCACGCATACCTTTGAACTGCGCTTTATGTCATCGTCGGTGAAAAACGCTCCATCGGCCACGGTGTAGCCCCTGATTTCCAGATACTCGTCATTGACTCCGTAAATGGTGGTGGGGGTGTTGTTGGCTCCCTTGATAGCCTGGCCGGAAGAGTTGACAGAAGGCGTTATCTTGTCCACATGGGCTGCGTTTTTCCGGATTGCCTCGTAATCGGCGAGTTTCAGGGTCTGCATCGAGGAACCGCTCTGCCGCACGCCCCCGCGCATGCTGTTGCCGGGGTTGACCATTATCATATTCGAGCCCATCTGCCCGATTTCCGAGCGTATGCTCTGCTTCGAGCCGGCTCCGATTGAAAGCATCGTTATGACTGACGCGACTCCGATTATGATTCCGAGCATCGTGAGGAAGCAACGCAGCTTGTTGCTCGCCAGGGCCTTGAAAGCTATTTTGAACAGATTGCCGTAATTCATTGCTGATTGTCATTGTCTTCGGGCAGCGAGTCGAGAACCTCGCGCGCGGAGCGGATTGAACTGTTGCGTGTATCGCTGATTATGTGCCCGTCCTTGAGAGTGATGGTCCTGCTGCTGAAATCCGAAAGTTCCGGGTTGTGGGTGACGAAAACTATTGTCCTGCCCTCGGCGTGCAGCTTCTGGAAAAGCGTGAGAACCTCGTAGGAGGTCCTTGAATCAAGATTTCCTGTCGCTTCGTCCGCAAGAATCAGAACGGGGGAGTTCACGAGGGCGCGGGCTATCGCCACTCTCTGCTGCTGGCCGCCGGAAAGCTGGTTGCTCTTGTGCAGGAGTCTGTCGCCCAGACCCACTTCCTCCAGGGCCTCGATGGCCTTCTTGCGCCTCTGGGCGGAACTTACCGTGGAATTGTACAGAAGCGGAAGTTCCACATTCTCGATTGAAGTCGTTTTCGGCAGCAGGTTGTAGGACTGGAAGATGAAGCCGATCTTGCGGTTGCGAAGTTCAGCCCTGTCATTGCGCGAGATGCTGCGCACGTCCACACCGTCCAGAAAAAACTCTCCGCTGGTCTGCACGTCCAGACAACCAAGGATATTCAGCAGGGTGGATTTTCCCGAGCCGGATGTTCCCATTATGGTCACGAACTCGCCTTCGCAGATCGTGAAGCTCACGCCGCGCAGAGCCCTGACGACCTCGTTGCCGACCGGGAAATCCCTTCTGAGATTGCTTACTTTGATGATTTCCTTCATCACTCCGTGCGTTTGTTGTCGCCTTCCTGGGGCGGCTTGGGCATAAACATGTTCTCGCCTTGGGGCTTGCTCGCGGCCGCGCTCACTGCAAGGCTCTGGCCGGTTATCACTTCGGTGCCCTCCGCTATTCCGGAGAGTACTTCCGTACTGATTCCGTCGGTCAGACCCTTCTCGATTTCCACGGGCCTGGGCTGCCCGTCAGCCAGAACCCATACCGTGCTGCTCTGGGATGAGAGATTCCCCTGCGGGCTCCACAGCAGGGCCGCCGCGGGAACTGCGAGAACGTCCTGCTTGTCGACGGTGTAGATGTACACGTTCGCCGTCAGACCGGGCTTGAGCTTGAGGTCGGGGTTGGGGGCGTCAATGACTACTTCGTAGGTCACGACGTTGGATGTCACGGTTGACTGCAGGCGGACCTGGGTCACGGTTCCCTCGAATATGTCGTCGGGATATGCGTCCACCTCGAATTCCACTCTCTGGCCTTCCAGTACCTGTCCGATGTCGGCCTCGTCTATGTCAGCTATAACCCTCATCGCCTTGAGGTCCTGGGCTATCGTGAACAGGGTCGGAGTGCTGAAGCCTGACGCCACGGTCTGCCCCTCGTCAACGGCCCTGGAAAGAACCACCCCGTCGATGGGGGAGTAAATCATCGCGTAGCCAAGATTAGTCTGGGCTTTCGTGTAGTTTGACTGGGCCTGCTGGTATGCATATTTGGAGCGCAGGTAGGAATACTGTGCGCTTTCGAAGTCGGCGTCGGACACGAGGCTCTGGTCGTGCAGGGTCTTGCTGCGGTTGTAGGTCGCGAGCTGGTAGTCATATTCGGCCTTCGAGGAATTCAGGTTGGCTCTGCTGGCCTCCAGCTCCTGTTTCAGGACGGATTTGTCCAGTTCGGCTATGAGCTGGCCTTCTTTCACTTCGGAATTGTAATCGACATAGATGTTCGAGATGATACCCGAAACCTGGGTGCCGACATCCACGGTCTTGACAGGCTCGACCGTGCCGGTCGCAGTGATCGTGTTGCTGATTCTGGTCTTTTCGACTTTCGCCGTGCGGAAAGTCATCGCCGTCTGCTCCTTGCATCCGACGGCGGCGAGGCAGACAAGGGCTGCCGCCAATATTGCGTATCGTTTCATAATTCTATGGGAGTTCCTGTGTATCTTTTGAGGATTTTCGCCGCGAGAAGCGCCTGGTATTTGGCCTGGAGCTGCCCCGAAAGCGCACTGATGTAATTCGCCTTTTCCGTGTTCAGGTCCACGACGTTCTTGACTCCGGCCGTGAACTGGGCCTTCACGAGTTCATAGGACTGTTCGCCGGCGGTGAGTTTCTCCTTCGAGGCTTCATATTTCTGCCTTGCGGCTACGGCGTCGTTGTACAGATTCTGGATCGAGCTCAGGATCTCCTTTTTTGTGCTTTGCTCCTGCAGGACGGCGTTGGAATGCTGGATTCTGGCTTTTTTTACATTCGTGACGTTCTGCTTCCCGTTGAAAATCGGGATGCTCAGATTCAGCCCCACGCTTTCTGAAAGCTTGTCGCCCATCTGTTGCAGGGCGGATGTCCCTGTGCCGGAGTACATTCCGGTGCTCAGGCCCGCATTCAGCGACAGCGAGGGAATCTGCCCGGCCTTCGCGATGTTCACGGCGATTTCCGCGTTCTCCACCTCGAGTTCGCTGTTGCGCATCTGGGGAAGGGTCTCCAGCGCGTCGGCGTAAATCTCTGCCAGAGGAGGCAGAAGCTCGTGAATCTGCTCGTCTCCGATTTCCGGGAAGACTGGTTCGAATTCGTCGTCGAGTCCAAGTTCGAGGAGCTGGCGCAGTTTCAGCATATCGGTGTTGAACGTGTTTTCGGCATTTACGGTATTGTATTTGTCCGAGGCGTACTGGCTCTTCAGCTGTGCGTGGTCGGCCTTGGAGATCGAACCTGCGGCCAGAAGCGCGTCCCCGCGTTCAAGCAGTTCCTTGTCAAGCTGTTCGTTGGTCCTGCAGACCTCCAGGTTTTCTCTGTCGTAGAGAATCTGGATATAGGCCTGGGTCACGGAAATCTCCGTTTCCAGAAGCGTCTGCTCTTTCTGCTGAGCGGCGCTCTGGAGACTGATTTCGCTCTGCTTTATCGTGTTTCTGAGCCGCCCTCCCTGATATAGAGTGACTCCGGAATTCAGACCGAGATTGCCTGAAATCGTGCCGTTGTTCGAAGCCTCCATATAATCATTGTATGTCGGAGTCTTCTGGAACATCGCCGTTCCGCCGGCGGATGCGTTCAGGGTAGGGAACAGGGCGGCCTTGCTCTGTTCGAGGGTCGCCTCGGCGCTTTGCAGGTTAAGGTCCTGCATCTTGATGCTGATGTTGTTCTCGAGAGCATAAGCGATGCAGCCGGCAAGGTCCCATACTGCGGGTTTTTCGCCCCCGGAGTCCTGCGCCCCGAGAGCGAATGGCTGCAGCAGTGCTGCCGCAGCTGTGATGATGACAAATTTGATGTTCATTCTTTTTCAGTTGAGCCTGAGTTCTTTCGCAAAAATAATACCAGCACGCGGTTTTTGCGTCAGTCTTTCCGACAATCAAAAGAGGCGACCTTGTCCGGCCGCCTCTTTGCTTGATTTTATTTGAAGAGAAGTTTTCCGAACGTTTGCAGGTACAGACGCCAGTTTTTCCATTCGTGCCCGCCTTCGGATATGTAGAAGGTGTGTTCCAGCCCTTCTTCTGTCATAACCCGGTCGAGAACCTTGGCTCCCTCATACAGGAAATCGGTGTTTCCGCAGCCTATCCAGTAAAGTTTGTAGCCGTCTTTCTTGAGTGCCTGAAGCTGCTCGCGCACCTCCGGGGTGTCCTGTGAACTTATCGACAGGGGGCAGATGTAGTCGAAGAGCGAAGGATAGAGCTGGGATGCCGCCAGAGTGTGGCCGCCGCCCATCGAGAGACCCGAAATGGCCCTTGAAGAAGCCTTCGGAATCGCTCTGAACTGCTTTTCCACGAAGGGGATGATCTCGGTGCAGAGGCTGTTGACATACGAATTGCGGTTCTCGGGAGCCCTCCAGTCCATTTCCGTGACGGGCGTTCCCATCGTGCAGGCAGCCTGCTGGTTGGGGTTGCCGTTAGGCATCACTACAATCATCGGTACGGCCTCGCCACGCTCAATGAGGTTGTCCATTATTTGAGCCGCGCGGCCCATCGAAGTCCAGGCTTCCTCGTCTCCGCCGCCGCCGTGCAGCAGGTAGAGTACAGGATACTTCTTGTTCTTGGATGCCTCATAGCCATAGGGAGTATAAACAATCATTCTGCGGTTAGTCCCGAGAATCTTGCTGTCGTACCATACGGTGCTGAGAGTTCCGCGATGCGCGGCCTCGTTGTAAACCTCGCTGCGCTCGCCCGGCACGAACACCATGTTCAGATAACGTGTTCCGTCCCTCTGGACAAAATAGTTCACGGGATCATTCACGGCCACGCCGTCCGCAATGAAGTTGTAGGTGTAGATTTCAGGCTCCAGAAGAGGTATGGACACTTCCCATATCCCGGATGTTTTTTTCATGGGTATGGGAGCGTCCATCCAGCCCTGCCAGTTTCCTTTGAGGGAAACCATCGTCGCATAGTCGGCGTCGAGTCTGAATATTATCGAGGTGTCTGTCACCTGAGGCGACACTACCTGCGGTCTGCCCCACGCGAAGTTCGCGAGTTCCTGGGCGGATGCGGCTCCTGCAAGAAGCAGGGCGGCCGCTGCAATAGCCAATATCTTTCTCATTTCTGTTTATTCGTTTGTGAGAAGCAATGCGGGGTTCGCCTCCCAGGCAAGGGCCTTGCCGATCTTGAAGGAAGCGACCGCGCGGATATCCTCGACGCTTGCGCCCACGAGTACCTTGTAAGTGCCCGCTGCAGTCTCCCAGCGGCAGGCGGCGTCGTTGAAGGATGCAAGTTCGTAGGGAGTTATCTTCATCGTGAGGGTCTGGGACTCTCCGCTCTGCAGCTGGCCGGTCTTCGCGAAGGCCTTGAGCTCGCAGGCGGGCTTTTCAAGTCCTCCGGCCGGTGCGGCGATGTAAATCTGGACGGCTTCCTTGCCTGCAACCTTGCCGGTGTTCTTCACGCTGATGCTTATCGTGATTCCGTCCTTTGAGGACTTCACGGAAGGCTTGCCGTACTCGAAGCTGGTGTAGCTCAGTCCATAGCCGAAGGGATAGGACACTTCAACGTCGTTGGTATTGAAATATCTGTAGCCCACGTTCAGGCCTTCCGCATAATCGGTGTAGTCATAGTCCTTCACGGGCTTGGGCTCGGGGATCTTGTATCCCATAGCCGCGGCGAGGGCCGCGAAATCGCCTGCTCCGCCTTTTTGGGGCTGAGGCTTGTAATAAGGGAAGTTCGCGGATGAGGGTATGTCAAGATAGTTCAGAGGGAAGGTCATCGAGAGCTTTCCGGAAGGGTTGGACACTCCGGTGAGGATATCGGCGACGCTGTTGCCGACCTCCTGTCCGGGAGTCCAGGCGAGAAGGATTGCGTCCGGAAGATTCTTCCAGGAAGCGGTTTCAATCACTCCGCCCACGTTGAGAATCACGACCGCCTTTTTCCCGGCCTGGTGATACAGGTTGCAGACGTTGGTGATAAGGTCGCGCTCGGCGGGCGTCAGGTCGAAATCCCCTTCGAGGACGCGGTCGTCGCCTTCGCCGGCATTACGTCCGATTACGACAATTGCGGCGTCGTTACGGTCTACGGAATTTTGCACCACAGCCTTGCGCACGTCCATTTCCGGCATCACGCCTTCGCCCAGCGACAGTCCGCCTCCCAGCGCCTGACCGGGAAGGAAGGACGCGTTTGCATCTTCGGCGTTCTGGTACTCGCGATAAGTCTTGTACAGATTCGCTATCTTCTCGTCGAGGGCAAATCCTGCTTCCTGCAGGCCCTCGCTGATGTGGCGGACGTAGGGCTTGTTCACGTTGCCCGAGCCTGTGCCGCCGGCAATGGACTTGTAGGCGTTCAGACCGAACAGGGCGATGTTCTTAACTCCCTCGAAAGGCAGTGCGTCGCCCTCGTTCCTGAGCAGAACCATACCGTCAGCGGCGGCCTTGCGCACGAGCGCGGCGTGAGCCTGAAGGTCGGGTTTGTTGGAGTATTTGTAACCTGCGAAGCGGGGGGTCTTCACGATATACTGAAGGATGTTGCGCACGTTCCTGTCGAGATCGGCGATATCCAGCGAGCCGTCATTCACGGCATCGATAATGCGCTGCTTCTCAAAGGGCATTCCGGGCTCCATCAGGTCGTTTCCGGCCTGAACGGCGGCCACTGTGCCTTCCTTGGCACCCCAGTCGGTCATCACGATGCCGTCGAAGCCCCATTCGTCGCGAAGGACCGTCGTCAGAAGGTCGGCGCTCTGCTGGGTGAAAGTTCCGTTTACCTTGTTGTAAGAAGACATCACCGTCCAGGGATGGCCTTCGCGCACGGCGATTTCGAAATTCTTGAGATAGAGCTCGCGAAGCGCCCTCTGCGGTATCCGGGCGTCATTGGCCATACGGTTGATCTCCTGGTTGTTGAAGGCGAAATGTTTTGCGCTCACGCCTACCCCCTGACTCTGGATCCCGCGGATGTAGGCCGCTGAAATCTTCCCGCTCAGGAAAGGATCCTCGGAGAAGTACTCGAAATTGCGCCCGCAAAGGGGATTTCTGTGGAGATTCATTCCGGGAGCCAGGAGCACGTCGGCTCCGTACTCGAGAACCTCGTTTCCCATGGCGGCGAGCAGTTCCTCCACCATCGGGGCATCCCAGGAGCAGGCCAGCACCGTTCCTACCGGGAAACCGGTGCAATAGTATGTGTTCGGGTCATCCTTGCGTCTGGGGTCGATCCTCAGGCCTGCAGGGCCGTCTGAAAGAACGGTTGCAGGAATCCCGAGACGCTCGATGGGGACGGTCGTGCCGGCGGCTCCCGGGACGAGCACCTTGGAGGATGCTGTCATCGAGCCCGCGGCCATCGAGCCCCAGCCGGCGCCCACGACGAGAGTGGCTTTCTCCTCGAGGGTCATCGCGGCGAGGACCTCGTCGATGTTGTCCTTTGTGAGTTTGGGCTGAGCCGCGGCGCTTGCCGCAACGAGTGTGCCCAAAGCAATGATGGTCATCAGTTTCTTCATATTCTATTTATTGAAATGTTTGGCCAGATCGGGCAGCATACGCTTGTATGCCGCAACCCAGTATGCCCATTCGTGCACGCCGGGATATTTTCTGAATTCGTGCGGATAGCCTATCCTTGTCAGGTAGGCGTCGATTTCCACGTTCGCCTGCCAGCAGAGCGGATCTTCCGTGCCACAGTCCAGGATATAGGTGGGCAGGGAAGCCCAGATGTCGGAGTTTTCGTAGCCGTTTTTGGTGAACAGGGTCTGGATGGAGGGGGCCTTTGCCGTGCCCATTCCGGTTACAGCTCCGCTCATCGAGTAACAGAACCCGAAGTCTTCGGGGTAACTGAACGCGTGGTAGCTTGCGCCGAAGCCTCCCATCGAAAGTCCTGCAATTGCGGTGTTTTCACGCCCGGTCAGGACGGGGTAGTTCTCCTTTATGTAGGGTATCAGTTCTTTTCGGAAATATGCCTCCCATCGGAACGACCGGCCGTTGTCGTATTGCCCCAGATCGTTCACGTAGAAAGCGTTGTAGCCCTTGGGCATTATGATTATGAAGGGGACAATCTGCCCCTCATCCACCGCTGCATCGGTCATTTCCTGAACCCCGTTCGACGTCCAGTCGTTGTTGTCGCCACCCATTCCGTGCAGCAGATACAGGACCGGATATTTCTTGCCGGAACTTTCCCAGTCGCCGGGCAGGTAGATGTTGATAAGGCCGTTGTCGCCGTCGAGATATTTGCTCTGGACCGCCACGTTCTTGCGCACTATGCTCTTGCGCGCTTCCTGCTCCTCGTCATTGCTTCCCGGCAGTTCCCCGGCGCTGCATGAGAGCAGCGCCAGAAATACTGCGGAAAAAATCAGGATGTTCTTTTTCATTATTTGAATATCCTCTGCGCGAAGTCATTGAGATAGATTCTCCAGTTGCGCCAGATATGGCCTCCGGGAGTTTCTACGTAAACGTAAGGGTGCCCCTTCTCGTCGAGATACTCTCTCAGTTCGGCGTTGGCCTTGTAAAGAAAATCGGTCTCGCCGATGGCTATGTAGTAGAGCTTCGGGTTGTTCGCGAACAGGGCGTCGAGCTTCTCGTATGTGTTTTCGTACATCTCGGGGGCGATTTCAGTGCCGTCGCCCTGGCGGATGCCGATGCCGGCGGAGAAGAGTCCCACGTAGTCGAAGGTCTTGGGGTAGTTCAGCGAAACCTGGTATGAATGACCGCCGCCCATCGAAAGGCCTGCAATCGCGCGGCCCGAAGACTTCTTTATCGTACGGTAATGGCTGTCCACGTATGCAAGAACGTCCTTGAAATGGGCCTCGAAGGAGGTGTCGAACGAGCCGCAGTTGTAGGGCTTGTACATTCCTTCCGCGGACTCTCCGGGAGCTGCCTGATGCTTGGTGTTGCCGTTCGTCATCACGATGATCATCGGCACGGCCTTGCCCTGGGCAATGAGGTTGTCCAGAATCTGCGCGGTGCGACCGGTGCAGAGCCAGGCTTCCTCGTCTCCTCCCATTCCGTGAAGGAGGTACAATACGGGATATTTGCCTTTTCCGTTCTCATATCCGGCGGGGGTGTAAACGCTCATCCTGCGGTCCTTTCCCAGTACGGACGAATGGTACCATACTCTGGAAACGGTCCCGTGGGGAACGTCGCCGACCATATAGTTGTCGGCCTTGCCGCCGCCGATTATGAAGTAGTTGGTCTGAGAGGCGATGTCCCTCTGCAGGTAGGCGTTGTTGGGATCCTTTACGGAGAGTCCGTCAACGATGAAACTGTAGTTGTAAAGCTCGCTCTCGAGGGGCTCGCTGGTGAACTCCCATACTCCGCCCTGACCTTCCTTGAGGTCTGCAATGCCGGGAGCGTCGAATTTGAAACCATTGAACTCCATCGCCGTGGTGGGCAGGAAATCTCCGGTAACCTGCACCTTGATTGCCTTGGGGGCCAGGTAACGGAAGGTCACCGTGTTGTCGGGATTTATTTCCGGAGAGATTATCTGCTGCCCGCCCCAGAGGTTCTGCTGGGCGTTCGCAGTCAGTCCGATGGCGAGAGCCGCCAGTGTCAGAATTATTTTTTTCATCTTATGCAAATATAATCTTTATAATGATATTTCGCCTATGTATCTTGCGGCGAGTGTCCCGTTGTCATAAATAATAGTGTAGGTGCTTCCGTCCTTGGAGACGGTGATGGTGCCGTCGGTGAGTTTCTCGGCGCTCGTGGCGCCGTCATCGACTGTCCACCAGCAGGTACCCCAGTTGAAGAAATCCATTCCCCACATCGAGGTGTCGTAGCCGATGCCGAATTCGCCCTCGCCGATTGAGCCTCCCACCGCGCAGGCAGTGTATGTGCCTTCCGCGAGCTGCCCGTCGGCGCTGTAGATATCGGTCGCAAGATAATAGCCGGTGCCGGAATATTCCATACTCCAGGTCGCTGCGTTGTAGCTTGCGCTGACATCCTCGGTAGCGAGGTTGAGGGTCACGGAATTCACTCCGTTGCCCAGATTGCTTGCGGCGCTGATGCAGTTCACGAGTTCGACGTAGTCAGGTTCGCTGCCGCCTCCGGGCGTGAAACTGTCGTCGGCGGCAACGAACTCGAAGCCCTCACCGCTGAACGAATAGCAGCCGTCGGCGAGTTTCTCGACCGTGATTGTTTCGCCGGGATTTATCAGCACGACCTCGCCGTCGTTGTACCAGTAGGAGCCGCCCATGCCCCATCCCCAGGCCGAAAGGTCGTAGCCGTTTCCTGCCTGATAAGGCTGTGAAGCGTATTCCGCGGCAGTGTATGTGCCTTCCAACTCGCTGACGTTCTCGTCGAGAATAAGGGCGAAGGTTGCCGCGATTTCGCCGTTTCCGAGTGCGGTGGCATCATTTGCGATATAAACCGTGTGGCTCTTCACTCCTGAAACCACGGCGTAGGTGGCGTCATAAACGTCGGTGACGCTTTCCACGAAGTAGTAGTCAGGTTCCACTGAGCCTCCGCCGGGCACCAGATCTTCGATATTGCCCTTGAATTCGCAGAAGATGCCTCCCTTGCCCTGGTTCAGGGTGATGGTGTACTTGCTGCCGCTGAGCTCGACCTCGATGTTGCCCGCGTCGATGTGCTGGGCGCTGGTCTCAGAGTTGTCCACGGTCCACCAGCAGGTGCCCCAGTTGGTGAACATTATGCCCCATCCGTAGATGTCGCCCGGATCGTAGCCTATGCCGTACTGGCCTTCCGCCACGCTTCCGCCGGCCGCACTGGGTGTGTAGGAACCGGGATAGAGTTTGCCGTCGGGAGTGTATATATCGAGGCTCAGATAATAGCCATCACCCGTATAGACTGTGCTCCAGGTGCTCGCGTCGTAATAGCTCTCGACGCCGTCGCTGGCCAGGACGAGGGTGAGAGTAGGAGTGCCGTAGACGCTGTTGTCAGCCACGGAAAGCACCTTGTTGAGCGCTATTGCCACGGGGTCCGCCTCGAAATGGATGTTTCCCGCGTAGGAGAGCTTGTATGCCGTGCCTTCGCTGTCCCATACGGTACCCGAAAGTGTGTAGGCCTCATCGTCTTTCGTGACGTTCAGCGAACCGCTTGCTACGGCCTTGCCGTTGATGGTCGAGCCGCCCTCGCCCACGAGGTAGTTGCCCTTCTTTGCGAACTCGGCGTCGGACGGTGTGTAGGATGCCGCGGGCAGGAAATAGTCATTGGCTATGAACTTCGCGGCAAGGGTGTTGCCGTTTCCGGAGAAGTTGATCGAGAAGGTGCGTTTCGCGCCGTCCTTCACGATGTCCGCCACCTGGGCTTCGGTCAGATTCACCTCGCCCGGCTTGGGGTACTTGCCGCTGAGAGGATCCAGGGTTTCCTGAACGCAGGACGCGAACCCGAATGCCATCGCGGATACCAGAAGAATGTTCAATATATTCTTTCTCATTGTCTGTTGTTTTTAGTTGTTGGACCCTCTACCATCCCGTGTTCTGGACGATGGCGCTGTTCAGACGGACTTCCGTTCCCGGGTAAGGGAGAAGGTTGTGCCTGGACTTGAAACCGTACTTTGATGAATCCGTGTTGAATGCCTGATAAGTAACCTGTCCGTTGGAATCCAGGAAGGGGGTGTACTTGCCCTGCTCCTTAAGGAGCTCCTCGGCGATGCCCCAGCGTACCATATCCTGGTAGCGGCACATCTCGCCGCAGAGTTCGAGCCTCTTTTCGATCTGGATGTCCTTGAGGGTGATGTTCGACTTCGGGGCGAGTTTGGCCCTGGTGCGAATCTGGTTGAGACAGTCGGCCGCCTTGGCGTTCTCGCCGTCTTCGAGGTAGGCCTCGGCTGCAAGCAGCAGGACTTCGGCGTAGCGCATCCACTTGGGATTGTGCAGGGATGTGTAGTTGTAGCCTTCTGCGGGAGTCTGCTCGGCGAACACTCTGTTCTTCCACATAAAGTATCCCTCGCTGATTATAGATGATCCGGCATTGATGGTGTTGCCCAGAGCCTGCATCTGCTCGAAGGTCTTCATCGTGCCGTTCAGACGGTATCCGTCCTCGCCTTCTTCAGCCACGAATGCATCATACAGAGCCTTCTGAGGGGTGCAGAAGCCCCATCCGAGGCTTGAGAATTCGGAGCTTATCGTCATCTTGTCCGTGCGCCAATGGGTCATCAGGTGCACCATGTCGAAGTTGTCGAACACGTTGTTGCGGTCGTCGATTCTGACGCTCTCGAACATGCTCTCGCAGTTCATCTTGGTCGTGTAGGCGTTGATGTCCTCGTAGGGCCCCTGATAGAGCTCGTACAGATGGCTGTCGATCACGGCCTGGAGCTGTTTTGAGGCTTCTTTGTAATTTTTCTGCCACAGAAGGCCCTTGCCGTACATCGCCTGGGCGAACTGCTTGGTGACTCTCCAGGTGCTCTGGTCGTTCACGCTGCTCTTCTCGGGAAGATACCCCGAGTCGATGGCCGTCTGCAGATCGGTGTTGAAGAGCTCCCAGAGTTTCTCGGTCGAGCCGTTCTCGCGGGTGTATTCGCTTGGAGCGAGTTCGTGGTCCACCAGAGGGGGATTGCCCCAGAGGGTGATCAGGTCGAAATATGCCCAGGCGCGGATGGCGCGTGCCTCCGCATGCACTCTCTTCTGGACATCTGTCTCCTCGGGGACGTGGCCGAGGATGACGTTGGCCTTGTAGATTATCGTGTAGTATGTGGTGAACATACCCTCCACATATGACATGTCGGTGTTGTAGGTGAACTCGTTGAGCTGTTCGAGCTCGGCGTTGTCGTTGCGGCCGCCGCCTCCTGCCCAGAAGTCATCCGAAAGAAGGTTGATGCACAGGAGCTTGTAGTACTCCATGCTGCGGATGTTGACGTACATCGCGGTCGCTGCGGTTTCAGCTTCCTCGTCGGTCTGATAATATGTGTCGTAGTTCAGTACGCCGTGCTGTTCTATGTCCAGCAGATCGTTGCAGGCCGTCGTGCCGAGCAGGGCAATCGCGCCCGCCATGAATAATGCTATGAATCTTGTTTTCATTGCCGTACCTGTTTTAGAATGTGAGATTTACACCGAGTACAAGTTTCTTGCTGGTCGGATAGCTTCCCTTGTCGATGCCAAGGGATGAACCTACGCCGGTGACCTCGGGGTCGAATCCGGGATATTTGGTGAATGTGAACCAGTCGTCAAGAGAGCAGTATATCCTGAGGTTCTCTACCCTGGCTGCCCTGGTGATTTTTGCGGGAAGGGTGTATCCCAGCTGCAACTGCTTGATCTTGAAGTAGGATCCGTCGAACACGGAAGCCGAGGAAATCATATACTTGTCCATATCGGCTGCGCCGGCGCGGGGTCTTGTGCCCGTTGTGTTTGTCGCGCTCCATCTGTCGGTCACGAAATATTGGAGTTTATTGAGGGTATAGTCGCTCCTGTTCAGGCAGCAGTAGATGTCGTTGCCGATGCTGCCGGTTCCGAAAGCGATGAGGTCGAAGCCCTTCCAGGCAAGGTTGACGGTGATACCGTAGTTGATATCGGACATACCTTTGCCGATGTAGGTCTTGTCGGCGTCGGTGATCGCTCCGTCGCCGATGGGGTTGCCGTTGTCGTCGAAGTCGCCGGCTATGTCCTCAAACATCGGGTCACCCGTCGCGGGGTCGATGCCCTTGAACTTGTAGCCGTAGAAATACCAGGCAGGCATTCCCTGCTGGAAGCGCGTGATGGCTCCGTAGGTGTGGAAGGTGGCTCCGTCAATCGCGTCGAGGGATTCGTGGATGTAGGTTACCTTGTTCTTCAGGGTGGAGAAGTTGCCCCTAATGCCATACCTGAAATCCCCGATCTGGTCCTGCCAGCCCAGTTCGATTTCGATACCGCTGTTGCTGACGTTGCCTGCGTTGACGGGCGATGCGGTGTTGCCGACTACGGTCGAGGGGGTGATGCCCGTAACGATGAGGTCCTTGGTCTCTTTCTTGTACCAGTCCGCGCTGAAGGTGAGGCGGTTCCCAAAGAATCTGGCGTCGATACCGAAGTCGAGCTGCTCCGAGGTTTCCCATTTCAGCTCCTCATTTCCGGTGGCTGAAGGTGCGTACGCGGGCAGATATTCGATTCCGTTTCCTGTGGGGTAGTTTCCGGTGGATGCGATCACCGTGGCATACGAATAGCTGCCCAGAGAGGCTGTCGAGCCGTTCTGGCCCCAGCTTCCGCGCAGCTTGAGGTGGTTGAGCCAGGCGGCGCTGTCCTTCATGAAATCTTCCTGGCTGATCACCCATCCTGCAGAGACTGCGGGGAAATAACCCCATCTCTTCTTGATGGGCAGGACGCTGCTGTCGGCTGCGTCCGCACGCAGGGAGGCCTGGATCATATATTTTCCCATATAGTCATATCCAAGGCGTCCGAAGTAGGAGTTTTTGCGGGTGTAAGAGGGCTCCGCTCCGGAGACGCTCTTGGTGGCGGTTCCGGTCGCGTATGCGAAGTACCAGAACAAGGGGTTGTCCTGCTTGAATCCAAGGTCGCCCTCGCCGCCGGAATAGCTTCCGCTGAGTCCGAAGCTGCGGCTCTCGGAATAGGAAGTACCCAGCATCGCGTTGAAGTTGTGTCCTCCGGCAAAAGAGTGGCTGTAGTTCAGGAAATTTTCCCATTGCCAGTAGATCGGGGTGTAGTCGCTGCCGCTGACGGAGAGGAAATTCTGATGGGCCGCTGCCGTCGCGTAATAGTCCTGAGCCACGGAGTAGCTTTCGGAGCCGCTGAGTCTGTATCCCAGGCGGGAAGTCACCGTGAGGCCCTCGACGGGTATAAGGTTGATGTAACTCGAGCCGTTGATGTTGAATCCTCTGCTCTGCGAAATGGTCCTGTCCCTCATTATGAAGGGATTGAGGTTTTCCGAGGTTACGTACTGCGAGATGCCGTAGTAGTTTCCGTTCCCGTCGCCCAGAAGCTCGCCGGCGCTGGGGTCATTGAGTATTGCGAGCATATTCGAGGGGAGTTCGTCGGCGGAGTAAAGTACACGTGTCAGGGGATCCAGCTGGAGTACCGAGAGCAGGAGACTGGCATATTCCGAGCCTTCGGAGACGCTTCTCGAGGTGTAGTACTCGATCTGGTTGTTTGTGCCGATTTCCAGCCAGGACTTGATGCGTCTCGAGGCGTTTATCATACCGGTCAGTCGGGTGTACGTGTCGGCGTCGCCCTTGATCATGCCGTTGTTGTCCAGATATGACATCGAAACGTACAGCGAGCCCTTCTGGTCACCGCCCTGGAAGGTCACGTTGTGGCGCTGCATCGCGGAGGGGCCGAAAGTTTCGGCCGCCCAGTTTGTGTTAGTCTCGAAGTCCCAGTTGTTGTAGAATTTCTCGAGCGAGATAAGGCCGGCCTCGGTGTAATAGTCTATGTACTGCTCGGAGTTCATCATCTTGGGCACTTTCGCTATGCTCTGGCTGGTGAACTGGAAGTCATATGTTATCTTCCCTTCGCCTTTTCCCTTGCGGGTGGTGATGAGCACGACGCCGTTTCCTGCGGCGGCACCATAGATGGCCGCAGACGCACCGTCCTTGAGGATTTCCATCGATTCGATGTCGTTCGGGTCGATTCCGGAGATGTCGCTGGCAATGCGGCCGTCAACCACGTACAGAGGGCTGCAGGAACCGTTGGAGGAGACACCGCGGATGCGGACCTGGGGGCTGGCGCCCGGGCGGGCCGACGAACTGAGCACCTGCACGCCCGCAGTCTTGCCCTGAAGGGCCTGGGTGGGGGAGGTGATGGTGCGGTTCTCGATGTCTTCGGATTTGACCTGCGAAACGGATCCGGTCAGTGAACTCTTCTTCTGGACGCCGTAGCCGATTACGACCACTTCCTCCAGGAGTTTGGTGTCTTCTTTCAGCACCACGTTGACGATTCCTTCAGCGTCGGGAATTTCCTGCGTTTCGTAGCCGATGAAAGAAACCACGAGGGTTGCTCCGCTCTGCACCGAAATGGAGTAATTTCCGTCCAGATCGGTGATGGCGCCATTGGTCGTGCCCTTTTCCATCACTCCGGCGCTCATGACCGGCAGGCCGTTCTGATCGACGACCTTGCCGCTGACGCTGACCTTCTGCGCGAGGGCAGAAGGGATGAAAATGAGCATTGCAAGAACAATGGCTGCCACTTTTGTGATAACAGATTTTCTCATTTTTAAATATTGGTTAAAAAGTTGGTGTGCAATAATCCAAAACAAAGGTCGGAATTTGGATTGTCATCGCTGTTTTGCGAAAAATTTAAATTTTTTTCATTTGTTCAGGCGGTATTTAAAAATTGTTCAAAAGTTTTCGGATTTGTTCAAACGACTCCGCGCAATTCGATTTATTATTATCTTTATATCAAATAACCGGAATGGAGATGCAGTCCGGCAGGCTTGCCGGCTTGTTCCCCGGGAAAGAAACAGTATAGAAAACGATGAGATACCCCTTTGAAAAGGCTTTGACGTTTCTGCTCGTTCTGACTGCGCTCGTCTCTTGCCGGGCGTCGGAATACAGATACGTTGCCGACGGCGCCAGCCCCCAGATAACCTCCGACCTTTCGAACGGCCAGGTGTATTCTATTTGTGAGGATGCCTCCGGGCACATCTGGATTGCGACTTTCCGGGGTCTGAACAAGCTAAGTGGTGGAAAATATTACCAGTATTTCAACGAACCCGACACCCTTTCCCTTCCCGACAGCCAGGTCAAGTGCCTTCTGTCCGATTCCAAGGGCCGGCTCTGGGCTGCCAGCGTGAACGGGCCGTGCATCATAACCCCTGACGGCAAGATCGGGAGGACCGGATATGAATACGGCAACCGTCATATGTTTTCCATCTTCGAGACGCCCTCCGGGGCAATCATGGGCAATACAGGTACTTCTCTGCTGCGCTATTTCGAGGATGACGGCGTCTTCCGTCCGGTTCTGGATTTTGATGACGTGGGTGATTTCATAATGTCCGCGTTCACATCCCCGAACGGAGAACTCTGGCTCGGAGGATTCGGCGGACTTCACTGCTTCAATGCCGTGACTATGGTCCAAAGAGAACAGTTCCCGCTCGAGGGGGGCACGATTTCCAATTACTGCAATCTTCCGGACGGCCGCGTCTTAATCAGCGGCTATGACCGTGAGATAGCCTTGTTCAACACTGTCACCCACAGTTTCGAGGATCTTCCCCGGGCGGTCCGGTCGAACAGGACTTTCTGCAGTGCCCGCATCTCCCTTGCCCACCCTTACCTGGACGGACTGTTGCTGTATTCCGATGACAACGGTCTTTTCTATTATGACCCCGTAAAAGAATCCCTGCTCTCGCAGAACGATCTCGGATTCCCGTTCACGGCGCCGGATTTCAAGATCAGCACGATGTTCACCGACTCCCGTGGAAATCTGTGGATAGGCTCGGTCGATCAGGGGTATGAGGTCGAGTATGCCTACAAGGAACCTTTCAATTCATCGCCTCTGACAGCTCTTCTTACAAGACGGTCGGTGGAGAACGTGGCTCAGGATGCCTCCGGGAACATCTGGATTTGCACGATGAACGACGGCCTGTATGTATACGACGTCGAAAGGCATTTCAACCACATCGATCTTGGGCTCACCGACGGATTCCTTCCCGCGAAGAAATCCGAGGCGAGCTATCTTCTGAGCAGTTCCGACGGCGGTATGTGGGTTGCATCCTCGACTTCTTCCAAAGTTTTCCGTTGCCATTACAGCTCGGGAAAGGTCGTCAAGGATGAGTCCTATGACATCTTTGCGCCAATGAGCATTGCAGAAAGTGAGGACGGGTCGATGTGGGTGAGTTCGGCATTCTCCCAGGTATATGTCAGAAGGCCCGGGGAGTCCGAGTTCCATCTTGTCTGCCAGACGGGCGGCTTCACTCCCGGACTTCTGCCGCTGCCGGATGGGAAACTGATGGTGGCAGCATTCAATACGCCTCTCAGAATCATTGATGTCGGGACTCTGGAAGTGTCTGATTTCGAGCCGTTCGTGAAGAATTACGAGAAATGCGTAAAGCGCTCCGTTCTGATTCCCACCGACCTGCTCCTGGATTCCTGCGGCGACATCTGGATTGCGACCGTCGCCAACGGTCTTCTAAGATATGATTCCTCTGAGGGTGTGATATATGGCCTCGAAGGGACTCCCTGCGACGACATCGAAGGCATTTTGGAAGATGGCCGGGGCAATATATGGGTGAGCAGCCAGCATGGCCTTGGACGTTGGGACAGGGCAAGCGGGAAATTCTCGAACTATTACAAGGCCGACGGCATTGGCGGAGACCAGTTCTATGACAGGTCGAGGTGCCGCCTCGCGGACGGATCCCTCGTTTTCGGCGGCACCCACGGCATAAGCTGCTTCAATCCTTCCGAGGTCGACAGGCATATCGACGTCCCCATAGTCTTTGAAACTCTCAAGATCCACGGCCGTCTGGTGGAAGGCGGTCTCGAAGGCAGGGAGGCTCTTGTGTTCAGACACGACGAGCGCAATTTCAGCATCGGTTTTGCCGCTCTTGACTACAGCGAGTTCGACCGTCTGCGCTATCATTATATGATGGAAGGGCACGACGGTGTGTGGATCGGCGCCCAGAGCGGTGCGGAGGCATATTACGGGAATATAAAGCCGGGCCGTTACACCTTCAGGGTAAAGGCCACCTTGAGCGATGAACAGACCCTGGTCGCCGAAAACTCCATAGGAATAACTGTTCGTCCGGCTCCTCTTGCTTCTTGGTGGGCGATCTGTCTGTACTCACTGGTATTTCTGTCAGTCGTGTACCTTTTCCTCAAGCTTAAAATACGCGTTGCGAAGGAGCAGGCAGCTGCCCGCAAGGCGTTGGAGGAGAAGGAGCAGGAGAAGAAAATCAACAGGATGAACATGGATTTCTTCGCCAATGTCTCCCACGAGTTCCGCACTCCGCTTACAATGATTGCCGGCCCCGTCAAGCAGCTGATCTCCGAGAGCCCCGATGAACTCGTGCGCAGGAATCTGGGTACGGTGGAGCGCAACGTACACAGGATGCTCAGACTCGTGAACCAGATGCTGGATTTCAACAAGCTGGAGAACGACACCCTCCCCCTTTCCGTAAGCAGGGTGGACATCATTCCTTATCTGTATGATCTGGTGGATACTTTCCGCCATAGCGCCGAATCAAAGGACATCACCCTTGAGGTGCGCGGCCTGCAGGAGAACTGCGAGATATGGGTGGATGAGGACAAACTGGACAAGATCTGCTATAATCTGCTTTCCAACGCCATCAAATATACGCCCAGAGGCGGAAACGTTTCCTTTGAATTTGATATCGACGACTCTGACAATGCGATAATCCGCGTCAGCGACACCGGTCCTGGCATCGCTCCGGAGCATAGGGAAAAGATTTTCGAACGTTATTACCAGGTCGACAGCAGCGGCGGTTCCTATAATCTTGGAACGGGCATCGGACTTTACTATTCGCGGGAGCTTGCAAAAATCCATCACGGCTCTCTGACGGTGTCCGACTGCCCCGACGGCTCGGGATCAGTATTCACCCTCAGCCTGCCCTCCGGCAGGGATGCCTACGGCGACTCGGAGAAGGCGGAATCGGGCCGCGATCCCAGAGCTTTTGCAAGCGGCGCCCTTAAAAAAATGGATTTTGAGGCTGAATCCGATGTGCAGGGAGGCCGCAAGAGCCTGCTGATTGTGGATGACGACGTGGACGTGGCTCACTACCTCAAGGAGATGCTTTCGCCACTGTACAATGTGGTATGTCGTTTCGATGTGGACAGCGCCTTCGCCGCTCTTCGCGAGAGGCCCGCAGACATTGTCCTGAGCGATGTGATGATGCCCGGAAAGAGCGGCTATGAACTGTGCCGGATGATAAAGGGCGACATCCTGCTCTCGCATATTCCTGTTGTCCTCGTCACGGCCAAGACCGCCATAGACGACCAGGTGGAGGGACTTAACTGCGGCGCTGATGCATATGTGACAAAACCCTTCGACCCCAACTATCTGCTCGCCCTGCTGCATTCACAGCTCGAGAATCGCGATAAATTGCGCGAAACCCTTGCCAGTGCCACCCAGACCGGCCATATCGGCGAGGAAGAAGGCCTGAGCGGGCGAGACAAGGCTTTTATGGACGAGCTCTATCAGATTATGGAAAGCGAACTTGCGAACAGCGACATCGACATCAGCCGTATCACTGAAAAGATGAAGATCTCGCGTACCAAACTCTATTACAAGACCAAGGGCCTTACCGGGGAGAACCCCAGCGTGCTGTTCAAGCGTTACAAGCTGAACCGTGCCGCCCAGCTGCTCCGGGATCACAAATACAATATCTCCGAAATTGCCGATCTGACAGGCTTCAGCACCCTTTCGCACTTCTCGACATCGTTCAAGAAACAGTTCGGAGTGCCGCCGAGCGAATATTAGAACTCAAAGACTTCGCAGTCCGATGCGGCATAGGACTGCGGGAAGATCTCGCGGCATTCGCGGGTGAATACCTCTATATCGCGTACGCGCGAGCTGTAGTGGCCGACGACAAGTTTTCCCGCACCGGCCTGAAGGGCGCAGCGCGCGGCGTCGGCAGTGGTGGAATGAAATCTCTGGGCTGCCTTGTCGGCATATTCTACAGGGTACGTGGCCTCGTGATACAGCAGATCGACTCCTTTGACCCACTGCGGGAGCTCCGGGAACGGGGCCGTGTCCGAGCAGTAGGCATAGGAATGGGCCTTGAAGGGGACGTTGCCGGGTCTGCGTTCCGGAACGATTTCGTCGAAGCGGAAACCGTAACATTCGATTTTGTGCTTCAGCGGGAAAGCCTTCACGCTGACGTTCTTGGATACGTGCACCTCCTCGGGCCCCTTCATTTTAAGGGGATGATGGAGCACCTCGTAGTTGAGCTCCTCCCCGTAATACGACAGATAGAATTTCAGGATCGGCGCGAAATTCTGCGGTGCGTAGATGTCCAGCGGAGCAGTCCTCCCGTACATCGCCATCGTGCTCAGAAGCCCGAAAAGTCCGAACACGTGGTCGCCGTGGATGTGTGAGAGGAATACCGCCTCTATTTTCAGGAATGAGAGACGGCAGCGGCGGATCTGCTGCTGGGTGCCTTCGCCGCAGTCAATAAGGAACAAGCGCCCATGTACATTGAGCATCTGGGCGCTTGGATTCCTATCGGAAATGGGCATGGCCGAAGCCGTGCCCATTGTTGTAAGAGTGAAATTCATTGAGAATTATTCGCCTTTCTCGAGCTTCTCCTTGAGGGCTGCAAGAGCGTCGATGTCTCCGAGAGTGGTCTTCTCGACGGAGGTGTTGACCTTCTTGATGGCCTTCTTGGCTGCCTCTGCCTCAGAAGCGGCTGCCTTCTCCTTGACCTCTGCGTAGGTGCGCAGGTGGCTCAGAAGGATGCGGCGGGTGCTGCGGCGGAGTTCGATCACCTTGAACTGGAGGGTCTCGCCTGCAACTGCCTGCTTGCCGTCTTCCTTGACGAGCTCGCGGGAGAATGCGAAGCCTTCGGCCTCACCTTCGAGGGCGATGTTTGCGCCCTTGTCGGTAAGGGAAGCGACGGTTCCTTCAACGGTGGAGCCTACGGGATACTTGGCCTCGATCTCATCCCAAGGGTTGGTGGTGAGCTGCTTGTGGCCGAGGCTGAGCTTGTGGTTCGCCTCGTCGAAGTCGAGAATCTGGACGTCGATCACGTCGCCGGAAGCTACGACCTCTGAAGGATGCTTGATCTTGTTCCAGCTAAGGTCGCTGATGTGTACAAGACCCTCGACGCCGTCCTCGAGCTCGGCGAACACGCCGAAGTTCGTGATGTTGCGTACGGTAGCCTTCTGGGTGCTGCCTACAGGGTACTTCTCGCGGATGCTCTCCCAAGGGTTCTCGGTGAGCTGCTTGAGTCCGAGGGAGATCTTGCGGGCCTCGCGGTCGATGGAGAGGATCTGTGCCTCCACCTCGTCGCCGACCTTCAGGAACTCCTGAGCGGAGTGAAGCCTGGGGCTCCAGGACATCTCAGAGACGTGTACAAGTCCCTCTACGCCCGGCTCGATCTCGATGAATGCGCCGTAGTCTGCAAGAAGGATGACCTTGCCCTTGACCTTGTCGCCGACCTTGAGATCGGGGTTGAGGTTGTCCCAGGGATGGGGAGTGAGCTGCTTGAGTCCGAGAGCGATTCTCTTCTGCTGCTCGTTGAAGTCCAGAACGACGACCTTGATCTTCTCGTCGAGGGTGACAACCTCCTCGGGATGGTTGATTCTGCCCCAGGAGAGGTCGGTGATATGGATCAGACCGTCCACGCCGCCCAGGTCGATGAATACTCCGTAGTTGGTGATGTTCTTGACAACACCTTCGAGAATCTGGCCCTTCTCAAGCTTGCCGATGAGCTCGGATCTCTTGGCTTCCTGCTCGGCCTCGAGGAGTGCCTTGTGGGAAACTACAACGTTGCGGAATTCCTGGTTGATCTTGACGATCTTGAAATCGATGGTCTGGTTTACGAACTGGTCATAGTCGCGGATAGGCTTGATGTCGATCTGGCTGCCGGGAAGGAATGCCTCGATGCCGAATACATCGACGATCATTCCGCCCTTGGTGCGGGTCTTCACGAAGCCCTTTACGATCTCGTCCTTCTCGAAAGCCTCGTTGACTCTGTCCCAGGACTTCAGGGCGCGTGCCTTGCGGTGGCTCAGTACGAGCTGACCCTTCCTGTCTTCTGCGTTTTCTACATAAACTTCCACCTTGTCACCTACCTTGAGGTCGGGGTTGTAGCGGAACTCGGGAGCCATGATGACGCCTTCGCTCTTTCCGCCTACGGAAACGACTACCTCGCGCTTGTTGATGGATGTGACTTCGCCTTCGACAACTTCGTTCTCGACGATCTTCGCCAGAGTGTTGTCATAAGCTTCGGTGATGGCCTGCTTGTCGGCGCCGCCGTAAATGTCGGTGCCCTCGAAAGCTTCCCAGTCGAAATCTTCGGGAGCGATCGATGCGTTGAGCCTTGCCGTCTCTTTCTTTGCGCTCTTCTCAGCCTTGGGCGCCTCTACGGGAGCCTCTACAGCCTCCTGGGCGGGAGCGGCTTCAATTGTTGCAGTTTCGAGAACTGCATTTTCATTTGTCTCTGCCATGATTGGTGAGTAACAAAAAATTAAATGGTTGAACTTAAAAACATGCCCGACAACCCCCGCGCGTACGCGCACCCGCTGTACAAAAGCGGGCAAAGATAAGAATTATTTCCGGAAAAGCAAAAAATCAGTCTTTCTCCTGCCAGATAACCTTCTGGACTCTGTAGGGGTACATCTCCTTCATCCTCTTCGCGTTGGGGCAGTCCTCGCGGTGGATCTTGATGCCGTCCGTGCGGGTCACGAAGCCGAAGACCTCGTCGCCGTGGCGCGGGTTGCAGCAGGACGCCATCTTGTATACCAGTCCCTTGACGCCCTTGGCATTTATCACGAGGATGTCTTCGGGAGCCTTCCACTTGCGCGCGGCTTTCTTTTTCTCGTCGTCGCCCTCGCCTTCGTTGCGGATCACGAGAAGGTCGGGGTTGAGGATATAGCTCTTGATGGTGTTGACGTCGATCTCCCCGCTGTTCACGGCGGCCATGAAGGTGAGCACGGAGTTGTACTTCAGAAAATGCATCATCTCCGCCAGTAGGTCGTCCGGGAGCTCGAGCTTCCAGTTCTTGAGCCTTCTGGAAAGCATTTCGCGCCCCGCCGCGGCCTGTTTGCGCATCTCGGCGTCGAGTTCGAGCTTGATCTTCGTGCGGGCTTTAGTCGTGACCACCCAGTTCAGCCAGTCGTGGCTCGGCCGCTGGTTCTTTCCGCTCATGATCTCCACGACGTCTCCCGTGCCCAGCTTGTCCTTTATCGACACGGCCTTGCCGTTGACTCTTCCGCCCGTGCAGCGGCAACCCAGCCCGGAGTGAATCCTGAACGCGAAATCCAGAACCGTAGCTCCGGCGGGCAGGATTATCAGTTCGCCGGTGGGGGAGAACACGAATATCTCGCCTTCGGGAGGGCGGGGGACATCCTCGCTCTTCACGTTGCCGGGATGCTCGATATTGTAGCGTACGCTCTTCAGCCAGGTGTCCAGGGTATGCTCCTGCCGTATGCCCTTGTAGGACCAGTGCGACGCGAGTCCGCTTTCCGCGATTTCATCCATTCTGGCGGTACGGATCTGCACTTCCAGCGAGGCGCCCTGCCGGTTCTTCACGGTTATGTGCAGGGACTCGTAGCCGTTGGACTTGGGGTTGGTGAGCCAGTCCCTGAGCCTAGAGGTGTCGGGCTCGTACTCTTCCGTCACGAAAGAATACACCTTCCAGCATTGGTCCAGTTCGGTCTTGCGGTCGGCGTCGCAGTCGATTATGAAGCGTATCGCGAACACGTCGTACACCCCCTCGAAGGGGACGTTTTGGGCTGCCATCTTGCGGCTTATCGAATAGGCGGTCTTGGTGCGGATTTTCAGCTTGTAGCGTATTCCCTCGGCCGTAAGCCTCTTTTTCAGGGGCTCGATGAACTCGTCAGTGAGTTTTTTGCGGTCCTTTTCGGTCTCCTTGAGCTTGCGGGTTATGAGCCTGTGCTGCTGGGGCTCGGCGAACTTGAAGTAGATGTCCTCCAGCTCGCTCTTTATGTTGTAGAGCCCGAGCTGGTGCGCCAAGGGGATGTACAGCATCAGCGTTTCGAGCTGCTTTTGCTCGCGGGAGGGCTTGGGGAATATGTTCAGCGAACGCATCACCTCGAGCCTGTCGGCGATCTTTATGACCGTGACCCTTGGGTCGCGGGAGTACTGAACTATCAGTTTCTTGTAATTTTCGGCCTCGAGCCTCGTGTCTTTCGGCTTTATGGTGGATATCTTGTTGAGGCCCTCCACGATGCCGCGAACGGAATCCGGGAATGCGGAAATGTCGATGTCCCTGTGGATTCTCGTGGCTTCGTGCAGATAAACGGCAGCCTGGCTCTCCTCGTCCAGACCTATTTCGTCCCTCACTATCGCCGCCACGCCGTCGGGATGTCCGATGAACGGCGTGCCGTCATATCTGGCCTCATATCTGAGAGCCTCTTCCGCAATGGCGCGGGCTTTTTCAATCAATCCTTCCATACCTTGAGATATTCCTGAAGCGCCCACATCTCGTCCCTGTAGCGTGCCGCCGCCGTGAAATCCAGATCTGCCGCGGCCTTGTGCATCCTTGCCCTGTCATCTTCCATCATTTTTGCGATCTGGTCACGCGACATCGAGCGGATCACGGGATCCTGCAGCACGGCCGCGAGGTCGGCCTGTATTCTGCCGTCTCTGTACGCATCTCCTGCAGAGCGCTTCGAATCGTGGCCGAAGCCTACAGAAATCGTGCCCTTCCCCAGGTCCGAAGGGTTGGGGATGTAGGTGGGATCATCGTATGAATTAGCCGCGCTGACCCGACCGGTCGTGCCGTTGGAAAGCCCTGCAGAAACGGCCTTCAGATAGTCTGAGCCGCGGGCGACCTTGGCGGATGTGAGCTGCGAGGCGAGGGTGTTGCTCCTCACTTCCACCTGCCTTGGGGTTATGCGGTTGAGCTTGTTGTACTCGATCTGTCTGGTACGCCGTCTGTTGGTCTCGCGGATTGTCTCTTCCATCGATTTCGTGATCGTGTCGGCGTACATTATCACGAGGCCGTTCACGTTTCGCGCGGCCCGCCCGGCGGTTTGTGTGAGTGATCTGGTGGTGCGCAGGAAGCCTTCCTTGTCGGCGTCCAGAATCGCCACGAGCGACACACTCGGTATGTCCAGGCCCTCCCTCAAAAGATTCACCCCGACCAGCACGTCGAAGAGCCCGTTCTTGAAATCCTCGATTATCTCCACTCTCTCCGTGGTATCCACGTCGGAATGGATGTAGCGCACCCTGATGCCGATTTTTCTGAGATATCCGTCCAGTTCTTCGGCCATTCTCTTGGTCAGCGTCGTGACCAGGACCCTCTCGTCCCTTTCCTGCCGCGCCCTTATCTCCTCCACCAGGTCGTCCACCTGGTTTTCCGTGGGCCGCACTTCTATCGGAGGGTCCAGCAGGCCGGTCGGGCGCACAAGCTGCTCGACGACAAGGCCTTCGGACTTCACCAGTTCGTATTCGGCCGGGGTGGCGCTGACATACACCCTCTGGCCGGTTATGTGCTCGAACTCGTCGAAGGTCAGCGGCCTGTTGTCGGAGGCCGCAGGAAGCCGGAACCCATACTCCACCAGCACTGATTTGCGGGAATGGTCTCCTCCGTACATCGCGTGGACCTGCGGCAGGGTGACATGGCTTTCGTCTATGAAGGTTATGAAATCCTTCGGGAAATAGTCTATCAGGCAGAACGGCCTCTGGCCCGGCTGACGCCCGTCGAAATATCGGGAATAGTTCTCGATTCCGGGACAGTAGCCCATCTCCTTGATCATTTCCAGATCGTATTCCACCCTCTGTTTCAGCCGTTTCGCTTCCAGTCCCTTCCCCTCCGCCTCGAACAGCTCGATCTGTTTTGTCAGGTCATCCTGGATATGGCTTACTGCCGCGATGCTGCGCTCCTTTGTGGTCACGAAATTGTTCGCGGGATAGATGCTGATTTGCTCGACTTCCTCGATTTTTCCTCCGGTCAGAGGGTCGATTATCGAGATGCAGTCCACCTCGTCGCCGAAAAATTCGATCCTGGCGGCATAGTCGGATCCTCCCATATAGACGTCCACCGTGTCGCCTTTCACCCTGAAACTGCCCCTGGTGAAATTCGCTTCGGTGCGGTTGTACAGGGCGTCCACGAGTTTGTACAGGAGCGCCGTGAGACTGCGGCTCTCCCCGCGTTTTATGCAAATTGTCTGCTCATGGAAGTCGTCCGGATTGCCTATGCCGTACAGGCAGCTCACCGACGAAATCACTATCACGTCCCTGCGGCCGCTCAAAAGCGCCGACGCCGCGCTCAGCCTCAGCTTCTCGATCTGGTCGTTGATGCTCAGGTCCTTTTCGATGTAGGTGTCGGTTGTGGGGATGTAGGCCTCGGGCTGATAGTAGTCGTAATACGATACGAAATACTCAACGGCATTGTGCGGGAAGAAGGCCTTGAATTCGCCGTAGAGCTGCGCGGCAAGGGTCTTGTTGTGGCTCAGGATCAGCGCGGGCCTCTGCAGGTTCGCGATCACGTTGGCCATCGTGAAAGTCTTCCCGGAGCCGGTCACTCCGAGCAGCGTCACGTCGCCCACGCCCTCGCGCAGCGCCGCGCTCAGCTGCTCAATCGCCTCCGGCTGGTCTCCGGACGGCCTGTATTCCGACTCCAACTGAAATTTCATCCCACAAATGTAACACTATTTTCCCTTTCTCCCTCACACTATTTTCCTCCCGCCCCTTCCTTCTGTCACGACTGCAAACTTTCGCCCGATTTCTTGCACTCGTGACACCGAAACAGCTGTTTTGGGCTTTCCTTCTGTCACGACGACAAACTTTTCGCTGATTTTTTGCACTCGTGACACCGAAACCGCCGTTTCCGACCTTTCCGCTGTCACGACGGCAAACTTTCGCCCGATTTCTTGCACTCGTGACAGTTTAAACTAAATTCGAGTTTATCGAATTGCCCGGCCGCGCTCGCAGGTGATGTACTGAAGGTGCAAGCGACCTCCCTCCTGAATCGAAAAAGCTACTCTCGTCGCTCACGTTCGCTCGACGGCTAACCATTTTGACAGGGGCGCTGCCCCTGTA
>R20__coassemble_442_pt1 | contig 30428 bp, 26 predicted proteins | sample R20__metabat2_low_PE_040 | metagenome-assembled genome bin R20 | reverse complement strand
CGCGGCCTCACAATCTTACACCTCTGTTGCACTGTTCACTTGAATCGGGGAAACACAATTTTGCGGTTACTTGTAAATTGCTTACATTTGAAGGTTTATGTAAAATTTGACCATGAAAAAGAGATCAACCATCCGTAGAAACTGGCCGAAATATGTGCTCCAGTGGGGAGTGCTTGCGGCCCTCATATTCTTCCTGAGCGGCCTTGCAGGGAAGATTTTCACGAATATGACCCCTGCAGATCCGGAGACGTACTGCCCTATGGGAGGCCTGGAGGCTTTCGTCACTTACGTGACCAGAGGCTCGCTCCCCTGCAGCATGTCGTCCCTGCAGATAATGATGGGACTGGCACTTGCCGCCGGAGTAATCCTGTTCAGCAAGCTGTTCTGCGCCTTCCTCTGCCCTGTAGGCACCGTCGAAGACCTGCTGACGCACGCGCGCAAGGCCCTCGGAATCAACGCCATCGACATCCGTCAGGGAAGCGCCGCCGACAAGGTCCTGAGAATCTTCAAGTACGGTCTTCTGTTCTGGATATTCTATATGACCGCCACCGCGAGCGAGCTCTTCTGCAAGAACCTCGATCCGTACTATGCCGTCGCGACAGGATTCAAGGGTGAGATAACCCTCTGGATGAGCCTTGTCACGGTCGGCCTCGTCGTGGTGATGGGCTTCCTCGTGAAGAGGTTCTGGTGTCGCTATATCTGCCCCCTCGGAGCCGCGTCGAACACGCTGAAGTTCTGGATCTGGATGGTGGTTCTCGTAGGAATATACTGGGGCCTCAACCTTCTCGGGGTCAAGATCGAATGGGTATGGCTGCTCGCGGCCTGGTGCCTTCTGGGCTACCTGCTTGAGATATTCCACGGCCATCCCAGGGCCCAGCTTCTGCACGTCATAGTGGATGAGGACAGATGCTCCGGCAGCTGCCACTCCTGCCAGAAGGCCTGCCCCTACCACATCGACGCCCCCGCCTGCGGCGGCAAGATAACCAACGTGGACTGCACCCTGTGCGGCGAATGCGTCGCGGCCTGCCCGACCGGCTCGCTGAGCATCGGCGTGTTCGAAGCCAGAAAGGAGCGCGGCGCCCTGAGCAAGTTCATCCCCGTGATCCTTACGGTGCTTCTGGCCGTCGGAGCCTTCTTCCTCGGCAAGAGTTTCGAACTTCCCACCATCGACGTGAGCTGGGACACCGAGAACGTCGAGACCCTCGAGACCGTGAAGGTCGAGCATCTCACCTCGGTGAAGTGCTACGGCAGTTCGATGGCCTTCAAGGCAAGGATGGAGAAGGTAAGGGGCGTGCACGGAGTGAAGACCTACGTGGGTTCCCACACCGTCGTAATTTCCTATGATCCGAAGGTCACCACGGCCGAAAAGGTTCAGCAGGAAGTCTTCATCCCTTCCCGCTACAAGATCGCAAGACCCGACATCGATTCGATCCCGGAGCTCAAGGTGATGACGATACGCACCGAAAAGATGTATGACAAGCTGAACCTCAACTTCCTCGGAATCCAGTTCATGCTCTCCGACAAGGATATCTACGGCCTTGAATCGGAATACGACTGTCCTCTGATCGTGAAGGTCTATATGGATCCGAAGGAAGATCCCGACGAGGAATGGTTCAGATACTGGGTGGAGAAGAAGGAGATCGAGATGACCAATTCCGAAGGCAAGGTCAAGGCCACTCCCGTGGACTTCGAATTCGTGCGCCTCGAGAAGGGCTCCACAATGGTTTCCTCGAAGGAATTCCTCGAGAAATTCTTCAGCCCCTTCACGGCCGAGTACAACGGCGAGTATCCCAGCGCGGACACTACCGTGATCCGCAAGAGAACGGAAGAATATGCCGGAAAGCCCCAGTTCATATATGAGGTGCCCGGACAGTCCTTCGAAAAGCCGATAATCTCCCGCTATTTCCCCTATCTGAGCAACCATCTCTCAAAGGAAGAAGGAGTCATCGGAATGTACCTGCGCCTCAACAAGGACTACATCCCCGCAATCCAGATCCGCTACGCCGCCCCGATGACCGCGGACAGGATCTGGGAACTTATGACGATGGAAACCTGGACCATCACCTACAAGAAGGACGACGTGCGCGAGGAAGCGGCGAAGATAAAGTTCGAGAACCCCGGATACAGCTATCCATATGAAGAGAATTAAAACTTTCACGACGGTTGCGGCGCTGCTTCTGGCGGCGCTGCCATCTTTTGCGGACGAAGGAATGTGGATGGTCAGCGCCATCGACAAGGCCATCCACGCGAACATGCGCGCCAGGGGCCTGAAACTGAAGGCAAATGAAATCTACAATGCGGAGGCGGAAGGGGCCGACATCTGCGATGCAGTCGTGTCGATGGACTTCGGCTGCACCGGAAGCATAATCTCGCACGAAAGCCTCGTCATAACCAACCACCACTGCGCATACGAGGATGTCCATGCCCTCAGCACCGACGAATGCAACTACCTCGAGGACGGATTCTGGGCTGCCTCGCGCGAGCAGGAGATACCAATCCCCGGGAAACGCATCCTGACCTTGAAAAGGGTTCTGGACGTGACCGACGAGGTGAAGGAACTCTACGAAAAGGAGAATCTGGGCAGCAAGATGTTCGGCTTCCGCATCGCGAGCTCGAGGATGGACGAGAAGTACTGCGGCCCCGGCGAGGAGACCCAGCTTTCCTCGATGTGGAGCGGCAGCAGGTACTATCTTTCCATCTACAACGTTTACACCGACATCCGTCTCGTGGCGGCCCCTCCCGTGAGTATCGCAGCCTACGGCGGCGAGACCGACAACTGGGAATGGCCGCAGCACAAATGCGATTTTGCGATTTACCGCATCTACACGGCCCCCGACGGCTCCCCTGCGGAATATGCCCCCGGGAACGTCCCCCTGAAGAGCGGCCGCAAGCTTGAGATCTCCACCAAAGGCCTCAAGGAGGGCGACTACGCGATGGTCATCGGCTTCCCCGGAACGACGCACCGCTACAACTCCTCGTCCAAGACCTTCTACGAGCGCTACGTGAAATACCCCATCGAAACCGACGTGCGCAGGGACGCCCTGGACATAATGCAGAAATGGATGGACAGCGACCCCGCCATCAGGCTCAAATACTCCAACACTTATTTCGGCATCAGCAATGTCTGCGAGCTTTATGAAGGAACCATCCAGTGCTACGACCGCTTCGGCGTGATCGAAGAGGAGAAGGCAAATGAGCGGCAGCTGCAGCAATGGATCGACTCGGACCCTCGGCGCAAGGCTTCCATGGGCGACCTGCTGGAGACGCTCGATGCCGCCTACAGTGCGCAGAACCCCGCGCAGACCCAGCTGGAATACTTCCGCGAATCCATAATCAGGGCCTGCCACCTCTACACGGTATCGACCAGGGTACATTCACTGACAAGACCCAGCGGAAAGCCTGAACAAGTGAAGGACTACCTGAGGACTTTGATGCCCACTCTGGACATGAGGGTGGAGAAAGATCTTTTCGATCTCGCAGCCTCGACTTTCTACGCAAATGTGGACAGCTCGATGTGGGGGCCCTTCCAGAAAGATCTCTACGCCAGGTTCAACGGCGACCCCAAAGCGATAAGCGACTGTCTGTGGGACGGCAGCTGGGCCGTCAGCGATGAAGGCGTGCAGGGATTTCTGGATTCGGAAGGCCCGTACGACGAGTACATCGACGACAATCTGATGCGCTTCTTCGAAGACGCCCAGTTCGTGAATTTCAGCAAGGCCGTGAGCGCCTCCTGGACCGGCACGAAAATAACGGCCCTGGACAAGCAGTACACGCAGGCGATGTACGAAATGCGTCTCGACAAGGGCATACCCCAATACCCCGACGCGAACTCTTCGATGCGTCTGACGTACGGCACCGTGGGCGGCTTCAGCCCGCGCGACGGGATTACGTATTCCTGGCAGTCCAGGCCCGTAGGGATTCTGGAGAAGTACAATCCTGAAGTTTACGATTTCAACCTGAAACCCGAATGGAAAGCCCTTCTGGAGACTGAAGCTCCGGACTGCTGCGTCGATTTCATCACCGACTGCGACATCACGGGAGGCAATTCCGGCTCGCCCGTAATGGACGCGAAGGGCCGCCTGGTAGGTCTGGCCTTCGACGGCAACAAGGAATCCCTCGCCGGCGACGCCTCCTTCACGCAAGGCTACAACAAATGCGTCTGCGTGGACATCCGCTTCGTCCTGTGGACCCTGAAACGCTATGCCGGACTGCAATGGGTTCTGGACGAAATCGCGTTGCAATAAAAAATCAGAGGCCCCGCAAGGACCTCTGATTTTTTTGGATTCATCACTCTGAAGAACTATATTGTTCCCTGCTCGAGCATTGCGGTGGCGACCTTCATGAAGCCGGCGATATTGGCGCCCTTCACGTAGTCGATGCTGCCGTCGGCCTGTGTTCCATACTTCACGCAAGCCTCGTGGATGCTGTCCATAATGAAATGGAGCTTCTCGTCCACTTCCTTGCCGCTCCAGCTGATATGGCTGGCGTTCTGGGTCATCTCGAGGCCGGAAGTCGCGACTCCGCCCGCATTCACGGCCTTGCCGGGAGCGAAATAAACTCCGTTCTGCTGGAAGAACTTGATGGCTCCGGGCTGGCAACCCATATTGGAAACCTCGCAGCAGCACCAGGTGCCGTTTGCCTTGAGTTCCTTCGCATCATCCTCGCTGAGCTCGTTCTGGAATGCACAGGGAAGCGCGATGTCGCACTTCACGCTCCAAGCCTTCTTGCCGGCGGTGAACTTGCACGCTGCAGGGAACTTGTCGGCCATATCCTGAACCTTGTTGCGGTTCGAGGCGCGCATCACGAGCATATAGTCGATCATATCACGGGTTATTCCGTCAGGAATCTCGCAGACTCCGTCGGGACCGGAAATCGCAACGACCTTGGCGCCGAGCTCGGTTGCCTTGGTGCAGGCGCCCCAGGCGACGTTGCCGAATCCGCTGATGGCGACCTTGCAGCCCTTGATGTCCTTGCCGGCCTTGTGCAGGAGGTTCTGGGTGAAATAAAGAGCTCCGAAACCGGTGGCCTCGGGACGGAGGATCGAACCTCCCCAGGTCGCGCCCTTGCCGGTCAGAACGCCGGTGTTGTACTCGCGGGCGAGCTTCTTGTACATTCCGTACAGGTAACCGATCTCTCTTCCGCCCACTCCCACATCTCCCGCAGGGATATCCTGGTCGGGACCGATGCACTGCCAGAGTTCAAGCATGAAGGCCTGGCAGAAGCGCATGATTTCGTCATTGCTTTTTCCTACGGGGTCGAAATCAGAACCTCCCTTCGCTCCGCCCATAGGAAGGGTCGTGAGGGCGTTCTTGAAGGTCTGCTCGAAGCCGAGGAACTTCAGCATGCTGGGGGTGACGGCCTTGTGGAAGCGCAGGCCTCCCTTGTAGGGGCCGATGGCGCTGTTGAACTGGATGCGATAACCGGTGTTGGTCTGGACCTCTCCCTTGTCATCTACCCAGGTTACGCGGAAAGTGAAGATGCGGTCGGGCTCGACCATTCTCTCGACAATCTTCGCCTTTTCAAACTCAGGATGCTGATTGTAAACATCTTCGATGGATTCGAGGACCTCCTGTACCGCCTGGAGATATTCATTCTCGCCGGGGTACTTGGCCTGGAGGCGTGCCATGATTTCTTGGGTCTTCATACCTTTAAAACTACTAACGCAGACAAATATATGAAAAATTATGCAACATTATTCAACTTCCCAGGTGGAACCGCTGCGCAAAAGTTCATCAACCGTGTGGATTTTTGATTTTGCCATCACTTCCTTGACCTGTTCGCGCACTCCGTCGTCGTAGGTTATGTCCTTCACGTCGCGGATCACTCCCAGCGCCACGGGATAGTCGGGGCCCTTCATGTCGGCCAGCGCCATATGCAGGCCGATATTGTCGGAATGGGCGTCGTGCACCATGATGTCATCTTCCGTGAAACCGCCTTCTCCGATGTGTACCACGCGGATTTTCTTTCCGTCATAGACGAGACCCTTCTGCCTGTCGCGGCCGAAAACCATCTTCTCGCCGTGGCGCAGGACTATCGTATGGTCCGCTTTCACGGCCGGATCCGAGAGCTCCCTGTGCGCACCGTCGTTGAAAATCACGCAGTTGGTCAACATCTCCATTATGGAACAGCCGTCGTGCAACGCCGCAGCCGTCATTATCTCCTCGTTCAGAGAGAGTTCCACGTCGAGACTGCGGGCGAAGAAGGTTCCCTTCGCACCGAGCACCAGCGATCCGGGATTGAAAGGATGCTCGACCGTTCCGTAGGGGGAGGTCTTGGTTATCGCGCCGAATTTCGAAGTCGGGCTGTACTGTCCCTTCGTCAGACCGTAAATCTGGTTGTTGAACAGGATTATGTTGATGTCGATGTTGCGCCTTATCGCATGGATGAAATGGTTCCCGCCGATTGCAAGGGCGTCACCGTCGCCGCAGGCCTGCCATACGGTGAGCCAGGGATTGGCCACCTTTATTCCGGTGCTGATCGCGGTGGCGCGGCCGTGGATGCTGTGGAAGCCGTACGTGTCCATATAATAGGGAAGGCGCGACGAACATCCGATGCCGGACACCACCACATACCTTTCCTTCTCGTAATTGAGCGCCTGACTCACCTTGGGCAAAGCCCTCTGCAGGGCCGCAAGCACGGCGTGATCGCCGCAACCGGGGCACCAACGGACCTCCTGGTCGCTTTTGAAATCCTTGAATGTAAGTGTCGCCATATTCTACATCTCCTTTTTTATGGCCTCGACCAGTTCGCTCACGAGGAACGGCTGGCCCTGGACTTTTCCGTATTTCTTGAAGGTGTACTGCGGGAACAAGCCCTGCAGATAGCTCGCGAACTGCCCGCTGTTGAGCTCGCAGACAAGGAAGCTGCGGTAGCGCGAGAAGATCTCCGCCGTATTGGGCGGCAGGGGATTGATGTAGTCGAAATGGGTGTAAGCGACGGGGACGCCATCCTCCTGGAGGTCGTGCACGGCGCTTGCGATATGCCCGTAGGTGCCGCCCCAGCCGATTACGAGAAGTTCTCCTGTTTCAGGGCCTCTCACCTTCAGCTCGGGGATATCCCGTGCAATCAGGGCAACTTTTTGAGCCCTTTCCCGCACCATGGTCTCGTGATTCTGCGGATCTGTCGAGAGCACGCCCTCGTGGTTCTTCTCAAGGCCTCCGACCCTGTGCTCGTAGCCTTTCTGGCCGGGAATCGCCCAGCGGGGCACCATAGTCTCGGGATCCCTCTCGAAAGGATGGAACTTCTCCCCCGGCGCAAGCGAACCGTTCGCGAAGGGAGGCTTGATGTCGGGATAATCCTTCATCCAGGGGATCAGCCAGGGCTCGCTGCCGTTGCCCAGAAAGCCTTCCGAAAGAAGCAGCACCGGGGTCATATGCTCGAGAGCGATCTTCGCGGCCTGAAATGCGGCAAAAAAGCAGTTCGCCGGGGAATGCGCGCAGATCACGGGAATCGGACATTCGCCGTTGCGCCCGTACAGGGCCTGGTTCAGGTCGGTCTGCTCGGTCTTCGTGGGAAGACCGGTCGAAGGGCCTCCTCTCTGCACGTCCACGATGACCAGCGGGAGTTCCGCCATCACGGCAAGTCCCAGGGCCTCGCTCTTCAGGGAAAGTCCCGGGCCGGAGGTGGTCGTGACGGCCAGATTGCCGGCAAAGGCGGCGCCTATGGCGGTGCAGATTCCGGCAATCTCGTCCTCGGCCTGGAAGGTCTTGGCCCCCAGACTCTTGTGGATTGCAAGTTCTTCCAGAATGGCTGTCGCCGGGGTTATGGGATATGAGCCGCAGAAAAGCGGAAGTCCCGATTTCTCGGAAGCGGCCAGAAGGCCCCAGGCTATGGCCTGATTTCCGGTGATGTTCCTGTAAGTGCCTTTCCTGGCCGACTTTACGGGTTCAATGGTATAGGTGTTGGGGATGGCCTGAACGTTCGCCGCATAGTTGAAGCCGTCGTCCAGGACCTTGCGGTTGGGAGCTATGACCTCGGGATGCTTTTTCGCGAATTTCTTCTCCAGATACGCGTAGATGGGCTCCAGAGGCCGGTTGAAGATGTAGCAGGCTATGCCCAGGGTGAACATGTTCTTGCACTTCTGGGCGGCCTTCCTGTCCATGCCGCTGTCCTTCAGGCTCTCGAAGGTCATGGTCGTGATGGGCGCCACGATCAGCGTCCGGTCCTCGACGGAAAGCTCGGCAAATGGGTTGTCTGTCCTGAAACCGGCCTTTTTCATCCCGGCCTCGTCGAAGGCGTCACCGTCCACGAGTATCATCGCATTGCGCTTGCACCATTTTGCATTGGCCTTCAGCGCGGCGGGATTCATCGCCACCAGAAGGTCGCAGAAGTCTCCCGGAGTCGAGACGTCTTCCGAGCCTATGTGCACCTGGAAGCCCGAGACACCGGAAACCGTGCCGTGAGGGGCGCGGATTTCAGCCGGATAATCCGGAAAAGTCGCCAGAGAATTGCCATAGATTGCCGACATATCGGCAAAAAGCGACCCGGTGAGCTGCATACCATCTCCCGAGTCGCCTGCAAATCTTATGACGACATCGCGTACGTCAACGATTTTATGTTGCATGGAAATTACTCCGCTTGAGCCGCGGCCTGTGCCTGAAGTTCTGCCTGAAGTGTTTCAAGAGTCCTGCCTTCCGCAATGTTGAGCACCTTGCGGGCTGCAGGGGTGAGGTCCGTGCTCTGAGCGGGATCGATATAGAGAGCCGTATTCATTTCGAACACATAGATGTAGCCGCCGTCCTTGGCGAGGGTGTTGATGGCTTCCTGTGCCTTCTGGTAGATGGGGGCCATCAGCGTCTGCTGCTGCTGCTGGAGTTCGGTCTGGATGGACTGGCCGAATTCCTGGATGCGCTGCTGGATCTCGGTGAGCTCCTTCTCCTTGCTCTCGCGGATAGCGGTCGTCCAGGAGGAAGCCTTCTGCTGATACTGCTGATATTTGCTGTTGAACTCGTCCACCATAGCCTGGTAGGTCTCGTTTGCCTCCTTCTCGGAAGCGGCCATTGCGGTGCGGGCCTGATCCATTTCCGGCATGAGCTGCACAAGCTCATTGAGATTCACGTGAGCGAACTTGGGCTGGGCGAATCCAGTGAACGAAAGGAGTGAGACCGCGGCGATCAAAAGAATTTTTTTCATATTAATTTATCAGTTAAAATTGTTGTCCTATAACGAAGTGGAACTGGCTTCCACCATTTGTCGAATCATCGAAACCGTAACCCCAGTCAACTCCGAGCAGACCGACCATCGGGAGGAAAATCCTGACGCCGACACCGGCGCTGCGCTTGATCTGGAACGGATTGAATTCCTTGATGCTGCTCCAGCAGTTTCCCCCTTCGAGGAAAGCGAGGGCATAAATCGTGGACTGAGGCTGCAGAACCACAGGATAGCGGAGCTCTATCGTGAACTTGTCATAAACATTGCCCGCATAAGCGTAGCCGTTGCTGTTGTAGGAGGAGAGCTGGTAAGGGGTCAGGGAATAGTTCTCGTAACCTCTCAGGGCGATCACCTCGTTTCCGTAGGTGCTGTAGCCGGACATTCCGTCACCTCCCACCAGGAAGCCTTCGAAAGGAGAGTAGCCCCAGTTCTCGTTATAGTATCCGAGGTAGCCGAACTGCGCCCTTGTCATCAGCACGAGATCGCCGACAAGCTTCGTGTAGGTCGCTCCCGAGAACTTCCACTTGTTGTATTCGATCCACTTGTAGCGGTCCTTCGCGGCCCAGTTTCCGCTGTTGTAATTCACGTCGCGCCAGTCATCCACCGCGAACTTGTCGCCGTTCTCGTCATAATCATACTTGCGGAAAAGCGAGAAGGGAGGGGTGAGCGACAGCGAGAAGGAGAACTCCGAACCCTGGCGGGGATATATCTGCTGGTCGGTGGAGTTGCGCACAAGATTGAACGAATAGCTTATGTTGTGCGAGATACCGTCGTCGAAGATGAAATATCCGGAGTACCAGTTGGTCAGTTTGTAGGTCTGCCAGCTCAGCCCGTTGTACATCACGAAGTAGTTGTCGGGCCACTTCAGGCGGTTACCGAGCGAAGCCGAGAAACCATAGATCTCGATCTGGCGGTCGTGGCTCAAGATGTTGAGCGCAAGATAGGAGTTGGTCTGCCTCGTGTAATAGGCCGAAAGGTTGAGCGAGGTAGGCTTCTTTCCGAAGAGCCATGGCTCGGTGAAACTGGCCGTGAGGGCGGTGTAATATGTGCCGTTGGTCTGGAAGCGGAACGCGAGGTTCTGCGCGTCTCCGAGCGGGACGGGCCTCCATGCGGTCTTGTCGAAGAAACGCTGGGTCGAGAAGTTGTTGAAGCTCACGCCGACCGTGGCGACGAAAGTGCTTCCGCCCCAGCCTCCGGAAAGTTCGAGCTGGCTGGAAGGCTTCTCGGTCACGTTATAAATGATGTCGACCGTGTTGTTCAACTGGTTGGGGATTATGGAATATCCCTTGCTCGCGTCCATTATGGACTCGGAGTCGAACTGGCCCAGGGAGGCGATTTCACGTATCGAACGCTCGAAGTCGGTCTGGCTGAACAGATAGCCCGGACGGGTGAATATCTGACGGCGGACAACCTTCTCGTTGGTCAGGTCGTTGCCGTTGATGACGATGTTGTTCAGGGTGGCCTGCTTGCCTTCGGAAATTCTCATCTCCACGTCCACGGAGTCGCCCTGGATATTGGTCTCGACGGGGGTAAGGTTGAAGAAGAGGTAGCCGTTGTCGCGGTAGAGCTTCGAGACGTCGTACTCGCTTTCCTTGCCGCCGCCGAAGAGGCGCTTTTCCATCGAGACGATGTCATAGACGTCGCCCTTGTTGATGGAGAGGATGCTGTTCAGGGCATCGGAAGAGAACACGGAGTTGCCTGTCCAGCTGATGTCCCTGAAATAATATTTGTCGCCCTCCTCGAACTCCAGGTCGATGGCCAGTCTCTTGGGGGTCACATAATACATGGAGTCCCTGACGAGACGCGCGTCGCGGTAGCCGGCTTCGTTGAAGGCGCTTATGGCGCCCTTCAGGTCGTTGGGGTATTCCTTGGAATCGAATTTCTTGGACTGGAAGAAGTTGTAGATCTTGTTCGACTTTGTCTTCTTCATCTGCTTGGCGATCTTGCGGTCCTTCACGTCGGGATTGCCGTAGAAGTTTATGTCGCGGATCTTCACCTTCTGCCCCTTGTCCACGGCAAAATTCACCATGATTGCATTCTTCACGACCGTGTCCCGGACCACCTCGGCCTTCACGGAGCAGCGCAGGAAGCCCTTTTCGGCGTAATATCTCTTGATCACGTCGGAGCAGGTCTTCTCGACATATTCGGAGAATTCGCCCGCACGGCGGAGATTCAGCTTCTCCAGGATGTCCTTCTTCTCGCTGGAAGTCACGCCCGTGAAAGTCCAGTGCGACACTCTCGGGCGCTCGACTATCTTTATCTTGAAGAAAGCGGTGTCCCTGCCGGCGCTGAGGCTGTCGATACTGAAGGACACGTCTTCGAAATACCTCTGGAGCCAGAGCCTGCGCACCACGTCCGAGACGTCGTCGCCGGGCACCGTTATTTCCATACCTTCCTGCAGACCGGTAAGCTGAACTATCTGTGGATCAGTGAAATAACTGTTCCCTTCGACATCCACTCCACCGACCACGTATTTGCGGGGACTGTTATAATCTATCTCGACACCATTCTCCTGCGCCATGGCCAGCGCCGAAAGAATGGTGAGGAAAATCACCGTTGTCAGCTTTTTTACATTCATACTTTACAAAAGTGCAAATATACTCAATTATTTGACTTTTCCGAAACGCCTGTCTCTTGTTCCATATTCCTTTATGGCAAGCGCGAGCTCATCCTTTCTAAAATCAGGCCAAAGTGTGTCGGTGAACACAAATTCCGTGTAGGCGCACTGCCAGAGCAGATAATTGCTGAGCCTCTTTTCGCCCGAGGTGCGTATCAGCAGATCCGGGTCGGGGATGCCCGCCGTCACGAGATACGGGGATATGTCGTCCCCTCCCAGCGCGGCCATCCTGCGCGCAGCCTGGTTGATGTCCCACTTCCCGCTGTAGCTCATGAAGATTATCATCGTGAGCACGTCGTTCGCCGCCGTGGAAGCCATCATCGAATCGATCGTGGCGTTCAGCTCGTCGGAAAGGCGGGCGCGGTTTCCAAGCACCACGAAACGTATCCTGTTCTTCATGAAGGTCTCGAACTCGGCCTTCATCGACTTCATCATCAGTTTCATCAGGCCGTCCACCTCTTCCTTGGGACGCGCCCAGTTCTCCTCGGAGAAGGCATAGAAAGACACATATTTCACACCCCAGTTCACGCAGGCCTCGGTCACGGCCCTGACGCTTTCGACGCCCTCGAAATGTCCGAAAATTCTTTCTTTTCCGCGTTCTTTCGCCCAGCGGCCGTTGCCGTCCATTATTATGGATATGTGAGCGGGGATTTTTTCAAATTCTGCCATTGTTCAGTCTTTTGAATTCCGTACGTCCTCGCCCCAGAAAAGTTTGGTGCGAAGGGCTTCTATGAAACTGGATTTCCCGAGGGCGATGATGCCGAGAGGTTCGGGGGCGGCGGAGATTTCCACCACGGAATCGGAGGACTCCACGGAATTCACGTTGTCGGCCGCCAGCACGAGACGGGAGTCGCGCGAATGCAGCCGTATCGTTATCCGGGAAGTTTCGGGGACCACCAGGGGCCGCACATTGAGATTGTGCGGGGCTATAGGGGCGATGATCAGCACCTTCGCCTGCGGAGTGCAGATAGGCCCGCCGATGCTCAGGGAATATGCCGTTGAGCCCGAACTGGTCGAGACCAGAAGGCCGTCGGCCCAGTAGGTCGGAAGGGGCTGGGAGTCGATGCTCACGTCGATTCCGAGCATCGCCGCCGACACCCTTGAGACGGCAACCTCATTCAGCGCGTACAGTTCGCGTCCGTTGCAGCGGGCGCGGAGCATGGTGCGCTTCTCAATCTTGAAATCCCCGTCCAGAAGGGGTCTCGCCACGTCTTCGGGCTTGTTTTCCGAAAGAAAGCCGAGGCGCCCCAGGTTCACGCCGAGCAGCGGAACGCCGGTTCCCTGCACCAGATTCGAGGCGGAAAGGAAAGTTCCGTCGCCTCCTATGGCCAGAAGGGCGAAAGTTCCCTCCCGGATGTCAGAGGAGCTTTCCGCCGGATAAAGGACCGCCCCGCCCCCCTTCAGCGCATCCATAAGGGCTGCGACCCTGGGGTCGGAAAGCATCCGCGAATTCTTTGTGTAATAAGCGAGTTTCATAAACAGACGTCAAATTTACACTTTTTCTGCGAATTTGCTTACTTTTGTATTCCAATGACCAAGTTATCTGTAAATATCAACAAGATCGCCACGCTGCGCAACGCCCGCGGCGGCAATCTCCCTGACGTGCTGCAGGCCGCACTGGACTGCGAGAGATTCGGGGCCGAAGGCATCACGGTCCACCCGCGCCCCGACGAAAGGCACATCCGTTACGGCGACGTGCGCCAGATAAGGCCGGCTCTCTCGACCGAATTCAACATAGAAGGCAACCCGATAGGCAGTTTCGTCGCGCTCGTAAGCGAAGTCAGGCCCGACCAGGTCACCCTCGTTCCCGATGCGCACGATGCCATAACGTCCAACAGCGGCTGGGACACGGTGAAGCACAGGCATTTCCTGACAGGAATCTGCCGCACCTTCGCCTCGAAGGGCATCCGCACTTCCATTTTCGTCGATCCCGACCCTGCGATGGCGGAAGGAGCCGCGCTCTGCGGAGCCGACAGGATCGAATTGTACACGGCTTCGTACGCCGAAATGTTCCCCTCAGACCCCAGGAAAGCGGTCGAGCCCTATGTACGCACGGCGGAAGCGGCCTTCGCCTGCGGGCTCGGCGTCAATGCGGGCCACGACCTGAATCTGAAAAATCTGGCATACTTCGTGAAGGAAATACCCCTGCTCGACGAGGTTTCCATAGGGCACGCCCTGATTTGCGATGCACTTTATATGGGTCTTGAGCAAACCATAGCCTCATATCTGGCAGAGATTCGGAAAATTTGATTAAATTTGCGCTCTACACTTATTTGATAATTATCAAAGCAACAATAAAAATGAAAAACACACCCTTTATTCTGAGCATCGTCGCCCTTGCAGGCGTGATTGCCCTCGCACTTGTCATGATTCTCGGCGGACCCAAGAAAGTCAAGGCGGCCGAAAACACCGATCAGGACGCTTCACTCACAGGCGAAATCGTCTATTTCAACCTCGACAGAGTTCTCGAGGAGTATGACTACGCCAACGACCTGCGCTCCGTCGTGCAGACCAAGGTAGAAAGCATCAACCAGGAAGTCAACCGCCGCGGCAGCAAGCTTGAGAAGGACGTCAAGGCTTTCCAGGACAAGATCGACAAGGGCCTCCTGACCAGAAGCGTGGCCGAGGTGCAGGGCCAGAAACTCACCCAGCAGCAGCAGGATTTCCAGAACTACGCCGCCCAGAAGCAGCAGGAGATCAACGAGGAGCAGGTGGTGATGATGAACAACATCGCCGACGCCATCAAGACCTTCGTGGATGCCTACAACGCTGAAATGGGCTATGCGATGATAGTTGCCAACCAGGGCGACATCCTCCCCTCCCCCATCGTGACCGCTGACGAGAGTCTCGACATCACCGATGCCATCCTCGAGGGCCTCAACGCGGCATACGTAAAGGAGAAATCCCAGAAATAAAAGGCGTTGAAACGCCTTCTCCTCATAGCTCTGATGACACTGGGCCTGGCCTCGACCGAGGCGGCGGCCCAGTGGTATCTGTTCCCCGGCTTCAAGAAAGACAAGCAGGACAGCACCGCCCTGAAGCCTGAAGCGAAAACCGGGTCCGGCGTTCCCGTCGTCAAGATTATCCCGGCGGCAGCTGACACCATCGTCCCGATTGCGGCGGACACCATCGTCCCGGTTGCCGCGGACAGCGCTTACGCACTGTTCCCTCTTCCGGGCGAGGGCGTCGACAGCCTTGCCGTCCAGGCCGCAGACAGCGTCGAGACCTTTGTACTGGACATTCCTGAAACGATAAACTTCAGCCTCGTCCTGCCCTTCGAAAGCAGGCACAGGACGAACGCCAACATGATGGATTTCTATGCCGGAGCGCTGCTTGCGGCAAGGGATCTGGGCAAGGAAGGCTTGCAGATCGACTTCGGCTGCTATGACAGTTCGGACGGGAAAATCGGCATCACTGACTGGTCGCGGGAGAATTCCGACGTGCTGGTCGGACCGATAAGTTATCAGGATCTCCTGAAGAGCATCGACGAGCACGGCTGCACCAAAACCCTGATTTCGCCTCTGGATCCCCAGGCGGCCGCCCTTGCGCAGGATTTCCCGGTCATCCACGCCGCGACTCCCTTCGAAAGGCAGATCGACGACCTGGTCGACTGGGTAAGGGAAGAAATGGACATCGCCGACGAACTGGTGGTAGTGGAGGAGAAAGATATTGAGCGGAGCTCGAATTCCGAATATCTCTTCGCCCGCCTGGACAGCCTCGGAATGCAATACAGCATAATCAGTTACGGCATTCTTGAGGGGCTCAGCATCTCTTCCGTGTTCGAGGAGCACACCAGCCGCTACGGCACCACGAGATACCTCATCGCATCCGACAGGGAATCCTTCGCCGGCGACGCCGTGCGCAACATAGGCCTCGTGCACAGGAACCATCAGGCCGTCCTTTACGGAAACTCCCGCCTGCGCTCTTACCCCTCGATCGAGGCCGACGATTTCCACAGTCTGGGCCTGCGCTTCACCGCGGCCTACTTCGTGGACTACACGGACATCGACGTGAAGAACTTCATTCTGAGCTACCGCGCGCTTTTCCAGAGCGAGCCCGGCTCATTCGCATTCAGCGGCTATGACACCGCCCACTATTTCCTTGGCATCTGCTCCAAGGCCGGCAGAAACTGGCCGATGAAAATCTGCGAGTATGGCGAACAGGGCCTGCAGACTGATTTCAGCTTCGCGAAGACGGACGGGATGAAGGGGGCCGTGAACAATGCCGTACGGCGTGCGGTTTACAATCCCGATTATACCATTACTATTATAAGGTGATATGGAAAAGGCAAAATGTCTGATCATCGGCGGCGGCCCCGCCGGATACACAGCGGCGATTTACGCGTCCCGCGCAGCCCTCGAACCGGTCTTGTATGAAGGTATGGAACCCGGAGGGCAGCTCACGACCACGACCATAGTCGAAAACTATCCCGGTTTCCCGGGAGGAGTCGACGCCAATGAGCTGATGGCCGGAATGAAAAAGCAGGCGCAGCTGCTCGGAGCGGACATCCGCAAGGGAACGGTCACGAAAGCCGATCTCGGAACGAGGCCTTTCAGATTCGAAATAGACAACGAGGGCGAGATTTTCGCCGACTCCGTGATAATAGCGACAGGAGCCACCGCGCGCTACCTCGGTCTCCCCTCGGAGCAGAAATACAGGGGTATGGGCGTTTCAGCCTGCGCGACCTGCGACGGCTTTTTCTACAGGAAGAAGGACGTCGCCGTCGTGGGCGGAGGCGACACCGCCTGCGGTGAGGCGGTCTATCTGGCCGGGCTCTGCCGCAAGGTCTACATGATAGTGCGCCGCGACGAGTTCAGAGCCTCAGCGGCGACCCAGAAGCAGGTTTTCGACTGCCCCAACATAGAAGTTCTGTGGAACTGCAACACTCAGGAGGTGCTCGGAGACGAGTACGGAGTGACGGGCGCACGTCTTCTGCGCAAGGATGGCGAGATTTTTGATATAGCAGTCGACGGCTTCTTCGTGGCCATCGGGCATCATCCCGTGACCGAACTCTTCTCGCAATGGGTGGAAACCGACGAACTCGGTTACATCAGGACCTCCGGAGCGACCAGCGAAACCAATGTTCCGGGAGTGTTCGCCGCAGGAGATGTGCAGGATCCCAGATACAGGCAGGCCGTGAACGCCGCCGCATCGGGCTGCAGGGCCGCACTGGACGCCGAAAAATATTTGAAGAAATGAGAAAGACCCTTTTGATTCTGCTCGCCCTGACCCTGTGCCTTGCATCCTGCAAGACGCAGTACGAGACCCTTCTGAACAGCAACGACACTTCCCTGAAATATGACGCCGCCTTCAAATACTTCGAGGAAGGCAAATACCAGAAAGCCTCGCAGCTCTTCGAGTCCATGTCCATACTGACGAAAGGCACGGAGCGCGACGACACGGTGCTGTACTACCTGGGACTGAGCAATTATCGTTTCAAGGACTATTACACCGCCCAGACCAATTTCGAGACCTTCCTCGAGAGTTATCCGCGCAGCCCGTTCGCGGAATCGGCTTCCTTCCTCAGGCTGGACTGCCTCTACCGCGGCACTTACCGCTACGAACTCGACCAGACCCCCACATACGAGGCCATCACCAACATCAACGAATTCATGATGGACTACCCCCAGAGCGAATGGAGGGAGGTCTGCGTGAGGATGCTGGACGACCTCGGGGAAAGACTGGACCGCAAGGCCTACGAGAATGCGAAACTCTACTACAAGATGGAGGACTACAAGGCCGCCAGAGTGGCCCTGCGCAACGTCCTGAAGGATGACGCCGACAACATCTACCGCGAGGACATCCTTTATTACACCGCGATGGCGTCCTACAAATACGCCGAGATGAGCGTAGCCGAAAAACAGCACGAACGCTATCTGCAGTTCAAGGACGACTATCTGAATTTCATCGGCGAGTACCCCGAATCGAAGTATGCCGCCGAACTGGGGCGCATCTACAAAAGGGTGAGGGATCTCTGAAAATCCGTTTGGAAAAATATTGAAACTTTCCCCTTTCCGTACTGCGTAAAAATAGTATGGAAAAGAAAATACCCGTAAACACTGTCACGAGGGACGTCAGGAACCTCGCTGTCCCCACCGGAAACATCTACGAATCGGTGGTCATCCTCTCCAAGAGGGCAAACCAGATTGCTCTGGCAGAAAAGAAGGAACTCAACAAGAAGCTCGAAGACTTCCGCGGCGAACGCGACACGATGGACGAAGTGTTCGAGAACAAGGAGCAGATCGAGATCTCGAAATACTATGAGCGCCAGCCCAAGCCGGCCCTCGTCGCGATAAGCGAATTCGAGAACGACGAGATCTTCTACAGAGTGGCACAGACCGACGATCTGTAGCAGTGCTCCGCTCCCTCCATATACGCAACTACGTACTGATCGACTCTCTGGACATAACGTTTCCGGAGGGTCTGGTCATCGTGACCGGCCAGACCGGCGCCGGAAAGTCCATCCTGCTCGGGGCGCTTTCGCTCCTTTCGGGCGGGAAGGCTGACGCCGCGGCGATAAGCGAAGGCGCCCAGAGCTGCGTTGTGGAAGCGGAATTCACAGTTGGGGAAGATGCCGCCGAGATAAAGTCCATAATGGAAGAGGAGGACCTGGAATGGGACTCCGGCCACATAACCGTGCGCCGCACCGTCAGCAGCTCGGGAAGGTCCAGGTGCTTTGTCAACGACCTTCCCGTGCAGCAGCAGGTGCTCGCGGCGCTGGGAGAGCGCCTTATCGACATTCATTCCCAGCATCAGAGCCTGCTCCTGACGGACAGGAAGTTCCAGATGGGCATCCTGGACAGTTTCAGCGGCAACGCCTCCGAAATTGCAAGATGCCGTTCCCTGTGGACCAGTCTGCAGGCCTGCCGCAAGAAACGTGAAGAGCTGGCCGCGAAACTCGAATCCCTGAAGAGCGAAAGCGACTACAACAGCGCCCAGCTCGAGCAACTTCTCGCAGCAAGGCTCCGCCCCGGCGAGCTCGAAGAACTCGAGGAAGAGCAGAAACAGCTTTCCAACGCCGAGCTGATAGCGGAATGTCTTGCCGGTGCGCAGGCCTCCCTGGAAGGGGAAGCAGGAGAGAGCGGCGTGGCCGCTTCCCTGAAGGAAGCCGGAAAGCTTCTGCGCAAGACCGGCGAGTTCATCCCCTCCGCCCTGGACCTTGCCCAAAGGCTCGATCAGGCAAGAATCGAAATCGAAGACATCGAAGCGAGCGTGGAAGAGCTCTCGGAGAAGACCGACCTTTCTTCCGGACGCCTGGAACAGGTCGAGGAGAGAATGTCCGTGCTGTATTCCCTGCTGAAGAAGCACGGCTGCAGGACGGTCGAGGAACTCGTAGCGGTCCGCGACACCCTTGCGGCAGAAAGCGGAAATTCCGAAGAACTCGCGCTTGAACTCGGATCGCTGGACGCCGATATCGTCTCCCTTGGCTCGGAATGGGCCGCCAGCTCCTCGAAACTGCACGGGAGCCGCACGGCGAACGCCCCCGCGTTTGCTCAGGAGATAGAAAAATCCCTGAAATACCTTGAACTCGAGCGCGGCGTTTTCCGCGTCGACGTGCTCCCCGCCCCGGACGGGCCGCTGGGGGCCGATACTGTCTCCTTCCGTTTTTCATCGACCGGAAGCGAACCCGTGGACGTCGCGAAATGCGCCTCGGGCGGTGAAATATCAAGGATCATGCTCTGTCTGAAAGCCATGATGGCGAAATTCGCGGAGATGCCCACCCTCGTGTTCGACGAAATCGACACCGGAGTGTCCGGAAGCGTGGCAGACAAGATGGGCGAGATGATTTGCGCGATGGGACACAGCATGCAGGTATTCTCGATAACGCATCTTCCGCAGGTGGCGGCGAAAGGCGATGCGCACTACATCGTCAGCAAGGAGTTCGACGGACAGGGCACCCGCTCCGTGATCCGCAGCGCAAACCCGCAGGAAAGGCTCATGGAAATAGCCCGTCTGCTGAGCGGCTCCACCGTCACGCCTGCCGCGATAGAAAACGCCAGGGAACTCCTGAAAAAATGATTTAAAGCTCTTTGCGCCAGCGCGCGAGAGGTATTCCGAGCTGGCTGCGGTACTTCGCGATGGTACGCCTCGCAACCTTGTAGCCGCGCCGCTCCATTTCGCAGACAAGCTGCTCATCCGTGAGCGGCTTTTTCTTGTTTTCGGCGTCCACACATTCCTGGAGGGCCTTCTTGAGCTCCCTCGTGGACACCTCGTCGCCGTCCTTGTTCTCCATTCCTTCGGAGAAGAAATATTTCAGGGGGAAGATGCCGAAATGGGTCTCGATGTATTTACTGTTCACGACCCGCGAGATGGTCGAGATGTCGAAGCCGGTCACCTCGGCTATGTCCTTCAGGACCATAGGCCTCAGCTTCGTCTCGTCGCCTTCGAGAAAATACTCATACTGATAGTCCAGAATGGCCTGCATCGTCTTCTGGAGGGTGTTCTGACGCTGTTTCAGGGCTTCGATGAACCATTTAGCGGAATCCAGCTTCTGCTTCACGAAAGTTGCGGCCTCCTTCTGGGCCCTCTCGGAGGAACCCTTGGCCTCGATCAGCAGGTCGGCGTATTTGCGGTTGACCCTGAGCTCGGGAATCGAGAAGCGCGGCATCGAAAAGCTGAGCTCCCCGTCATTGTCCTCGAGCATGAAGTCGGGGACTATCTGCTGCACCTGGTCGGAATAATTGTCATCCATCTGGCCTCCCGGAGCGGGATTCAGCTTCACGATTTTCGCAATCGCCCCCTTGAGTTCCTCCTCGGTCATATCCAGACGCGACATTATCTTCTGGAAATGCCTGTTTGAGAATTCGGTGAACTCCTGCTCGAGGATACGCTCGGCGTTTCTCACGGCGGGGCTCTGTTTTTTGGCCCTGAGCTGCAGCAGGAGGCATTCGCGAAGGTCGCGCGCGCCTACTCCCACAGGCTCGAACTCCTGGATTACGGAAAGCATTTCGAGGACCTCCTCCGTGGTGGCCTCGATATTTGCACGGAAGGCGAGGTCATCCACAAGCGATTCCACGTCGCGCCTGAGATAGCCGTCGTCGTCCAGGCTGCCTATTATGAAAAGCGCTATGTCCCTCTGATGCTCGTCGAGGTTGCGGAACCCCAGCTGCGAGCGGAGACTCTGCGAGAAGCTCTGCTGCACCGAAAAGGTATTGTACTCCGGACGCGGGTCCTTGCCCCAGTTGTTGACCTTCAGTCTGTAGGAAGGGATGTCGTCCTCCTCCTTGAGCTGGTCGAGGGAAACGTCCTTCTGGTCGTCCTCGCGGGCATTCGGGTCGGGCGTGTCGTCAAGGACGGGATTTTCCTCCAGAGCGGTGCGGACAGCCTGCTCCAGCTCCTGTACAGGCAACTCGATGAGCTTGATCGTCTGTATCTGGAGCGGAGAAAGCTTCTGCTGCTGCTTGAGTTCCAGTCCCTGTTTCAACATGGCCTATTCAGCTTGCAAAGGGCGGTAAACGGTAATGGTGTCGACCCTGTAGGAAGTGGGGTCGAGAAGCGGATATCTTATCTTCTCCTTCACGATGAAGGCCGAAGGGAAGTCCTTGATTATCTCCTGCAGGGCGGCGCCGGCTTCGGTTTTCGAGCGGAAGTCGCCTACCGTGACCTTGAAGAAGGGGTTCGCGAAACTGCGGTAGGTCCCGTAACCCGGATAGAGGGAATGGAAACGGGCTTCAGCGGCCTCGGAAGCGCCTCTTGAATTCTGTTTGTTGTCGAAGAAAATCCTGATGCGATAGCCGTTGAGCATCTTTTTGCGGTTGCGGTTTATCTGCATTCCGAGGGAATCCGCGAGAGCTCCGCTCTGACGCACGTTCACGCTTGAGGGCATCACTGACAGAATGTCACGCCCTTCCAGATTCTCATCCGTCGCAGAGACGGGGGTATATACGAGCGAATCCACCCTCACGTAGCCGGGGTGGTCACCGATTTGCGCCCTGATGCTTCCCGCAAGGAAAAGGGCGGCGAACAGTATTGTTGCAATTTTCTTCATCTCAGAAAAGATCCTTCAGTTCGTCAACAGGTATATCCTTATATTCAATAGTCTTGCCAAACCTTCCGCGGAGCCTCACCCGCGCCCACAGGTCGGCCTTGAAAGCGCCCGTCTGCTCCTCCTTGAGCGCGCCCATTATGTAGAAGATGTTGATGCCGTCGGCAAGGGTCGCCCTGACGGGCACGACGTAACAGCTGTCCACCTCCCCCGCGACCTGCACGTCCCCCGCGCCAAGCAGCACGATCGGCCTTTCACCGGCCTTCACGGCCACCTTCAGGGAATCCACGTAGAAGTCCGGAGCCGGATTGTCAACCCCCAGATCCAGTACCAGATCGAAGCTCTTCGGGGAGGTAAGTTCGAACGAGCGCAGACCTATGGAGGATATCCTCACCTCGCTCCACTTCGGCGTACACCCCGCGAGCAGACCCAGGAGGGCCGCCGCGACAAGAATTATGCGTATACCTCTTTTCATACAGACAACAAATATAGGAAAAAACTCGCTATCTTTGCCCACGATGAAGAAGGTATATATTGAGACATACGGCTGTCAGATGAACGTGAACGACACGGAGGTCGTTTTTTCGATACTCGCAAAGGCCGGATACACAAGGACCGAGGACATCGGCGCGGCCGACGTCATAATGGCGAACACCTGCTCCGTGCGCGACAACGCCGAGCAGCGCATCTGGGGCAGGATCGACCAGTTCAACCTGCAGAGAAAATCGCGCAAGGTGGTGGTCGGGATACTGGGCTGCATGGCCGAAAGGCTCGCCGGAGGGCTGCTCGAATCGGGGAAAGTCGACCTCGTCGCGGGGCCGGACTCCTACCGCAACCTTCCCGCAATGCTCACGGGGGCTCAGGCCGGAGAGAAGCAGATCGACGTGAAGCTCTCCCGCGAGGAGACCTACGCCGACATCTCCCCCGTGCGCACGGACCGCAACGGTGTGAGCGCTTTCATCTCCATAATGCGCGGCTGCAACAACGTCTGCTCATATTGCGTGGTTCCCTTCACGAGAGGGGCGGAACGCAGCCGGAGCGCCTCCACGATAGTGCGCGAAGCCTGCGACTGTTTCGAGAAAGGCTACAAGGAAGTCACCCTGCTAGGCCAGAACGTCGATTCCTACAACTGGGAGGGAGTGAATTTCGCCGGCCTTCTTGCAATGGTGGCCCGCATCAGCCCGAAGCTCAGGGTACGCTTCTCCACTTCGAACCCCCAGGACATCTCCGACGAGGTGCTCCTCACGATGGCGGAGCATCCCAATATCTGCCGCCACATCCATCTCCCCGTGCAGTCAGGCTCGAACCGCATCCTCGAGAAGATGCGCCGCCGCTACAGCCGCGAGTGGTACCTCGACAGGGTCGCGAAAATCCGGGAGATACTGCCCGGCTGCGGCCTTACGACCGACGTCATAGCGGGATTCTGCTCCGAGACCGAGGATGACCACAGGGACACCCTCAGCCTTTTCGAGCAGGTCGGCTTCGACACGGCCTTCATGTTCTACTACTCCGAGCGCCCGGGAACCCTCGCCGCGAGGAAATACCCCGACGACGTGGATCTTCCGACCAAGACCCGCCGCCTCAACGAGATAATCGACCTGCAGTGCCGCAAGAGCCTCGAAAGCTACCGCGCCGACATCGGGAAGACCTTCGAGGTCCTGGTGGAAGGGCCGTCGAAGAAGGGCGAGGGCCAGCTCTGCGGGCGCGCTTCGAACAACAAGATGTGCGTCTGGGACGACACGGAGCACAAGGCGGGCGACTACGTCAGGGTGAAAGTCACGGGCTGCACCTCGGCCACCCTTCTGTGCACTCTCGAGGATTAAAAAAAGAGAAATATCGCTTAAAAAATCATAACTTTTTCCTGCGGCGCCGCTGCGGGGACGGTTATTTCGGACTAACTTGCGGGCATGAAAATGACTGAACTGTGCAAAACTGAAAGGCCCCGCGAGAAGATGATGGAAATGGGGGCTGCGGCCCTCAGCAACGGGGAACTGCTCGCCGTGCTCATCCGGGGAGGAAGCGGGGGGCGCAACGCCCTCGAACTGGCCAGGGAACTGCTGGCCTTATGCGGGAACAGGCTCACTCCCCTGTTCGGGATGTCGGCCGGAAGGATGTGTTCCATTCAGGGAATAGGGCCCTGCAAGGCCGCCCAGATAATGGCAGCGCTGGAACTCGGGAAAAGGTTCGTCGAAGAGGAGGCCGGGACGGACCGCAAGCCTCTGGTGGTGCCGCGGATGGTCTATGAACTGATGCTCCCGCGCCTCAAGGCCCTGATGCACGAGGAGTGCTGGGCTCTGCTGCTGAACGCGAAAAATTATCTCACAGGGGAGCTCAGGGTATGCGTCGGCAGGCTCGACGCCACGGTGATGGACGAGAGGAAAATCCTTCTGCAGGCCCTCGAGAAAGGGGCTAAAAGCGTGATTCTGGTACACAACCACCCTTCCGGGAATCCCGGTCCGAGCAGCGCAGATGTCGCGATGACCGAAAAACTGAGAAGCGCCCTGCACGCCGTGGGGCTGGAACTTCTGGACCACGTCATCGTGTGCGACTCGTCCTTCTTTTCCTTTTCGCAGGACAGGATGTTCAGCTCCGGGGCGCCGAAGCCTCAGAGAAGCACAAGCTCGACCGGACAGTGGTCGGAGCCGTAGATTTCGTTGTGGATGTCGGCACCGAGGATCCTGCCGCGAAGCGACTCGGAAACGAGGAAATAATCGATTCTCCACCCCACGTTCCTCTCCCTTGCGGCCATCCTGTACGACCACCAGGAATATTTCACTTCCCCGGGGTGCAGCTCGCGCCAGCTGTCCAGAAAGCCCGAATCCAGAAGGGCCGTCATCTTCGCGCGCTCGTCGTCCGTGAAGCCGGGGTTCGAATGGTTCGTGTCGGGGTTTTTCAGGTCGATTTCCCGATGGGCGACGTTCAGATCACCGCAGACCACCACGCCCTTTTTCCGGGAGAGCGAGCACAGATAGGCGCGGAAATCGTCTTCCCACCTCATCCTGTACTCCAGCCTCCTCAGGCCGTCCTGGGAATTGGGCACATAGACGTTCACGAGATAGAAGTCCCTGGTCTCGAGGGTGATGACGCGGCCTTCGTGGTCGTGCTCGTCGACGCCGATTCCGTATGAGACGCTCAGCGGCGGTCTTTTTGCGTAGATCACGGTCCCGGAGTAGCCTTTCCTGTCGGCGTAATTCCAATAGGAGGTGTAGCCGGGAAACTCCATGTCGATCTGGCCGGCCTGGAGCTTGGTCTCCTGAAGGCAGAGGAAATCCGCGTCCAGCTCCACGAAAATGTCCGCAAACCCTTTCTGCGCGACGGCTCGCAGGCCGTTCACGTTCCAGCTTACAAGCTTTATCCTATCGTCCATTCGGCTCCGTCTTTCGTGTCCTTCACCTTGATTCCGAGGGCTGCGAGAGAATCGCGGATATGATCCGACGTGGCCCAGTCCTTCGCGGCCTTCGCGGCGGCCCTGCTTTCCAGGACCATCTTCATGAGGCCGTCGATCACATCGCCGCCGGCGCCCTCCTCCGCCTCGTCCTTGAGACCGAGCACGCCGAAGACGACGTCGTCGAAAAGCTGCGTCAGGGCTTCCAGATCGCTGTTTTCAAACTTTATCTTCCCGTCCTTCGCGGTATTGACGAGGCGCACGGCCTCGGATATGTGCGAGAGAGCGACGGGGGTGTTCATGTCGTCGCACAGGGCCTCGTAGACGCCTTCCCAGAGGGCCTTGACTTCGGGATTCGAAGCGGGGCAGGCATCGGGAGCGATTCCTTCGGGGAATTCGCCGTATGCATACTGCGGAGCCTTGCGGCCGGCCATCGAGTAAAGGTCCCTTGCGGCCTGCATCAGCCTCTTGAGGCCTTTCTCGGCGGCTGAAAGTGCATCGTCGGAGAAATCGAGGGTCCCGCGGTAGTGGGCCTGGAGGATGAAGAAGCGGATGGTCATCGGGCTGTACTTCCGGTAGAGGTCGAACAGGGTTATGAAATTGCCCAGCGACTTGCCCATCTTCTGGCCGTTTATCGTGATCATATTGTTGTGCACCCAGTAATGCACTCCCTGAGTGCCGCGCGAGGCGACGTTCTGGGCTATTTCGCATTCGTGGTGCGGGAACATCAGGTCCATTCCGCCGCCGTGGATGTCGAACTCGCGCCCCAGGTACTTCTCCCCCATCACGGAGCATTCCAGATGCCAGCCCGGGAAGCCTTCACTCCAGGGTGAGGGCCAGTGCATTATGTGCTCGGGCTCCGCCTTTTTCCAGAGGGCGAAGTCATAGGGGGCGCGCTTGTCGCCCTGGCCGTCGAGGCTGCGGGTCCCTTCGAGGGTGTCGTCGAGATTGCGGCCGCTCAGTATTCCGTAGTGATGCTCAAGGTTGTATTTTCGGACATCGAAATAGATGCTGCCGTTGCTCTCGTAGGCATACCCGGCCTCGAGTATCTTCTTCACGGCCTCGATCTGCTCGACGATATGGCCGCTGGCGCGCGGCTCGATCGAGGGCGGGGCCACGTTCAGCAGGCGCATCGCCTCGTGGTAGCGCAGAGTGTAGCTCTGGACCACCTCCATGGGCTCCAGCTGCTCCAGACGGGCCTTTTTGGCTATCTTGTCCTCGCCTTCGTCGGCGTCGTGCTCCAGATGGCCCACGTCGGTGATGTTGCGCACGTAACGGACCTTGTAGCCCAAGTGCCTGAGCAGTTTGCTCAGCACGTCATAAGTCACTCCCGGGCGGGCGTGGCCCAGATGCGCGTCGCCATATACGGTAGGGCCGCAGACGTACATTCCGACATGTCCCGGATTTATCGGTACGAACAGCTCCTTCTTCCTTGAAAGCGTGTTGGTAAGCCTTAATTCTCTCATTTCACTTCAGATTTAGCCTACGAATATAAGAAATTTATTCCTATCTTCGCGAAATATATGCGACAGTTCCCAACCATACTGAACAAGCTGAAGATGCAGGTGGCCCACGTTTTCGGCCTCCCGCTGTTCTTCCTTTGTTTTGTCCTGGTTTTCCATCCTTCGGAAATCGAGGCCTTCCTCGACACTCCGGCGATGGATTCCGGGTTCAATCTGGTGATGGTCTGCTGCATCATACTGCTTTCGCTCCTGATCACCCGGGCCCTGCGATACGTCATCCGCGACAGCCTGAAGCCTACTCTGGAAAGATACCTGATATGGTGCGTCGCCGAGGCCGTGGTGGCGGGGATGTTCGTCTCGCTCTACCTTCTTCTGATGCACACGGAAGGGATGATGTATCTGGCGGTCCTGTGCAGGTGTGTCCCCTTCGTACTCGAGATTCTCGTGATACCCTACACGATTCTTACGCTTCTTGCTTTCGTATGGGACTCTCAGGGCGCCTCCCCGGAGGAGGGGGAAGAAAGCCTGATCCGCTTCAGGGATTCCACGAAGAGGCTGAAATTCGCCATAGCCGCCTCCGCGGTGCTCTACATAGCCGCCGAAGAGAATTATGTCAGGATCCACTATCAGGATTCGGGGAAAATCCGGAATTACGTGCTCAGGGCATCGATGAGGAGCATCGAGGAAAGTGTCACCAGGCACGGCATAGTCCGCTGCCACCGCTCGTATTTCGTGAATCCCAGGCACGTGGCCCTTCTGCGCAAGGACAGGGACCAGGGCGCCATCGCCGACCTCGACGTGCAGGGCGCCCAGAGCATTCCCGTCTCCAAGAGTTATTACGAGGCCCTGACGAAACTGCTTTAGAAGGCACCGCTTTCCGGCCCCGACAGACCTGCTGTCTCACAGTCGGACTTCACTTTTTTGCCGTGGGGCTTTACTTTTTTTGCCGGCGGGCTTTACTTTTTTTGCCGGCGAACTTGCAAGCTTGAAAAATATTCGTACCTTTGCATTCCTTCTACACGGTGAGATTAGTTCAGTTGGTAGAGCACCAGATTGTGGTTCTGGGTGTCGTGGGTTCGAGCCCCACATCTCACCCCACCCGAAAGAGACCGGCCCGAAAGGCCGGCCTCTTCTTTTTTTGGGGGGCATGGAGAGAAAAAACAGGATGGCCGCAAGGGTCATCCTGTAATTGTTCAGAACGTTCAGAGCGGCTATTCTTCGGGGGCCGAATTGTAGCAGTCGACATTCACGCTCTCTTTCTTGGCGAAATAAGGATTATCGTTGGAATTGTTACCATAAATCCTGAAGGAGCTATTATTATAAGATTTTATTCTGGCATATTTGCCGCTGTACTCTTTGGAATACGCCCAGGCAGAATCGTACCAGTACCAATAGCTATCTTCGGATTCCTGCCATGCAAGACCACCTGAGGCAGCCTTTGATGCATAAAGATAACCCTTGCCTTCACTGTACATCGTGAAACCGCTTCCTGATACGGCAAGGGTCAGCTCACAGGTCCCGTCCGGGGCGGTAGCGCAAGTCATCTCCCCCGAGCCGTCATCCGCAAATTCAAAGCCATTGGTGGTAACCTGGCCGTGTCCAGACGACATAGTCCCGTTGAATGCCTTGTAGCCTGAGGGTGTAAGAATGGCATAGACACCCTCCTCTGAAATTGTAGAAAGGTTGGTTATCAGTTTCCAGCCGGTCATACTCCTGGTCACCTTGAATACGGGATAAAGTGTCTGGTTCTCGAGAGGATGATACGTGCCGGCGGAAATTATCTCGGGCGCTATCGTGGTCTCGGTGCTGCAATTGGTGAGGCTCCAGCCAGCGAAAGAATAACCTGCCACGGTCGTCGTGCGGACGGGCAGAGTGACGCCTGCTCCGGATTCGGCCTCGACCAGATCCTCGGAAGTGTCGCCGAGCGTGATGGTGTAAACGGGCCTTTCGGTTACGGTAATGTCGTATGTAACCTCCTTGGTCACGGAGCCGAAGGTGTAGGATACGGTAACGGTCTTATTACCGGCAGTCGTCATGTCGGGCGCGGTCACGACGGGAGTCACGGCCTTCGGGTCGCCGGAAGAGTAGGTCGCCGTCACGACGAGCCCAGTATAATTGAATTCGTCCTGTACATAGAATTCGATCGTCCCGGCGGGAGTGGTGATCGCGATGGAAGACAGGGTCCTGGAATCCAGCTTGTAGAGGAAAGGCGACTGACCTGTGCCATCGCCGTATGTGGCATAACCGTTAGTTCCGTTCTTTTTCAGATATGAATTTACGGAGTTCTCGGAGTTGTATTTGTTTTGAATGGTGTACTGGTAGCCGCTGGGGCCAGTAACCGTCCAGAGAGCCTTGTCGTCAGTCCCGTCGGCAATCATGGCCGCCGAATTTTTGCTTCCGGTCGAAGCCAGATAGACATCCGAGTTGCTGTTGTAGAAGGTCCAGTAATCGCCGGAAGCGGCGACCGTCCACATTATGTTCTCGTTGTCCGTGGTTATGCAGCCGTCCACGGTCGTCACTGCATCATATCCTGCACGGCCACCGGAAATCGTGGTGTTCAGAGCCTCGTTGTTGTAAACGACGAGATACTCTCCTTCCTCGATGGCGCTTGTCCAGCGGCTGTATGCCTTCGCCTCGGGCTCGGGCTTGTCGTAACTGAAGTTGAGGGTTTTGATCTTTCCGGGCTTGAACTGTACGTCGGAAGTCATCACGAGGTCTTTCTTGTAGGTTCCGTCGGCAGTCGTCACGGAGATGCTGAGAGTTTCTCCGGTCCCTGCGGTGAACGGGCATATCACCTCATAGAAAGTGGCAAAGGCCCCGGAAGCAATCGCGGAACCGGAATTCACGGAGAGAGTCGCAGTCTTCGAAGTTCCGTCGGCGACAGGGGTATAAACCGGGTTTGCGGGGTCGGAATAGTTGACCTCGAACTTTCCGATGACATCGGAAGGGGCGGTGAATTTAATGCTCTTTACCGTAATGGGGTCGGATGTGGCGTTCGTGACCTTCACGGCGATTACGGATGCGCCCTGGTTCATCGTGACGGCAGGCGCGGCGTCTCCCTTGACGTTCGAGGCTTTTCCGAACACGGGGACATAGTTGCCTTTCACGTGGCTGTAACTGTCATTGCCGGTCTGGGTTTCCTTGCCGGTGGCATATGAACCGATAATGCAGAATGCATCATCAGAGCCGTCAGGCTTGACTCTGGTAGAAGTATAGGGATAGAACGCATACCAATCATAGTATGAGTCATTGGAAATTCCGGAAACTGTTCCCAAAAATTCTCCGGCCGCAACTTTCTCGTCGGTCGTCGTGAAGAGGCCGTCGGAGACATAATCCGTGCTTCCGGTGGCTGCGTGGATGATATTCAGCTCGTCAGCGGCCAGCCAGGCCATTGCCCAGCTGTCTCCCATCGTGGTCTTGGTCGCATCGAGATTTGTGGAAATTGTCATTTCCCTGACATCCCGGGCGACAGGTTCAGTGATTTCCGCCAAATTTTCCCTCTGGCAACTGGTGAAAGAAAGGGCTGCAATCGTAATCAACCCAAAAGCGATCGTTGATTTTTTCATGACATTCGATTTTGAATTGATTTTACTAGAAATCCAACTCGGACTCACCGTCGTTGTTGAAATTGTTGAACAAAAAGTACTGGTCGCTCCCGGTAAGAATCCTGGATTTCATTCTTAACGGAACCACCTTCAGCTCCGGAGACACATAAGATGCCGCAAAGCTTGAAAAATCTTTGTTTTTTGACATAATGTTGGTTTATATAATAACAATACTTCGTTAAAATATTTAAGAACTATATAATTTTCAATCGTTTACAATACA
>R20__coassemble_439_pt1 | contig 30758 bp, 25 predicted proteins | sample R20__metabat2_low_PE_040 | metagenome-assembled genome bin R20 | reverse complement strand
TGGTGGGGCCGAACGGTAGTGAGGCGTTTTTCCAAACCCTGCCTGCAAGCCGAAATGCACGACGCGAGCGACGCAGGGGAACCAATTCGATAAATTCGAAATTAGTTGTCACGAGTGCAAGAAATCAGCGTAAAGTTTGCAGTCGTGACAGCGGGAAGGGCGAAATCGGCAGTTTCAGTGTCACGAGTGCAAGAAATTGGGGAAAAGTCTGCAGTCGTGACAGCAGGAAGGGGTGAAACGGCTGTTTCGATGTCACGAGTGCAAGAAATCGGGGAAAAGTTTGCAGTCGTGACAGCGGGAAGGGCGAAATCGGCAGTTTTGGTGTCACGAGTGCAAGAAATCGGGGAAAAGTTTGCAGTCGTGACATGCGTTTGAGACTTTATCGAATTGCAACGATTTTGTTATACAATTTATATTATGTTAACTACGGTATCAAAAAATACCGCCGTTCTGCTGAAACGGAACGGCGGATAATTCCACTACTCTACTTTCAGTCGGTTCGAGAACTGATAACTTGAAGTATGCGTGTGCTGATTCAGCCGATACTAATAGTTCTCCTTGTGAACCTCGAAATAGGCCTGGGGATGGCTGCAGACGGGGCAGATTTCGGGGGCCTTGGTGCCGACCACGATGTGTCCGCAGTTACGGCATTCCCATACCTTCACCTCGCTCTTTTCGAAGACTGAGGCAGTCTCAACGTTCTTCAAAAGTGCTCTGTAGCGCTCCTCGTGGCGTTTTTCAATCGCGGCGACTCCGCGGAAACGCGCTGCGAGTTCAGGGAAACCCTCAGCCTCGGCGGTTGCGGCGAAACCTTCATACATGTCGGTCCACTCGTAGTTCTCCCCTGCCGCTGCGGCAGCGAGATTCTGCGCCGTGTCGCCGATTCCTTCCAGTTCCTTGAACCAGAGCTTTGCGTGCTCCTTCTCGTTGTCTGCGGTCTCAAGGAAAAGGGCGGCTATCTGCTCAAAGCCTTCCTTCTTAGCCTTGGATGCGAAATAAGTGTACTTGTTGCGGGCCTGTGACTCGCCGGCGAACGCCGCTTCCAGATTTTTCTCGGTCTGGGTACCTGCATATTTGTTTGCCATAATTAAAGATGCTGTTTTTTTTCAGCAGGGCAAATTTAACATCTTTTTATTCAATAACCATCATTTCTTTGGACTTACGGGAAATTTTGCTACCTTAGCGTCCGAAATGAAAGGATACCGTACAAACACCCGTCACCACCATCATCACCCGACCGTGTAGGCCGGAGTTTGTGCGTAACTCCTTGTGAACTTGAATTCCGGCTTACCAAACTATGGCGAGCCTTTTTTTGTGTTATAGTGTATGCTTAGGATTGCAATACAGTCAAAGGGCAGATTGAATGAGGAGAGCCTTGCCCTGCTCTCGGAAATCGGTATACGCGTGGACGATTCGAAGCGGAAATTTCTCTCGCAGTCGGCCAATTTCCCGCTTGAAGTGCTATATATGAGGGATGACGACATCCCCGGAGTGGTTTCGGCAGGGACCGCTTCGCTGGGTATCGTGGGTCTGAACGAGGTCGAGGAGAAAGGCCTTCCGGTCGAAATCGTGTCCCGCCTGGGCTTCGGAGGCTGCCGTATCAGTCTGGCCATTCCCAAGGCTGAGCAATACGACGGCCCCGCTTATTTCAACGGCAAGCGGATCGCCACTTCCTATCCCGGAATCCTGCGCCGTTACCTGGAGGGACAGGGCGTCGACGCTCAGATCGAGGTGATCACCGGCTCGGTCGAGATCGCGCCTGCCGCCGGAATCGCAGACGCCATTTTCGATATTGTCTCTTCCGGCGGGACCCTAGTTTCGAATGGTCTGAAGGAGGTTGAGAGAGTGTTCGAGTCCGAAGCCGTGCTGATCAGTTCCGGAAACCTGAGCGAGGACGAGAAAGCCGCTTTGGGCGAGATGCTCTTCCGCATCCGTTCCGTTCAGGTCAGCCGCGGAAAGAAATATGTCCTCATGAATCTGCCCGAAAATGCCGTCCAGAAGGCAATTGACATCCTTCCTGCGATGCGCAGCCCCACCGTCCTGCCTCTCGCCGCGAAGGGTTGGTGTTCTCTGCATTCTGTCGTGGACGAGGATGATCTATGGGAGAAGATCCGGCAGCTGAAGGAGATCGGCGCCGAAGGAATACTGGTTCTCAACGTTGACAAGATAGTTCTGTGATGAAGATTTTTGAAAATCCCTCCCGGGAGTCCTGGGTCGCTCTTTGCCTGAGGCCTTCCAATCCGGATTCTGACGTGCGCGAAAGAGTTGCACAGATAATTGAAAGAGTCCAAAAGGGCGGCGACGGGGCCTTGAAGGAACTGAGCCTCGAAATCGACGGACGCGACTGTCCCGCCCTCGAACTCTCCCCCGCTGACATAGAGCGCGCCTGTGCTGAAGTTACGGATGATATAAAGACTGCCATTTCCTTGGCAAAGAAGAATATAGAAGCTTTCCATAAAGCTCAACTCCCCCACGAAATACGAGTCGAGTCAGCTCCCGGAGTGCTCTGTATCCAGAGGCCAGTGCCCATAGAAAAAGTCGGGCTGTACATTCCCGGTGGCACCGCTCCCCTGTTCTCGACGGTACTGATGCTGGCCGTTCCCGCAGCGATTGCCGGATGCCGCGAGAGGGTGCTCTGCTCCCCTGCCGGACCGGACGGCGAAATCAATCCTATAGTGGTCTATGCCGCTTCCGTATGCGGCGTGGACAGGATTTTCAGGGTCGGGGGAGCCCAGGCGATTGCCGCAATGGCATATGGAACCGAAAGCATCCCTGCCGTTGATAAGATTTTCGGCCCCGGGAACAGGTACGTGACAACTGCAAAGCAGATGGTTGCCGCCGACAAGGTTTCGATAGATATGCCGGCAGGGCCTTCCGAGGTCATGGTCATAGTCGATGAATCCTCGAATCCCGCTTACGCTGCCGCAGACCTTCTTTCGCAGGCTGAACACGGTCGTGACAGCCAGGTCGTCCTGTGTGCTCCGAGCTGCGAAAAAGCCGGAGAAATAATTGCTGAGGTTGGCAGGCAGGTCGAAGTCCTCGGACGTCGGGAACTTGCCGAAGGTGCCCTTTCAAAGAGTCTGGCGGTCATCCTGAGGGACGAGGACGACGTGGTCGCCTTTGCCAATTCTTATGCTCCCGAGCATCTTATAATTTCAACTGCCCTGCCCTGGCGCATTGCGGACAGAATTACCGCCGCCGGCAGTGTCTTCGTCGGCTGCTGGACCCCTGAATCCGCCGGAGATTATGCCTCCGGCACGAATCACACCCTGCCCACCTGCGCCTGGGCGCGTTCCTGCAGCGGGGTCAACGTCGACAGTTTCCTCCGGAAGATGACCCTTCAGGAAATCTCCCGCGAAGGCCTGCGTGGCCTTTCAAAGACAATAATGGATATGGCTGACGCCGAAGGCCTGCAGGCCCATGCAAATGCCGTTAAAACAAGAATAAATGACTGAAGCTGAAGTACTTTCATTGGTGAGACCGAACATCGCCGGTCTTTGCCCTTACTCGACGGCAAGGGACGAGTATGACGGCCCTCTCGGAATTTTTCTGGACGCCAACGAGAGTCCTTATCCGACGGGTTGGAACCGTTATCCCGATCCGGGCCAGAGAATCCTCAAGAGCAGGATTTCCGCCTTGAAGGTCGTGCCTGCAGAAGCTATCTTTCTCGGAAATGGCTCTGACGAGGCCATAGACCTGGTTTTCAGGGTGTTCTGCGTACCCGGAAAGGACAATGTGGTCGCCATTTCGCCTAGTTACGGGATGTATGAGGTCGCCGCCGGAATAAACGATGTCGAGTTGCGCAAAGTCCTTCTGAATCCTGAAGATTTCTCGCTGGATGCAGAGTCTCTGCTGGCCGCCTGCGACGCCGACACCAAGGCCGTTTTCCTCTGCTCCCCGAACAATCCGAGCGGAAACACGATTCCGGAATCCACCCTGAAATGTATTCTGGAGCATTTCGGAGGCATTGTGGTGCTTGACGAGGCTTACGCCGATTTCAGTTCCGACGGTTCGATGGTTCCGCTTCTCGAGAAATTCCCTCAGTTGCTGATACTTCAGACCTTCTCGAAGGCCCGCGGTCTCGCTGCCCTGAGGCTCGGAATGGCTTTCGGCTCCCCGGCCGTAATCCGGACGATGTCTATGGTGAAATACCCGTACAATATAAATGAGGCCACCCAGAAACTTGCTCTTCAGGCCCTTGAGAATCCTGTTGACAGCCAGGTGAGAGAAATAACAGCTCAAAGAAGGATCGTTGCTGAAAGGCTTGAAACATACCGTTTTGTACACAAAGTTTTCCCTTCGCAGGCCAATTTCCTGCTTGTGCGCGTGGACGACGCCGACAAGCTCTACCACCATCTGATTTCCGACGGAATCATTGTAAGAAACCGCACCAGGGCCCCTTTATGCAAGGATTGCCTGAGAATTACGATCGGGCTCCCGGAAGAGAATGTCAGACTTTTTGAATCACTTGAGAAATATGAAGAAAGCAATATTCGTCGATAGGGACGGCACCCTGATAATCGAGCCGGACATCACTCAGAACGAGCAGGTCGATTCCCTTGAGAAACTCGAATTCGTACCCGGCGCGATTTCAGCCATGAAGGCTCTGACGGGCCTGGGATATGAAATCGTGATGGCCTCGAACCAGGACGGCCTCGGGACGCCATCCTTCCCCCTGGACACGTTCTACCCTGCCCAGAACAAGATGCTGCGCACCCTGGAGGGCGAAGGCGTCGTCTTTGACGACATTCTCATCGACCCGTCCTTCCCTGAGGAAAATTCCCCCTCTCGAAAGCCCGGTATCGGGATGTTCGGAAAATATCTCGACGGCAGTTATGACCTCGCTTCCTGCTTCGTCGTGGGCGATCGCGACACTGACAGGCAGCTCGCCTGCAATCTCGGCGCCGCCTTCCTCCGGATCGACCCCGAAACCCCGTCGCAATCCTGGCAGAATGCAGTGGAAGCCATCCGCGGCAAGGCCAGAACCGTTTCGATATGTCGCAGGACTTCCGAAACGGACATCGAACTCAGACTCGATCTGGACGGCAAAGGTGAATCCTCGATAGATTCCGGCCTGAAATTCCTCGACCATATGCTCACCCAGCTCGTGCATCACGGCGGAATCAGCCTCTCGCTTCGCTGCAAGGGCGATCTGGAGGTGGATGAGCACCATACGATGGAAGATATCGCAATCGCTCTTGGAGAAGCTTTCAGGCAGGCCCTGGGCGACAAAATCGGCATCGGACGCTACGGCTTCGCCCTTCCTATGGATGAAAGCGCGGCCCTCGTGCTGCTGGATTTCGGCGGACGCAGCGAACTGGTCTGGGACGTCGAATTCAAGCGCGAATACGTAGGCGACGTGCCCACGGAGATGTTCCGCCATTTCTTCAAGTCCTTCTGCGATTCTGCCGGATGCAACCTGCGGATCGAGGCCAAAGGCGAAAACTGCCACCACATAGCCGAGGTCGTGTTCAAGGGCTTCGCCCGTAGCATACGCGCCGCCGTGAAGCGCGACGTGTTCTCATATGAACTTCCATCAAGCAAAGGCGTACTCTGATGACAGCTATAGTTGATTATGAAGCCGGAAACATCCGATCCGTGACTGCGGCCCTCGAAAGGCTGGGAGAGGATTATGTCCTGACAGATGACCCTGCCGTCATAGCCTCTGCCCCGAAGGTGATACTTCCCGGTGTCGGCTCGGCCGCAAGGGCGATTGCCTCGCTTCGCGAAAAAGGGCTCGAATACGTGCTGAAAACCCGCAGAAAGCCGGTTCTGGGCATCTGCGTCGGCATGCAGATAATGTGTACAAGCTCTCAGGAGGGCGACTGCATTTGCATGGACATCTTCGACACTGCGGTGCGGCGTTTCGACGCCGAGCCGGGAGCGAAGGTGCCGCATATGGGCTGGGACAGCATCTCAAACCTCGACTCCAAGCTCTTCAAGGGCATATCCGACGGTGCTCATGTTTATTTCGTGCATTCCTTTTTCCCGGGACTCTGCACCGACACGATAGCGACTTGCTCTCATGGTCCGGTTCTTTTCAGCGCCGCGCTCAAATATGAAAATTTCTACGGTACGCAGTTCCATCCCGAAAAGAGCGGCGACGTGGGCTCCGTGATACTCCAAAACTTCCTTGCCCTGTGAAATCCCTTATAGTTCCCGCTATAGATATCATCGAAGGCCGCTGTGTACGTCTTTCCAAAGGCGATTATTCAAGCTGCAAGGTTTATGACGCCGAGCCTTCCCAAATGGCCCTGCAGTATGCCGATTGCGGCGTTTCCCGCATTCATCTCGTGGATCTGGACGGCGCGAAGGCGGGCCGGCCGGTAAATTTGCGCACTCTTGAAAAGATTGCCTCCGCGTTGCAGAAACGTTCGTTCGGGGTCACCTTGGAATGCGGCGGAGGAATATCCGGCGCGGATGCGATCAGTTCGGTGTTCGATGCGGGCATCGATTGTGCCATAATCGGCAGTGTCGCCGTCAGGGAGCCTTCCCTGATGCACGGCTGGCTGAAGACTTACGGACCTGACAGAATCGCTCTTGGGGCCGACGTGAGGGGACGCAAGGTAGCAGTCAGAGGCTGGCTGGAGGACTCCCCCGTCGACCTGGACGAGCTCGTACGGGAATTCCTTCCCTCTTCCCTCTCGCAGCTCATCTGCACCGATATCTCCCGCGACGGAATGCTTCAGGGGCCCTCTTTCGGCCTTTACAAGGAACTGGGCGAAACATTCCCCGGACTTGTCGTAACCGCAAGCGGCGGAGTTTCTTCAATGAAAGACGTTGAACTCCTCAGCGAAGCTCTCATCCCCCGTGTAATAGTCGGCAAGGCCATTTATGAAGACAGAATAAAACTCGAAGACATAAGGCTATGGTTGCAAAACGCATAATCCCCTGCCTCGACGTGAAGGGCGGGCAGGTCGTGAAAGGAATAAATTTCGAGGGCCTCAGGGAGGTCGGCGACGCCGTTGAAATGGGGCGGCGCTACAGCTCGCAAGGCGCGGACGAGCTCGTTTATCTGGACATCAGCGCAACGAAAGAGGACCGTTCGACCTTCACGGATCTCGTCGAAAAAATAGCGCTCGGAATAAATATCCCCTTCACTGTCGGAGGCGGCATCTCATCCATAGACGATGCCTCGCGGCTACTGGACAGGGGCGCGGACAAGATTTCGGTCAACAGCGCGGCTGTAGCCCGTCCGGAGCTGATCTCCCAAATCGCCGAAAAATATGGCTCCCAGTTCGTTGTGTGCGCGATAGACGCGAAGAAATGCGAGGATGGCGTCTGGCGTGTCACGACCCACGGAGGCAGCCGCTTCTCGGAGCGTGAACTTTTCAGCTGGGCCCTTGAAGCTCAGGAAAGGGGCGCCGGAGAAATCCTTTTTACCTCGATGGATCACGACGGCACCTGTGCCGGTTATGCCTGCGAAGAATACGCCCGGCTTTCGGAAATGCTCTCCATTCCGATTATAGCGTCGGGGGGCGCGGGTTCGATTGACGATATCGTTGAAGTGCTTTCGCGAGGGAAGGCCGACGCCGCACTTGCCGCAAGCATCTTCCATTACGGCCGCATCCCCATTCCCGAACTAAAGAAAGAACTTGCCTACAGAGGCATACCTGTAAGATTGTAAGTGTATGAAATTCAGCGAATTCAACCTATCGAAAAATGCCGACGGGCTGCTCCCCGTCATTGTCCAGGACTCCATAACGCTCAAGGTCCTTATGCTGGGCTATATGAATGAAGAAGCCTTCGACAAGACCGTCGAAAGTGGCCGTGTGACATTTTTTTCACGCAGCAGAGGCTGTCTCTGGACCAAGGGCGAAACGAGCGGCAACTTTCTGGAAGTCGTCGGGATGTATCCCGACTGCGACCTCGACACTCTTCTTGTGAAGGCCCTTCCCTGCGGGCCCACCTGCCACAGGGGCACTACGGCCTGCTTTGACACTCCTGAAAGTGAAGGATTCGTGCGCGCACTCGCTGCATTCATAAAAAAACGCCACGTCGATATGCCCGACGGTTCGTACACGACGCGGCTTTTCATAAAAGGAGTGAAGTCCATATCCAAGAAAGTCGGCGAAGAATGTACGGAAAGCATAATCGAGGCTGTCGACGGGAAGCGCGACCGTTTCATCTATGAGGCGTCGGACCTGATATACCACTATCTCGTCCTTCTGGAACAGATGGGCGTGGGGGTCGAAGAAATAGAGTCCGAGCTTGCCCTGAGGCACAGTCCCAAGCCTTCTCAGAAGGGGTAGCCCACTCCGAAATGCACGGCATAACCGTCGGATGCGAACCATTTCCCTGGTCCGAGCCAGCGTGAACCTTCCGGCAGGGAAGGGTCGTGAACCTTGAATCCGCCGTCGATCCGCAGGAGGATGAAATCGAGATTCACTCTTATTCCGATGCCCCAGTCCGCCGCTATCGAAGAGGCAAAATCAGCGGGCAGTTCGGACATTTTCCAGACGTTTCCTGCCTCGGCGAAGAGCGCTCCCTCAACTTTCCAAACCAGATTGAATCTGTACTCCAGATCGGCTTCAAGCTTCATGTCTCCGGTCTGGCTGGGGATGCTGAAAGTGTTGTCCATCAGAGAATTGCCCGGTCCGAGCGTGCGGGTCTGCCAGCCGCGCATACTGCTCGCGCCGCCGCAGTAAAACTGTTTTTCGAAGGGCAGTGCCGAGGAGTTGTTGTAGGCATAACCGGCTCCGGCGAGCATCCTGAAAGCCAGAGACTGGCCGTCATTGCGGCCCCAGCGGAAGACTTTGCCGAGGTTGAATTCTCCCCTGACATACTGCGCGTATGGCGCGTTGAACAGCATTGCCTCGCCGGCCTCGTTGGTCTTCATCGCATCCTTGAAAAGGCTCAGTACGTTGCCGCTGAGGTCGAAGTATGCGCGGAAATACCAGTATGGGGTCATCGGGACTATGTCGTTGTTGGTCGTATAAAGGAAGGTTCCTCCGATGCCCGCGTCCAGATGGTCCTGGTAGGAATAGCGCATATATGGATTCTTCTCCATCGTCTTGTTGAAGTCCGGATCGATATCCCTGAGGTCCACGTAGTTGATCTGAAGGGGATAAATCTTGTAGATGTGCGTGTTGTTATAGGCGCTGCCGGAGTAACCGAAGGCGAAGGTTCCTATGCTTCTGGTGTATTCGGGGCGGTTCTGGTAATTGAACGCGGCGTTTATTTCGGTTCTGGGCACGTTAGGACCGCGGAACCATCTCATCGTCGCGCCCAACATCTTGGGGAAGCTTATCGAAGCGGAAACGCCTGATTCGACGGATTTTATGGACGGGTCGGAGAGCTTTGTCTGGAAATTTCCGGAGAAATTCAGGCTCAGCCATTCCCCGCCGTGGAAAATATTCTTGTGGTAGAAGGTCAGCTGTGGCGAGATTCCTATCAGCCCGGAGGAATTCGTGGATGCTTCCAGGTTTACTTTGAAACCCTTTGTCTGGGAGCCGGAGAGGGATATGTTGCAGTCCACTTTGTTCGAATCCGCAACCGGGGTAAGCCTCACGGAGACTCCGTTGAAGACCCTCAGGGCGGAAAGACGGGCGTAGGTGTTGCTCACCGCATCTTCGTCATATATGGCCCCGGGATGCACCAGATTCATGTCCGTCAGAATCTTCTGCTTGAATGGAATCGAAGCGGGATGGGATATCGTGACGTCTCCGAAACGGTATTTGGCGCTTCCGTCCGCCACGGTGCATTTCAGCAGGGTTTTTCCCGGCACTGAGATGGTGTCTGCGGAGAAGGAATAAAGGTTCTTGTTGAAGTCATAATAACCTTTTTTCTTGAAATACGAGGTTCCGCGGGCGCTTTCCTTTTCCAGTATGTCCTCGGAAAGCGTCATTCTCGCCCGTACGAGGGAATTGAGCGTGTCCGCGTAGAATTCGCGGGCGAAATCCGGGTCTTCAGGCAATTCGTAGCTTACCGAGTCCACGCTCAGCCTCTTGCCCGGATGCACCACATAATCCACATATACCTTTCGGCCGTGGCTGACGACCCTGGGCTCGACGGTGGAACCGTAGTAGCCGATGTATTCGAGATGGTCTTCAATATTCCGGCACGAAGGTGCCACGAGCGAAGAATTGAACACAATGGGCGGCTCGCCGACCTTGCGCCATAGTTTCGAGAAGAAGCCGTCGGAACCGTCGGACCAGTTGTAGATGCTCACGAACGGGTTCCAGCCAAGAATGTAGAAGGAATTGGTCTGCTGCTTCACGTAGCCGGAAACGTCCGAAGCGCTGAGCTCCGGAGCGTCTTCGATGATGATGTTGTTTTTCACCAGACGATACTCCCCTTCCTGCAGAATCCTTGTGGTGCTGCAGGAGGAAAATACTGCGAGAATCAGCAGAAATGGCGGAATCTTCCTCATAAAACCATGCAAATTTAGCAAAATATTGAGTATATTCGCAATCCGTAAATGAGTCTTACAACAGCACAGATAAAGTTCATCCGTTCCCTGTCGGAAAAGAAATTCCGCCAGAAGACGGGTCTTTTCGTCGTCGAGGGCGAGAAGATGGTGCGGGAGGCCATGGAATCCGGTTTCGAAGTCACTGAAATCTACAGGCGGGACGAGATAGGCGAAAATGCCATGTCCCGGATCAGTTCCCTGAGCAGCCCCTCCCCTGTTCTTGCCGTTCTGCGCTGCAGGCAAGCCGTCCGGCCCGACATCTCGGAAGGCCTTTTCCTCGCCCTCGACGGGGTCAGAGATCCCGGAAATATGGGCACGATAATCCGTCTGTGCGACTGGTTCGGGGTCCGGACCGTCTTCGCTTCCCCGGATTCGGTCGAGCTCTACAACCCCAAGGTCGTTCAGGCCACGATGGGTGCGATTTTCCGCGTGAACGTGGTCTATTGCGACATCCCTTCGCTCTGCGATGACTTCCGGAAGCTTGAAAAACCTGTTTACGGCACATTCCTGGACGGCTCGAACATATACCGCAAGGAACTTTCCGGGGACGGCCTTCTGATAATGGGCAACGAATCCGTTGGAATCAGTGAAGCGGTGCGCTCGAAGGTCAGCGACTCCCTTCTGATTCCCTCCTTTGCGGGCGACTCCCCCACCGCCGAATCCCTTAACGTCGCGATAGCGACGGCAATCTCCCTTTCAGAATTCAAACGTAAAACCATAGTGAAATGAAAAAAGCAATTGCAATCATCGTATCAGTGGCCTGTGTGGCATTCACGCTGACCACCCTCGGCATCAAGTGCGCCGGTAAGATTCAGGACAGCAAGCCCGCAAAGTACATCTTTCTTTTCATAGGCGACGGTATGGGCCACGCCCAAGCCAGCCTCGCCGAGTCCTATCTTTCATATCAGGAAGGCACTCCCGGCAATTCCCAGCTGCTCTTCACGACCTTCCCCGTCCTGGGGACCTGCTTCACCTATTCCGCTAGCAGCCTCGTGACCGATTCCTCCGCGGCGGGAACTGCAATTGCAACAGGAACCAAGACGAACAACAGTTATCTCGGAGTCGATCCCGACGGCAATCCCGTGTACAGTTTCGCGGATGACCTGAAGGAAATGGGTTACAACATCGGAATCTATTCCTCCGTGCCCGTCAACCACGCGACTCCTGCCTCCTTCTACGGCCACAATATCAGCCGCAACGGCTATTACGAGATTTCCAAGGACATGATTCCCGCCGACTACAATTTCTACGGCGGCGCCAACTTCCTGCAGTTCAAGGGCAAGGAAGGTGAGCCGAATACTGAGGAGTATCTCGAGGCCAACGGCTATCAGGTAGCTTTCGGCCAGGCCGAGTTCGACGAAATCAAGAGCACTTCAGACCGCGTCGTCCTGCTCGCCGAGCCCCGCACAAAGCAGGCCAGCCAGTATGTATCCGACGAAGCTGAGAATCAGGAGACCATGCTTCTTGCGGACATGACCCGCAACTGTCTCGACTTCCTTGGTGACGAAAAGCCCTTCTTCATCATGTGCGAAGGCGGCGAGATCGATTATATGTGCCATGCCGACAAGACCATGCCCACGGTCGAGGCTATCTACAAGTTCAACGACGCCATTCAGGTTGCCTACGACTTCTATCTGAAGCATCCCAAGCAGACCCTCATCGTCGTGACTGCCGACCACGAGACCGGCGGTCTTACGCTTGGCGCAGAGCCCCTGAGCTATGCCATCGACTGGGCGCCTCTCGAGAAGCAGTGGCTGGAAGCCGGACAGGTAAATGACCTCTCCCCCGAGGAGAACCGCACTCTGAACGAGTCCTGCGGCATTGCCTGGACAACAACCCACCATACCGGAGCCCCCGTCCCCATCTACGCCATCGGCAAGGGCGCTCAGAAATTTGCGGGCCGAATGAACAATATCGACATCTCCAAGAAGATACTCTGCGCCGAATAGAAATGACTCTCTATCAGGTACTCCCCCGTCTTTGGGGTCGCGGCAAGTTCTCCGACTGGGATGTCGAGACTTTCGCGTATCTCAAGACACTGGGAGTCACTCACGTCTGGCTTACAGGCATACCCAGACACGCGACCGGGGCCGATTTTGTGAAAGGCGACCCCGGTTCGCCGTATTCAGTCTGCGATTGGTATGACGTGAATCCGTATCTCTCGGACAAGCCTTCCGGGCGCATCGAGGAATTCCGCCAACTGGTACAGAGAGCCCACGCAGAAGGCCTGAAAATAATTACTGATTTCATCCCGAACCACGTAGCCAGAAATTACAGCGGCCCTCTGAAACTCAAGCCCTGGTGCGATTACGACTGGACCGACACGCTGAAAGTCGATTACTCCCAGCGCGCCACCTGGGATGAAATGCTGCGGGTCCTGCGCTTCTGGACAGAGATCGGGGTTGACGGTTTCCGCTGCGACATGGCGGAGCTGGTCCCCCTGGAATTCCTTTCCTGGCTGATTTCTTCAGTAAAAGCGGAAAAGCCTGATACCGTGTTTATTGCGGAGGCTTATCTCCGGGAGAACTACAGGCCTTTCGCGGAGTGTGCGGGCTTTGATCTGCTCTACGACAAATCGGGCGAATATGATACATTGCGCCGTATAGCCGCAGGAGCGGATGTCGCACAACTCCGCTCGAACTGGCAGTTCCTCGGCGACCTGCAGCCCAGAATGCTGAATTTCCTTGAGAATCACGACGAGGTCAGGCTCCCCGCCCCATCCTTCGCCGCTCTTGGCGCGGCCTCTCTTTTCAACCGCGCCTCCTTCATGATTTATTTCGGCGGGGAAATCGGCGAGAATGCCGCCGGCTCGGAAAATTCAAGGACCTCCATTTTCAACTGGGAGCGCATTCCCTCGATTGAGCGGCTCGTGCGCCATATCCACGGTGAAGAGGCTCTCTCGTCATTCGAGAAATCGACCCTGGAGAGATACACCGCCGCAATGCAACTCTCCACTCGTGTCAGGGACTGGGACAATTACGATCTCAGCTGGTGCAACGGCGGGAGGATCTATCCTTTCCTGCGCTTCGACGGCGACTGCTGTCTGCTGATTGTCTGCAACTTCTCGGATGAGCCTGCGGACTGCCTCCTGAGGATTCCGGAAGATGCGAGAAGACTCAGCGGAACGCCTCTTGGATGGGCGGAAATATCGGTAAAAGCGGATGATTTCGCCTGTATTGAGCTTCCGGTTGACAAAAGCGAAAAAATTGGTTAAATTTGTAGGATATTGTTGGTAATTCATAATAACGATAAAGAAATGACAGTCAAGAAATCAAGTCTTCAGGAAGCCCGTTCGGCCTACCAGCCCAAGCTTCCCAAGGCCCTCAAGGGTGCCGTAAAGGCATCTGAGGGCGCCCCCACACAGTCAGTCGGCAACCAGGACGAAATCAAGGCCCTGTTCCCGAACACTTATGGAATGCCGGTAGTGGAATTCGTCCCCGGTGAAGCCGCAGCAGCTGAGGCGTTCAATGTCGGCGTCATCCTTTCCGGCGGCCAGGCTCCCGGAGGACACAACGTCATCTCCGGCCTTTTCGACGGCCTGAAGTCTCTCAACCCCGACTGCCGCCTGTACGGTTTCCTGATGGGCCCCGGCGGCCTTGTGGACCATAAATACATTGAAATCACCCCCGCCCTGATCGACGAGTACCGCAACACCGGCGGTTTCGACATCATCGGCTCCGGCCGCACCAAGCTCGAGGAAGTTGACCAGTTCGAGAGCGGAATCAAGATTCTTCGCGAACTGGGCATCAAGGCCCTCGTGATCATCGGCGGCGACGATTCCAACACCAATGCCTGCGTGCTCGCAGAGTACTATGCCGCAAAGAATTACGGCGTGCAGGTGATCGGATGTCCCAAGACCATCGACGGCGATCTGAAGAACGATCAGATCGAGACATCGTTCGGTTTCGACACGGCCTGCAAGACCTACTCCGAACTGATCGGCAACATCGAGCGCGACTGCAACTCCGCCCGCAAATACTGGCATTTCGTGAAGCTGATGGGCCGCAGCGCGTCCCATATAGCACTTGAATGCGCACTTCAGACCCAGCCCAATATCTGCCTCATTTCCGAGGAGGTGGAGGCGTCCGGCCAGAGCCTCGACGACATCGTCAGCTACATCGCCGACGTAGTGGCAAAGCGTGCCGAGCAGGGCAACAACTTCGGTACCGTGCTCATCCCAGAGGGCATCATCGAGTTCATCCCCTCGATAAAGAAGCTCATCGGCGAACTCAATGACGTGCTTGCGACCGACGAGGCAAAGGGAATTGCCCGCGAGAACCAGATAGATTACGTGAAGGCCCACCTGAGCGCCGATAATCTTGCCCAGTTCAACAGTCTTCCCATCGACGTCGCCAGCCAGCTCGCCCTCGACCGTGATCCCCACGGAAACGTTCAGGTCAGCCTCATCGAGACCGAGAAACTTCTCTCCAGAATGGTTGCAGCCAAGCTCAAGGGAATGAAGGCCGAAGGCAAGTACTGCGGCAAATTCTCGGCCCAGCACCATTTCTTCGGTTATGAGGGCCGCTGCGCAACTCCGTCGAACTTCGACGCCGATTACTGCTACTCCCTCGGCTACAACGCCACCCGCCTCATCGCGGAGGGCAAGACCGGTTATATGTCCGTGATCAAGAACACCACCGCTCCCGCCGAGAATTGGATTGCGGGCGGCGTGCCCATCACGATGATGATGAATCTCGAGAAGCGCTCCGGCAAGATGAAGCCCGTCATCCGCAAGGCCCTCGTCGAGACCGACGGAGCTCCTTTCAAGTTCTTCGCCGCGAATCGCGAGAAGTGGGCTTACGAGGACTGCTACACTTATCCCGGACCCATCCAGTACTGGGGACCTTCAGAGGTCTGCGATCTTCCCACCAAGACCCTCCAGCTCGAAAAGCAGTAAACTGATATGACAAGGGAGGAAGCACAGAAGCGGATTTCGGAGCTGCGCGCCGTTATCGAGGAGAATTCCCGGCTGTACTATGTCGAGAACGCACCCGTGATGAGCGATTACGACTTCGACCTCACGCTCAAGGAGCTCGAATCCCTCGAAGCGCTTTATCCCGACCTGATCACTCCCGACTCCCCCACCCAGAAAGTCGGGAGCGATCTGGACAAGGGCTTCGAGAAGGTTGCGCACCAGTATCCGATGCTTTCCCTTGGCAACACATATTCCATTCTGGAGATAGAGGAATTCGCGGAGCGCGCCGACAAGGCCCTCGAAATCGGCTTCAGCTATTGCTGCGAGCTCAAATTCGACGGCTGCAGCATCTGCCTGACCTACCGCAATGGACTTCTGGTCCGCGCCCTCACGAGAGGCGACGGGATCGTTGGCGATGACGTTACGCGAAATGTCCGCCGCATCTCCAATATCCCGGCGCAGCTCAAGGGTGATTATCCTCCGGAATTCGAGATCAGGGGCGAGATTCTGATGCCCTACGAAGCCTTCGACAGACTCAACGAGGAGCGTCGTCTGAACGAGGAGGAGCCTTTCGCGAATCCCCGCAATGCCGCCTCCGGTTCCTTGAAACTGATTGATCCTGACGAGGTTGAACGAAGAGGCCTGTGGTGTACCCTGTACCATATTCCTTCGCAGGATATGGACTTCGAGACCCATGACCTGGCCCTGAGCGCCGCTGCATCCTGGGGGCTTCCCGTAAGCGGGGAAAGGCGGATCTGCCGCAACATCGGCGAAATCGAGGAGTATATAAGTCATTGGGATTCAGAGCGCAAGAAACTGCCTTTCGCGACCGACGGCATAGTCATAAAGATAAATGAATTCGCCGCGCAGAGGGCTCTTGGCTACACAGCAAAGTCCCCCCGCTGGGCCGTGGCTTACAAGTTCAAGGCCGAGCAGGCCCTGACGAGGCTTCTGAGCATCGATTATCAGGTGGGAAGGACCGGCGCGGTCACTCCCGTCGCCAATCTCGACCCTGTGCAGCTCTCGGGAACCGTAGTGAAGAGGGCGACCCTGAACAATTCCGACCAGATGGCTCTTCTTGACATTCACATAGGCGATTTCGTCTATGTCGAGAAGGGCGGCGAGATAATCCCGAAGATAACTTCCGTCGAACTTTCCCTGCGTTCCTGCGTTGAAACGCCCTCCTTTCCGACCACCTGTCCTGACTGCGGCACCCCCCTCGTGCGAAACGAAAACGAGGCAAAATGGTTCTGTCCCAACCAGGGCGGATGTCCGACGCAGATTAAGGGCAGAATCATCCATTTCATGGGCCGCAAGGCAATGAATATCCTTGCCGGCGAAGCCACCGTGGACCAATTCTACCAGGCCGGACTCGTCAGATGCCCCGCCGATCTGTATGACATTCCCAAATTCAGACTCCTGAGTCTGGAAGGCTGGCAGGACAAGGCTGCCCAGAACTTTCTCGACAGCCTCGAGCAGTCGAAACAGGTGCCTTTCGAAAGGGTTCTTTTCGCCCTTGGGATTCGCTATGTGGGTGAAACCACAGCCCGTACATTGGCGCGCCACTTCAACTCAATAGAGGCCATTGCAGGCGCTAGTATAGAGGAATTGACCGAAGTCGAGGACGTGGGGGCCGTTATAGCTCCGAGCATATTCCAGTTTCTGCACGATCCGGCCCGCCTTGAAGAAATTGAAAGGCTGAAAGCTGCCGGACTCAGGTTCGCTGTCGGCCAGGAGGCTTCAGCTCTTTCAGATGCCCTTGCAGGAAGGACTGTCGTGATTTCAGGGAACTTCAGCATCTCGCGCGACGACATGAAGGCCCTCATCGGCCTGCACGGCGGGAAATGCAGCGGTTCGGTGAGTTCCAAGACCTCTTTCCTTCTGGCAGGAACCAAGCCCGGTCCTGAAAAAATAAAGAAATGCGAGCAGCTCGGCATTCCCGTTTTAAGCGAGGAATCGTTCCGGGCCCTGCTTCCCGAAATCGAAATGCCGCGTTTCGCGCCCAAATTGGTCCAGACCGCGGAAATTGAACCAACACTTTTCTGATTATGAGCTTCTCGCAGTTTACAAAAGAGGATTTTGCCCTGATAGAAAAGAACTGGTCGCTGCTTCGCGAACTCTCCCGGCAAAGATGCCGTTCCGACGAGGAGTTTGCAATGGTCGAAAAGGCCTTTGATTTCGCCAATCATGCCCATCAGAACATACGCAGACGCTCCGGTGAGCCTTATATGATCCATCCGATCGCCGTCGCGAGGATAGTTGTGGAAAATATCGGACTAGGCTGCAAATCCATCTGCGCGGCCCTTCTGCACGACGTGGTGGAGGACACGAACTACACCGTGGACGATATCAGGACCCATTTCGGCGACAAGGTGGCGCTTCTCGTGGACGGTCTTACGAAGATGAAGACCGTTCTGGACAACGAGGACAAGAAGGGTACTGGAGTCCTTTATACGGAAAGTCTCCAGGCCGAGAATTTCAAGCGTATCCTGCTGACTCTCAATGATGATGCGAGGGTCGTTCTGATAAAGATGGCCGACCGTCTTCACAACTGCCGGACCATTGAATACATGCCCGAACACAAGAGGGACAAGATACTCGCCGAGACGATGTTCATCTTCATTCCCCTTGCGCACCGTCTGGGCCTTTACGAGATAAAATCCGAGTTGGAGAACATCTGGCTGAGGTTCAGGGAACCGGACGATTACCGCGAACTCAGCGAGAGGATCTCGCGCAACGTGAACCTGCGTTCCCGCGAAATCGAGGAATTCATTGCGCCGATAGCCGAGGCCCTCACCGTTGCAGGCTGCCGTTTCGAGATAAAGAAGCGCATCAAGACCCCTTATTCCGTCTGGTTCAAGATGCGCACAAAAAATATTCCGTTCGAACAGGTCTATGACCTCTATGCCGTCCGCATCATATACGATCTGGACAAGCTCGATCCTGAAACGGAGAGAAATCTTGCCTACATCATTTATGCGAACGTCACGCGTCTCTACAAGGATCGTCCCGACCGCTTCAGGGACTGGATAAAGCAGCCTAAAGCCAACGGCTACGAAGCCCTGCATTGCACGCTCATGAGCCACGCCGGCATCTGGATAGAGGTCCAGATCCGCTCCCGCAGAATGGACGACATAGCCGAGAAGGGCATCGCGGCCCATTGGGCCTACAAGAATGACGGATATTCGAAGGAAGCCGACTCGGAAATGGACAAATGGCTCGCCAGAGTCCAGGAAATACTGCTCAGCAAAGACGTAAACACGCTTGAATTGCTGGACATCATCCACGGCGACCTCGTAAGTTCAGACATAGTGGTATTCACTCCCAAGGGCGAGCAACGCAGCATAAAGAATGGCTCCACGGTTCTCGATTTCGCTTATCTGATCCACAGCCATATCGGCAACGGCGCCATTGCCGCAAAGGTCAACATGAAGCTTGTCCCGCTTTCGCAGGTACTGAAATCCGGAGATCAGGTGGAGATAATCACGGCCCGCAACGCGCAGCCCAAGATGGAATGGCTGCAATTTCTCCAGACCCGGCACGCCAAGAACGTCGTGGTGGACTATTTCCGTTCGAAAAGGCAGGAAATAGCCTCCAGAGGCCGTGAGATCTTCAACGAGAGACTGGAGGCCATAAACGTTCAGATCACAAACGAGCTGATGCGGCGTTTCCTGGAATACACCCAGCTCAATGACAAAACGGAGCTGTTTTTCCGCATAGGACTCGGACTTGTCGGCCCCGAAGATTTCAAGAGCATACTCGACGGGCAGGACAATGCCGTTGCGGACGAGACTTCGTTCTTCATCAGCCCCGAGGGCTCCGGGAAGATCAGGTACGTGCTCGCTCCCTGCTGCAATCCCATCCCAGGGGATCCTGTCGTGGGTTTCAGAATGGAGAATGACGAGATTTACGTGCACAAGAAAAGCTGCGAGACGTTCCAGAGCCTTTCCAGCAAGCACGGCGACAGGATAGTCATTCCGCAGTGGATAATCCAGGAAAAGGAATTCCCCGTCCGGATTTCGTTCAAGGGCATCGACAGGATAGGCTTGCTGAACGAGATTTCCTATTTCATCTCCCAGACTTTCGGCGTGAATATGCGCAAGCTCCAGCTCGGAACGGACGAGGGCATATTCGAAGGATATATCGAACTGCTTGTCAAGGACAAGAACACGCTGAACGAAATGCTCGACGGTCTTAAAAAGATAGAAGGCATACAGGATGTAATCAGAACTGACATTTGATGAAAAGATATCTACCCCTCATACTGATCCTGCTGGGCCTCGTGCCGATGATTTTCGCGCCTTCCTGCGCGAACACGACCCAGGCACCCTCCGGCGGCAAGAAAGACACGATCCCGCCTTACATAACCATGATCACTCCTCTGCCCGGGGCCGTGAACGTGCCTTGTGAAAACGCCGCCATCGTGTTTGATTTCAATGAGTATGTCACGATAAAGACCGCTCAGAACATCTTCCTTTCCCCTCCGCAGGCCAAGATGCCCAAATCGAAGATCAGGAACAAGAGTCTCGTGGTGAGCTTCGAGGAGCCTCTCATGCCCAATACCACATATACCCTGAACATTTCAGACGCCGTCGCCGACAACAACGAGGGCAATATGTTCCCCGGGTTCACTTATGCATTCTCTACCGGCGACACCATCGATTCCCTGTACATTACCGGGACGGTTCAGGACGGAAGCACTCTCGAGCCTTTGAAGAACGCGACCGTGCTTCTGTACAAGAACCACGCTGATTCCGCCGTATTCCTGGAGCGGCCCTACGCTGCCGTCAAGACCGATGCCTGGGGCTTCTTCTCCCTCCCCTACATCCAGGACACACTTTACCGGCTTTATGCCATCGAGGACAAGTCCAACAACAACATCTACGACCCGGACGAGGACCGCATAGCCTTCGTGGACAGCCTTATACGGCCTGTCAAAGTCGTGAACGACACGGTTGCCGAACTGCTCAAATACGATATGCTCGACACGATAAGCTGTTTGAAGAGAATTTCCGAATACGAGCTAAACGTATTCCGCGAGAAGCCATCCAGGCAGTATATCAAAAACTTCAAGAGGCTCGGCGAGCGTTCCGCCTTCATTTCCTTCAATGCGGAATACGCATGGATCGACTCCCTCTGGTTCAGAGGCTATCCCGAGACTGCGGTCATTTCGCAGTTCAACCTCCTGCAGGACAGCCTCGAATTGTGGCTCAATGACCGCAGGACAGGTCCGGATACGCTTAAACTGATGGTGAATTACCGCAAAACCGACTCTCTGGGCCGTCTGGAGCCCTTCCTCGAGGAGGTGAAACTCTATGAAGAAGGCAAAGGCCGGCGTGCCTATGCCAAGCGCAAGAGGGCAGATGAACTGACCAGAAAGGACACGACTTGCGCCTTTAGCATCAAGGCCACACCGGAATATATCGAGGAAAACGGTTTCGTGCTTGAATTCGAGCAGCCTGCGGTCAGGGCCTGCTTCGATTCACTGAAAGTGAAATCCATAAGCCCCAGGCAGGAGGATACTCCGTTGAAATTCCGCGTCGTGAGCGACACGGTCAATCTGAGACGCTTCAACATCTACCCCGAAGTCAAATACCTTCCGGGCTATGAATACGAACTGAAGGCCCCTTCCAGAGCATTTATGGACATAACGGGCTTCTACAGCGACAGTCTCGTCGTGAAATGCGGCCTTCCCACTGACGAAACCCTCAGCACCCTGACTCTCGTTCTGAGCGACGTCACGGGCAGCTATATAATCGATCTTCTGGACGAAGGCGGCAAGAACACGATCCGCACGAGGGTCATTACCGAGGACGGTCCCTGCGTCTTCCCCTATCTCAAGGAGAACAACTACAAGGTGCGTATCATAGAGGACAAGAACGGCAACTCCATAGTCGACACCGGCAACATCCTCGAGCATCGTCAGTGCGAAAAAGTGCGCCTCCTGAAGTTCGGGGAGGAGAAATTCATCAAGATTCCCGCCAGCTCATCCATTGAGCAGAGTGTCAACCTCAAAGAACTTTTCGCGAAATGAAAAAACTTCAAATCCTCCTGGCGTTGCTGCTCCCTCTTTGCTCCCTGAATGCCCAGGAACTTCCGGACAGTCTTCTTTACAACAATGAGTACCTTGACACAGTGCAGGTCTATTCGGTACACGAAATAAACAACTATTGCCTTGTCGGCTTCAGTTACGGCGGTGTTCTTTCCCGTATGACGGTCACGCCCTATCAGCACCAGGACAATATCTGGAATATGGGCCATTACGCCGTGACTTTCACGCGTTATGAGAAGATGTTCGACTATCTCCCCTATTTCGGTTTCCAGACCGGCCTGGAGCTCTCTTACGAGGGTATGCAGTTCAAATACAACGAGGAGACAGGCTATATGCCCTATTGGGATGACGGGACCAGTTACATAAAGATGAGAACGCTCGAGATCCCTGTTCTCGCCCAACTGCATCTGGACGCCCCGCCGGTGAAATTCATGGCCAGTTTCGGTTTCTACGGGGCATACCGCCTCGATATGGACCGTCAGGGCGAGTATGTCTCCGAAGACATGCGCCATACTTTCCAGGATTACGAAATACGCTGGGACTACGGCCTTGAGGGCGGTCTGGGCATAGCCTACATGCTGGATCCGCTTGAATTCCACCTGGGCGCCGCCGTCCGCTATTCCTGGGGCTCGCTTTTCGAGCCGGACTACAACAGCGAGTACTATTACAGGTACTGCTATCCTCTGGACATAATGATAACTTTCGGAGTGCACTTCCAGATAACCAAGCGCACGGGAAAAACAACCGCGGCCCTCAGGAAAGAGGCCAAAAAACAAGTTTATGGAGAGTAGAGAAGTCCTGGTCGGCGGGCGGGTCCACATAGGCGGAGGCAACCCGATAGTCGTTCAGACCATGTGCAACACGCACACTTACGATGTGGAAGCAACGGTCGCGCAGTGCCTCGAACTGAGCGCGGCGGGCTCTGAACTGATACGTATCACGGTCCCCGGACTCCAGGACGTCCCCCATATGGCCGAAATCAAGTCGCGTCTCCGCGCGGCCGGCTGCCTGACACCTCTGGTCGCCGACATCCACTTCTCCTCGGAAACCGCCATTGCTGTCGCTCCGATTGTCGAGAAGGTCCGCATAAATCCAGGAAATTTCCATAAGGACCACGAAAAGGCCCGCGAACAGTTTGCCCGCCTGATCGAGGTCTGCCGCGAAAACGGCACTGCAATCCGCATCGGCCTCAACCACGGCTCACTCGGAGCATATATAACCGAGCAATACGGCAACACTCCCTTTGCAATGGCAAAAGCCGCGATGGAATGGGTCCAGATGTGCATTGACGCCTCTTTCCTGCAGGTCGTGGTGTCGCTCAAGGCAAGCAATACCGTGGTCGTAGTGGAGGCATACAGGGAGCTTGTCGCCCAGATGGAGGCAGCAGGAGCCCGTTTTCCTCTGCATATCGGCGTCACCGAAGCCGGGAACGGCATCGAGGGACGCATAAAGTCCTGCGTTGCCCTCGCCACCCTTCTTGAAGAGGGAATCGGGGACACTATCCGCGTTTCTCTCACCGAACCTCCTGTCGCGGAAATCCCCGTCGCGCGCTTTCTTGCGGCCAGATTCGGCCCCGGAGAGCATCGGACGGACAACGTGCCGGATTATCTCGTAAAGGCCTGCCAGTGGGGTCCTAAATTGCTCAGAAGGGAAATCGACTCGATAGATGACGACAGCATCCCCGAAGAAATCAAGGATGAGATAATGCAGGCTGCGCGCCGCAAGTTCACCCATCCCGAATATGTCGCCTGCCCGGGCTGCGGCCGTACGATGTACGACCTTCAGACCACCTTCGAGGAAGTGAAACGGCGCACAGCGCATCTCAAGGACGTCGTCATCGCCGTAATGGGCTGCATCGTGAACGGCCCCGGCGAGATGGCGGACGCCGACTGGGGCTATGTAGGCGAAGGCGGCGGCAGGGTATCCATATACAGAAAGGGACAGCCCGTATTGAGGCATGTCCCTGATTCTGAAGCTATTGACAGACTTCTGGAATTGATAGCGAATTCCTAGAAGAATACGTGGATTGTCGATTCCGCGGCATTCTGCAGGGCATCAGGCACTTTTGCGAAGAAGTCGAAGCCGGTCAGCATTTCCACATAATCGATTGTAACCGCCTGCCGCGTCGCTCCCGCCTCATTGTTGAGTATGTAGGCAGCACCGTCAGCCGCAGTTATGTTTCCTCCGCCGTCGAAAGTGCATTTCATAATGCATTTATAGTATTTGCTCGGCACTGCGCAGGGATGGACTGAGGCGTCGTTTGTCGAAATGAAACCCTCCTCGAATATGGGTCCGGTCACGTAATAGAGCGTGTCGGCGCCCGTCGTCTTGTAACCGAGGTCCTGCACGCAGGCCTCCAGGGACTTCCATGTTCCTCTGTTCAGACTGGAGTTCTGCGGGGTCATATTCGAATAGTAGAAGGTTTGGTTGTTCTGGTAAACGGTCGTGAGACGGTCTCCTGCCGCCACCTGATGTCCCCTGTCATAGGTCACTCCTTCGCTGTCGTCGGCGTAGGCTGAACTCAGGTCGGCCTGCCAGTCATCATCTATTGCCGGATCATAGCGCCAGTCATCGCTTCTGGTCACTATGGAAGGATATTTGTCGCCGTTCATCTCACAGGCCACCCAGAGGGCGCATTTCTTGGATTTGTCGAAATATAGGGTGAAGTTCCTGAGCGTCTGATCCGAATACGAGAAGGTATGGGCTACGATGCAGCTGTTGTCGGAATCCGTGGTGGTGAAACGGTTCCAATCCGTGTCGCCCCGGTACTCGCCGCCGCTCGCACAGGTCTTGTCGTCATTTTTAAGATAGACTGCCGGAATCTCATAGTGGTCGAGAATTGTGGCGCTTACGTCGGTGGGATCGCTTATCGATTCCTTGACGGAAACATAGCAATAAGCCACTGCCGAGGTGTAATCCTTTCCTGCGAAGTTGCCGGCCTCCACGTAAACGGTTATTCTCGCAGTACCGAGAGCGACGGCTGAAACGGTGCCGTCGGAGGCGACTGTCGCAACAGCCGTGTTGTCTGAAACGTATGAAACCGTGGGCGTGTCCGAATATGCCGTCGTGGCGGAAAGAACGGCAGAATCATCCTTCAGAAGGGTCAGACCGGCGTTCGAAAGGGTTAGTTCCGGGTCAAGATAATGCGTGCCGTAAACGACTATGTCCTGCACGTAAATGCTGTTCTGGGTAACGTCCACCGTGAAGGAAAGGGCCCCTGACTTCACTTCGCATTCGTGAAAATCGAAATGGAGATATCTGGAAGATGTGCCTCCGTCGGAATTGAAATCCTGCGTGATGCTGTCGCTTCCTTTTGTGAAGGTGATCGAGCCGGCGCCGGTGTTGATGTTCGTGCAATATCTTACCGTCACGGAATCCACACGGCTCAAGCTTGCTGCGGTATGTGCGCCGGCCCCGCTGTAGGACGTGGGTACCATGACTCCGGAGTTGACATTGCTGTACTGGTATGCGGCATTGTCGTCAATCCACGAATTTTCGGTTGTGCCCCAGTATCTGTCGTGAAAATTGCTGATAAAGGCAATGGGAGCCTTTTCAGCGGTGGAAAGGTTGATGTTAAGGTTTTTCACGGTACCGAGATCGAAAGTCGTCGTGGACGAAGGGAGGTCCTTGGTGTAGATGTATTTGTCCGTCTTCACCACGATCTTGAAACCTCCGGTCGCGCCCGGGAAGGCAGTGAAATAGGTGTCGAATGTTTTCCCGGAACCGACCTCGTTGTTCGCCGTGTAGATAAGTTCTATCTTGTTGGAAGACAGCGCTTCGGGATAAGTGGCCCGGACATTGTCATAGTCCACCTGAATGCTTCCGGAAAGGGGATTCGAGGACTGGAACAGCACGTAGCTGACCTTTTCGCCGGCGTTTTCGAAGCCTGTCAGGCGCATCCTTGCGAGCACCGCCGCCCTTCCGAAGCAGAGCGACACCTGCGAAGGACGCTCCGCGACAGCGTCTGTAGTCTTGCCGATAAGTATCTCCGCCTCAGGGTCATATGACGCCGCTCTGGGGTATTGTACGGAAGGCAGCACAGGATTGTCGGATGAATCGAAGTTGCTGGCGACTATCGCGTGATAGTTGAAGGAACTCGCATCCGAGTCCGCGAAGGTCGCGGTTATTGCCGCGGACGAACCGTCGGCCGCCGTGACCGTGGCGACGTCAGTGCCTTCAACGTCGTTTTCCCATACCCTCACATCCTCGACTTCGTCCCAATATACGGCAACTGAAGTTTCGTCGGTGATGACCATATTGGTCTTGGTGGAGAGGTCTTCGCTTTTGAAATGCACAGTGTGCCCGCGCTTGGTGAGCTGAGGCAACGGTGAATTGTCAAATGACATCGAGCAGGAAGCCAGCATCATCAGGCTGAGAAGTCCCGCTATGAGTAAAAGATGCTTTTTCATGTCGCGGAATTAAAAGTTTTCACCATCTCCGAGTGTTTCTTCGCCGCCGGCACGTCCTTGACTGCCGACAGTTATGCTCTCACAAAGCACTTTGCGGACCTCGATGCTTACGAGCCGCAAATCAGGTTGGATATAAGTCTGTTTCATACTATTCGACATATAATATAAGTCCTTTCAAATATTCTCCTTCCGGATGGTATATGCTTACCGGGTGGTCGGGTCCCTGGCAGAGCCTGCCCAGTATCCTCACGTTGCGCCCTGTCTGTGCCGCGGCGGAGAAGGCCATCAGCGCAAAAGCTTCCTTGTCCACGACCTGGGAGCAGCTGAAGGTGAAGATTATTCCTCCCGGCGCCACCTTGGCAATTGCAGCCGCATTCAGCCTCTGATAGGCTCTTAGCGCGTTTTTCAACGCTCCGCGGTGCTTCGCGAATGCGGGAGGGTCGACTATCATCAGGTCATATTTCCCTTCCGGGACTGCAGCCAGATAGTCCATGGCGTCTTCGCAAATGCTTTCGTGTCTCTCTGCATAGCCGTTCAGGGCAATGTTGCGGTCCATCATTGCGACCGCGCGCTCCGAACTGTCGACCGAATCGACGTGCAGGGCTCCCCCGCTGAGCGCATAGACGCTGAATCCGCCGGTGTAGCAGAAAAGATTCAGCACGTTGCGTCCTCCGGCAAAACGCTCCACCAGGGCACGGTTTTCCCTCTGGTCGAGGAAAAAACCGGTCTTCTGCCCGGATTCCCAGTTCACGATGAATTTGTGTGAATTCTCAAGGGCGGTTATTTCGCCCGAACTGAATCCTTCCGCCTTGTACAGATAGCCGTCTATCAGATCCAGACCGGCCTTGAAGGGTGCCGTGCCGGAACTCTTGTCGTAGACGGCCTTCAAACTCTCGCCATAAACGGCCTTGAGTGCTTCACAAATTTGTTTCTTGCTGCGGAACATTCCCACGGAATGGGCCTGAAGCACGCATGCCCCGTCGTAGAAATCAATCACCAGCCCCGGCAGGCCGTCACCTTCGCCGTGTATGAGGCGGTAGCAGTTAGTGGTGGCTTCGTCCGCTATGTTTTTGCGCAGTTCGTATGCCCTTCTTATCGCGTCAATCCAGAAATCAGGCGCCGTGGGATCCCCGCAGAAGCTGAGAATCCTCACCGCTATCGATCCTATCTGGTAATGGCCGGAGGCGATGAAATCTCCGTCGCAGCTGTACACGCCCACCAGATCGCCTTCCGCAGGATTCCCAGCAATCTGCGCAATCGCACCGCTGAAAACCCATGGGTGAAAGCGTTTCAGGGACTCTTCCCTGCCCTTTTTGAGTGTCAGTTTAACCATTTATCTGTTCGGGTGTGAGGGGATTCTTGGGCTCCGTAAGAAGTTTTTTGTACATTTCAAGGCATATCCATGCGTCGGTTGCAGCGTACATCTGCTGGCTGTCGCTCAGGGTGTCGGCCTCCCAGTTGGAAAGCTGTTGGGCCTTGGAAATCCTGCAACCCATTATTATTCCTGCCATTTTCTTCACGCTCTTGTCGCGTATGCCCCATTCCCAGACTATCTTCTGGAGGTCCACAAAGCCGTTTTCCTCGAATTTTTCGTAATACTGCAGGCCCCTGACGTCGTCGTGAGAAGCCGCGCCTATCTTAAGGATGTCCGGATTCGCCAGAATCTTGCAGAGCCTTTTTCTCAGGCCCATCTTGTTGATTCTGAATAGATACGCCTTTTCGGGACCGGAAAGCTGCAGCAGGGCCACGTGGTTGTGCTTCTGGCCGGGGGCGAAAACGGGGCGGGTCTCCGTGTCGAAGCCCAGCATCGGCTGCTTCCTGAGGTACGCGATTGCGCGGTTCAGTTCCATTCCTGGCCGCGATATGACTTTAATCTCGCCGGGAAACGCTCCCAGCGGTAATTTTTCCAATTCTTCGGGGCTTATGCTGATTTTGAACATTCTATTTTATGTATCTGTCGCTGTAGGGTATGAGACGGTCGTCCAAAGTCATGTATGTGCTGACCTGGGGCCTTGCAATCTTGAGGCGGAAGAGTTTGTTTTCTCTCAGGATTGAAAAGATCTTCCGAGCAACTGTCTTTTGGGCTGAGATTATTTTGAAATCCTTCCCCAGAAGAGGGCTGTAAATCATATATTCCTCGTTCATCACGGAGCCTGCCTTTTCCACCATCGCCGCAATTTCTTCAAGATCGATGATGTTGTCATCCACAAGCACGGCGTCCAGGGGCGAGACTTTGCCCTGGGCAACGTAGGCATCCAGCATCGCGGCAAGAGGGTTCCGGCAGCTGTCGGCGTGGAAAACAAAGCATTCGGAAGGGGCTATGCCGTCCTGTGTGCAACACCGGCGGAAAGCTCTGAGATAGACTTCCGGGTCCGCGACTTCTTCGGGAGCGAGAACCGCGATTCTGTAGCTGTCCTTTCTGCTTTCCATAAGTTCCGAGAGCATACATCCGAGGGTTGAGACTATCTCCACGGAACTGCCAATCTGCTCGAATGCTGACGCAACGTCCGATTCTGCGAACGCGCAGAGATAAGCAGAATTCAGGATTATGAGCTTCGCGGGGTCTTTGCGGCCTATGCCGACCTTGTCGTAGGGGCTGATGCAGCAGGTGCTGTCTATTGCGCTCAAACAGCGCCTGAAGGTCAGGCGGCCCAGAGAATCCAGCTGTCCGTCAGCAAAAAAGGCGCTGTACGGCGAAGCCTGGATGTCGAGAACGCTTATGAACTGCTCACCTGCGAAATCGGGAATGCCGTCCGGGACCGCTGCGGCACAGGTGTTGTCGAACAGATCCGCCGACGCCAGAAAATCCCTGAGGGTCTCCGTCTGCGTCATCTCCCCTATCAGGCAGATGCTGCCTTTTGAATCGGGCTTTGCCGTTGCTGCGATTGCGTCTCTGACCGGACTATCCTTGCCGTTTATTATGTCCGATGCGTACTGCGAAATGGGCTCGGAACCCTGCTGCACCTTAGGGGCGCAGGATGCGGCTGTTAGCAATATGGCCAGTGCGGTATAAGCAATTTTGCGCATATTCAACGCTCGAAAATGAAAAATACCAGATTCAGAAGAATGTAAACGGTGATGATGAGTACAACGCAGAGCGACCAGTGAAGGCTTGTCATAGCGACGAAGCCGATGCAAAGCAAACTGGAAAGAAGGAAGGTGATGCGTTTGCTGCGGACCTGCTGCGAATCGCTGCGGGAGAACTTCAGCGAAAACATCGGAATTTCGAGGGCCAGAAGGGCACAGAGCACGACTGAAAGGGTTGGAATGAACCAACTCCCGGCACACAGCAGCGCCAGAGAGCTTGACGGACTTGCCGCCACGAAATTGCAGAGCGCTCCGCAGAGCATTGCACAAGCAGGTGTCGCCAAGCCCAGGAAGTTGGTGTGCTGCCTGTCGTCCACATTGAATTTCGCAAGTCTCAACGCACTGAAAACGGCAATCAGAAGTGGCACATAGCAAAGCGGGTTCTCGGAATAGCTGCTGACCTTCATCTGGTTGTAGAGCATGATGGAAGGCAGTACGCCGAAACTTACCAGGTCGCAGAGCGAATCCAGTTCCTTGCCGAAATCGGAATATGCGTTCAGGGCTCTCGCGCAGAGGCCGTCGCAGAAGTCGAACACAGCCGCGGCCAGCATCAGCAGGAATGCTATGTCGTTTCTGCCTTTGAACACGAACACTATGCCTGCGATGCCGCAGACTATGTTCATTGATGTGACGGCGTCAGGTATGTATTTCCTTATCACTGAACCCCGATTTTAGATTTGATTGCCTTGGGAACGGCGTTCTTGTGCACAAGTATCGAGATGGTCTGGGCCTTCACGAAGGCTTCGGACGCGTACCAGATGCCATTGTATTTGCTCTTCTCGCCCCAGGAATTCTTAACCATATAATATTTTGCTCCGAACTGGTCGCGGGCAATGCCGAAAATCTGCATTCCGTGGTCATCGGTGAGGGTTTTGTCGTCGAACTGAATCTGGCGGTCCTCCTGGCTCACGCTTTTCTCCACGATTTCATTGACTGCTGTTTCGCTCTTTTCTTCGCCGCCTACCCAATGCTCCTGGTCTGATCCGGACTTTGAGGTCGCATCCACGTCCACGAGCACTGCAAGGCCGTTTCTCGTGAAACCGGGCTCGCTCACGTCAGTGCCCCAGGCAATCGTGTAGCCTGCATTTATGGCGGAATCGATGATGTTGATCAGGTCGTCCAGAGGGACGTTCCAGTCGGCATCCCAGCGCCAGTTGTCGGCAAGCTCGAGGATGCACTCCTTGTAAAAGGGGTGATGCGTGAAGGAAGTGAAAGAAAGATAATCGTCGGGGTTGAATTTCAGAAAATCGCGGTACGAGGCGGGCGTGTACTCCTTTCCGTCCACGGTGAAGGTTTCGGGGCATTTGCCCAGATATGCATCCAGAATGCCCTGGAAGCCGTTTTTCCAAGCAGTGGTGAGTTTTCCGTTGGGATTGCGGACTATGGCGTCGGCATAGCCCTTCAGGACTGCGTCGAGTTCGGCCTGGGTGGGCAGTGAGGTTCCGTAGTTCATTCCCGTCATCTCGCTGTCCGGCACAAGGCCGAAATCCTTGACCACGTGCATCACGTCGCCTGATTCGGAACCGGCGGAGAAGCCCATCCTGCCTTCGAGCCGGACATATTTGACGGCCCTGTCGAAATATGAATGGCTGACCGTGAAGAACTCCGAAAGGTCGGGATATTTCCCGGGGTCTGTTATGTTGTTTATGCGGATGATCTCGGATTCGATGAAGCTGGTCGTGGAATAGCACCAGCAGGTGCCGCTCCGGTTCTGGTTCTTGACGGATGTGACGGGGTTTGACTTCACGGTCGTGAACTCGTAGTCGGGCCAGTTGATCTCCGGCTTGGTCTGGGCGGACAGCGAGCAGAATAGAAGCGCTGAAGCCGACGCAAGTATAATCTTCTTCATGATAAAGGTATTTTCTCCAAATGTAATCATTTTTT
>R20__coassemble_410_pt1 | contig 32207 bp, 25 predicted proteins | sample R20__metabat2_low_PE_040 | metagenome-assembled genome bin R20 | reverse complement strand
GCCGAAGGCGTATCGAAGGCTTGAAGTGCAAAGCACGAAAGACTTCGATAAACTCCGAATTTATTATATTTGCGGTTAGAGACAGGAATACCGGACAGGAGATGACAGACAGACAGACATATGAAAAGCAAAAACGAAATACGGGCGGAGATAAGGGCCTGCAGGATGGACGGATCAGCGGATGAGTCATTGCGGAGGAAGATGGACGGGGAATCAGCGGCGATATGCCGGAAGATTGAGAGGATGGAGAAGTTCCGGAGGGCACAAACGGTGTTGAGCTACACGCCGATGAAGGGAGAAGTGGACGTGGGTCTGCTGGACTGCGGCGGGAAGAAAGTCGTGAAGGCAGACTGCGACTGGACCGAAATTCCGGCGGGGGAAATCGACTTTGCGATAATTCCCGGAGTGGCTTTTGCCAGGAACGCATCGGGAGGATGGAACAGACTCGGGCGCGGCGGCGGATATTACGACAGGCTGCTGCCCCTGCTCCATTGCCCCTGCATAGCTCCCGCATACCCTTTCCAGATACTCGACGAAATCCCCTCCGACCCCTGGGACCGTCCGGTCGACGAAGTCATTCTTCCTTAGTTCATCTTCCCGACATTTGCCATTTTTTGCGACATTTCAAAGGACGAAAATCAACAACGGGCAAGTCCTGCTTCCCGGACAGACGTCTAGGCGGACAGGCTGTCGATGTAACTTTCCAGGTCGGAGAGCGAGGCGTCCATCGGAACTGATTTCTTCTCGCGTTCAAGCGCTGCCGCCAGGGCGGTCGGAAGTTCCGGCTGCTCCCCGAGAGCATCCGAAATGACCTTGGGGAACTTTGCGCAGTGGGCCGTCGCGAGATAGAAGCCTTCGGCTCCGGAATCCTTCGAGGCAAGATATCCTGTTGCTGCGTGCGGATCCGAAATGAACCCATAGCCGTTGCGGATACGGCGTATCGCCTCGAGTATCCGGGCATCGCTGTAGGAATAGCCCTCGACGTGCCGGCGCAAATTGTCATAGCCGCCGTACAGATCCATCATCCTCTCGTAATTGCTGGGATTCCCCACGTCCATCGCGTTCGCCACCGTGCGTACCGACGGCCCTGGCCTATATTCTCCGCTGCGCAGATAGTCCGGAACCACGGAATTCGCGTTCGATGCGGCTATGAACCGCCGCACCGGCATCCCCATCGCGGCAGCGAGCATTCCGGCCGTGATGTTGCCGTAGTTGCCGCTTGGGACAACAATGTCCGGACCAGCACCGGGTTCCGATGCGGCGCCACTCTGCCGTCGGCCGGAAATCCACTGCGCCCAGGCGTGGAAATAATAGAAGCTCTGCGGAATCCAGCGCAGGATGTTGATGGAATTCGCGGAAGTCACGTCGTGCCCTTCCCGGAAAGCGGCGTCGTTGAACACGGCTTTTACCAGGGCCTGACAATCGTCGAAAGTGCCTTTTACACGGACGGGGTGGATATTTCCGCCCAAGGTGGTCATCTGCGCCTCCTGCAGGGGACTGACCTGACCGTCGGGATAGAGCACCACAACGTCAATCCCCGGGACTCCCAGAAAACCGGCGGCGACAGCGCTTCCGGTATCTCCTGACGTAGCCGTAAGGACCGTCAGAGGCCTCCGTGCGTCGCGAAGCAGAGCAAGCATCCCGCCCATGAACCTCGCTCCGAAATCCTTGAAGGCCAGAGTGGGTCCGTGGAAAAGCTCGAGAACAGACAGAGTCCCGTCCACACGGACCAGAGGACAAGGGAAATCATAGGCCCGGCGGACCATCTCGTCCAGCTCCTCACCCGGGACGTCATCCCCGAAAAAAAGTCCTGCCAGATAGCCCGCCATATCGGCATAGGAAATCCGCGAAAGGCTTAGAACCTTCTCCAGGTCAGCCTGAGGTATCCTCTCCGGCATGAAAAGCCCGCCGTCGGGGGCAAGCCCGGCAAAAGCCGCCTCCTTCAGAGAGAATGTCGCGCTGCGCCGCGCGTCACGTGTGCTGTAGTATCTCATAACTCGATTCCCATTAGTCTTGCACCCTTGTTGGAAACCTTCACGGCATAAGCCTCGCAGCCTACTCCGTGGGCAGAGAAATGCTCCCTCATAACCTTCTCGGCAGCTTTGGCTGCGGCCTTGTTGTCGCAAAGGGCAAAGGTCGACGGACCGGAACCGGAGATGTTGAAAGCCAGCGCGCCGCAGGCGAGAATCTTCTCGCGCAAGAGGTCGAAATCGGGGATGAAGCCCTTTCTGTAAGGCTCCGCAACATGGTCCCGCATTGAGCGGCCGACCAGTCCGATGTTGCCCGAATACAGTCCGGCGATCAGACCTCCGACATTGCCCCACTGAAGCACCGCATCGTGCATAGGCACGGCCGACGGCAGGATTTCACGCGCCTCCTTGGTGGAAACGACAAGATGCGGATGCACCACTGCGCAATAGAAATTCCCCGGAACGGGCAGCTGGATTATGTCCAGAGGCTCATAACCGCGGATCAGGACTATTCCGCCCATCACTGCAGGGGCGGCATTGTCGGCGTGGTAGCCGCCGGAGGCGAGGTTCTCCCCTTCCATCGCGCACTCCACGACTTCATTCTCGCTCAAGGGGCTTCCGTAAAGCTCATTCATGCCGAAAGCCGCGGCGGCGGATGACGCCGCACTGGAGCCGATTCCGGAACCGGGATATATCTTGGAACATATCGTGATGTCTATCTGCGCCTTCTGACCGATTCGTTCGAGGAAGTTGCGCACCACGGGAGTGACGACGTTCTTCTCCGGATCTTCCGGGAGAGGCACGCCACTGCAGTTGGTTATGGTGAGCCCGTCCCCCTCGCTCTGGGTGATTTCCAAAATGTCCCCTACCTCGTCAAGCGCGAGGCCGATCACGTCGAAGCCGCATCCCATGTTCGCGATGGATGCCGGCGCAAAAACTCTGACTTTCTTCATACTCATACTGATATTTCACAAAAAATGCCTGCCGGATTGCTCTGGCAGGCTCTATGGTACTCATCCCATATTTCTACTCGCCTGGCCAGAAATGCATCTGTCCGGTAGTGGTGGTAGTAGTAGTGGTGGTTATGTTTCTTGTCATACTTTTGCAAATATAGCAAATTTCGGATAAAACAAAATTCAAAAAATATATCTGCAGCACCGGAATCCCGAAACACTTCAATTTTGTAAAAACGGGAGAATGAATCAAAAGAAGAAATATATATATTTGCGGAAACGAAAGCTAAATCTTATGACAATCTTCAGGAAAATTGCATTCATCGCCCTCACGGGGCTGGCACTGACGGCGTGCGCGTCGCAAGGCGGAGGAAAGGACGTGAAATTCGACGACAATCTCGTGGTGTTCATTTCAGATCTCCATACAAAACCCGACAGTTTCCAGCCGGAGAAACTGCGCAAGGTCATATCCGACATCCTTGCGATGGACCCGCTCCCCCGCAACGTCATCGCGCTCGGAGACCTGGCATATCTCACCGGGCAGGCAAGCGAATACGCATTTCTGAAGCCCCTGCTGGAGCCGATTGAAGACGCAGGCATCACGCTGACCCTGGCAATGGGCAACCACGACCGCCGCAAGGAGTTCGGCGAAGCCTTCCCCTCACACGCCGCGAAATCGATTTTCAAGGACAGATACGTCTATATAGTGAATACTCCTTACGCCGATTTCATCATATTGGATTCTTTGCAGGAGGGAGAAAACAGAAACGGATGGATAACCGAGGGCGAATTGAACGACGAGCAGAGAAACTGGCTCGAGCAGACCCTCGACGCCTACACGAAACCGGTTTTCGTCTGCGCCCACCACGGCCTGAACGAGACTCTCGTCGGCGACATGATTGCGAGTTCACCGACCTGCAGGGGCTACATCTACGGCCATTACCACCGCTGGCGCAAGGACTGGATCGAATCCTGGAGCAGAGAGATCCACATCGTGCGCACCCTGGGCCTGCCTTCGACCGGGCATTGGGGCGACATAGGCTACGTCTGTGTGCAGATCGACCCGGAAAAAGCCGTCGCCACCCTTCACGAGGACGAGTTCTTCTTTCCCGTTCCGGCGGAAAATCCCGATGACGCGCCTGCATCATGGAAAGTGTTCCCGGAAGAGTTGGACGGGAACACCTGCACATTCATGCTGTCTGACTGACATCCGGAACAAGCTCCGGCATCACTGCGGCTCCGCCAGGCAGAGCATATAGGTCGGAAAGGCCTCAAAAGTGAATCTCACCGGCATCGGAGGGCTGGAAAGAATGTCCCGCAGGTCGTTCCTGAGCCCCTCTCCGCAGAGTTTCAGGCAGCTTTCCTTCATGGTCCAGAGTTTCGTGAATTCGATTTCCGGACGTTGCGAAGTTGCAATGGTGCGGAGTTCGGCATTGTTGCAGACTGTCCGCGCAAGGTCGGGGTCGTACTGCAGCATTTCCACGTCCACCCCCACGGGGCGGTCCGAAACCGCGCAGCAGACGCAGCCCTCGCAGTGGCTTATGTTGAAATGCGCGTCCGGATGATTCCGCAGATAAGGTTTCCCGCCGGGGCCATAGGAGAACCCGTCCCGGCATCCGAAGCCGAAAACCTGCAAAAGAGCCCCGTCCAGCATCAGATAGGCCTGAGCGCAGAGCCAGCGGTCGACCGGGCGGCGGTACGACAATGCCTTTTCCAGCCTCCAGGAAGGCAGGAGGGCCAGAATTTCCCGCATCATGGCGTCATCGATGCATTCGGGGACGTTTTTTCGGAAGATTTCGGTCATGGGCCGGCGTCATTTTTCCGCCGCGAAGCAGGCCAGATGGCCCTGCAGGGCATCGGCGGCAGACGTCCCCTTCAGGCTGTCCTCACCGCAGAGCGTATCGATGAAATTCTCGATTATCGCATTGTCCGCGCCGCTGTGCAGCGGTTTTCCGAAAATGTCGGAGCAGTCGGTCTCGTGCATCACGCCGTCGGAGAAAAGGCGGTAGCGTATGGTTCTCTCGTCGCCCCAGACTTCTCCCCCTTCACAACTGAAATACGAGGTGCGGCAGTCCTGCAGGGTCATGAAATTCATCTGGATTGTCGCAACGGCTCCGCCGCTCATCTCCAGCATGACGGTCTGACGGTCAGCGACATCGTTGTCGCAGCGGAAGACGCAGCGTCCGAACCGGCCTTCGCGCAACTCGCGAAGAACGGTCTGTTCCGGCGTTTCGCGGTCCCGAGCCATAAGATACTTCGTCCAGTTGCTGTTTCCCCTTTGATAGAAGCCCACCGCCGAGAAGGGGCAGTTCTTCTCGACAGAGCAGTCGATGCACCTCGCCGCACTGCCCTCGGGGGCGTTTTCCTCCCTGAAAAAGGATCGGGAGCCGAACGAATGTACACGTCGGATGTTCTGCGAACACAGAAAAGTCATTATGTCCACGTCGTGCGAACATTTCGACAGGAAAACGGGGCCGGCGTCCTCCAGACGCGACCACCCTCCGCGCACGAAATTGTGGATGGAACGGTCCAGGCCGGCGTTCACGATATGGTTGGCGCTCACCACGCGACCCATTCCGGGAAGATCCAGAACCTTTTTCAGGCGGGCTATATACGGATGGTGCCTCAGCTCGAAGCAGACAGATACAACCAGAGACGCGTGCTCGGCGGCGAGAACCATTTCGCGGCACTCGGCGGGAGTGGTGGCCATGGGTTTTTCGACGAAAACATGCATCCCGTGCGACATCGCCGCCATCGCGATCGCAAAATGCGAACTGTCCGGAGAAGCGATTATCACAGCGTCAGCCCCGGTCCCTGAAGAGAAGAACGCATCCGGATCGGCAAACCCCGCACAAAGGCACTGCGAACAGGCTCGGGAGCGTCTCAGGGGATCGGGATCGACAACTGCGGCAATCACGGCCTTGGAAGGGTTCGCGGCCACCCAGGAAAGATAGCGCTGTCCCCTGTTGCCCAAGCCGAAAAGGGCCAATCTGACCGGATAGGAAACTTTCATCATACTGGATTGTTAATCAATGACTTTGCAGCCGACAAACCGGCAAGTGCGCCCGTCGAGAACGCGGCCTGCAGGTTATATCCGCCGGTGTCGCAGTCCACGTCGAGAACCTCGCCGCAGAAATACATTCCCGGGACTATCCTCGACTCGAGGGTTTTCGCGACGACTTCCGCGGTGCTTACGCCTCCGGCAGTCACGACAGCCCTTTCGTAGCCCACGTGGCCGGCTATGTCGAAGCGCCACTGTTTCAGCGCCTTGGCGATGCTTATGAGATTGACCCAGACCTTGGTCTCGGTACGGCTGCGCCGCTCCAGAGTCAGGATTCCGGGATTCAGGGCGGTAAAGCCGGGAATGAGTTCCCGAGGCAGGAGCTTGCCCAGAAGTATGCGGCATCTTTCTTTCTCGCGCACGCCCCGTGAGCGCGGATCCCTGTCTATTTCGGACCAGAGTTCCTTTATCCTGGATGTCAGTTCAGTAAGATCGACTCCGGGCTTGAGATCCAGCGAGACGTCCACCTTGGATCCGTTCCGCAGGGCTTTCACCGCCTTGCGGCTGAGCTGGAAGCCGACAGGTCCTTCGATACCGCCGTCCGTGAAATCAATATCCCCGAACTCATCCTGCGCCGCATTGCCGTCTATCTCGAGGCTGACGCCCACGTTTTTGAGCTGCACCCCGCACAGAAGAGCCCCGGTCTGGGAAAGTTCCGTGGACCTGTCGATATGGACGGAGCGACCCTCGGACATCTTGTATCCCCGCGGAACCAGCGCCGTGAGCGAAGGGAAAGTGGGCTCAATCGCGTGCCCGCAGAGCTCCGCCCATGTCAGGCCGTCTCCTGTCGAGCCGGTCCCGGGGTAGCTCAGACCGCCGGTGGCGATTATGAGCCTGCGGCACAGATAATCCCTGCCGTCGGAAAGTGAAATCCTGAATTTTTCTCCCTGAGGCTCCACGCCCGACACCTCGGCCTGGGTTTCGATCCGCACTCCGACGCTGTGACAGGCGTTGACCAATGTATCGACGACGTCGGAAGCATGGTAGGAAGCGGGATACGCCCTGTCGCCACGCTCGACGACGGTTTTCATCCCGAAACTCTCGAAGAAATCCACAACCGAGGCGGAGGGGAGATTCTGGAATGCAGGTTTCAGGAAGGAGGCCTTTGAACGCACATGCGTGCTGAAATCGTTCCATGTCTTGAGATTCGTGAAGTTGCAGCGTCCCTTCCCACTTATCATTATCTTGCGGGCGGGCCTGGGCATTTTCTCGAGAACAGTCACGGTGGCGCCGAGGCCGGCTTCAGAAAGGGCCGCGGCGCAGCGGTACGCCGCCATCAGCCCGGAAGCGCCCCCGCCTATGACTATGATGTCCGATTTCATTGAAACAAAAAAAGGGAAAGCTCAGCACATCGCACCGCTACGACCTCCTGCCCTTGCTGCCTTCCGGCCCTGGGGGAGTTCAGAGGGAGCTGGTCGTGTACGACTTTCCCGTTGCAAATATATAAAATTAAATTGAATCGAAAATAAAAGGAAGGATATCATCCACTTTTTCGAACTTCCAGATGCGGGAAGCGCCCAGCATTATGACGGAAATCGGCTTGCCGGCCTTCTGCTGGTACTGGGCCATCACCTGGCGGCAGGCGCCGCAAGGAGTGGCGGGATCCTGCGTGAGACGACCGTACACTCCTCCTCCGAGGGCTATCGAGCGGATGTCCTTGTCGGGATATTTCGCGCTGGCGGCGAACATCGCGGTCCTTTCGGCGCAGAGCCCCGAGGGATAGGCGGCGTTCTCCTGATTGGCGCCGCGCACTATCTGTCCGTTGGACATCCTGACGGCGGCTCCGACGTTGAAATGGGAATAAGGAGCGTAGGAACCCTTCATGGCCTCGATCGCTTCAGCGGCGAGTTCCCTGTCCTCGGGTCCGAGTTCTTCGATTGAAGAATACTCGAGGTACGATACCGTGAATTTCTTCTCAGTCATATCTTTGATTTTGACCTTCAAATATACAAAATTTCGCATCATGCGCAAAATGCCTGAGGCGGCCGCACACAGGAATTTGCTCGAATAAGCCAAAAATGCTATATTTGGAGACTTATAAACCAAAGAAAAATGACAATCATCATCATTATCGCAGTCATCGCGCTTCTGGTCCTCTGGGTAATAGGGGTGCAGCGCAAACTCGTTCAGCAGGAAGAGCTCTGCAAGAACGCAATGAGTCAGATCGGAGTGCAGCAGTCCAGCCGCTGGGATGCCCTGACGGCCCTCGCGGAACTCGTCAAGTCCTACAACGAACACGAATACGGCACCCTGAAGGACGTCATCGCGCAAAGAGCAAGCATCACCTCCTCCAGCACCGCCGCACAGGCCAACGCCCAGGAAGACATGATGACTTCCGCCCTGAGCCGCATCCTGGCGATTGCCGAGCAGTATCCCGATCTCAAGGCAAACGAGAACTATGCGAAGGCGATGGACAGCGTGAACCTCTACGAGAATCAGGTCCGTCTGAGCCGCATGACCTACAACGACACCGTGACGAAGTTCAACAGCCTCGTGCGCCAGTTCCCCGATTCCATCGTGGCCGGTCCTTTGGGCTTCAGCGCCAGGGAATACCTGCAGGAAGTTGCCTCCAAGGCTGAAATGCCCTCGATGAAGATTTAAATGCAGCTCCTTGCAATAGCAATATCGATACTCGTCGAGCTCGCCGCCGACGGAAGCGCCGCAGTTACCGAAAACTGGGACATCGACGCCGTCGAGGGGACAGAATGGTATCTGGTCCGCAGCAATCTGGGCGACATCGCCGTCAGCGACCTGAGCGTCAGCGAGAACGGCAGGGAATTCCTGAACGAGGGCAGCTGGGACATCGACCGGAGCCTCGCGCAGAAGGCCTTCAGATGCGGAATCGTCAGCAAGAAGGACGGTTGCGAGATCTGCTGGGGCCTCGGCAGCATGGGTCACCACGACTTCATCGTGAAATACAGGATGAGCAATGTGGTGAAATCCCTGAGCGACTACGACTGTTTTCACATGCAGCTCGTCTCCCCCGGGCTTTCCACCCCGCCCGACGAGGTGGAGGTCAGAATCTCCGCGCCGGTTCCCCTGAGCAGCGGGAACGCCGGAATCTGGGGCTTCGGCTTCAACGGCACGAGCGGCTTCAGAAACGGGGAATTCGTGCTTGCAAGCACCGAAAAATTCAAGAAAAACAGTTCCGTGATAGCCCTGGTGCGCTTTGAGAAAGGGATTTTCCATTCTTCGAGCGTACAGGAGAGCAGTTTCGACGAAGTGCTGAAAAAAGCGTTGAAGGGTTCGAAATTCGAAGACGACGCAAGGACGAGGCTTCAGGAGATTCTCGCGACCCTTCTCGAGATACTCAAGGTAATTTTCCCCTTCCTGTTCGCCATGATTGCAGGTTTTGCCGGTTCAAGAGCGACAAAGCGCAGCATACTCGGATGCAGGGAAAAGGACGTGGAATGGTGCCGCGACATCCCCTTCGCAGGCGACATACTCCAGTCCAGCTATGTCCTTGACAGGCTGGGGAGCAACGGGCGCGACAACGTCGCCGCGGCGATGATTCTGCGGATGATCCAGCACGGTCAGTTGAAGGCCTCAAAAGATGCCTCCGGCAACATCGAGTTGTCTTTCGACGCCGCCGCAGACCTCTCGACCATGGGAAACAGCGAGCGCAGCCTCTACGATATGATGAAAGAGGCCAGCGGGGAAGACGTGATCCTGCAGAAGAACGAATTCAGCAGATGGTCCAGAAAACACAATGGCACCATCCTGAAATGGATTGAAAACGTGAACAGGGAAGGCCAGGCGGCAGCCCGCGCCTCTGGTTGCCTGAACGGCTCGAAATTCACTCCCGAAGGCCAGAAAAAGGCCCGCGAGGTCGTGGGATTCCGCAAATTCCTCAAGGATTTCACCCTTCTTGAGGTGCGCGCTTCCAATGAGGTCGTGCTCTGGCAGGATTATCTGGTCTACGGAGCCCTGTACGGCATAGCCGACAAGGTCGCCAAGGAACTCCGCGAGATCAATCCCGATATTCTCGACCAGTCGATGATGTACGACTACGACACCACCTGCCAGCTCGTATGGCTGACCCGTTCGATGGCGGGAAGCATAACAAACGTGCGTGCAGCCGCCCAGAGTTCCGGTTCGGGAGCATCCAGAAGCGGTATGGGAGGCTTCACTTCCTTCGGCGGAGGAGGCGGGTTCAGCGGAGGCGGATTCGGAGGAGGCGCGCGATGAAGATATGTGTCGGGCTTTCCGGAGGCGTGGACTCCAGCGTGGCGGCGCTCCTTCTGAAGCGTCAGGGTTATGACGTCTTCGCGATGTATATGCAGAACTGGCACGACGTCGAAGGCACGCTGCACGGCGAATGCGAATGGGAGGAGGAGAAGTTCCTCGCGGAGATGGTCGCCCGGAAAATCGGCATCCCCTTCTATTTCGTGGACCTCAGCAAGGAGTATATGGCCAGGGTGGCCGACTACATGTTCGCGGAATATGGCCGCGGCCGCACCCCCAATCCCGACGTCCTGTGCAACTCACAGATAAAGTTCGACGCTTTCCTGAAGGCCGCCGAAAGGCTCGGGGCCGATATGGTCGCCACCGGACATTACTGCCGCAAGGAGGTCCTTCCGGACGGCACCTGCCGCATTCTTGAAGGCTCCGACCCCGACAAGGACCAGAGCTATTTCCTCTGCCAGCTCACCCAGGATCAGCTTTCAAAGGCGCTTTTCCCTGTCGGAGACCTCTGCAAGAGCGAAGTGAGACGCATCGCGCGGGAAGCCGACCTTCCTTCCGCGGACAAAAAAGATTCGCAGGGCATCTGTTTCGTGGGAAAGGTGGACCTGCCGGTTTTCCTGCAGCAGAAGCTCAAGAGCGTGGAGGGCGATGTCGTGGAAGTCTTCCGCCGTTATTACGAGGACCATCCCGCGCCCGGCGAGGCCGACCCTTATGACTATTCCGATCTGCTTTTCGAGACCGAAACCTACCGCAGCGGAAAAAAACACATAAAGAAAACCAGATACAAGGCCAACCCCTGGGGAGCCGTCATAGGGCGCCACGAGGGAGCTCAGTTCTACACCCTCGGCCAGCGCAAGGGCCTTGCAATAGGGGGCCACGCCGAGCCGCTGTTCGTGATCGCCACCGACGTGCAGGCAAACCGCGTCTATGTGGGCGAGGGGGAGGATCATCCCGGACTCTTCCGCAGCGCCTTGAAACTGCGCCCCGAAGACGTACACTGGATACGCACGGACTTGCGCATGCAGCCCGGGGAGTCCAGGCGCTGCCGCGTGCGCATACGCTACCGCCAGCCCCTGCAGGACGCCACCCTTCACTGCGGCGAAGACGGCATGCTTGTTGCTTTTGACCTGCCCCAGCGCAGCATAACCCCCGGACAATTCGCCGTCTGGTACACACAGGAAGGCGAAATGACGGGAAGCGGAACCATAGACAGATAACAAAATGAAACTCTTGATCATCATGGCATTGACGGCTTGTTTCCACACACCGGCAAAAAGTGTTTCCGAAGCCTCGGACGCCCTCAATTCATTCGCATTCAGATTCTACAGCGAACTGGAAGCCGGGGAAAGCGGCACGGACAGATTCGTATCCCCTCTCAGCGCATCCCTGGCCCTCTCCCTTCTGAACACGGGAGCGCAAGGTGCAACCGAAAAAGAAATCGTGAAGGCCCTCGGCTTCGACTGTGAAACGGGCGGAATGAACGAGAGGATACAGGAACTTGTGGCGGGCATCCTTTCGGCCGACGAAGGGACCACCCTCGAGATAGCGAACTCGCTGTGGGCCTCCGGGGACATCTCCCTGAAAGAGAAATATCTTGCGGACGCATCGAAATATTTCGACGCAGAAGTGCGCAACCTGGATTTCAAGGCTCCCGGAGCGGCCGGGGAAATCAATGCCTGGGTGGACGCCAAGACCCACGGCTGCATCAGGAACATCATCGACAAGGCTGATCCCGGCATGCTCCTCGCGCTTCTGAACGCCGTTTATTTCAAAGGGGAATGGGCCGACGAATTCACTTCCGGAAAGGATGACAGATTCAGGACAATAGACCTGCAGGAGTCACCTGTCCGGATGATGCAGCGCAGCGGAAGATATGCCTATTGCGAAGACGAAAAATTCAAGATGATCGAGATTCCCTACGGCAACGGTTCCTTCGTGATGGACGTGATTCTCCCCTGCGACGAGGATCCCTCACATTTCAGCGAAGAAATCACAGCGTTGGATCTCGACGAATGGAACTCCCTGACCGGAGCCCTGAAGAGCCAGACCGTACGCCTGTATCTTCCAAAGTTCAAGATGGAATACGAAATCGATCTGGAAGGCTGCCTGAATTCACTGGGAATCCGCCGCGCATTCACCTCCAAGGCCGATTTTTCCGGCATTTCAACGACCCCTCTGATGGTCTCGAAGGTAAAGCAGAAGGCTTTCGTGGACGTGACCGAAACGGGGACCGAGGCCGCCGCAGTGACCTTCATCGGAATGAAAGCCACAAGCGCGGGACCTTCCGAAAGGCCCGTCATATTCAGGGCGGACCGCCCGTTCGTCTTCGCGATAAGGGAAAAGGAAAGCGGAGTGATTATTTTCCTTGGTCAGAAAGTGAAATAGACTGCGCCGCGGCCAGGGCACAGCGTATGCCGTCGATCGCGGAGCTCACTATTCCACCCGAATATCCCGCCCCCTCCCCGCAGGGATACAGACCGGGCATCGAGACATATTCCAGAGTTTCGCTTCCACGCGGTATGCGCACGGGCGAGGATGTTCTCGATTCCACCCCGAGCAGCAGGGCAGCATTGGTGTAGTAATTGCGCATCTTCACGCGGGGAAAAACCTTCCGGAGCCTTCCGGCGACATTTTCGGGCAGCAGTTCGTGGAGCGGAGCCGAAATCACGCCCGGATGGTAGGAAGTCGGGGGCATGGTCTTGGATATCCTGCCAAGGCAGAAATCCTCCATCCTCTGCGAGGGAGCGGCCATCGGATTCGTCGCGCCGTTTCTCGAGCACCATTCGTACATCCCACGTTCCACGGAGCGCTGCCAGTCCAGCAGTTTGAAGGGGCCGTCCCCCGGCACGTCTTCGGGCTCCACCTGCACGACCACGCCCGCATTTGCGAACTTGCCGTTACGGCTCGAATTGGACATTCCGTTCAGCACGACCGTCCCCGGCTCGGTCGAGGAAGGCACCAGAATGCCTCCGGGGCACATGCAGAAGGAGAAGACTCCCCTGCCGTCCTCCTGCTCGACAAATGAATATTCAGCCGCCGGCACACCGGGCTTCCACTGCCCGCTGTACTGACACCAGTTTATCTTTTCCTGCGGATGCTCGACCCTGACACCCAGAGCGAAGCCCTTGGCCTCGAGTTCACCTCCCGCCGCCTGCAGCATCTCATAAACGTCCCTCGCGGAATGGCCCGTGGCGAGAATCACCTTGAGGCCCTCATAAGACCTTCCGTCGGCCGTCCGGACTGAAAAGGCGGAATCCGCCGCATGCTCTATCGCGACCACTCTTGAATTGAAATGATATTCGCCTCCGTGCTGCAGAATGCATTTTCTTATGTTCTCGACCACAGCGGGCAGCTTGTCGGAGCCGATGTGAGGATGGGCGTCGACGAGGATATCCTTCGAAGCGCCGAACTGCACGAGGCTGTACAGGACCTCGCGTATGTCGCCCCTCTTGGATGAGCGGGTGTAGAGTTTTCCGTCCGAGAAAGCGCCCGCGCCGCCCTCGCCGAAGCAGTAGTTCGATTCGGGGTTCACGAGTCCGTCGCGGCTGAGTTTCGCCATGTCGAACTTACGGGAGTGCACGTCTTTCCCGCGTTCCAGAATCACCGGCTTGAGGCCCAGTGTCAGTAGTTTAAGGGCCGCGAACATACCGGCGGGGCCGGCTCCGACGACAACCACCGCAGGGGCGTCGTGAACGTCCAGATACGGCGGAAGCGCATATTCTTCGTAATTGTCCTGCGGGCCGTAAGCTTCGTAGAGATAGCGCCATACCGGAGCCTTGCGGGCATCTATGGAGCGTTTCTTGAGCACCCATTTCATTCCCGCGGCCCTGGCCTCGATTTCCTTCAGGCGGGGCTCACGGTCGAGCGGGCAGACTATTTCGAATTCCTTCATCTTCTAAAAATCGGAGGCGCGGGAGACCGGAGCCACGTCGAGCGGGGCCCTTTCTCCGGCAAGGTAATGGTAATACCCGGCGATGGCTATCATCGCGGCGTTGTCGGTCGTGAACTTGAACTGCGGCAGGTAGGTGTTCCAGCCGCGCCTGCGCCCTTCGGCGACCAGTCTGTCGCGGAGGCCGCTGTTCGCCGACACTCCCCCGCCTATGGTGATTTCGCGGATTCCCGTCTGAGCGGCCGCCTTGATGAGCTTGTCCATAAGGATGTCAATCAGGGCCTTCTGGAAAGATGCGCAGATGTCCTCCTTGTTATTTTCCATGAAGTCCGGATCCTTGGCCATCTCGTCCCGCACGAAATACAGAAGCGAAGTCTTTATGCCGCTGAAACTGTAATCCAGGCCGGGGATATGGGGTTTTGCGAATTTGAAGCGGGTCGGGTCGCCCTGAGCGGCCAGTCTGTCGATTATCGGGCCTCCGGGATATCCCAGGCCCATCATCTTCGAACATTTGTCGAAAGCCTCCCCTACGGCGTCGTCGATGGTCTGGCCGAGAATCTCGAAATGCAGAGGGTCGTCGACACGGACTATCTGCGAGTTTCCGCCGCTCACCAGAAGGCACAGATAAGGGAAGGACGGTTCATTGACGGGAACGCCCTCCTGACGCACGAAATTGGCAAGGACGTGGCCCTGAAGATGATTCACCATCACGGTCGGGACATCCAGCGCCAGGCCCAGGGTCTTCGCGAACGAAGTCCCGACGAGCAGCGAGCCCAGCAGCCCCGGGCCTCTCGTGAAGGCTATCGCCGTTATGTCGGAATTCCTGAGACCCGCACGGGAAACCGCTTCGGACACCACGGGCACTATGTTCAGCTCGTGGGCCCTGGACGCAAGTTCGGGCACCACTCCGCCGAAGGAGCGGTGCACTTCCTGGGATGCTATCACGTTGGAAAGGAGATAACCGTCCCTGATTATGGCTGCGGAAGTGTCGTCGCAGGAGGATTCAATGCCGAGAATTATGTCTGCCATCGTTCAAAGTGCTTTTGGGCGCACAAAAATAACAATAAAATCGCTATTTTTGTAGTTTGGTACAAAAGCATTGACACTATCAACAAGGTTTACAACATAGTCGCACGCGCGCTCGCGGTCCTGCTTCTGCTGCTTCTGCTCGGAGTTGCGGCCCTTTATGTACCTAAAGTGCAGACAAGGATTCTGGGCGAGGTGGTGCAGAAACTTTCCGAATCGCTGGACGGACGTCTGGAATTCGGGAGCGTCCGCATAGTGCCGTTCAACACCCTTGTCCTGAAAGACGCGGTGATAATAGACGAAAATCCCTATACGGAAGACAAATACGGCAAGGGCTACGACGTCGTGGACACGCTGGGACAAATCCGCAGCCTGACCGCAACCTTCACCTTGAAAAGCCTTCTTTCCGACCACGGCGCAGATCTTTCGAGAGTCGTGATCGACGGCGGTCAATTCAATCTGGTGACGGAAGTGGACCGCGAAAAGATGACCAATCTCGAAAGGGTGTTCCATATGCCGCCCGCCGCCCCTCTCCCCGAAAACGAGCCGGACATCTTCCGCATACGGAGGGTCAAAATCAGGAATTTCCGCTATTCCATGAAAAATTTCCAGCAAACGCCCTACATCGAGACCGGCATCGGGATAAACTGGGAGGACATGGACGTCGTGACCAACATCGACATCCACGACCTGCGCTTCTCGGACCTGATAATGTCCGGCACGGTCGACAGACTCGACTGCGTGGAGAAAAGCGGATACCGCCTCGAATCAGTGACGGGGCACGGCGTTGTCGGCAGGGGACGCACCACGGTCACGGACCTGCGGATAAAGGACGAATGGTCCGACATCCGGATGCCCTTCTTCGAAATGCGCTACAAAACATCCCTGGAGTTCGCGGATTTCCTGGGCAAGGTCAGCCTCGAGGGCGTTTTCGCAAGGAGCACCGTGGGGATGCAGACAGTGAAGAACTACAGCGGCGTGATGGACTCCAACACACTTGTGTTCGATATAAGAAGCGGCCACGCGAGCGGTCCTGTCAACGACATGACCGTGAAAGGGATGAATTTTGAGGAACTCACCACAGGAGTCCGCGGAAGTCTGGACTGCCATATCAAGGGAGTCGAGCATCCGGAAAGCGCCGTATTCGACGTGGATGCGAGCAGCCTTGCCTTCACGACCGCCTCCCTGTCTTCATTCATCGACAATTTCGCGGAGGGGCAGGCTCCCGACCTCGGCGAAATGGCAAAAGGACAGCAGATCGAAATGAGCTGCAGGGCGAACGGCCCCCTTGACAGGCTCGACGCCATCGCCGATCTCGACACTCCGTCGGGATTTCTGCACGCCGAGGCCTTGCTGCAGAATATCATCGATCCGGACAAGGATATGAACATCGAAGCCTTCGTCAGAACCCGCGCCCTGGACGCAGGCGCCCTGCTGGGCATCGACGAGGTCGGCAGGATTGATTGCGAGGCGAGCGCGGGGGCGGAACTTCTCCCCGGCAACATCCGCATAAGGCTTGATTCGCTCAGCGTGGACAGCGCCGAACTGCTCGGACACTGCTACCGCGACATCTTCGCGAAGGGAGGATACGGGCGCAGGGGACCTTACGGCACCGTCGTGGTGAACGATCCGGCCCTGAAAGCCATAGTGAGCGGAGAGGACATGCATTTCGTGGCGGACATCCCTCTGGCGGACCTCGCGGCGATGAATCTGGACACTCGCCCCGGCATTTCCAAGGCTTCCCTGAAAGCGAATCTGGCAATAGAGGCCAAAGACAACGGAAAGAAGGGCTGTCTGGACATCTCCGGTCTGACGCTGGAAAATGACAAGGGGAAGCACAAACTTGGCAGACTGCGCATAGACGGGACCCAGGACTCTTCGGGAGAGCAGTACAGCCTCGAATCCCAATTCATACGGGGCAAAGCCAGACTGAAGGGACGCATAGGAGACCTTCTGAAAGACCTCGAATACGCGACAACGCGCCGCGAGCTGTACGCCCTGCACAACGACATTCCCGAAAACCGCGCAAGCCGGGACTGCGACATCTCGCTTGACCTTTACGATACGAGGGAAGTCATATCGCTGTTCGTTCCGGACCTGTATATCTCCGACAAGAGTTCCGTGGACCTCAAACTCGAATACGGTACGCTCGACGCAAGACTTTCCTCGCGGAGAATAGCCCTGGGAGACAATTTCCTGAAGGATATCGAGCTCAGCGCGGACAACCGTGACGGGCGTCTTAATCTCGCGATGGACGCGGACGAGCTGAACCTGGGCGGTCTGGCGTACAACAGGATCAGGCTTGACGCCTTCGCAGACGACAACGATTTCGACCTCGACGCGACATACTGCTTCAACAATCAGAACGACAAGCAGGGAAGGCTGGATTTCAAGGGTTATCTGGAAAGAAACGCCGCGGATGAACTCGAGATCCACGCCAAGCCCGACAGTTCGCATATCTATTTCGGGGGCAAGATGTGGAGGCTCTCGGACTCTCCGATGCACCTTGTCGGGAAGCGCATAATCGCAGACGGGGTGGAACTGCGCTGCGGGGACGAATCCGTAACGGCCGACGGAGCCCTGGCCCTGGCCGAGGGACAGGACACGATGACGCTCCGCATACGGAATCTCGACATGGGCATCGCACGCGACCTTTTCAAACTTCCCGCGGAACTGCAGGGCAGCTTGAGCGGCGACGCCATCCTCGTTTCCCCGATAAGCGACAAACTCAGGCTGGCCGCCGGACTTTCCACCGATGAAATCAGAATCGACGGAATCAGCGCCGGAACCTTGAGTATTGAAAGCCGCTGGGACGAACGGCGGAACCGCATCAGCGCCCTCGTAAAAAACGATCTCGGAGGCGGTTCCGGCCTGAATGCGACGGCCTTTTACTCCCCTTCCCGGAAGGAGTTCGGGGGCCGCGTCAGACTGGACGGACTCCGCCTGGATCCGTTTGCGCCTTTTGTGGGCGGCATCTTCTCCAGGCTGGAGGGAGGCTTGAGCGGAGAAATCGACTGCAACGGAACCGCGGATTCCCTGGCAATTGTGAGCAGCGGGGCGAAACTTGAAAACGTCCTGCTTCAGCCGGCTTTCACGGGAGTCACCTACACCGTTGACGGCCCCTTCAGCATAGCGGACGGAAATCTCGAGTTCGACGCCCTCGCGATCAGCGACGGCGCCTCCGGGAGCGGAAGCATCTCGGGCGGGCTTTCGGACTTCCTGCACAGCCCCGTCCTGGGAGCGCGCCTCTCGATGAACAACATCAAGGTTCTGGATATGTCGCAGGAAAGCGGCGAAGGCTTCTACGGACGGCTCTCGGCAAGCGGAAGAGTGGCGGTTGACGGCCCCTTCGACAATCTTCAGATAAGCGGCGAAGTGCGCACGGCAGGCCCGGGCGAGGTGCACATCCCCCTGAACGCATCTCTGACCCAGAGCCGCAGCGAACTGCTGACCTTCGTGCAGAAGGAAGAGGATATCGACCCGTACGAAGAAATGCGCCGCAGCCGCAGCGAATCCAAGAAGACAAAGGGGAACCTGCGGGTGAAGGCCCACGCCGGAATCTCTCCGGACGTCGTGGCCTATGCCGAAATCGACAAATCGTCGGGCAATCTCGTCTCGGTCAGCGGAACCGGCGACCTGGACGTGGACATCGACCTTGCGGGGAGCAATTTCCAGGTGGACGGCGACTACAACATCTCTTCGGGCTACTACCACTTCGCGATTCCCGGCCTCATCGGCAAGGATCTCACGATAAGTGACGGAGGCAGCATAAAATTCGGCGGCGACATTATGGAGAGCCAGCTCGACCTGACGGCCCTGTACAGCCTCAAGACCAGCCTGGCGCCCCTCTCCTCCGACACGACCTCAGTCTCGACGAGGCGTCAGGTGAACTGCTCGCTGAACATTTCCGACAAGATAAAGAACCCCGCAATCAGCTTCGGCATCGACATTCCCGACCTCGATCCGACCACAGAATCGTCGATACGCTCCGCCCTCAACACGGAGGACAAGGTACAGAAACAGTTCATTTCGCTGCTGGTCTTCAACACCTTCCTGCCCAGCGAATCCTCCGGAGTCATCAACAGCAGCAACATGCTCTACGCGAACATGACCGAAATGTTCTCAGGACAGGTCAACAACATACTCCAGAAGCTTGAAATCCCCCTGGACCTGGGGTTTGGCTACCAGGCCGACGACGGAGGCACGGACATCTTCGACGTAGCCGTCTCCACGCAGCTCTTCAACAACAGGGTCGTCGTGGGAGGCTCGGTCGGCAACCGCAAATACAGCACCTCCGCAAGCGCCAACGGCGACGTCGTGGGCGACCTCGACATAGAAGTCAAGATTGACCGTGCCGGACAGTTCCGTTTCAAGCTGTTCTCGCACTCGGCCGACGAATTCACCAGTTTTCTCGACTATTCGCAGAGAAACGGTGCGGGCGTGACCTTCCAGAAGGAATACGACAGGATTTCAGACATATTCAAGCCTTCCGCCCGGCGCGCCGGGGAAGATGACACGGTAACGATCAAGATAAATGAATAAAGGCAGACTCATACTTATTCCGGCCCCTCTGGGCGACGGCGACCCGCGCGATGTCCTTCCCGGACCCGTGATGGAAGCGGCCTGCGCCCTGCAGTGCTTCGTGGTCGAAGAAATCCGCACCGCACGGCGTTTCCTGTCGAAATACGGCCTCAAGGGCAGAATCGACACCCTGGAGTTCCACGAACTCAACGAGCATACGACGGCTCCCGAGGTAGAGGCGCTGCTTGCGCTGTTCGACGGAAGGGACGTCGGGCTCATAACCGAAGCAGGGCTCCCGGCAGTCGCCGATCCCGGTTCCGCGCTCGTGGCGCTCTGCCACCGCAACGGGATAAAGGTGGTGCCGCTGGTCGGCCCGTCATCCCTGATGATGGCCCTCATGGCCTCCGGGCTGAACGGCCAGAGCTTCGCATTCCTGGGCTATCTTCCGGCCAAGGCCGAAGAGCGGCGCAATGCCATCCGCAGCATCGAAAAAACCTCGCACGCGCACTCCCAGACCCAGATTTTCATCGAGACTCCGTATCGCAACGACGCGATGCTGAAGGACCTTCTGGCAGTGCTGGGGCCCGATACGAGACTCTGCATAGCCGCCGACATCACGACCCCGGAAGAAACGATCCTCACGAAAAAGGTAAGCCAATGGAAAAAGGCGGCCTTTGAAATAGGCAAACGACCTTGCGTTTTTCTGATACTCTCATGAAAGGGAAAATAGAACTCATAGGAATGACATTCCACTCGAAAATCGGCTGCCTCGAATCCGAAAAGGTTCTGGGCAACGATATAAGGGTGGATTTCAGCTGCGAGAGCGACATAGCCGCCGCTGCGGCGAGCGACCGCCTCGAGGACACTCTGGACTATTCACGCGTCTATGACATCATCGCCGAACAGATGGAGATCGAGTGCAACCTGCTCGAGAACGCGGCAGGAAGAATCGCGGCCGCGATAGGGGGGGAATTCCCCGCTCTGGAGCATTTCAGAATAAAGGTTTCAAAGAAGAATCCCCCCGTGGCCGGGGAAGCAGAATGGTCATCCGTAAGCGTGGAGATATGAAAGCAGCCTTCCTGACCCTCGGATGCAAGCTCAATTACGCCGAGACTTCCACATACGAGCGCGCACTTCTGGGAGCAGGCTTCGAAGCCGTTCCCTGGAAGGAGAAGGCCGACGTGTATCTGGTCAACACCTGTTCCGTGACAGGAATGTCCGACAGCAAGAGCCGCAATCTCGTGCGCAAGGTGCACAGGGTGAACCCGGAAGCGAGAATCTATGTCACAGGATGCTCGGCGCAACTCAGGCGCGAAGATCTTGCCGCCCTCGAAGGAGTGGCCGGAATCTTCGGCTGCAACGAAAAAAGTTCGGTCGTGCCCGCCATCCTGCGGGACTGCGGCATTGCCGAGGCAACGGACGAGCCCTGCCACGGGAACATTTTCCCCGCCTACAGCAGCGGCGAGCGCACCCGTTCCTTCCTGAAGGTACAGGACGGCTGCAACAACTTCTGCGCCTATTGCACGGTGCCATACGCCCGCGGCGAAAGCCGCAACGTCCCGATAGCGGACATAGTCGCACAGGCCCGCGAGATAGCCGCCAAAGGCGTCAGGGAGATTGTCCTGACGGGGGTCAACACGGGAGATTTCGGGCGTACCACTCTCGAAAGTTTCCTTGACCTTCTGAAGGCTCTGAACGAAGTGGAAGGCATAGAAAGATACAGGATAAGCTCGATCGAGCCGAACCTGATAACCGAAGAAATAATAGACTGGACGGCCTCAGGGACAAAGTTCCAGCCGCATTTCCATATTCCGCTCCAGTCCGGGAGCGATGAAATTCTGAAGGCTATGGGCCGACGTTACGACACAGCCCTTTTCGAGAGCAGGATAAATCATATAAGAAAAGCCTTCGAAGGCCCGGGAAAACCGGAAGTGTTCTTCGGCATCGACCTGATAGCCGGCCTGCCGGGAGAGACCGACGCCCTGTTCGCACAGACAACGGAATTCCTTCGCAGAATCCGGCCCGCCTTCATCCACGTCTTCCCCTACTCCCGCAGACCGGGCACTCCCGCCGCCGCGATGGGCGGTCAGGTGGCTGACAGGGTGAAGAGCGAAAGGGTTGCACAGATCGAGCATCTGTGCTCGCAGCTGCACGGGGAATTCATTCTCAGAAACCGCGGCATCGCGGAAAAAGTGCTGTTCGAATCGACCCCCCGCAAGGGAATGATGGAAGGCTACACGGGCAATTACATAAGAATAGAAAGACCGTACGACCCCTCCATGGTCGGAAAGCTTGTGGACATAGTGATATGAAAGCGAAACTCACATTTCTCGGGACAGGAACCTCGCAGGGCGTGCCGATGATAGGCTGCGGATGCGAAGTATGCCGCAGCGGCGACCCTCGCGACAAGAGGCTGCGCGCCTCGGCTATGGTCGAATACGGCGGTCTGAGCATCCTGATTGACTGCGGGCCCGATTTCCGCCAGCAGATGCTGCGCGAGGGCATACGCCATATCGACGCCGTGTTGCTGACCCACAAGCACAAGGACCATACCGGCGGGCTGGACGACCTGCGCTCCTTCAACCTGCTGGAATCGCGCCCCGTCAACATTTACTGCGCCCCCGACGTGCTGGAATCGATGAAAAGGGAATACAGCTACACCTTCAGCGAGCCCCGCTATCCGGGTTCCCCCGAATGGAGGGTGCACAGCGTGGGGGACGGACCCTTCTCCGTGCATTCCAACGCCTCTGAGGACAAACTCGTATGGGAATCGGGCTTCGGTTACCATATAGTCCCCCAGAACATTCCCCAGAGCGACCCTGTCGAAATCGTGCCCATACGCGGCTGGCACCACAAGGAGAAGATGCTCCCGGTGCTGGGCTACCGCTTCGGAAACATAGCTTACCTCACGGACATGAACAACATCGAGGAAGAAGAGTTCGAGAAACTCCGCGGACTCGACTGCGTGACCGTAAATTGCGTGAAACGGGGCGGTCATTTCTCTCATTTCTCCCTCGCCGAGGCCCTCGCCTTCTTCGAGAAGGTCGGGGCGCGGGACTCCTACATAACCCATATCTCCCATCTCCTGCCGAGGCACGCCGAGTTCGAAAAAGAACTTCCGGAGCACGTGCACGCGGCTTATGACGGACTTGTAATTCAATAACATACAAATGAAAAAAACAATTCTGTGCAGCCTCGTGCTGCTCGCCCTCATCACATCTTGCAAAATGGAGAATCCATTGCTGACCGAGTCCCCCCTCCCTTACGGGGCCCCGCAATTCGACAAGATCGAATTCAAACACTACAAACCCGCCATCCTTCAGGGAATAAAGGAAGGCAAGGCTGAAATCGACGCCATCGCGAACAATCCCGACGAACCCAGCTTCGAGAACACCATCGAAGCCCTGGAATACAGCGGCGAGACCCTCAACAACGTCGAGAGCATCTTCTACAACATCCTCGAGGCCGATTCCACCCCCGAAATGCAAGCTCTCGCGCAGGAGCTTTCCCCCGCCCTTACGGAATACAGCCTGTACATAAGCCTCAACGAGAAGCTCTTCGAAAGGGTCAAGGCCGTATATCAGAAAAAGGACGAACTTGAACTCGAACCCTATCAGGCAAGGCTGCTGGAAGATACATACAAGAGCTTCGCGCGCAACGGCGCCAACCTCCCCCCCGAGGACAAGGAGACCTTCGGCAAACTCAGCGAGGAACTCTCCCTGAGCACCCTGAAGTTCGGCAACAACGTTCTTGACGCGACCAACGCCTACTCGATGAACATCACCGACGAGGCTCAGCTCGCCGGGCTTCCCGACTACGTGCTGACCGCGGCCGCAGAACTTGCCGCAAGCAAGGGCGAGGAAGGCTGGACCTTCAATCTGCAGGCTCCCAGTTATGGTCCGTTCATGAAATACAGCGAGAACCGCGAACTCCGCAAGACCCTCTATATGGCCTACAACACCAGGGCCGTCGGCGGAGATTCCGACAACACTGAAATCGTCAAGAAAATTGCCGGCCTGCGTCTCAAGATAGCCAATCTGCTGGGCTATGAGACCTATGCCGACTACGCCCTCGAGGAGCGTATGCTCAAGACTCCCGCCGCAGTGCAGGGTCTGCTGAACGACCTTATGGAGCCCTCGCTTCCGATAGCGAAGCAGGAGGTGGAGGCCATCTACAAATTTGCAGTGGCCGGCGGGTTCGACGACGAAGCCATCCAGAGCTGGGATTTCAGCTTCTGGAGCGACCGCTACAAGCAGTCCCTCTACGACTTCAAGTCCGACGAGCTCAAGCCTTATTTCCAGCTCGAGAAGTGCATCGACGCCGTGCTCGGTCTCGCCACCAGACTTTACGGAATCACTTTCGAGGAGCGCCCCGACATCCCCGGCTACAACGACGAGGTGAAGGTTTTCGACGTGAAGGATGAGAACGGAGAGCACCTGGCCCTCTTCTACGCCGACTTCTTCCCCCGCGAGAGCAAGAGGGGCGGCGCGTGGATGACCGAGTTCCGCGGCCAGAGCATCAAGGACGGCGTGGAGCGCAGGCCCTTCATCAGCATCGTGACCAATTTCACAAAGCCCACCGCCGACGATCCTTCGCTGATCACCCACGACGAGCTGGAGACCTTCCTGCACGAATTCGGCCACGCCCTTCACGGTATGCTCGCAAAGAGCCGCTATCCCGGCCAGGCCGGCACGAACGTCAGCCGCGATTTCGTCGAATTGCCTTCGCAGATAATGGAGAACTGGTGCTATGAGCCCGAATATCTGCAGAGTTTCGCCACCCACTACAAGACCGGCGAGCCTCTCCCGACCGAATACATCGACAAGATTGTCGCCGCCCAGAACTACAACTCCGCCTACCTTCAGGTACGCCAGCTGCATTTCGGCATCCTCGACATGGCCTGGCACTCGTGCACCGAGATTCCAGAGGAAGGAACCGTCGATTTCGAGAAGAATGTCCTGGCCCCCTATATGGTCTTCCCCGAGATAGACGGAACCTGCATCTCCACCAGCATAACCCACCTCTTCAGCGGCGGATACGCTGCCGGATACTATTCCTACAAATGGGCGGAAGTTCTCGAGGCCGACGCCTTCAATCTCTTCAAGGAGAAGGGAATCTTCAACCGCGAGGTTTCATCTTCCTTCAGGCACAACATCCTCGAAAGGGGAAGCGAAGATGACGAGGCCGTTCTGTACCGCAATTTCCGCGGCCACGACCCCGAAGTCTCAGCCCTGCTGGACAAGCTCGGAATCAAGCATTAGCCTTTTCGACTCTGCCATTTCCCGACGCGACTGCCGGGGATGGCAGACGTCGCACTTTCCGCAAGGAACGGACTCCTCCTGGCCGAAATACTTCAGGAGGTACTGCGAACGGCACATCGAGGCCCCGGAGACATACTCCACAATGGCCTTCTTGCGCCGTTCAGCGTTGTTTTTCAAAAGCTCGTAACGCTCCTTTTCGAGATTCAGGTTTCCCGGACGCAGGCGGTTGTGGTGCAGATAAATCACGTTGCTGTGGTCAGCGGGGATGTATTTTACGACGTGCTCGAGGCTTAGACGGTACAGGAGCTGGCGCAGCTGCGGGACGCTGACCGAGCACCTCTCGGCTATGTAATCCTCCTTGACTACGACCGGGAATGAGAAAATCCCGGTGTAGCTGCGCATCAGGCATTCCAGAAGATCCACCATCCTGCGCTCCGGAAGATCCACGTCATACAGGGCATTGCGCTCCACGACGATTTTCACGCGCGTGTCGATGTCCACGTCCTCGCTGAAGGTCAGATGGTCCGTGCGCTCCAGATACAGCAGCGCATAATGCGCCGGAGCTCTCTGCAGACGGAAATGCTTGCAGAATTCCTCAAGATCGAACTTCAGGCTGCGTCCCTCGCCCTGTTCGTAGGGTATCTGGTAAAAAAGATGGAGCTTGTGGTAGATGTCCTCTATATAATCGAGTGCGGGAAAGGAGACGTCGGAGATCTGGTTCAGCCTCCGGACATCGGCCGCATTCCAAAGCAGCAGCGCGACCGACTCGAGTCCGTCGCGTCCCGCCCTCCCGGCCTCCTGGAAATAGGATTCGGGGGAATCGGGGATATCCATATGCACGACGAAGCGCACATCCGGCTTGTCGATGCCCATTCCGAAGGCGTTGGTGCAGACCATCACCCTCGTCTCACCCTTCTTCCAGGCTTCCTGGCGCGCGCTGCGCAGCGGTGCGGAAAGTCCGGCGTGATAGAATGACGCACTCACTCCTCCGGCCTTCAGAAAGGCCGCGATGTCCTCACATTTGTTGCGGCTTCGCATATAGACTATGCCCGATCCCGGGACAGCGTTGCAGAGCTCCAGCACATGGCCCAGCTTGTCCTCGCACTGCTCCACCCTGTAGGTCAGGTTCGGCCTCGAGAAATCAGCCTTCAGCACCGTGAAGGAATCCGCCCCGCCCAATCTTTCGCATATGTCGCGCGCCACCTCGGGGGTGGCGGTGGCGGTAAGAGCTATGACCGGGGCCTTCACCCGCTCGCGCAGCTTCCCGATGTTGAGATAGTCGGGACGGAAGTCATATCCCCACTGCGAGATGCAGTGCGCCTCGTCCACGACTATATAATTTATGTCCAGGACATCCAGATAGGACTGAAAAAGAGACGTCGCGAGCCGCTCGGGCGAGACGTACAGGAATTTGAAGTCGCCGTAGGCGGCATTGTTCAGGGCAAGGTCAACCTCCCTGCGGGACATTCCGGTGTGCACGGCCATAGCCTTTATGCCCCTGTCGCACAGGTTCTGCACCTGGTCCTTCATCAGCGCGATGAGCGGGGTCACCACAAGGGCGAGCCCGTCCTTCATCAACGCCGGAACCTGGAAGCAGACGGACTTTCCGCCGCCCGTGGGGAGTATCGCAAGCACATCCTTGAGCGCGCAGGCCGCATCGATGATGTCCTGCTGCACAGGCCGGAAAGAATCGTAGCCCCAATATTCCTTCAATGTCTCGAGAGCGTTCATTTTCCTCGTCCAAAACTTTACAAAATTAATATTTTGTATTAAATTTGCACCGCTGAAAAATCGGTTAGTTTTAAATTTCATATAAAAATGTCTAAAATCTGTTTAAACAAGTACGGCATCAAGAACGTGAAGGAGATAATTTACAACCCTTCATACGAGGTGCTGTTCAACGAGGAGACCCGCCCGGAACTCGAGGGTTATGAGAAAGCTCAGGAAACTGAACTCGGAGCACTGAACGTTATGACCGGCATCTACACCGGCCGTTCCCCCAAGGACAAGTACATCGTTATGGACAAGAATTCGCAGAACACCGTATGGTGGGACAGCGAGGAGTACCACAACGACAACCACCCCATGTCCGAAAAGGTATGGAAGGAAGTGAAGAAACTCGCCCTGAGCCAGCTCTCCGGCAAGAAGCTCTACGTTGTTGACGGATTCTGCGGCACCAACGCCGACACCAGGATGAAGGTACGCTTCATCATGGAGGTCGCCTGGCAGGCTCATTTCGTGACCAACATGTTCATCCGCCCGAAGAACGAGGCCGAATTCGACCAGAAGCCCGATTTCGTGGTTTACTGCGCTTCCAAGGCAAAGGTTGAGAACTACAAGGAGCTCGGACTCCGCAGCGATACCTGCGTCGCCTTCAACGTAAGCAGCAACGAGCAGGTCATCCTCAATACCTGGTACGGCGGTGAGATGAAGAAGGGTATGTTCTCCATGATGAACTACTTCCTCCCCCTGAAGGGCATCGCCGCCATGCACTGCTCCGCTAACACCGACATGAACGGCGAGAACACCGCCATCTTCTTCGGCCTGAGCGGAACCGGCAAGACCACCCTCTCCACCGACCCCAAGCGCAAGCTCATCGGCGATGACGAGCACGGCTGGGACGACCACGGAGTATTCAACTTCGAGGGCGGCTGCTACGCAAAGGTCATCAAGCTCGACAAGGAATCCGAGCCCGACATCTACAACGCGATCCGCCGCGACGCTCTCCTCGAGAACGTCACGGTCGACTCCGAGGGCAAGATTGATTTCGACGACAAGAGCGTGACCGAGAACACCCGCGTTTCCTATCCTATCTACCATATCAAGAACATCACCCGTCCCCTGAGCTCAGGTCCCGCCGCAAAGCAGGTCATCTTCCTCTCCGCTGACGCATTCGGTGTTCTTCCTCCGGTTTCCATCCTGACCCCCGAGCAGTGCAAGTACTACTTCCTCTCCGGATTCACCGCAAAGCTCGCCGGAACCGAGCGCGGCATCACCGAGCCCACTCCGACCTTCTCCGCCTGCTTCGGACAGGCCTTCCTCGAACTTCATCCCACGAAGTACGCCGAGGAGCTCGTCAAGAGAATGGAGAAGAGCGGCGCAAAGGCTTATCTCGTAAACACAGGCTGGAACGGAACCGGCAAGAGAATCTCCATCCGTGACACCCGCGGCATCATCGACGCCATCCTCGACGGAAGCATCGACAAGGCCGAGACCAAGACCATCCCCTACTTCAACTTCGCAGTTCCCACTTCTCTCAAGGGAGTCGACACCGGAATCCTTGATCCTCGCGACACCTACGCCGAGAGCGCACAGTGGGAGGAGAAGGCAAAGGATCTCGCCGGACGCTTCATCAAGAACTTCAAGAAGTACGAAAGCAATGAGGCAGGAAAGGCTCTCGTAGAGGCCGGCCCCCAGCTGTAGTCCCTTCCCGTATATGAAGAGAGACCGGTCCTTTTACAGACCGGTCTCTTTTCGTTATGCGGGGATATTTTAATTATTCGCCGGACATATACATTCCATATAGTAATCGGAATTCCAGGTGATGGTGGCCTCGCCGTAGCGGAAATTGGCGTTCAACACCGGATTGCCCACCTTGTAGGGTTCCCATTGGGCATTTCCCTGCTTTATAAGGGAAACCAATTCATTCATATCTTCGAGATACTTGATTCCAAGCTTCTCTTTTGAACCCTTCTGCCAGGCGTGGCCGCCGCAGAAAGTCAGTTCATCGCAGTCAATTCCGTTGGAAGGATCGTTGACGAAATCCAGCAGGTGGGCCGCCCCGTCGGCGAACTGGAAGAAGGCTTCCTTCGAAAAGATCCACACCCCGTCCCCGGAGCCTATCGCATCACCCGAGAAAATCAGGTTCCTGCCGGCAAGGCTGTAAACCATGGAGCCTTTGGTATGGCCCGGGACCATCACGGTATTGACTGTCTCGCCTCCCAAATCGATGTCATAACCTTCTTCGAACAGCACCGTACGGTCCTGCGGGAAGATTTTATTATGTTCGAAATCGACTCTCGGGAGCAGATAGGTTATGTCTTCGTCATCCGCAAACGCGCCGTACATTCCGGTATGGTCGCCGTGCGCGTGGGTGACGGCAATCAACTTTTCACGTTTGCCGGCAAGGCTGAAGAATATGTGGTGAATGGATTCGGCGGCATCGGGCGCCCATTTCACGTTGTTGGAAAGATCTATGAGCAGGGCCTTTTTGCGGCCCAGAATCAGATACATGTCGGAGCAGTTGTTCACGCCCGTAATGTTTCCCTGCTCATCGAAATGATGGCCCGCGGGATTGGAGGAGTTGCTGTCCTCTATGTCGAAGACATTATGACGGACAGGGGTCAATGTGTAAGGTCCGATTTCAACGGACTCGGGCAGGTTGCCGCAGGAAAGCGCGAGCAGCAGAGCAAAAGAAAGTAAAAGGATTCGTTTCATTTTGGGGATATTTATCATTTTTCGAATTTTCTCAATATGTCGAGTTTCAGCTTCTCCATTTTGCCGCCGTAGGGATGCTCGCGAAGAGGCAGATTGAGGTGACGCGCGCCGCGGAGCACGGTCTGCGGATGCGTGAATTCGCGGAAGCCCCATTCCCCGTGATATGCGCCCATACCGGAATGGCCCGTCCCTCCGAAGGGGACGCCCTTGACCATAAGATGTACGCATACCTCGTTGATGCATCCTCCGCCGAACTGCTGGGTGCGCATCGTCCTGTCGGCCCAGCGCCTGTCGCGGGTGAACACATAAAGGGCCAGCGGATGTTCCCGCCGGGCTATCGTGTCCAGAAGGCCGTCAATTTCTGAATCCTTGAACGGGACCACGGGCAGCAGCGGGCAGAACAGCTCGTGTCGCACTATATGCTCATCCGAACCGACGGGATAGATTATCGTGGGGGAATATTTCCGGGCCTGCGGATCCCCTGCGCCGCCGTAAATTATGCGTTCCCTGTACTCGTCGGCAAGGGCAGCGCATTTCTCATAGGCCGCATCGGTTATGAGCCTGGGGTATTCCTCGTTCCTGTGCGGCTCGGGGCCGATCTGCCTCAGGAATGCGTCCTTGAGTTCCATGAGGAAAGGCTCCGCGACTTCCTCGGCCACGGCAATCTGATTGATGTTGATGCATATCTGGCCGGCATTGCAGAGCTTGAAGAAGGCAATCTTGCGGGCGGCGTCGCGAAGGTCTGCGTCCCTGCGCACAATGCACCAGTTGCCGGTTTCTCCTCCCAGTTCGAGAGCCACGGGAGTGAGATTCTCCGCGGCACAGGCCATCACGTGCTTCGCAACTTTCGGCGAACCCGTGTAGAAAATCTTGTCCCAGCGCTGTTCCAGGCACATGTCGGCGACGTCGTGTCCGCCTTGCACGACGGTGACATACTCGGGCGGGAAGGTCGCGGAGACGAGCTTCGCGAGGGCCCTGGTGCAGGCGGGAGATTTCGAGCTTGTTTTCAGAACCGCCGTGTTGCCTCCGGCGATGGCGGCGGTCAGAACCCCGAGGGTCAGCAGCAACGGGAAATTGAACGGAGATATTATCAGCGAGACGCCGTAGGGCATCTTGTACACCTTCGTCGTGATGCTCGGGAAACACATCAGACCGCTCAGGTGCGTTTCAGGGCGGGCCCACCTTCTCAGGCCGGCGATGGCCTCGTTGATTTCGACGATTATCGGGCCGATGTCGCACAGATAGGCCTCCACGGCGCTTCTGCCGAGATCCTCGGCAAGAGCCTGTTCCAGTTCCGCCTCACGCGCGATCACGGCGCTCTTCAGTTTCTTGAGCTGTGCGATGCGCCAGGGAACGGGCAGGGTCTCACCTGAAAGGAAATATTCCCTTTGGGCATTTACGATATTGCTGATGTCCTGAGTCGTCATAATTTCTTCAATATTGCTTTTATTTCGTCATTCGTGAATGTGACGGGAGATGAATAGTTTATCGAATCCGCATTGATCATTTTTACAAGACTGTCATAATCTTCCTCCGGAATGGCCGGGGAAGGCGGGAAAGAGCAGATGCCCACCAACTCCGCGAATGCGTCCATCAGGCTTCGCGCGGCGGCATCGATGCCGTCTTCCGAAGAATCTGAAGGCTGCACAGGAAGGCCGCAGTGACGCGCCGCAAGAGCCATTTTCGTCCGGCAATGCGGCATCTCCGCCTCCAGCACGGGCAGCAGACACCGTGCAATGGCATTCCCGTGGGGGATATGGTACCTGGCACCTATGGAATGAGCGAAAGCGTGCACATAGCCCGCCAGCTGGCAATTGATGGCGTTTCCTCCATAATTGGCCGCCAGGGCCATCTGCCCTCTGGACCTTATGTCCTCGGGGTTCTGAAGCACCTGCGGAAGGCATTCCAGCACAATACGCACGCACTCAAGACTTTTCCACCTGTCTTCCTCGCAGCAATTCACAGAGGCCACGACGCCTTCGATGCCATGGCTGAGCGCATCTATTCCGCAGGCTGCCGTAATGGCGCGGGGCATCCCGACGGTCAGTTCGCTGTCCAGCACAACGTCGGTAACGTCGAGTCCGATGATCACGGTTGAACTTTTCCGACACCTTCTGCTGTTCGAGACCACGGCCCCGACGGTCATCTCCGCGCCGGTGCCCGCCGTGCTGGGTATGTTTATGATCGGAAGTGTCTTTTCGGGGACAAACAGGAATTTCAGAAGAAGTTTGCTGATTGGCAATGCCTCAAGCCGTACCCCTGCAGCAATCATCTTGCAGGTATCCATCACGGAGCCGCCCCCGAGCCCTATTATACAATCAGCCCCGAAGTCAAGGGCCGCCTTTCGTCCTTTTTCGATGACGCCCGAAGCGGGTTCGGAGGATATCTCGGAAAACACATCGTAAGCAACGGAGGATTCCTTAAGGGATTTCTCGATTTTCCCGGGGAATCCAAGGGCCTTGAGGGAGGTGTCCGTAACAAGAAGAGCACGCTTGAAGCCCCTTCTGACGCAAATGTCTCCAACCTGCGACCTGGAGCCGAATCCGGATGTAATCTCCGGTCTGGGGACTGGCACCGCTTTGATCACCTTTCCGGGAAGCGGGCTTATCGATTTTCTCAAAATATAGTCTGGCATATCAGTGATTCATGCAGTTACTGACAAATTTAAAAAATAGCATGGTAATCTTTACAGGTCTTAATGATAAATTTTTCCATGATTTCTTCCAAAAAACAAGCAGGAATTCCCCATTTGCAGCAATTCAGCCGCGCCGAAGACCATCCGATATCCGAACACATCTTTTCCTCCTCGTAAAAATCGCACATTTCCACAGGTCATTCAAATGAAAATACGAGTTTATCGAAGTCTTTCGTGCTTCGCACCTCAAGCCTTCGATACGCCTTCGG
>R20__coassemble_408_pt1 | contig 32231 bp, 22 predicted proteins | sample R20__metabat2_low_PE_040 | metagenome-assembled genome bin R20 | reverse complement strand
GGACGGAGTGCCCATGCAACGGCCGCGGAGCATAGCTGCCGGGCGCATTGAACCAGCTCGAAAAAATCCGAATTTAATTTTAAACTTTCGGGTGATTGAAGATCAGATTGTACAGGGAGACACCGAACAGCACCAGATAGAAAGGAAAGCGGGCCCACTTGACATCAAAAATGAACAGAATGAAGAGGACAATGAAAATTATCGCCAAAGTCCATCTTATTATATTTTTGTATTTGACATCCATCACAGATAAGCCGGGACTTCTGTTTTTAAAGGTCCGCAAAAACGATTTTATAGAGTTTGGGGTTGTCCTCGTCGCTGCCGACCCAGACGCAGGAATGTTCACGGTCGACGAGCAGCGATTCGGCGTTATCTATGTACGAGACGCTGTATTTCGCAAGACACTCGGTCGCGTCGGAGTTGAAAATGTAAATCGCCTTGACGTCGGAATCTATGAGCCATAGCCAGTCTGTCTGCGGATCATAACAAAGGTCTGCGACCTCCTCGAGGCTGCTTTCAACATCCTGCAGACTCTTTCCCCAGACAAGCGTCCCGTCGGTCTTGTACAGCCACAGCATCGCCTTTTTCTGTGCTCCGACGAACAACTGGCCGTCCTTGTAATACGCAATACCCTCCAGACCGCTGTTCTTGAAATGCCCGTCAACAGCCTCCTGGACATAGAACATGTCGGAGAGCGAATTGTAATCCGGAGCGGCGATTCTGCAGACCTTCTGTACGCCCTCCACGGACAGATACAAATCCCCGGATTCAGGATCGATGGTCACACCTTCCATATCGGCATCGCGGAACCAGTGCTGAGTGCATTTGCCGCTGAAATCGATTTTCGCCACATGTCCCCCGTCGCCGACAGCCCACATGAAATCCTTGTCTTTCGAGAATTCCAGACCGGAAATTTCCGGGCACTGCGGCACTTCAAACACAGAATGCGCTCCCATTCTGGGGATGACTCTCCCCTGCTTCGGATCGGGCGTTTCTTCTTCAGTGTCATCTCCGCTGGCAGAGCGGACCTGCGGGTTGTTGCACTGCACCGCAAGGAAAACGCACAATACGGCAAACGGCAGCATATAAAATCTCTTTGTCATTTTCATGCCATTAAATATTCAATCGACAGCTTCAACTCATATGAAGCATCTGCAAATATAGATAAAATGGAAAATGATTTAAAATGGAAACCGCGAATATCGCGGTTAACAAAAATGTTAACAATTAGAACAAAATAGTTTTATGTGCGGAGTATCAATATTTTAGTTACAAGCTTAAACCTTTCCTCCTAAAACAGGAAAAATAAAAGGAAAAGACCCGGCAATTTACAAAATGCACGGGTCTTCTCATGTTTTCCGTTCTTCAGGACTGGCCTATTGCTGCCCCGGCAGTTTGCGGTTTCTGAAAATCGTGGCGATCGTCAGACCGGAAATTATGTGCCAGATACCCCACCAGGCGGTGACGAAAAGCATGCCTCCGTAGAGTATGCCGGTCTCGGGATTATTCCAGACAAGCGGGTTGAAAATCGCAGGGTTCAGGAGCAGGGTCAGACCCAGACCTGAATTCTGGATACCGACTTCGATTGTAATGGAACGACGGTCGACAACGGGGAGTTTCATCAGTGTCGCTCCACAGAAACCCGTAGCGAACGCACAAGCATTGTGAATAAGGACAAGTATGAAGATGAAAATGATGTACTTGATGAAAATCTGCCAGTTGGGGATGAACATTCCGAGCACCATCACGGCAAAGACCGCAATCGAAAAGATGTTGAAAGGCTTCTGGATCTTCTGCGCCACCTTGGGAAGGAAATGCGAAAAGAGCATTCCGAGGACGATCGGAATTCCCAGGATAAGGAACACGGTCTTGAAAATCTCCATGAAGGGGATCACCAGATGGGGTATCGTGAGGGTGCCGGACAGGGCGGCGAACTTCAGGTAGAGGTTACCCCAGAACCAGAAGTTGAAGGGAGTCACGATGGGCGAGAATACCGTGGAAACCGCCGTCATGCTGACCGAAAGCTCCACATTGCCCTTCGAAAACGAGCTCATGAAATTCGAGATGTTGCCCCCCGGGCAGCTCGCGACGAGCAGCATACCCAGGCAAACCATCGGGGTGAGCAGGTTCTTGAAGAGAATTATCAGCAGGAAAGTCACGAGCGGAAGGCCTATCCACTGCAGGCAGACGCCTGTGATTATCGACTTGGGCTTCACGAAAATGTTCTTCAGGGTCTCCCCTTTTATTCCAAGGGCGATGCCGAACATGATCAGCGCGAGCACGATGCTCATAACCAGGCCCGTTCCGCCTCCGAACGCTATGTTCACGCTGTCGAGCGAAGAAAGTTGTTCCTTTATCATTTTAGTACACTGTTTTACAGTCGCAAATCTAACAATTTCCGCAAATATGTGCAAGACAAGAGCGGCAAAGTGGGCATAAACATTGCAGATTAAACTCAAAATTAGTAGTTTTGAAGGTTTAATGATGTTAAAACTCTGGACATGGCTAAAATCTGGGAGTTCAATTTTTTCTATTCAGCATTCCGTCCCTACGTGGACTGGTGCGGCCGCACAAGCTACCGCTCTCTTAAGACCATAGGCAAAGAAAATATCCCCCACGGAGTCCCCGTAATCTTTGCCCCAAACCACAGCAACACCCTGATGGATGCGGTCGTGATGCTGCAATACGACTCTTCCGCGACCACTTTCGGCGCCCGCGCCGACATCTTCAAGAATCCCTTCGTCGCAAAAGTCCTGCGCTTCCTGAGGATAGTCCCCCTGGCACGCTACCGCGACGGCAAGGAAGCAGTTTCGCACAATGAAGAGATATTCGACGAAGTCATCGACAGCATAGGCCACCACGCCCCCTTCTGCATCTTTGTCGAGGGCACGCACCGCACAAAACACTCCCTGATGCGTCCCCGCAAGGGAATTTTCCGCATCGCGACAAAGGGCGCCGCGGCTCTGGGCTCCCCCGTCTATATCGTCCCGGTGGGAATCGACTACTCGGACTACTTCCATTTCATGGGCAAGTGCCGCCTGAAGTTCGGAAAGCCCATCGAAGTCCACGAGGATTCCGACATCCCGCAGCTCACGGACACTCTCTACGAGAAAATGTCCGAACTCATCACCTTCTTCCCCGATGACGAGAATTACGACAAGGCCTGGGCCGAATATGAGCGCACTCACGTCGCGAAGCACCATTGGTGGCACTACCCCATCGCACTGCTGACGCTCCCCTTCTTCCTGTTTTTCGCTGCGATAAGCTTCCCGATGTGGCTGGCCGCCCTTTTGATCGGCCGCAACATCAAGGACAAGGCATGGCTGAACACGGTGCGCTACGGCTGCAAATTCGTGGGTGTCCCCGTTCTGACCATACTCTGGGCCGTTCTGGGCTTCATCTTCCTGCCCTGGTGGATAGTTCTCATTGGATTCCCCGTTCTGTGGTACTCACAGAGCGTTTTCTACATGCTTCTGAGCTTCTACCGCTTCGTTCTCGGCAAATGAGAAAGCTACTCACTTGTCTCGCAGCAATACTGGCCCTGGCTTCTCCCCTGTTCGCTCAAGCGGCCGGGGAGCGTGCATCCATTTCCGGAACAGTCAGCGAGGCGGTGAATTATTTAAAGGACTTGAGAATTCCTCTGCCCTATGCCGCGGTGACGGTCAGGCACGGAGCGGACTCGGTCAGCGCCGTGACCAACAAGGAAGGACGCTTCGTCATCAAGAATCTCGAACCGGGAACTGTTTTCCTTCGCGTCTCGATGCTGGGATATGACGGATTCGCGGACTCGCTCAAGATTGACGCCGGGCAGAACATCATGATATTCACCCTCAAAAGCCTCGACGAACAGTTGAAGAGCGCGAAGGTGGTTTCCGATATCCCGGTCCTGAAGCAGATCAAGGACACCCTGGTCTATAACCCCTTAGGAGTGGACACGAAAGAAGGCGACAAAGCCCTTGAAATCCTCAAACAGCTCCCCGGCTTCGAAATCAACGACAAAGGCGGGATCAAGGTCCTGGGCGAGAAAGTCACCAGGACTTACGTCAACGGCAAGCTGATTTTCGGCGACGAAGTCCTGACCCCGGCGAACATACTTCTCGCTTCCGACGTGAAGGATATCCGGGTATATGACGAAACCACGGACGAAGCCCGCGCCAAAGGCCTGAAAAACAGCCGCAAACGCCGCGTCATGAACATCCGGACGCACGAGGACATCGACAACGCCATGGACATCGCGGCGACTGCGGTTCTCGGCGCGGAGACGCAGAAAAACGAGGACGGCTCGCTCAGGCCCAGATACGCCGCCGGAGCTTCAGCCGGATATTATTCGGAACATACCGTAATCTCCTCGAACGTCATCGCGAACAACCTGAGTATGACATCCCCTACGGCAAAAACCATTTTCTTCTTCCCTCCGGCCCCCCAGAAGGAAGAACGAAAGGATATCTCGGCCAATCTGACGCTCAGCCGCTGGTGGGGAGACCGTTCGTACGGGAACAGTTCGACCTTCACCTATAATTTCGGCCACCGCAAGGCCGGCTCATACCGCCACAGCTCGACCGACTATTTCGCCACGGCATCCTCTCCTCAGCGCCATTACGAAGACACCACCTCCGGTTCCTCCCTGCAGAATGCGCACCAGTTCTATTTGATGCTGAATCTGAAGAAGACTCCCCTGAAATCGATAATGTACACCCTGAGCGCAACAGTCAACGATCTGCGCAATTCCGGCGCAAATTCAATACGGGAAAGCAGCCCGTCTGCAGTGCGCAGCCAAATGGAATCGACATATGACAGGGACCGCAACTGGGACGTCGGCCAGATGCTCCGCTGGTCTTCCGACGAGAGCATACTCGGAAGCTTCTTCCCGACACTCAGCGTAGATTTTTCCTTCGGCAACAGCGACGGCAGCGGCTGGGTGCTGGACACGCTCGCATCCTCGTTCAACCGCCGTCAGCTGGAATCCGGCTCGATCGGACGCAGCAGATACCTCAGGGCCATCGCCGGAGGCAGCGGCATTATTTCCAATACGCCAAAAAGCACCGTGTCGATGGACTTGAACTACATAGTCGAGACAAGCCATTCCCGCAGCGTCAAGACCTCCTGGCAGCTCTTCGGAACCGACGAAGCGCAACTCTACCAGGGGAACAGTTTCAATTACACCTACAACAAGCTCTCACACGGCCCGATGGTCGATTTCAGCATACATACACCGAAAGCAGACCTTACCGTGGGAAGCAATTTCACTTTCCTGTCCGTCATCGACGACGAGAACGTCCCCGTATCCGGAGAACTCAGGGAGAGTGTGAAAGGCAACTGGTTCACTCCGGAGCCGCATCTTTCATTCAGGCATCAGTGCGGACTGGAAGCTGGCGTCAACACCACAAGCACCATACCGTCGAAAGAGCAGATCCGCCCCCGCATCGACGACAGCAATCCCCTGAGCCTTCAGGGCGGCAACCCCGCTCTGAAACCTTCCACAATCCTTTCAAGCTCGCTTCGCTACAGCTGGCGGAACATCGAGCGTCAGGCATTCTGGAGCGCTTCGGTCAATTTAAACCTGACCCTGAATCCGATAAGCGCGAAATCATTGTATTTCTGGGAAGAGACCCCCTTGAGCGAATACGACGGCTATAAAGCCCCCGCAGGAGCGACCCTTTTCACGTACAGCAACTCGGGACCCGCTTTCCAGATAAGCCCCTATCTCGGATTCCAGAAACGTTTCAAGTTCTGGAAAATGACGGTCAGCCCGACCCTGACCTGCCGTTACTCCAATTCAGAACAATATATCGGGAACGAGGCCATACGGCTCGACGAAGTCTCGCCAGACATGATGGTACAAGCCAACATGAGCCCCTCCAAATGGTTAAGGATAAATGTAAGGGGCAGCCTTTCCCAGACCATATCCCGCAACAGCAACGGAGATCTGCTGGCAAATTACGTCAAGCCCGCATTCAAAATAAATCCGACCATAACAATCGCGAAATACGGCTATCTGAGCGCTTCTTACGAATTGAGCTGGTACCACAGGCTCGAGGGAAGCGGAAGCGACTTCCGCAACGTATTCCTGTACGCCTACGCCGGATACAGATTCTTCAAGGGAAAACTGGAAGTGCGCCTGAGCGGCAACGACCTCCTGAATACGGCCAACACCTACACCGAGCTCATCGGAGCGGACAGTTTCACGCAGAATTGGACGCCCTGCTTCGGCCGCTATGTAACCCTCGGAGTCCTGTTCAACTTCACCCGCACCAACGGCAGGAAAAGCTTCAACAACGAAATCCGCTCCGGCTCATCCGTCACCGTCCAGGTCCTTCCGTTCTGACAGAAAAAAAGAGCGGCCCGGGAAAGGCCGCTCTCTCGAATTCATATTGCAAAAGGGATTATTCAGCCCACTTCACATATTTTGCATACTTCGCTGCGCTATAGTCGCGGATATACATCGGAGTGTTTCCTAGAGTTCCGGTGAACTTGACTTCCTTTCCGTCGCCCTGGGCAGTAAGATCCAGCGTGATGCCGTCATCGGTTATGGTAACGGTTCCGCCGGTAATGGTAAAGCTGGTTCCGGTGTAACCGTTGACGATCATGCACTTGTAGGCGCCGGCGGAATTCACGATATAGTCGCCGTTCTGAGCGGGCTTGGTGGCCGAGTAGGTGTATGTTCCGTTGGGGACGGGAGCGTCAGAGTATCTGCTGGCGTAGTTTGTGTTGGGAACATAAACAGCTTCTGAGTGGAGAACGAACTGAACAGCGTAATTTCCGTTGACTCCTGTGCTCCATCCGAAATAATAGTCGCTGCCGCCGAGCCCGTTCGCATCGCCGAACCAGAAGCCGATATATGCAGGATTGATGTTGACATAGGTGAATTCCGTGTCCTCGTTGGGAGTGATGGGCGCGGCATTATCCGTTACAGAGAGCTCCGAAGTGAAAGGAATCTTCGCGTTGTAGTCGAACCATTCGCCGTAAACAGCGATAGGATTCCAGTCTTCGTCATATTTATAAGACCAGTACTCCCATTCATCATCCCATTCAACTTCATAGTAGTAATCTCTGAGCTTTGCGTTGATCTCGATGAAATCGACGCCGTCCTCATTATAGATGGATACCGTCGCGCCGTCCTGAATTTCTGTCTGGATGCGGTTCTGGTCATAAGAGACCCAATTCTTTGAGTTTCCGTACCAGACGAAGGTCCCGGGATTGGCGTTGTAGTTGCCGGATGCATAAGCAACCGATTCATCCACAGGGATTTCGTTACCCTCAGCGAGAGTGTAGGTTCCGTAAGGAACGGCGGTGGGGTCCGCACCGGCCTCGCCATAGAGGTCAAGACTCACGTATGAAAGGTTGAATCCATCTTCCTCGAGAGCGCGGCTGACAGTGAACCAGAGGTCGTACTTTGTGGCCTTGGTAGTGAAATAAGTCGCATATGCGCCCAGATAGTCGCATTCCTGAACCACTGCTGCGAGCGAAGCGTCGAGCACCTCGTCGATGGGGCCGACGTAGCTGAAGCGCTTGATTTCCTCATTCTCGTCCATAAGGGCGGCGGCTACATAATAGTTGCCTTCGTCGTCCTTCTCGATGGAAAGTGTGCCGTCTGCCACATAAACAGGCTCTTCATCCACAATGATACAGGTCCCGACATATCCACCTTCGGAGAGGAAGGAAATGGTTGCGGGAGCGTGGGCTCCGTCGTATGAAGCCTCGAAATCGCCGGTAGGGATGACTGTCTTGTCGCCGCCGGGCTCGACGTTGAAGGCAAGAACGACTCCGCTGGACTCGCCGGTCAACAGGAAAAGAGCAAACTCGTCATAATCCTCGAGATATTCGCCTGCCTCATCGTCATAGATCTTTTCGGCCATTCCGTAATATGCAGCGTCGGCCAGGGTGGTCTCGATGAAGTCGGAAGACTGCTTGACCACATAGGTGGCGCGGCCTGTGCCGTCATTGGCGAGGAAGGAGATGCTGCCGCTGCGGGTCTGCAGTCCGCTGTTGGCGGAAACGTTGAACTGATAGCTTTCAAGGGTGATGGACTTCACAGAAGGATCCCTCTTGATCCAGTCCTTCGCGTCGTCGGAGATGACAACCTCGTAATCGGTGTTGGTGCCGAGGATGACCGTGAACTGCTGGGCCTTGGAATCGAGGCTGATCTCAGTGGAGGTGTTGAACACGTTCTGGTTGTTCTGGGTAACCTTGAAGCTGGTCTTCTTCGAACCGGCGGTGATGGTCACGTTGCCACTTCTGGAGCCGGAGTCGGACTCGTTGTTCTGATCGGCCTTTACGGAGATGGTGGCGCTGCCGGCCTCGCCGGACTCGGGAGAGATTGTAAGCCAGGAAGCGTCAGTGGAGGCTGTCCATGCCGTGCTGGCGGTGAAGGTGATGGTCTGGGTGCCGCCGAAGTTGGTGAAACCCATCTCAGAGGTCGAGATCTCGAGGCTGTCCGCCTGTTCGACCTCAGCCTGCTTGCAGGAAGCGAGCGCAAACACTGCGCAGGCCGCAAGAACTGAATAGATTAATTTTTTCATAAAAAAGAAAATGAATTGAAAATATAAATGTTTAAGCGTTGCTTCAAAGATTGTCATCCAACCTATTTATGAGGAAGTCTATTTCGCCGCGGGAGGCTTCAGGAAGCTTGGCGCGACATGATTTGAGTATCTTTTCCGCCCTGTCAAGGTAAGCCAGGCATATCGGCTCCCCAGACAGATTGGACGAAAGCAGACTGGTGTACTGGGCTATGATGAACATCTCGCCGTAAGGCAGACTGCCGGCGCGCAGAGTTTCGAACACCAGGGCCTCCAGATCGTCCAGATACTCCTGAACGCTGTAGTCGGAACCGGTGTTGCGCTCGCAGTACTGCACGAACTGGAAGCGGATAGGAGCATTGAGCATCTGGAAGAGATTCTTGCGCGTGAAATCCGTAACGTCCTTGTTGGCACCGGCCATCCAGAGAAGTTCCTTGGAATCCATCCACCTGATGTCCCTGAAGAAATCAAAGATTCTGCGCATGCAGCGCTTCTGGACATCCTTCGGGACGTTGATATATTTCGGAAGGTCACTTCCCTCTCTGGGAGCATTGTAGCCGAACCCTCCCGCCTGCGAGCTGAGGATGAAGACCATATTGTTGCCCCTGAGCCAGAGCCAGTCGAGGAAAAGCGTCCTGTAGTCGCTGTCGATATCTTCGCCGCGCAGCCAGTCGGCAGCATTGTCGGCCACAAATTTCAAATGCGGTATCGAAGCCTCGAACGCAGAGAGAGGATCGTTCGAGAGGTCATACGGCAATGCCCTGAAATCAGGCCTGGAAAGGTTCCTGGCGATGTACTGATGCTCCGGAGCGGAATCCACCGCACCGTCGGCATATATCCAGCGAAGAGCATATTCGTCATATTCCCCCACCCGGTCCACGATGGTCGCAAGGCCCTTCTCCTTGTCGCCGGGCTTCGCGAAATAATTGAACAGGACATCGTCGGTAACGGACGCAGTGAAGCCATGCTCCTTCGTGAACAGGGGATCCGTGATCTGTTCGGGAGTGTAGGCATAACTTGCAGCGTAATTCGACACGAGGCCCAGGCAGAGACCGGCCAGTTTCATTATATCGGCCTTCAGGACCTCGCATACGGCATCCTCGCTCAGGTTGTAAGCCCGGTAGCGGGAATCCACGTCGGAGATGGAATAAACGGCCCTTCTGCGTACGCTGAGGGCGAAATTCGAAGGTATGAAGAAGCGCGCGGCAATTATCCTGTCCAGTCCGTCGCTGACAATTTCTGCCGAAGTCGTGCTGCCCTCGCCGGAAAAGGTCACTATGCTGCGGAAAGGATCCGCCGCATCGAAATCCTCCGAGCGGGGATAATCGGAAACGCTCACGGGCCTTCCCATCCCGATTTTCTCGAAAGCGTCGTTCCAAGCCTCGAATCCCCCGGCAGCAGCCTGCCTCTGGGCAGGAGTCATAAGAGTGTCGAGATAAATGTCGATTGTGCGGCCTTCGGAAAGGTCCCAGCGCATCATCATCTTCTCGTCATCAGTGCCTTTCCCGCTCTGAATGGTGCTGTAAGCCACGTTGCGGGTACCGACCCTGGGGTCGGCCTTCTTGTGCGGCATCGATGACTCCTCGAGGAGGTTCAGCGCGACGAAAACGTCCGCCGTGAAGGGTTCCTTGTCTTCTACTTCTCCGACGAAAATCTTAGTCTGCAGAGTGAGGTCAAAGCTCGCGTCAAATCTGGCTCCGACCCCGTTCACGCCGTTCTTCACCCCAAGGAGTTTGGACTTCGGGGATGAATAGGCTACGGACTTGACAGTATAAGCGGCATAATCATGACCGCCCAGATCGAAGACGGACTTGTTGGAAAGGTCGAAAAGTTTCGCGGCATCGACCTCGCTGACTCCGTCGGCGCTTTTCTTCACAGGAAGCTTGAAGCGAACCGCACCGGAGCGCGAAGTCCCCAATGCTCTTTCGATGGACGCATCGGCATCGACCACGTTGCTGTAATCGGCCTCGGAGGACAGGACAATCGAGGAATCGGCCTTGCTGATGCGGAAAACGCAGTTGGCCGAGAGTTCCTTCATTATCGGCGCATAGCGGCAGGAACTGGAGGTAATCTTCGTGTTCAGCAGCACCTTGCGGCCCAGCAGCGAATCGGGAACGAAAAGCGTGAGCTTCTTCCCGTCAGTCTCCAGCCTGAGCGGACAGAGCGACTCGGCGGCCGCGAACCTCGGCAGGAGCGCAAGTACAGCAAAAAGAATCAGTCTTTTCATAGGTCAAGCGCTTTTTGGATTGCGTTCGCAAGAAGCTTGTAATGGGCCTTGTCGGTCTGAGAGCCGCTGCGGCCCTTGGACTTCAGGAGCTTGTATGTCTTTGCAAGCTCGCCGTATATCGTGGAGACGGTGATGTCGCCTCCGTTGAAAATCGCCCTGGGAGTCCATTCGTAACCGGCAACGGGATTGTACATAAGTTCACCGAGCGGCGAAACCTCCTCGTCATATGCATATCCGGACAAAGGCTGATAATCCGCGCTCAGAGCGCTTTCAGCTATGGATTTGGGGATATTGTAGCCGCCTGTTGACAAAAGGGTCCTGACATAAAGGGTCTGGAAATCCCTCTGGCCCTCGGTAAGCTTCGCGCCCTTCTTCGTGGGTGCCCAGACATGGTCATATATAAGTTTGAAGACCTCCGCACTGCTCAGTTCCCGGCTCACGACGCCATCGCTGGAAGAAGCGAACAGAGGAGCATACATTATCATGTTCTGTATGGAACGGCGTACGGCTTTTTCCGGACTGCCGACTATGGGCAGGGTCCCGACTATGGAATCGGGCCCGGTCCAGCTGAGATCGCTCTCGAGCTCGAATACATAATTCAGGGCCTCCAGCTGCTTTTCGCGCGGAATGTTCTGGAAAGCCGGCATTTCATCGCAGTCCTTCACTTCGTTCTTGTACAGTCCACCCACGTTCAGCAGGACGTGCTGGGCATATGCGAGGTACTGGTTCAGAATGGCGTTGAAATACTCGACCCTCACTTCATATTCCGGATCCTCGTCGCCGGCCCAGTCCATGAAGTTCTCCATTATATATTTAAGGTTCTTCACGCCGTAACGGCTCGCGGCAACGACGTCATCGCCGAGGTCCTCGCTCTGGCAGCGGGGGTCGTAGAAAGAGTTGTACACCTGCTGTTTTCCGTAACGGTAGAAGGGCGCGGCCTTCAGGGAATCCGTGATCCAACCGGAAGTTATCTGTGCCTCCTGCTCGAGGTCAGCGGCATCGAAAACGGGCGTGTAGCCCCAGCGGATGGCATAATAGTCATAGGATCCGAAGCGCGGAGGCATCATCCTGACTCCCCTTTCCAGATCGCCGGGCTGGGCGACATAGTTGAATCGGGCGTAATCCATGATGGAAGTCGTCGTACCGTTCACGCTCGTGAATTCGGGATCGCGCAGCGACTCCACGGGAATCACGTACGATGCGCTCATGTTGTGCATCAGGCCGAGGCAGTGGCCGACTTCGTGGCGCAGGACATAGCGCAGGCCCTCCCCGAGCATTTCGCGCGAGAGATAGGTATGGCGCACGGCCGGGTCGCACTGGGCGGTCTGGACGAACATCCAGCGGCTCAGAAGCTTGATAATGTCGTGATAGACATACACGGAAGCGGTTATGATCTCACCGCTGCGGGGATCCACCCAGGAGGGTCCCATGGCGTTCTGGACCCCGATGGGAGCGTAACGCACGCAGCTGTACTTGATGTTGTCAGGATCGAACTGAGGGTCATCGGTGGGGAAATCCTTCACCACCACGGCGTTCTTGAAGCCGGCCCTCTCAAAGGGCTCGTTCCAGTCAGCTATCGCATCCTTTATATAAGGTTTCCACCATTCGGGAAAATCGTTGTCGACATAAAAAACAATGGGCTTGACGGGCTCGACAAGCTCCCCCCGGCGCATCGCGGCTGTGTCGGAGGGTTCGAGCCTCCAGCGGTTCGTCAGATAGACGGTCCTGCTGGTGTTCAACACGGAGCCCAGTTGCTCACGCTCGGTATGGAAGTAGCCGATGCGGTAATCCCCTCCCCTGGGATGGTAGATCTTCTCGGGAAGCAGGAGGATGGAACGGGTCACTACAGCGGTGAAAGGCTGGTCCTTCAGGATTGACTTGCCTGCGCCGTCGCTCATCGAATAGGTATAGGACATCGACGACGTCACGGAAACGTTGTCCTCGAAAGCCTTCGCTCCAACGATGTAGGAAAGATCCTTCTTGTAGCTTTCATTGCGCTTGTAGGCCTCATAGACGGCCGTCTCGAGGAACGGGCTCATCTTCTTGTTGTGCTCCAGGAAAACGGAAGTCACGTCATAGAGCGCAAGACTGTCCTCATCCCAGGCAGCCGGCTTGAAACTGTGGACGATCGCACCGATGTTGCTGCGGCTCAGAGCATCTGCAATGTTCATATCTGCGGCCAGATAGCCCGAATCGACCGAACGCACCAAAAGGGTGCTGTCGCGTCTTGCAAGGGTGAAATGAAGCAGTTCCATAGGCTTCCCGCCCACGATGCCGTTCGCGTTGTCGCTGACGGACTTGATGGTGGATCCGAGAACGAACTCGCGTCCGAGCAGCGAATCGGGAACGCCGATATAGACTTTCCCGTCGCTTATGCGGATCTTGAACATCCCGTCCTCGCAGGCTGTCTGCTTTTCGATAATCTTCTCAAGGGCAGACTTTGTCGCGGTGCTGTCCTTCTTCTCCTCTTTCTTGTCCTTTCCTGCGGCAGGCAGCGCAATGAGCGCGAAAGCCGTCAGGACAAGCAATTTCTCAAAACGTTTCATGTTATCTGGGTGTGGTTGCAATTGCGGTTATCTCGCCGAATCCGCCGTACGAGCCGTTGTCCTTCATAGTGAAAAGACCGGTGCTGGGGCTGAAGGGGCGAAGGTAGATCTTGCCCTCGCCGGTGGACTCGTTATAGGTGGTGATGACCATCTGCAGGCGGTGCGTGTCCAGGACGAAGGGGTAATCGTTGAAAGAGTTGTGCGAGGTGCCGTACCAGCTCTGCTCGAACTGGCAGAGCGAGGTGATCTTCTCGCCCGAGGTCTCGGGCTGCCAGCTCAGGGCCTTAACGGTAGCGGTGCCTCCGGAAATGATTACGGTATAAATCTTCTTCTCAGTAGCATAGTAGAACGCATTGGCGTTGTCGCAGAAGGCAAAGCACACGGCGTTGTCGATGTCCTTTGCGCCGCTGAGCAGATAGTCGTTTCCCGTAGGGTTCAGATAATCCAGATTGAAGCTTACGAAATGGTGTGAGCCGTCCACGAGCTTCAGGACCATTCCCAGAACCATATCCTTCATGCAGCCTCCTCCGAGAGCTGTCGCGCCCTCAAGCGAATAAGAAAGGCCGGGATCGTCGATCGCGCTCATGCCTCCGCTGACGGAAAGGCAGGTCGCGTAATGGAACTTGTAGTCGCTCTCGTTGAACACGAGCACCTTGCCCTGGTCGGGCTTGCTGTAGGCTATGTTCCCGACGCGGAAGACATCTGCCTTCTTCGAAGAGATCGGGGTCTTGGTGTAGGCCCTGTCGAAATTGCCGATACAGGTGAAAAGTCTGCCTCCGACTATGGCAGAAGTGCAGTAATCCGCGAAATTGAAGAGCATAGTGGTGCCGAAGAAGGTCTCCTTGCTGTTGAAGAGGGCCGCATCGCGCATCGACTCGGAATAGCTTATCGGATCGATTGCAATCAGATGCTCGTCGGTCCCGACCATCACGCGGGTCTCGTTGAACACGGCTCCGTTCGTCACGACCGAGGTCACGAGCGTGTTGATCCTGCCGTCGATGGGCGCTCCGTTTGCAAATTCGTAGAGGCCTTCGGTCATAAGGGCTTCTGACCCCTCGAAGCCATAGGTCACGCTTTTGTTCGCGAGCAGGCACAGGTCCGAGGTCTGGCCGCCGTCGCGGGTATATGCCACAAGGATTCCCTCTCCCAGCGAGCTGGACACGTAAACGTTCCACTGCGCCATCTTCTGAAGTCCGGTCTGCGAGTCGGTCACGGTGAGCGTCAGATAATAGGGCTTGTCTGAAGGGCTGTTGGAAACCCTGTAGGTAAGAGCCTTCTCGCGTCCCAGTTCGAGCCGGTTGCTCTTGCTGCCGGCAGTCAGGTCGATTTCCCAGAGGAAGTCGAAATCCTCGATGCTGCGGCCTTCCTCGACCACGTCCGGGTCCAGCACGAGGTCGTGCCCGTAAGCCACATTGAGGATATTCGACTCGGTGATTATCTCTATCTCAGGAAGTTCAATGGTCGCCTCGGTGCTGAGGTCCTCGTAGCAGGAGACCGCTCCGAGAGCCGCGAGGGCCAGAATCATATATCGTACTTTCATGATTACAGGGTTTCAAGGGTTTCAAGTATCGTGGGGATGACTTCGGGGGTCGTTCCCTCCCCGACAGCCTGGGCGAAGCCGTTGTACTTCTGATAGTCCGCGCTGTGCATATAAGGGTCGTCGGGATGCTCCGCATCGTGAGCCTTCACGGCCTGATAGAGCGTTCTGGAAGCTTCGTACCACCAGGTGGGCATCTTCATCGTGAGCTCGGGATTCTTGGTCACGTAGCTTGCCGCGCCGGTGTAATGCTCCACCTCCTCGCCGAAGGTCTCGACGATGAGTTTGTGCAGGGCCCGGCTGTAGCCGTGGCTGAAATACAGGTACCAGTAGCGCCATACTCCCTCCTCGGGACGCACGTACTCCTCGCTCCACTCGATTATCGTCTTCACGTACGAAGGATAGCCGAGCTTGAAATTGTCGTTCTCGAGTATCTGCAGCACGGTTCTGTGGCTGGTAGTGCCCTCGCTGAACTTCTTGAGGCGAAGGCGCACGGAGCCTTTCAGGGCCTCGGAGGGGATGGAATGCTCGAGTATCTCGAAATCAACTCCCTCGACGGCCGTGTTCTGGTCGTCGTCGGCGACCTTCACCTCGAAGAAGCGGTCCTTGTCCACGACCGGGCCGATAAGGGTCACGGGGACCTCCACCTCGAGATAATCCTCCTGCAGCCCTTTCATCGAGAACTGGCAGGACATCGCGCTGAAGCAGACAGCCGAATTCTCGAGTTCGAAAAATGGTATATCTATTTCCTTGCAGCCCCAAAGTGCAGTGAAGCACGCGGCCGCCGTCAATATTCTTGCAATTCTTTTCATACGCTTCTAAAGTTCCTGGACACGTCCGTAGTTGATTTCGTCGTCGGGATAAGGGAAGGTCAGATCCCTGTAGGTCAGCGTGAAGGCTGAGTTCAGCGAGGATTCCACCTTCTTGTGCTTGAGCCAGTAGATGAGCTTGCCCTCATTCTGGAATTCGCGGTAATACTCCTTCATCAGCTCGTCCTCCGCGGAAGCCGAGGAAGGGTAGGTGTCGCTGATGGCGCGGTTGCGCCTCACTTCGTCCAGAACGGCCAGGGCGCCTTCGTTGTCCCCCTTCTCGATCAGGCTCTCGGCGAGGATGTAGTACATTTCCGAAATCCTCATCATCGGGAAACGGTTGCGGTAGTCTCCCATAACGACCATGAACTTAGTGCCGTAATAGCCGGTAGTCGTCAGGGAAAGGTTGAAAGCAGGCCCGCGCAGATCCTCCGAACCGGCAAGCGAACCCGTCTCGGGATCGAGCCTCACATACAGCACGTTGTCCACGAAAGTGTCGTTGAGCACAAAGCCCTCGTTGGTCATTTCCCCGGCAAAAATCGAGGAGCATAAAACGTACAGGTTGGTGATTTCAAGAGAGAAAATCTGCTCCGTGGAGAATGTGCGGTCTTTCGCATAGGAAGTGGCTTCGCTGATCGCGATGTCAGTGTCCACCCATTTCAGAAAGCCCGAGCCCAGAGCGCCGTCTATGACCTTCTGCGCATACTGCGCGGCCTCGTCGAACTTGTACTGCCACTGCATGATCCTTGCCTTCAGCGCAAGCGCCGCATAATAGTTGAAATGCTTCTGGCGGTTGCTCCAGTATTCGTCCTGATTGATGGAATCGAAATCGTCATCGCTGATGACGCCGGCGAGAGGATCGGAGGATTCGAGGCAGGAAACGGCGGTGTCGATGTCGTCCATCAGAAGTTCTATGGTCTTTTCGTAGCTGAGCTGGGCGGTGGGCTCCTTGTCTAGGGTCAGGACATACGGAATCGTGACCTTCGAGGCGTTCTGACCTGTCGGGTCGGCTACACCGTAGAGCCTCATAAGGTCGAAATGCAGGTAGGCCCTCAGGCCCAGGAGTTCGCCCTTGAGCAGATTGTACTCGAATTCGGTGGTTATCACGTCGCGGTTCGCTTCGAGCTGCTCGAGTTCAAGATTGATGTTCGCGATTATGTTATAGACCTGCGTCCAGGAATTCTTTATGGACTTCTTTACGGAATTGTTGGTATAGACGTGTTCCTGGACCGCCTTGCGCGCCGTCTGGGCGACATAATTGAACGGATAAGCCGCCAGATCGACGTCGTAGAAGCTGAGGGATCCGCCGTACGCATAGGAATCGCCGAGAAGCATATATATTCCGGACAGGGCGTCCGTGAAGCCTCCCCTCGTCTCGAAAAGGTCGTCAGCGTTGATGCTCGTCGTGGAAGTCGCCTCGAGCCATTCGTCGCAGGAGCACAGAGCCGCGGCAAGGGCAGTGAAAACCGATATGATTGTTATGATTCTTTTCATAAGGCTGCAGATCAGAAGGTTGCGGTGACGGAAAGGGTGAACGAATGGGAATAGGGATAGGAAGTTCCCCTTTCCACCTTGATGGAGGAGAAGGTGTAGATGTCATTGGCGTAGAGGGTCACCCTGAGGCGCTGCATATGCATCTTCTGCACGAGTTTGTACGGGAATTCGTAGTAGAACGAGGCCGACGAGAGCTTCAGCACATTGTTGGGCTGGACGAAGCGCGAGGTGGCCATAGTCTTGTCCTGCTCGCCGTTGCGGTACTGGGCTTCCTGACCCGCGTAGTACCAGCGGCCGGTAAAGATCCGTCGGTCGAGGTTGTTCGAAACGGAGACGTTTTCCACCTTGTTCACGACAGTGTCGTTGTAGGAATATCCGCCGCCGTAGAAAGTCAGGGCAAGGTTCACGCCGAAGCCCTTGACCTCTCCGTTGATGCCGGCGCTGCCGTTGAAAAGAGGATCGCTCGAGCCGTAGTTCACAAGATTCGACGCGCTCCATTTGTTGGTCATATTGCCGTTCTTGTCCAAGAAAATCTCCTTTCCGGTGACGGGATCGATGCCCAGCGAGGGAACGACCCAGATGGAGTTCATCGGCACTCCGTCATAATACTGGATGACCGGAGCCGTGGCGCCGCTGCTTTCGGCGTTCTCCTGCTGCTCCCTGTTGTAGTTGCGCAGCGCATCGGAGATCTCCAGGATGCGGTTGTCGTTGAAGGCAATGGAGCCGAAAACAGCCAGATAGGAGCTTCCTTCCTGATAGAAGCGGTAGTTCGCGCTCGCCTCCACACCCTTGTTGCGGACCTTTCCGAGGTTGTCGCTCACGCTCAGATAACCTGTCGAAGGGAGGATAGAGCGGGTGAACACGAGGTTGCGCGTATCGCTCAGATAGACGTTGCTGATCAGGGAGAACCTCTTCGTGCGGAAGTCGATGCCGACGTTCCAGTCCATCTTGCTCTCCCAGCCGAGGTTGGGGTTGCGCATGTTCACGAGAGTCGCGCCCGTGAAATTGTTGTAATACGCGGTGCTGGAGTATTTGTAGATGGGCTCGGACATCGCGCTGGAATATTTCTGGTTGCCAGAAGTTCCGACCGAAGCCCTGAGCTTGAGCTGCTGGAGCCAGGCGGCGTTCTCGAGGAATTTCTCCTTATGGGCGTTCCACGCAAGACCGATGCTCCAGAAAGTGCCCCAGCGGTTGTTCGTTCCGAAGGCCGAGGATGCGCTGGCCTTCACCGTGCCGTCGAACATGTAGCGGTCCTTGTAGCTGTAGCCGGTGGTCAGCAGGAACCCCAGGCTTCTGCTGACGCTTTCCGAGCCGGAAGGAGTCGTGTCCGTGGCGTACTGGCGTGCGAAGATTATGTTGTTCATACGGCTATTGGGGAAGCCCTCGGTGCAGTATTTCACGTTTCCGCTGTTGGACTGGTCGATGGTGTACTGGGCGGTGGCGAACACGTCGTGAGCCTCGGCGAAGGTCTTGTTAAACTGGGCCGAAACGTCGCCGGAGAACTTCACGTAGGTGGAATAATCGATGTCGTAGGTTCCCTTGCGCAGGAGCGACTCGTCGATGCTGTCGTAAACGACGGACGTGAACTTGGAGTGGTCTGCGGGGAAGAAATCCTCCGAGGTGTCCCTCTTGCTCTCGATTCCGAAGCGTCCGACGAGCTTCAGGGCGTCGATGACCTGCCATTCCGCATAGACGTTGTCCGTGAAATCGACGTATTCGTCGGTCTGCTTCGTGTTGATGGTCGCATCATAAAGGGGATTCGAGACGGAGAGCCTCTTGACTCCTCCGATGTAAGTGTCGAAGGTCTTCACGAGATTTCCGTTCTCGTCGTAGGGGTTATAATAGGGGTTCAGCGCGGCGTAATCCGAGAAATCGCCGTATGGGGAGTCCTCAGACCACATCTTCGAATAGCTCATTATGTTGCGGAACTGCCATTTGCCGCGGCGGTACGAGGTCGTCACGTCGCCCGAAAGGGTGCGGCGGTAGGAGCCTTTCATGACGCCCTGATCGTCCTTGTAGGAAAGGTTCACAAGGTTCTTGAGATCGCGCCCGCCAAGCTCTATCTCGATTGTGTGCTTGTTGTCGAAGGTGGTGCGCAGGGGCTTCGAGAGCCAGTATGTGCTCTCCCCTTCCATAGCCTTCTTCAGACGCGTGTTGTAGAGGTTCATCACCTCCGCGATGTCGCCGCTGTTGCTTGCGAGATTGTAGTAATAGTTTTCGCGGTTCTCGATTTCGAGCTTCTCGAGGGCGTTGCAGAGGTTATAGGACGACAGGTCGGGCATCTCCACCTCCAGGGAGCCGTAGTAGGTCACGGCCGTCTCGTTGGAGCGCAGGCTCTTGGTCTCGATCACGATGACGCCGTTGCCGGCCTTGGAGCCGTAGATCGCCTTCGCGGACGCGTCCTTCAGGATGGTGATGCTCTCGATGCGGTTCATATCCATATCCTGGATCTTCTCGATCGTGGTCTCGAAGCCGTCGAGGATGAAAAGCGGAGTGTTGGGGTTCTGCAGGTCCGAAGACTCGTCGGCGAAGGACGAGGCGCCGCGCAACTGCATCGAAGCCACGGCGTTGGGGTTGGAGCCTTCCAGAAGGTTGTCGAACACCATCAGCGAAGGGTCCAGGGTCTGCAGCGACTGGAAAATGTTTGCGTTGCTCACCCTTTTCAGTTCTTCGCTCGTGACGGACTGGACGGCGCCCGTGAAACTCTCGGCCTTTCTGGTGTAGATACCGGTCACGACCACCTCGTCGAGGAATTCGTTGTCCGGTTCCATCTGCACGAGCACGGCCTCCTTGAGGGCGCGCGTGAGCGTCTTGTAGCCCATCATCTCGAACACGAGATTGCGGCAGCTCTGCTTCACCGAGATATTGTACTGACCATATTCGTTGGTCATTGTGCCTCCGTTCTTGTCGGCGGCGTCATAGACGAAAACTCCGGGCATCACTTCCCCGTTCTCGTCAACCACGACTCCCGACAGCGCTCCCGCCTTTTGCGCATACGCGCACGCGAGAGAGGCGAAAACGAACACCATAGCTGCCAGAGCCCGTTTTTTGGATAATTTCATAAAACTGTTTCGGTCGGATTAGTAATACTTTTTACTAACTTAGCGCCGTAAAGTTACGAATAATTATTCAAAACATTGCAAAATATCTATGAGACGCACACTTATCATCATTCTGGCGCTTAGCGTATGCACCCTGAGCTTCGCCCAGAAGAAATCCGACATCGTGAAGACCGGAATCAACATCGGCCCCCTTCCGGCAGTCGCATACGACGCCGACAAGGGTCTGCAGATCGGAGCGATCCTGCAGCTTTTCGACTACGGCGACGGCTCCAACTACCCCAACTACGACGCGAAGACCTATCTGGAATATTCCCACTACACGAAAGGCTCCAACCTCATCCAGTTGCGCCACGACAACAAGGTCCTCATTCCGGACGTGCGCTGGAGCACCTCGCTTCGCATCAATCTCGACAAGGCCTTCGACTTCTACGGCCTTAACGGCTACCAGAGCGTCTACAACTACGATCTGGTCGAGCAGGGCAAGGACAAGAGCAGCTCCTTCCCCATCTTCACCCCGTTCTACAAGATGAAGAACAACCAGTTCATGCTCAAGTCCGACTTCCTCGGCCGCATCACCGACAACCTCCAGTGGGAGGCCGGAATCTTCGCCTACTACTTCGACATCGCCACAATCGACTACGACAACATCAACAAGGGCAAGGCCGAGGGCAAGGAATTCCCCTCCGGCGTCCCCACCCTTTTCGATATCTACAAGGCCGCGGGAGTGATTTCCGAGACCGAGGCCGACGGCGGAATGGCCAGCGGCCTGAGGGCCGGTCTGGTCTATGACACCCGCGACAAGGAAGGCGCCCCCTCGAAGGGAATCTGGGCCGAGGCTCATATCAGCGCCGCCCTTCCGGGCATCTCCGAAACGCCCTACTACCGCTACTCCGCGACCTGGAGGCACTACCTGCCCATCATTCCCAACGACGTGCTGACCTTCGCCTACAGACTCAACTACGAGGGCAATTTCGGCGACTCCGCACCCTTCTACGCGACTCCCTACCTCACGGTGATGGGCGAAAAGAACGACTGCGACGGAATGGGCGGCTTCTTCAATGTCCGCGGTATCATGCGCAACAGGGTCAACGGCCTCGACATGGCGACCTACAACGCCGAACTGCGCTGGCGCTTCACAAAGTTCACCCTCTGGAACCAGAACATCGCCCTGGGCCTGAACATCTTCAGCGACGGCACCACCGTTACCAGGGCCTATGACCTCGGAAAACTCGAGACTTACGCAAAGACGCTCGGCACGATCAGCTCGCTCACAGGGCTCAATCTCCAGAGCGGAGTGGTCGCCGACCGCAGCGACAGCTTCCACATCACCGCCGGCGCGGGATTCCGCTTCATAATGAACGAAAACTTCATTGTAGCCGCAGACTACGGCCTTCCGATAACCCACCTGATGAAGAACTCCCCCCTGTACAACCAGGACGGCACGGGAGCCTTCTACATCAACCTAGGCTATCTTTTCTAGAGCACAGATATTTTCCACGTGCTGCGTGTGGGGGAACATGTCCACAGGCTGCACCGCAGTGATCCGGTATTTCTCGCAGAGCATTTCACAGTCTCTCGCCTGAGATGCCGGATTACAGCTTACATACACTATTCTGGACGGCTCTGCCTCAAGTATCACTTTAACCACGTCGGGGTGCATTCCCGCCCTCGGCGGGTCCACTATCATCACGTCCGGACGGCCGTGCGCGGCGATGAAATCAGCAGTCAGCACGTCCTTCATGTCCCCCGCGAAGAACTCGCAGTTGGTGATTCCGTTCGCCGCGGCGTTGATCTTCGCATCCTCTATGGCTTCCGGAACATATTCGATTCCTATGACCTTCGCGGCCTTCGAGCTCACGAACTGGGCTATGGTGCCGGTGCCGGTGTAAAGGTCATAGACGATCTCTTTTCCGGTCAGGCCGGCGTAATAGCGGGCGGCGGTGTAGAGTTTGAGGGCCTGTGAGTTGTTGGTCTGGTAGAAAGATTTCGGGCCTATCTTGAAGCGCAGTTCCTCCATCGTCTCATAGATGGCCTCCTCTCCCTTGTACAGCACGCAGTCGAGGTCCGCCACGGAATCATTCATCTTACTGTTTATCACGTAGTAGAGCGAGACTATCTGAGGAAATTCTTTATATATTGCATCCATCATCCCGAATGCCTCCTCCGAAGGCTCAGCGATGCAGACTATCAGCATCACCTGCCCGTCGTCGGTGGTCCTTATGAAGATGTTTCTGAGCAGCCCCGTTCGCTCCCTGAGGTCATAAAAAGGCAGTCCGTGCTCCAGGGCATAATTTTTTATATACAGCCTTATCGCGTTCGAGGGCTCGGCCTGCAGGTAACACATGTCGATGTCCAGAACCTTGTCGAAAAACTTGCCCACGTGGAAACCCAGACCGCATTTCTGAGAGTCAGTCAGGGATTCCGGATCCTCGCCCGAAAGTATCCAACGCCTGTTCGAGAAGGTGAATTCAAGCTTGTTGCGGTAGAAAACAGTCTTGTCCGAGCCTATGATAGGCTGGAATTCCGGCACGTCGAGATGGCCGAGACGGACCAGCTGGTCATAGACCTGACGGTGCTTCGCGGCGAGCTGCAGCTCATACGGCAGGGGCTGCCACTTGCATCCTCCGCATACCCCGAAATGGCTGCAGAACGGCTCCAGACGCTTTTCGGAGTACTTTCTGAAGGCGATGATCCGGCCCTCCATAAAGGCCTTCTTCTTGCGCGTCACGCGAATGTCGACGACATCCCCCGGCACTGCGAATTCAACGAAAACAACCTGGCCTTCGGGAGCGTGGGTGAGCGCCTTCCCTTCGGCCGCAACCGATTCGATCGTAAGATTCTCTAGAACGAGATCAATTTTCTTTCTGGACATATCGGCCGCGAATATACAAAAAAAAGAGCGTTTGTCGCGAATTAGCAGTATATTTGCCGGACTATGACAATGACTTTCATACTTCTTGCAGTTTCGCTTGTCCTGCTGGTTTACGGGGCCGACAAGCTGGTCGACGGCGCTTCCGCCATAGCCCGCAGGGCAGGTATCAGCGAGTTCGTCATCGGACTGACCATAATAGGCTTCGGGACATCCTGTCCGGAGCTCGTCGTGAGCCTTACCGGAGCAGTTGAAGGACTGTCTGATGTAGCAGTCGGCAATGTCTTGGGATCCAATATCTTCAACGCCCTTCTCATACTCGGTCTCACGGCCGTTCTCTCCCCCATCGCAATCACCCGCTCGAACAAGCGCGCGGACATCCCTGTCTGCATCGCAGTGACGGCCCTTCTGTGCATCTTTCTTATCGTCGGGCAAATCAGTCGCATCGCCGGCATCGGCTTCCTGCTGATTTTCGCGGGCTATATGGTATTCTGCTTCAGGGCCGGCAAGACCGACGACGATACAGAGTCCGGGGAGCAGGAAGAGCCGATGAAATTGAGCGCGGCAATCTTCTGGACCATATTCGGGCTGGTCTGCCTGATCTTCTGCGGCAGCAAATTCGTGGACTGCTCGGTCGAAATCGCAAGGCATTTCGGCATCAGCGAAAAATTCATCGCGATCACCCTGCTCGCGGGCGGCACTTCCCTTCCGGAGCTCGTGACCTGCATAATAGCGGCTGCAAAGCACAAAGGCCAGCTGGCCCTTGGCAACATCCTGGGTTCCAACGTGTTCAACATCCTTCTCATCCTGGGCTGCTCGGCAATTGTCAGCCCGATTGACTGCAGCTCGATAAACTGGGTGGACACCTCCGTACTGATGCTCAGCGCCCTGCTCGTTCTGACGGCCGCCCGGACTGGGAAGAAGGACGTCATGGACCGCTTCGACGGAGCCGTGATGCTGCTCTGCGAAGCCCTCTATATGACCTGGCTGATAATATCGCTTTAGAAATCCAGCGAAATCGTAAGGCCGAGCGAAATATACTCGGCATTGGACCGCCGCACGTTTGCGCTCGCGACGAACCCCCCGTCGGGGTTGGCGACCTGCGGATGGTCGTGGGACCAGCGGGTGTTGAGGAGTAAGTTCACGGCGCTGTGGCTTCCGAGAGAGAGCCTGTAGCCGAAACCGGCCGCCGCAAGGATGCCCGGAGTGTCCGAGAAATTCTCGTCGAAGAAGATTCCACCGTCCGCGAAATAAACGAAACCGTCGCTCGAGCTGCCTTTGGGCATTATATTGGCTCTGAGCGAGATAGGAAACACTCTGCGACCATCGGATATACCGGCATATCCCCCGTTCAGGTCAAGCCTGAAATTCGGGGAGAAATTGACTCCGACCTTGCCCATGACCGAACCGTTCGCATGGTAGGTGAAGGCAGTCTCCCGTTCATCGACGCGGCCTCCCGCGTTGTCTATGAAATTGTAGTGATGGATGTTCAGAAACTGCGCACATGCTCCCCATTCGAGCCCGTAGCTGAAAGTCCTCGCCTGAAGGGCGGGACCGGCGCTCAAGGCGATGGCCGAAGCCAGAACAAGGGCAAGACAACGTTTCAGAACCTCCATAATATCGAAATCTGGGGATAATACGCATTGTAGAGGCCGTTTCGGTACAAGCCGAGTTTCATCGAACCTTGAGGGTCCTTCCCGATGAACATCCCGCCCTCAGCCTCGAGACTGAAGTCCAGGGCCATCCCACGGGCGAACTCGAACATCAGTCCGATATCGACGGCGATGGCGGCGCTCAGCCCCATCGGATTGACCAGATAGGTATGCTCCGAATTCCTCAGGGATTCATAGTCGTGGCCATAACCGGCCGCGACTCCGGCGCCCATATAGAACGAGCACTGAGCATCCGAAACAGGAAAAGTGCCGAGAATCCGGTTGTGCAACCAGAAAGCGTGGCCTCCCGGATAGAAAGTCGCGCGGCCCGAGGGGAAGCCGTAGATGTCGGCGTAAAGGCCGAATTCATTAAAGGATTTGGGTGAAGCTTCGATTTCGACCACCGCGCCGAAACCCTTGAGTGAATTATAGATACCAGCATAACCTCCGCGCGCGGAACACGGCAGTGCACACATAGCTGCAAGAACCAGAGCAGATATGAGTCTTCTCGGAAGCATTGAGGTAAAAGGTTTCAGCAACGCGAATATAATCATTTTTTTGCTATCTTAGTAGCCTGATTTACTTTTTGTGTCGAAACCTATGCCAATTACCGTTAAAAAGGTGGAAAACCGGAAGGACCTCCGTAAGTTCGTCCGCTTCCCCGAAAAGCTCTACCGCAGCAATCCCTGCTACGTTCCCGCTCTCGTTTTCGATGAGATGGACACCCTCAATCCCGCGAAAAACCCCTCTTCCGCTTTCTGCGATTCGGCCCTGTATCTCGCATACAAGGACGGTGAACTCGCCGGAAGGGTCGCCGCAATAGTCAACCGCAAGGCAAACGCCCAATGGAACCACCAGGAGGTCCGTTTCGGCTGGTACGACTTCATCGACGATCCCGAAGTCTCCTCCGCCCTGATGGACAAGGTGGTCGAATTCGGTCGCGAGCACGGTATGGAAAGAGTCACGGGGCCTCTTGGATTCACCGATTTCGACCCCGAAGGAATGCTCGTGGAAGGCTACGACGCCCTCAGCACGATGCCCCTCATCTACAACCACCCTTATTATAAGGAACACGTGGAGGCAATGGGCTTCCGGAAAGACGCCGACTGGATAGAATACAAGATAACCGTTCCCGACACGCTTCCCGACAAGCTTCTCAGGGTGTCGAAAATATGCGAAGAAAGGGCAAATGTGCACCTCAGGCAGCTGACCCGCAAGATAATCCGCGAAGAAGATTACGGCCACAAGATCTTTGACCTGATAAACGAGTGCTACAAAAACCTCTACGACTTCACCGTCCTTCCCTCGGACATGGCCGACAAATACCTGGGCTTCTACCTGAGCCTGCTGGACCTCAAGTTCGTCTCGATGGTTGAAAACGAGAAGGGTGAACTCGTTGCTTTCGGAATAACGATGCCCTCGCTTGCGAAGGCCCTGCAGAAATGCCGCGGCAAACTCTTCCCCTTCGGATGGATACATGTAATCAAGGCTCTTTACGGAAAGAATGAAGGTTCGGAACTCCTTCTGATCGGAGTCCGCCCCGACTATCAGAACACCGGTATCAATTCCCTGCTCTTCGCCGATCTCTTCAAGAAGTACATCAAGGCCGGAGTGAAGTGGTCCGAGAGCAATGCCATACTCGAGACCAACACGAAGAACCAGTCCCAGTTCACAGACTTCGAAAAAGAGTGCAAAAAACGCCGCAGAAGCTACACAAAAGCCCTATAACAAAATTGTTATAAACTAAAACATAAATAGTTCACGCATTGAATACCAGCGTATTAGCACCATTACCCGAAAGAATGAGGCCGACTACCCTTTCAGAGTACGTCGGACAGCGCCATCTTGTCGGCGAAGGCTGCATTTTACGCTCCATGATCGAAAGCGGGAACATTTCCTCCTTCATTTTATGGGGTCCTCCGGGTGTCGGCAAGACAACTCTTGCCCGAATCATAGCCAGCACCCTCGAACGGGACTTCTTCACCCTCTCCGCCGTCAGTGCCGGAGTGAAGGAAGTGCGGGACGTGATAGACTCGGCGAAGAGCAAGTCGCTTTTCAGCAAGGCCGCAGCGCCGATACTCTTCATCGACGAGATACACCGTTTCAACAAGGCCCAGCAGGACGCCCTCCTCGGGGCCGTGGAGTCCGGGACCATAATCCTTATCGGCGCCACGACCGAGAACCCGTCCTTCGAGGTCATCACCCCCCTGCTTTCCCGCTGCCAGGTGTTCGTTCTCAAGTCCCTCGAAGCCGCGGACCTCACCACCCTTCTGGAACGTGCGCTCAAGACGGACGAAATCCTCAAAACCCGCCCTGTCAGGATCGAACAGACCGAAGCGCTGCTGCGCCATAGCGGCGGCGACGCCCGCAAGCTTCTCAACATCCTCGAGATAGTCACGGACTCCCTGGCCGGCAGCGGCGAGATGGTCATCGACAACAAGGCCGTAACCGACTGCCTCCAGGAGAACGTAGCTATCTACGACAAGGACGGGGAGATGCATTACGACATAATTTCCGCCTTCATAAAGAGCATCAGGGGGTCCGACCCCAACGCTGCGGTCTATTACCTGGCCCGTATGCTGGACGGCGGAGAGGACCCGCTGTTCATCGCCCGCAGACTCTGCCTGAGCGCATCGGAAGACGTAGGTCTCGCGAATCCCAACGCACTGCTTCTTGCAAATGCCACTTTTCAGGTAGTCAATCAGATAGGGATGCCGGAAGCAAGGATTCCTTTAGCTGAATGCACCGTCTATCTAGCCTCCTCGCCCAAGAGCAACGGCTCCTATATGGCTATTGAAAAGGCCCTTGCCGCTGCCCGTGAAGACAAGACCCGTTCCGTTCCCCTGTACCTCAGGAACGCGCCCACAAAGCTGATGGAAGAACTGGGCTATGCCGACGGCTACAAATACGCCCACGACTATCCCGGACATTTCACCGACCTTGAGTTCATGCCCTCCGGCCTCGAGGGCACGGTGTTCTACGAACCGCAGCCCAACCGCCACGAAGACGCGCTGAAAGCCTATCTTCAGGCCTGCTGGCCGAAATATTATCCAAAAAAATAACTCCTACGCCTGCGCGGCGTAGATTCCCAGAAAGATTTTGCGGAGCTCTTCCCTGTCGAGGGAAGATTCGACGGTGTCGAGCTGCCTTTCCATATAAGTCTCGAACGCCTCCAGTTCCTGAACGCTGTAGCGGGCGGCATATTTCGAATCCGCATTCAGGATGTCGTGCGCGATGCAGTTTGTCTTCCAGAGATGGCGGTTGCCCACTATACGTGCGTCAATTGCAGCGCAGAGGGCCTTGTAACGGGCATTTCCTTTCAAAGCACCGGCAGCGGCTATCTCGTCGGGGCGCAGAGGCTCGCCGAAGATGATCCTGATTCCGCCCTTGCGCTGCCGTATGCCGGTCAGGATGCTGTGTACGTCTTCGCCCGGCTTCTTCACATATTTGCAGTCGCGGCTTATCAAAAGTTCGCGTGCGCGCAAAGCATCGCAGGACTCGTACTCATAGGATATGGTCATGGGAACTATCGGAAGCTCCAACCAATTGGCCTCGAAACTTTTATCCCCACTCATATCAAGCATTTTGAGAACTGCCTGGGAGGTCGCGTCATGGCCGTCCTTGGCCCTTCCCTCGCGCTGTGCGATCCAAACGGAACGACGTTGTCCGACGACGCCGGAGCGGATATAGGCGGAGAGGGTCTGAGAGGCTTCGTAGGACTCGTGGGCGGGCAGACCGCGCAGAACCTTGATCATCCGGTTCGAGCGCATCAGGTCGCGCACATAGCGCACTGAAAGCAGGTTGCTCCCCACGCAGAGCTCGGTGCAGGGCAATCCGGCATCCATCAGCGCAACCTGCAGAAGAGCCGGGTCCATCACGATGTCCCTGTGGTTGGACATAATTATGCAGGCTCCCCCGCAGCGGCGGAGATTCTCCACGCCCTCCACCTCCAGACCGTCCGATGTCTGCGAAATTATGCTTCGTATGGCGCCGTACATTACGGATGCCTGAAAATCCGTAACCCCGCTTACCTTTCGCAGCTGCCTTGAAAGAAAGAAAGGCGACTTGTCGGGATAGAGGAACTTGGAGACCTTAAGCGTAAGCGGATTCAGGGAGCAACGGCGCAGGGCCTTCACGGCCTCGGCGTCGTTGTAGGGGCGGATATCATCGAAATTTGGGTTCATCTTCTATACAAAAGTGAACTGTCGCCGTAGCTCAGGAACCTGAATCCGTGCGACAGGGCGTAATCGTAAATGGTTCTCCAATCGCCGCCGACGAAGGCGGAAATAAGAAGGAGCAGGGTGCTCTGGGGCTGGTGGAAATTTGTGACGAGCATATCCACGACCTTGAAGTCAAAACCGGGGACGATGATGATTCTTGTCCCGATTTTCAGCTCAGCAAGACGCTCTTTTTCAAGATAATGAATTATCGCATCCAAAGCTTCGCTCAATGTGTAGGGGTACTCCCTTTCATAGGGCGCCCACTGGCTTACGTCCTCGGGGAGGCCCTTCTCGATGCAGCTCACGCCCACGTAATAGAGCGATTCCAGGGTGCGTACCGAGGTGGTCCCTACGGCAATGACCTTGCCCTGCGCCCCACGAAGCTTCCGGAGGAAATCGAGGCTCACGACGAAGGGTTCGCGGTGCATCGGATGGTTTGCCACATTGTTCTCCTTCACAGGCAGGAAAGTACCCGCACCTACGTGCAGGCAAACATTCTCAGTATCAATACCATTATCCCTTATCTTCTGAAGCGTTTCTTCAGTGAAATGAAGCCCGGCCGTCGGGGCGGCTACAGAGCCTTTAATATGGGCGTAGGTGGTCTGATACCGCTCAAGATCGATGTCCTCCGTGTCCCTGTTGAGATACGGGGGAATCGGCACACGGCCACACATGTCCAGAACGTTCGAGAAGCACTCCCCTCCGGACCAGCTGAACTCGACGGTTCCGGTCTGGCCATACCTGTCCACCAGACGCGCCCTGAGCCCTATGGCAGCGAGTTCCGGGTGGGTATCATCAGGTATATCATAAGAAAGGACGTCGTCCTTCCACCTCTTGGCGTTGCCTATCACGCACTTCCAGCGGCAGCTTTCCGTGCTGGCGAAGCAGCCGACATACTCGGCGGGCAGGACCGGCTCGAGGCAGAAAATCTCGATTCTGGCGCCGGAATCGCGTCTGAAATGCATTCTTGCCGGCACGACTTTAGTGTCGTTGAACACCATCAGAGCGCCCTTGGGCAGCAGAAGCGAAATCTCCCTGAAAACGGCCTCCCCCACCTCGCCGTCCCTGTAGGTCAGAAGCTTGGAGGAATCCCTCTGAGGAAGAGGATATTTCGCTATTCTGGAGTCGGGCAGCTCGTAATTGAAATCGCTTATCTGAATGTCTGGTATCATTTTTCTAAAAATGCGAGCAAATATAACGATAATATGAGATTTTATTCCTATTTTGCCCTGATTGATGATTTTTATCGCTTACGCCCGTTACGAAAGCCGCTGAAAACTACTGAGAAATGGTAAATCTTCTCTACGCCGTCGCCGCCATCACCTGCGCGCTGGTCATTCTCCTTCTCACAGTGAGAACCCGCCGCAATCTGTCCCGGAACAATCCCCTGGACAAAGCCTTCCTGATTCTGATCGACTGGACTACGATGTTCTGCTTTGCCGACGGATTCTGGGGTGTGATGGCCAGCGACCTTGCGATGAACGACACTGTCCTTACTATCGCATCTTTCATTTTCCACTTCCTTGCAGCCCTCACTTCCGCCGTTTGGTTGCAGTTCATTTTAGCGTATCTCGGCAACGTGAAAAAGCGGAAACTGTACTTCGGGGTGACCTTCACCCTGATTGCGGCTGAAGTCGTACTTCTGATACTCAATTTCAGCAATCATCAGATTTTCTACCTCGCTTCAGACGGCGCCTACCATAGCGGCGGACTCCGCAAATTCCTGTTCTACGCCCAGTACGTGACCTACTTAACGATGGCAGTGATTTCCCTCGTGCGCATAGCGGAAAGCAACAGGAGCCGTTCCAGCCACATAGCTGTGCTCGCATTCGTAGGGGCGCCCATCCTCTGCGGCATCTTCCAGCTGCTCTACCCCGACGCTCCCGCCTATTCCATCGGCTACACGCTCGGATGTTGCATCGTGTATTCCTTCGTGGTTTCGGATATGATTGAGGCCAGGACCAGGGAGAGCCTTATGAACAGCAGCGCCAACAAGGCCAAAACGACCTTCCTGAACAACATGTCCCACGACATACGCACCCCCCTGAACGCCATAGCCGGTTTCAACAACATGGCCATGAAGGCCCTGGGAAAGGACGAAGACAAAGTCCGCGACTGCCTCAAGAAGATTGGTCTCTCGAGCGACTCGCTGCTCGGAATAATCAACGACATCCTTGAAATCAGCCGCATCGAGGCCGGCAAGATCACGGTTGCGCAGGACAAGGGCAAGGTCATCTACTCCTTCGCCAACATCGAGCCGATGATGAACGAAATCGCCAGGACCGCAGGCATAAAACTCCAGTTCAGCTTTGGAAAGATTGACGACATGTACGTCATCTGCGACTTCTCCCATTGCGCACGCGTGTTCACGAACCTGATCAACAACGCGATAAAGTACACCCGCCGCGGAGGCAGCATCCACGTACACTGTGAGCAGACAGGCCGCCGCGATGACGGCTACGGCATCTACACCTACACCTTCGCCGACAACGGCATCGGAATGAGCGAAGAGTTCCAGAAAGAACTCTTCAAACCCTTTGCACGCGAAAACACCGCCACCGTGAGCGGGATCCAGGGCAGCGGACTCGGCCTTGCCCTCTGCAAGAACATTGTGGAGGCATTGGGCGGAAGCATCACCTGTGCCAGCCGGCAGAACGTCGGTTCCACCTTCACGGTGACCCTCCCCTTCAGAATTCAGGAAGGGCAGGAATTTACCGATCCTACCGGCAAAGAGAGTCAGGAACTGCCGGAATTCCTCACAGGAAAGAAGATCATCCTTGTGGACGACAATGAGCTTAATCGCGAAATCGCCTCTGCCCTGCTTCGTGAAATGGGGGCGGAAGTAACTGAAGCCACGGACGGCACGGAAGTCATCGAACTGATGAAATCCTTCGAGGCCTCCGACTTCGATCTTATACTGATGGACATTCAAATGCCCGTAATCGACGGCTACGAGGCAACAAGGCAGATTCGCGCCCTGGGCACCGACGCCTCACGCATCCCCATAATCGCCATGACGGCCAACGCCTACGACGACGACCGCAAGGCCGCATTCGCCGTCGGAATGAACGGCCACATTGCCAAGCCAATCGACCTCACCCAACTCTCGACCACCCTCCACACAGTCCTGAAACTCAGTTAGGTAATAATTTTTCATATGGATTGGGATACTCAAGTATCCCACGTTAAACTTTCACTGCAAATCCATATGAATTCGGAGTTTATCGAATTGATTCCCCTGCGTCGCCGCGTCGTGCGTTTCGGCTTGCAGGCAGGGTTTGGAAAAACGCCTCACTGTC
>R20__coassemble_373_pt1 | contig 34203 bp, 26 predicted proteins | sample R20__metabat2_low_PE_040 | metagenome-assembled genome bin R20 | reverse complement strand
ACGACGTCCAGCTCATCGGCGGAATCGCCCTGCACCAGGGCAAGATTGCGGAGATGGCGACCGGCGAGGGAAAAACTCTCGTGGCCACGCTTCCCGTGTTCCTCAACGCGCTTGCAGGCAAGGGTGTGCATATGGTGACCGTGAACGACTACCTCTCCAAGCGAGATTCTGAGTGGATGGGCCCCCTGTACATGTTTCACGGTCTCAGCGTAGACTGCATCGACAAGCATCAGCCCAATTCGGATGCCCGCAAGAGAGCCTATGACTGCGACATCACTTTCGGAACCAACAACGAATTCGGCTTCGACTACCTGCGCGACAATATGGCGGTCAACACTGAAGATCTCGTTCAGCGCAAGCACCATTATGCGATTGTCGATGAGGTCGACTCCGTGCTTATCGACGATGCGCGGACACCTCTGATCATTTCCGGTCCTGTTCCCAAGGCCGACGACGATGCCCAGTTCATGGAGTACCGCCCCTATGTGGAGAAGCTGTACACATCCCAGAGGTCTCTGGTGAACCAGACCCTGAACGAGGCCAAGAAGAAGATTGCCGAAGGCAACGAGATGGACGGCGCAACTCTCCTGTACCGCTGCCACAAGGGACTTCCCAAATACCAGCCTCTCATCAAGTTCCTCAGCGAACCGGGTATGAAGGTGCTGATGCAGAAGGCCGAGAATTACTATATGCAGGACAACGAGAAGGAGATGCCCACGGTCACCGATCCTCTGTTCTTCGTCATCAACGAACAGCAGAATTCGGTGGATATGACCGACAAGGGTCATTCGACTCTGGCCGATGCGGTAGGAAACGACGACTTCTTCGTGCTGCCTGACGTGGGAGCCCAGACTGCGGACATCGAACATTCCGACCTTACCCCAGCCGAAAAGCAGGCGAAGAAGGACGAACTCCAGGAGGAGTTCTCCCTCAAGAGCGAGAGAGTCCACACTGTAATACAGCTGCTCAAGGCGTACGCGATGTTTGAAAAAGACATCGACTACGTCATTATGGACGGCAAGATCAAGATCGTGGACGAGTCCACCGGTCGTATAATGGAAGGCCGCCGCTGGTCCGACGGATTGCACCAGGCGGTCGAGGCGAAGGAGAACGTGAAGGTCGAGGCCGCGACCCAAACTTTTGCGACAATCACCCTCCAGAACTACTTCAGAATGTACCACAAGCTTTCCGGAATGACCGGTACTGCAGAGACGGAAGCGGGCGAGTTCTGGAGCATCTACAAGCTTGACGTGATGGTCATTCCGACCAATCGTCCGGTAATCAGGGACGACCAGGATGACCTGATATACAAGACCAAGAAGGCTAAATACAACGCCGTCATCAACCGCGCCATAGAGCTGTCGAACGCCGGGCGTCCGGTGCTTGTCGGTACGACCGACGTCGAGACTTCCGAACTTCTCGAGAAGCTTTTCCGTCTGCGCGGTGTGAAGCCCAATGTCTTGAATGCCAAGGAGCATGCTCGCGAGGCCGACATCGTGGCTCTCGCCGGGCAGGGCCATACCGTCACCATCGCGACCAACATGGCCGGCCGCGGTACCGACATCAAACTCAGTCCCGAGGTGAAGGCCGCCGGAGGTCTTGCGATTATCGGAACGGAAAGGCACGACTCCCGCCGTGTGGACCGCCAGCTTCGCGGTCGAAGCGGACGTCAGGGCGACCCCGGTTCTTCAACCTTCTATATCTCGCTGGAGGACAAATTGATGCGTCTGTTCGGCTCGGACAGGATCGCTTCGATGGTGGACAAGCTCGGAATGGAGGAGAACGAGGCCCTCGAGGCTTCGATGCTTTCCAATGCGATAGAAAAGGCCCAGAAGAAGGTCGAGGAGAACAACTTCGGTATCCGAAAGCGCCTGCTCGAATATGACGACGTGATGAACTATCAGAGAGAGGCGATCTACTCCCGCCGGCGCAACGCGATAAGCGGAGAGAAGATAGAAATCGACCTCCAGAACATGATGGTGGACACCGCCACCGTTATAGTCGAGAGTTGCCGTGGCCTGGATTACGGGAGTTTCCAGAACGAAGTGATGGCCCAGCTGTCCGTCGACCTGGGCTTCGACGAAGACTTTTATTCCAACGCGAAACCCTCCCAGATCGTGGATTCACTCTGCGCCCATATGCAGGAAGTGTACAGACGCAGGATGGACGCGCTTGTGGAGAAGCTCAATCCTATCATAAAGACCGTGTTCGAGAAGCAGGGTAGCATGTACCAGAATATCGCCATCCCCGTTTCCGACGGCCGCAAGCAGATAACGCTTTCGGTCAATCTCGAGAAGGCCTACAACTCGGATGGCCGCGAGGTTGCGAAGACCCTCAGCAAGAACATAATCCTTTACCAGATCGACGAGCATTGGAAAGAGCATCTGCGCGAGATGGACGATCTGAAGCAGAGTGTGCAGAATGCTTCGTACGAGCAGAAGGATCCCGTCGTCGTGTACAAACTGGAGAGCTACAACCTCTTCGCCGCGATGCTTGAGAGCCTTAACAAGGACGTTCTGACCTTCCTGTTCCGTGCCTTCATACCTCTGAGGGACGCCAACGACCAGCCTCAGAGGGCTGCCCGGCGCCGTACAGACATGTCCCAGATGCAGACTCGTCACACCGACCTCTCGACCAATGGTGAGCAGAAGGCCAACACTCCCGTGAAGGTGGAGAAGCACGTCGGAAGGAATGATCCCTGCCCTTGCGGCAGCGGAAAGAAATACAAGAACTGTCATGGCAAGGGTCTTGTATAGTAAAGTTGAATTTTAATCCCAATATCCATATGGCAAAAGTAGAAACCCCCATCATTGATGTGAACGACGTATGCCGCATCACTTCGAACACCATCATCAAAGGTGAATTCTCCTCGCACAGCGATATCCGCGTTGACGGAGCTGTAGACGGAACCATTTATTCCGACAGCCGCATCGTGGTCGGCGAAAAGGCGGCTCTTTCCGGAAACGTTATCTGCAATAACCTCGATTTCTGGGGCAAGATTGTCGGTGACGTCTATGTGAAGGACGAACTCTCTCTGAAGAGCACCGCCTGCATCGAGGGCAACCTCTATGTATGCAAGCTCAATGTCGAGCTCGGAGCGAAACTTCTCGGTTCCTGCCAGATGATTTCCGAGACCCAGTTCGAGGAGTACAAGAAGAAGATTGTCACCAATCCTCTTCCTTCTCCCAAGGCTGCAGAGACCCCTGCCGCCGCGCCCGTGAAGAAATAATCTCCACCCGTCTGACGTTGAAGACCTTCGAAGGGGTCTGGCAATAATTGATGTTGAAGCAGCTGTACTCGTCGTGCAGTTGTCTTCCTTTTCGGTATGCCGTGATGAAGCTCGGGCGGAAGCCCATCTGCTCGAGGTCCATCAGCGGTATGCTCTTTAGGCCTGAATCCATAATATCGGAAAGTATCCGATAATTGTTGTTGAGAGCTGTGATGGTCCTGTTCCGGGCCGCACAGTTCTCGTTTTTGCGTGCGTTGTTGTACCGGTTCTTGCATTCCTTGCTGCAGAATATCTTGTCGGACCTGCCGTGCAGTTCCTTTCCGCACATCCTACATCTGCGCTCTTCCATTCCTTTTTTCTCAATTTATGCATTTCCGGCCGGACGCCGATGACTCTTAAAGAAAGATTTTCCGATCCGGTCTTTTCTTTAAGGACAGCCCGCCCGAAGTATTTTTTCTTAAGCCGGAAGATTATTTTTTGCGTTCTGTTTTCTTGACGATTCCAGAAACTTTTCCTTCTTTCCGGCTTAAAGGAAAACAGGCTTTCTTAAGGATTCGTGTTTATCTGCAGTTCCCCCCCTTTCATGCGGTGCGGATTTCCTTTTTTTCATCTTCCTTTGCACCGGACCCCGGACCGCGCGGCCGGGAGCCCGGATTACAACTAATAAACTTGATTATGGAACAATTGAATTCTGTGGAACTGCGGGGCAACGTGGGCATGGTGAAATACCAGGGCTCGAAGGAAAAGCCGATGTCGATTTTTTCCGTAGCGACCAACAAATCTTATTCTTCAACCGATGGCTCGATTCTGATTGAGACGACCTGGCACAACATCGTGGCCTATGAGGGCAAGGATGTCAAGGGAGTGGAACTGATTGACAAGGGCAAAAAAGTGTACGTGCGCGGACGAATCCGGAACCAGAAGTTCACCGGAGCTGACGGGACCGAGCACTATTCCTATGACATTCTTGCTAACAAACTGGAAATCCTCCCCGATACGGAACCTCTGACATCGGAAAACTGACATGAACGGCCGCACCTTTCTTCTTCTCGTCTTTTGCGCGCTGCTGTGCTCCTGCTCGCAGAACCGCAAGGTGGCCTATCTGAGGATGGCCTCCATGGGCGCCACCATCAGCCCTGCAGAGGATGTCACGCCTGCGCAGATCCGCACTGACATTCCCGACAGGGACACGCTCAAAGTGCTTGATCCGCAGGGCAGGGAAGTCCTGCTGATGAAGGCGGTGAAAGACGAGAACGGAGAAATGGTGGCCTCTGACGTCATAGACCCGGTGGTCGTGACTGCTTCTTTCAAGAATGTCGCGGAGAGGCATGGCAAGATTGACCTGAAATTCGATGTCCTGGTTCCGTCCGAGCTGCTTGACTCGCGCTGGCAGATAAGGTTGGTGCCTGTCCTTGAACTGCTCGGCGAACGGACCAGGCTCGATTCGATACTCATAACCGGCGAAGGCTACCGCAAGGACCAGATTCGAGGCTATAAGCTCTATGACCGTTTCCTGCATACCATAAAGACGGATTCGATGGACCTCGTGCGTATGCGCGATTACCGGATTTTCATGTCCCGCGAAAGAAGGGACGTGATGGAGGAGGAGGCTGTGGAGCATTACACGGATCCGCTTATGCTGGCGATAAACAACCGGCGCATAGCTTCGAAGGCGAAGAAATATCGCAAGTTCGTCAAATCCCCCTTCATCACTGAAGGGCTCAGGCTCGACACGATAGTGAATTCCAGTGACGGGACCGTGCGTTATGCCTATACCCAGACCATTGACGCCCGCCCCGACCTGCGCAAATCGTCAATCTCCCTGGGAGGCGCGATTTATGACATCGAAAGTGAGCTTTACCGTCTGAAGGACAGTGAGCCGGTGACCTTCTATATAAGTTCGCTGGGCACCCTTCTGGACCGCAGTGTGCGCTACCGCACGAGGATAGTCGAGCGCAGGGTATATGACAATTCTGTCTGCTGGATTGAGTTCGCGCAGGGGCGCAGCGATGTGCAGGAGAATCTCGGGAACAATCCGGTCGAGTTGAAGCGGATAAAGGAAAATATCAGCCAGATAGTACGCAACGAAGAATTTGACGTGGATTCCATAGTGGTTACGGCTTCCTCCTCTCCCGAAGGCAGCTATGCCCTGAACAATGAGCTTTCGCTCAAGCGAAGCGCTTCCGTCTGTGAGCATTTCCGGACTCGAAGGATACGGTATGTGCCGCGAAATGTTCCGGAAAACTGGGCGATGCTCACGTCCCTCGTCGAGGCGGACACGCTTCTTACAAGGCGCGAGAAAGACCGGATTTCCGAGATAATTGAAATCAGTGACCCTGATGCAAGAGAGACGGCCCTTTCGTCCCTGTCCTGCTACCGCTATCTGCGTGAGGTGCTTTATCCACGCCTGCGGACGGTGAAGTTTGAATTCTATCTGCACCGCCGGGGAATGGTAAAGGACACCGTGCACACGACGGAACCGGACACGGCCTATATGCGCGGAGTCGATGCCATGGACCGCAAGGATTACAAGAGTGCCGTGGCCATACTAAGGGAGTACCGCGATTTCAACACGGCCCTTGCATATGCATCGCTGGATTACAATGCGTCAGCTCTGGATGTGCTCGATGGCCTTCCGGACAGCGACAGGGTGAACTATCTCAAGGCTCTGATACTCTCGCGGCGGGGTGAGGAAAAGGCTTCCGTCGAGGCCTTCCTTAAGGCCTGCCGGCAGAACCCTTCCTTCGTGCACCGGGGAAATCTGGACCCCGAAATATCACATCTTATCAACAAATACAGAATCGACGACCAAATTTTCAACAACTATGAATATTAAAAGAACACTTCCTCTCCTGCTGCTCGCCATTTGCGCCTGCACCAGAATTCCCGTCCCTGCGGATGCCCCCGAAATGGGACTGACGACTTTCACGATTTCCGATGGAGCCCGGGAGCTCACCAAGGTCACATCCGTGACAGGTGAAACGAATACCGACAACGTGCAGATTGCGGTATATTCACCTGCGGGGCAGCTTTGCGCCAGCGGCACCCTGAGTTCAGGCAGCCTGCAGCTCAGCGTCCCGATAGGCATCGCAGGCCATACCGTTGTGGCTTTCGTGAACAGTTCCATAGACCTTCCATCAAAGACGAAATTGAGCGATATCGACAGCTATACTTCAACTTTGCACAGCAATGCGGATGGAGGCAAGAACGCCCTTGAGATGTATGGAAAGAAAACGAACGTAAGTTTCACCAGCGGCGGAAGCTGCCAGGTTACCGTGACCCGTTATGCCGCGAAGGTGGAAATCGACAAGATCACGAACAACATCCCGTCCAAGCCGTCGTTCTCCGTTACCGGAATCTACCTTATCAACGTGAATACTCTCTGCAAGCTCGACGGCACCGTGGACTCGTATTCATGGAGCCAGAAGCGCAGCTATGTTTCGTCTGAAAGCCAGGTGATAAAATATACGGCGGATATTTTCACGGAGGCTGTCTCTTACGGCAAGTCTTATGAAACGCCTCATTATTTCTATTGTTATCCCAATTCGACCACGACGGACACCTCCTCTTCCACATGGAGTGCGCGCTATACGAGGCTTGTCGTGCAGGCGAGTTATGCGGGCACCACCTGTTATTATCCCATTAACATAAAGAGTTCCGACAATAAACTGCATGGGAACGCCTTGTACAAAATCACTGACCTGACAATCACGGGGCCCGGATCGAGCGATCCTGACGTGCCGTTCTCAAAGGCAAACGCGACTTTCACCATCACCATAAAGGATTGGGACACAGGCTTCACCCAGACCGTTTCTTATTGATTCCCTGCCGCGCAATGGACAGATATCCCCGAATTGCCGTTCTTGCAATGGCCGCAGGCCTCTTCGTTTCCTGCTCGATAAAGTCGGACAGGAGCGACTGCCCGTGCCGACTCAGCATCGTCATGCCTTCTCCTCCGGAACGGATGGAACTGACGATGCTGAGGGGAGGGGAGCGGAGGCTCGATACGGTGCTTTTCGCTTCCGATTTCGACGGGGGAGTCTGCAGTTTCGCGATAACTAAGGGCAAATATGTCTTTTCGGCACACGACGGGTGCGAGAACGTGGCGCAGGGCAGCCAGGCCGACAGCCTTTATGCATGGTCAAGCGTTTCGGAACTCGATGCCACCGGAGATGAACTGACCCTGTATCCGGGCCTGGGAAAGCAGTTTGCGACACTGTTCGTGGAAATCCTTACCGAGGATTCCGGGGAGTGCGATTGCGACCTTGTTTTCGGTGGCGAAATCGACGGTCTGGACATCACTTCGCTCTTGCCCGTCCGGGGGCTGTTCCGCTACCGGCCCGAAAGGGAATCGAGCGGGGAGTATTCGGTGCGCATTCCGCGCCAGAATGCGTCGGGGGAAGGTCTTTCTCTGGAACTGAGCGATGATGACGGACATAGCGTCCTGCTCCCTATTGCCAGATATGTTTCGAGTACCGGCTATGACTGGACGGAGGAAAGTCTCAAGGATATTTATGTAAGCGTGAACTGTGCCTTTTCCGGCTTTGGAATCGATATAGAGGACTGGCGCGTCGGATTCACGGAAAATTTAGAGTTATGAGAAGATTGACTGTTTTGCTCCTGTTTTTGCTTGCTGCAGTTTCCTGTGTGAGGGATCCGCTTTTCCGGTCCGGCCAACAGGTGCTGGTGCATTTCGACTGCTGTTGTGACGCACCCGACACCAAAAGTGCATTCACTCTTTCCGAGAGTCTGATACGGGACTGGAACGTGTTGGTTTACAATTCCTCCGGGCAGCTGGTTTCGTCGCTTTATTCCGGTGACGGGAGTACTCTTCGGCTGGTTAGAAATACGCCGTACAGGATATATGCGGTGGCGAATCTGGGACGTTTCGACGCACCGTCTTCCGAATCGTCGCTTAGCTATATGCGTCACGAGGTGCAGAACATGGCCGCCATAAATTCCTCCGGGCTGCCGATGTCCACGGACGGCGCGCTTCCGAAGACCTTCACTTCCGCCTCCGAGTCCCTGACCATTACGGTCGTGAGGCTCGTCGCGAAATACCGTTTCAGGATAGACAAGACAGCCCTTTCCAAAAGCGATTTCACACTCTCGTCGATGCAGGTCAGGAATTCCTCTCTGGACGCGATGTTGTTCAGCTCGGGTTCCCAAGCCACTTCCGTGGCCGATTTCGATTATGCGAGCACACAGGACATCTCGACCCTGAACAGCGGGGGAGAAGTCAGTTACTATATGTTGGAGAATGCCTGCGGCTATCTGCTCCCGGGCAACACCGACCAGTGGAACAAAATTCCGGACAACATAGGCGCGAACAAAAATTTCTGCACGTATTTCGAAATAAAGGGGACATGGACGACAGAGGGGGCGCATTCCGACATCACCTGCCGTCTGTATCTGGGGCGCAACAACTGTTCGGATTTCAATGTGGACCGCAATACCGTGAATTCAGTAGTTGTCACCCTTTCGGACGACGGCATGCTCCGCTCCAACTGGAAAATCAGCCGTGAGAACATCGTGGATGAAAGGCAGCTTTATTTTTCGCCGTCTTCCATCGATCTGGATGCCGACGGAGAGTACGAGGCGGTTGACATCGTGGTTTCGCCCTCTTCTCAGCAATATTCGATCACCGCCTCGCAGGCAGCTCTGGACGCCGCGGACATAGACTGGTACCGCAGCGGGGACAGACTCGTGCTGCGGAGTTCCTATGACGGCTCCGGAACTCCGACTGCAGCATTTCAGCTTACGACCTGGGACGGGGTCGCCAAGGGGACTCTCGCTGTGAACGTCCACAGGCACGAGTCGGTGCATTACGACATTTCCGGCCTGGAGGATACGTACGTGCTTGGAAAAGGACGCTATCTGTGGCCGATTCTCGAGATGGAGCCATGCATCCCCGACGAAAGCGACATAGACATAGTAAGTTCGGATCTTTCCGTCATAAGCTGGGAATGGGATCCCGACGACGAACAGCAGCCTCTGGGAATCAGAGCGACGGGTTCCGGCTTCGCCACTCTCACCGTGGATTACGGGACTTTCCACCAGGTGATCCACTTCTATGTCCCGCCCGCATATACCTTCACGGGACTGCCCTCGCCTTATCTGAAGGTGGACGCAGGCTCGTATGTGACTCGCTCGGTGTATTGCAGCCCTGCTTCCGCAATGACTTCCGTGATGAACGTCAATTCCTCCTCCACGTCGGTTGCGACCGTGACCGGACTGGCCCAGATTTATACCGAGGATTTCAGCAGCGGCGGAATAAATTACGGATCCGTGGGTACCGGTGCCTCATTCCGGGTGAACGGGATCAAGGACGGTTACGCCAGGATTACCTGCTCCACCTATTCCCCGAGCGTGAGCAGTACCTTCCAGGTCTATGTGATAGGGACAGCCACGGAATTGGACATGACCTTCGAACCGGGCGACGGCAGGCTTGCTTTCGTCACGACTTCGACGGGCAGCCAGATAAAGGTTGGTACCGAAAACGGCCACACCTGCGGTCTGTATTTCGATGGTGATGCGACGGTGACCAGGATTGAATTCGATTCCTACTCCAAGAGACTCTACCATCCGGACTGGTCGCCGGGAGATTACTGCGAAGTGACCCTGGACGGCGAATCCTTCAATGTGGGGGATGTCTGCGAGGATCTGGACTTTCTGACGGACGATTACTATATATATGTAAAGGGCAGCGACTGCTATGTCAATTTCACCGTGACTCTTGGGAAAAACGGTCTGGAGGTCCCTGTCAGGATAAAGTTCGCGAGCGACTATGTGGCGGGTGACGATTGACGTCCGGAAGGTAGAAAATATGCAATAATCCGTATTCAGGGGCTGTTTTTGGGCGAAAAAGGGCTTTTTTTTAAAAAAAATCAACTATATTTGTTTAAGTCCGATGGCTGCAGAAGAACAGTTCCCTTTGAATCCGGAACACGTATATGATTCCATGGATCAGTTGACCCTCGACACTGACGAGGGTCCCGTCACCCTTCGTATGGGTGTCTGGCTGAATGTCGATCCCGTGCGTATACACAAGATGATAATACGTGAAAAGGTTCTCCAGGTGAACCAGCTCGAGGTTTACAATCCTCTTGTCAGCAAACTGCGCCGCGCCGATCCTGACTATTACAAGCGCTTCATGGGTCTGCAACTGGTGATAGACTATCCCGGTTACAGCACGGGCATCCTTGCTAAGATTCCCTTCGAGAACGACCCCGTCGGTTTCTACAAGTGGTGGCGGAAAGGGAAGCATGAGGAGAAGGTCTACCTGTCCCTCGGCAACAAGGTGAGACTTTTCCAAAAAGTCTATCTGATGGATCCGAAGATGATTCTGAAGAAGGATCTGGAACTTCTGGGCTGATTCTATGAGACATATCGTCGTTCCCGCCGATTCCTCGCGCCGTCTGGTTTTCTATCTGGCAATGGAGGAGTGGGTGTGCTCGCGCCTCGGCGAGGGGTTTTTTGTGTGGCAGGTGCCTCCGACGGTCATTTTCGGCAGAAATCAGGATTTGCTTTCCGAACTGGACCTGCGCTATTGTGAGGAACATTCCATCTCTTTTTTCCGGCGCAAAAGCGGCGGCGGATGTGTCTATTCCGACGAGGGCAACATAATGATATCCTGCATAACCCCCTGCAGGAGGGTTGAGGATGCCTTTGCCGATTATCTCGACAAGCTTTGCGCGGTTCTCCGCTCACTGGGTTTCGACGCCGTGTGCAGCGAGCACAACGATGTGCTGATAGAATCCCGAAAGGTCTCCGGAAATGCCTGTTTCGCCACTGAAAAAGGTTCGATAGTCCACGGCACGCTGCTTTACGACACGGATTTCAATGTCCTCGAGAAGGCGATAACCCCATCGCGTGAGAAACTTGAGAAACACGCTGTACGGTCAGTCAGGCAGAGGGTCGCGAACCTCATGGATCTTGGACTTTCTATGGGAATCGACGAACTGAAGGCCCGTCTGATATCGGATTTTACTGATTCAGAATATCTTCTGACGCCCTCCGATCTGGCAGAAATCGAAGATATCGAAAAAACCTACCTCGACCCTGATTTTCTTTTTGGAAAAGATAAGCCTTAGTGCTAAATTTGGAGAATATGGAAGAACTCAAAACAACCTGTCTGCACGACAGACACGTGGCGCTCGGCGCCAAGATGAGCCCCTTTGCGGGTTTTGACATGCCCATCCAGTACGGCGGCATAATCGAGGAGCACAATGCGGTCCGCAAGGCCGTCGGAGTCTTCGACGTGAGCCATATGGGCGAAATCTTCATTTCTGGCCCCGACGCGAAGCGCTTCGTGAACCATATCTTCACAAATGACATCAGCTCCCTCGAGCCCGGCAAGATACTCTACGGAATGATGTGCTATGAAGACGGCGGCGTCGTGGATGACCTCCTGGTATATAAGGAATTCGAGGGCGCCGACTATCTGCTGGTCGTGAATGCCGCGAACATCGAAAAGGATTATGAATGGATGAAGGCCAACAGCGAGGGCTTCGACGTCGAGATTCTCAATGACTCCGAAAACTGGGGTCAGATTGCAATCCAGGGCCCGAATGCCGAAGAGGCCGTGGTATCCCTTATGGGGCTAGAGGAACTCCGCGAAATCACGTTCTACACCTACGTGGATGCGGAGGACGAGGACGGCAACAGAGTGATAATCAGCCGCACCGGATACACGGGAGAGGACGGATTCGAGATTTATGCAAGCCCGAAGAACATTCAGTATATGTGGGACAGCCTTCTGGAAGACGGTGTCGTTCCCTGCGGACTGGGCTGCCGCGACACTCTCCGCTTCGAGGCGGGCCTTCCTCTGTACGGTGACGAGCTGAGCGCTGAAATCAGCCCCGTAATGGCCGGTCTGGGAATGTTCTGCAAGCTTGATAAGGAGGAATTCATCGGAAAGGAAGCGCTCGCTGCCCAGAAAGCCGCCGGTGCTCCGAAGAAACTCGTCGGCATCGAGATTCGCGACAATGCCATCCCCCGCGCCGGCTATCCCGTCGAACTCGAGGACGGTACTCAGGTCGGTGTCGTCACGACCGGCTACCACAGCATCTCGCTCGACAAGAGTATCTGCTTCGCGCTTATCGACAGCGCATATGCCGCCCTCGGCACCCCTCTGTGGATCCATATCCGCAAGCGCACCTTCCGGGGCGAAGTCGTCAAGAAAAGATTCTATCAAACAAATTACAAGAAATAATGTCAAAGATTATTGATGGACTCCTCTACAGCGAGTCCCACGAATGGGTAAAAGTGGACGGTGACGTGGCCGTCATAGGTGTTTCAGACTTCGCGCAGGCCGAGATGGGTGACATTACATATGTCGACCTTCCCGATGTGGGCGATTCTTTCGACAAGGAAGAGGATTTCGGCGCTCTTGAGAGCGTGAAGGCTTCCAGTGAACTTTACTGCCCGGTAAGCGGAGAGGTCGTCGACGTGAACGCGGAACTCGAGGACAAGCCCGAGATGATCAACGAGGATCCCTACGGAGCCTGGATCATCAAGGTGAAGATGTCCGATTCCTCCGAACTCGAGGGTCTTCTGGATGCCGCCGCATACGAAGCTGTCGCGAAGTAAGATGGCAGGATTTGCATATTTTCCCCAGACAGAGGAGGACATACGCGCGATGCTGGAACGCATCGGCGTCGGATCTCTTGACGATTTGTATGGCGACGTCCCTCCGGAATACGTTTACAGGGATGAGTACGATCTGCCCGAGGCTCTCAGCGAGCAGCAGGTAAGGGATTATTTCGAGAGCCTTGCCTCGAAAAACTCGCATCTGAAGGTGTTCACGGGCCAGGGAGCTTACGATCATTACGTCCCTTCCGTCATTCCCTACATCACCTCCCGAAGCGAGTTCCTGACCGCCTACACCCCTTATCAGTGCGAAATCTCGCAGGGCACCCTGCGCTACATTTTCGAGTGGCAGAGCATGATCTGCACCCTGACCGGACTGGACGTCAGCAACGCTTCGATGTATGACGGACCGACTGCGGCCGCAGAGGCCGTGAGGATGTGCGTCGCCTGCACACGCAAGCGCAAGAAGGTGGTGGTTTCATCCATGCTTCTTCCCAACGTGCTTTCCGTTGTACGCACCTATGCCAAGTTCCCCGACATCGAGATAGTCGAGACTCCCGACGTGCTGTCGGCTCTGGGCCCCGACGTCGCGGGCGTGATTGTCCCCGGCATCGACCGGAATGGCCGTATCTGCGATCTGACGGGTCTTGCCGATGCCGTTCACGCAGCCGGCGCCATCCTCGTCGAGTACTGCGATCCTTCCGCTCTTGGTGTGCTCAAATCTCCCGCAGAATGGGGCACTGACGTTGCTGTGGGCGACGGGCAGAGTCTGGGAATTCCGCTCTGCTACGGCGGCCCGTACGTGGGCTTCATGGCCTGCCGTTCCGAGTATATGCGCAAGCTCCCCGGCCGTATTGTCGGTCAGACGACCGACGCGGAAGGGCGTCGCTGCTATGTCCTCACGCTTCAGGCTCGCGAGCAGCACATCCGCCGCGAAAAGGCGACTTCGAACATCTGTTCGAACCAGTCCCTGATGGCGCTTTGGTGCACGGTATATCTTTCTCTGATGGGTCCTGAGGGCCTCAGACAGGTCAATGATCTCTGCTTCGAGCGCTCGCACTACCTTTTCGACGAGCTTCTTAAGACCGGTCTTTTCGAAAAGGTCGATGACGCCCCCTTCCTGAAAGAATTCGTTCTGAAGCCGCTCTGCGACGTGGATAAACTCCAGCAGGCCCTTCTGGACGCCGGCTATTTCGCCGCGCTGCAGACAGAGGACGGCATGGTGACTTTCTGTGCCACTGAAAAGCATTCCTTCGAGGAGATTGACTCTCTTGTCGCAACCATAAAGAACGCCGCGCTATGAAATATTACGACAAACTGATATTCGAGCTTTCAAAGCCCGGCCGTACGGGATATTCGCTTCCTTCGCCCCGCGCCAAGGCCGCTCTTCCCGACAATCTTTCCAGAAAAGCCCCTCTTGACCTTCCCGAGGTCAGCGAAGTGGACGTCGTGCGCCATTACACCAATCTGAGCCAGATGAATTTCGGCGTCGACACGGGTTTCTATCCTCTGGGGAGCTGCACGATGAAATACAATCCCAAGATCAACGAGGAAGTGGTTTCCCTCTTCAATGGTCTGCACCCCCTGCAGCCCGTCGAAACCGTCGAGGGCGCGCGCGAGGTGTATGAGAACATAGACAAGTCTCTTGCCGCCATCACTGGAATGAAGCATTTCACCTTCCTCCCCTGCGCGGGAGCGCACGGCGAACTCACCGGCCTGATGCTGATGAGGGAATACCACGCCGCGAGAGGTGACTCCGCCCGCACGAAGGTGATCGTACCCGACAGCGCCCACGGCACGAACCCCGCTTCGGCCGCGGTCTGCGGTCTGGAGATAGTGGAAGTCAAGTCGAATGCGAACGGACTTGTGGACGTCGACTCCCTGAAGCCCCTTCTCGGGCCCGACATTGCGGGCATAATGATGACCAATCCCAACACTCTCGGACTGTTCGAGCGTGATATAAAGGAAATTGCGGCTCTTGTACACGACTGCGGCGGCCTGTTGTATTATGACGGAGCGAATATGAACCCGCTTCTGGGCGTCGTGCGTCCCGGCGACATGGGCTTCGACATAATGCATCTGAACCTCCACAAGACGTTCTCCACCCCTCACGGCGGAGGCGGTCCCGGTTCGGGCCCCGTCGGAGTTTCCGAGAGGGTTCTTCCTTATCTGCATACTCCCAAGGTTTCCGGTTTCCACGGCAATTTCGGTGTCATCCTGCGCGCATATGCGTACATCCTGATGCTCGGCCGCGAGAACGTGCGTATGGTCGGAAGGCTTGCCACTCTCGGCGCGAACTACATAAAGGAGTCGCTCAAGGACTGTTACAAGCTTCCCATCACAAGCGTCTGCAAGCATGAGTTCGTGTTCGACGGCCTTTTGAACGACAACGGAGTCACGACGCTCGACGTCGCGAAGAGGCTGCTGGATTACGGTTTCCACGCTCCCACAATCTATTTCCCCCTGCTTTTCCATCAGGCAATAATGATCGAGCCCACGGAAACCGAGTCCAAGGAAACCATGGACGATTTCATCGCCGTCATGCGCAGGATCGCTCAAGAGGCGCAGACCGATCCGGACATGCTGCATTCAGCCCCGCACAACACGCCGATCGGCCGGCCGGACGAGACCACAGCCGCCCGCCAGCCCATCCTGAAATACTGAAAAAAAGATGGCGACTAAATTTTAGTCACCATCTTTTTTTTATGCCGGGGTTCTGCGGAGGCTATGCCGGACCTCAGGGCTTGAAGTACAGGGTCCCGAAAAAGTCCGGGGTGTGGAAATGCTTTCCCGGGGGGTAGATGGGACTCCAGCTCTGGGAATGGGGTACCGGAAGAAGGTCGCCGCAATTGTAGAAATTGGCTCGTATGGTCCGGCCTTCCAGAGTCTGGATGTCGTGATGGAAATAGTATTCGCGGAACGGGATTATCAGAGCCATCTGCCAGGCAGTCTCCCCGGTTCGTCCTTCGAAAGGCTCGCCTTCGAGGGTGGCCCAACGCTTTATGCCTCCCAATACTTCCTCCGAGGCTAGTTCCCGTGACGACTTCTCGGTTCCGAACTCGATGAGTATCCGGCCGGTGCAGTTCGCTTCGAGGTTGTAGTAATAGCGGTCATTGTCGGGGTCGGGGCTGGAGAAGAATTCACAGCAGGAGTCCTCCCAGGGCCTCTGGTTGTCTCCGGTGGCTACTGCACGCACACTCGGCTCGCGGACCTTGTAGTGGATCAGGATGGCGTCGTCGGTGTAGGCGATGGCGAAGGAGGCGCTGACCCCTTCGACCTTTTTTCTTCCGAAATTCACCATGCCGATTTCCTGGTATGCGATACCTTCGGACGCGAAGATTTCCGGAATCAGTACCGGAATCGTCACGTCGCCTGAAATCTTTTGTACTTCAATGCTTTTTCCGTCTGTCGGCGGATCAAGGAGCCCCTTTTCCCGGGCGGATGCGGGAAGGGTCACTGCAAATGCGGCCGCGAGAATAAAAATATGCTTCTTCATACTCGCAAATATATCATTTTTTCATTACTTTTGTCACGTGAAATTCATAGAGACGGAAATCACCGGAGTCGTTTTGATCGAGCCCGCCGTTTACGGCGATTCCAGAGGCTATTTTTTCGAGTCCTTTTCCCAAAGGGAGTTCGAAAAAATGGTCGGGCCGGTGAATTTCGTTCAGGACAACGAGAGCAAATCCTGCTATGGAGTAGTCCGCGGCCTGCATTTCCAGAAAGGTGCGGATGCCCAGGCAAAACTGGTGCGCTGCGCCAGGGGCCGCATTCTGGACGTGGCGGTTGACATCCGCCCCGGTTCCCCGACTTTCGGCAAGTGGATTTCGGTGGAGTTGTCGGAAGACAATCACAAAATGCTTTTCCTCCCCCGGGGCATGGCCCACGGCTTCTCCGTGCTCAGCTCCGAAGCGGTATTCCAATATAAGTGTGACAATTATTACGCTCCCCTTAGCGAAGCGGGCATTAGCTGGAACGATCCCGGACTGGGCATCGACTGGAAGGTGCCTCTGGACAAGGTGATCCTCTCGGAAAAGGACCGCAACCGCCCGTGTCTCAAGGACCTTGCACCCAACTGAGTTTAAAATGAAAAGATTCCTTTTGCTTCTTGCAGCTCTGCTGCCCTGTTTTTCGGGATATTCCCAGGAAATCACCTTGGTAACAAGGGCCGAGTACTCCAATATGGAGGATGAGCATCTGGCAAATTCATCTTTTTATGCCCTTATTGACGGCAATTTTACCGATTGTCTTTCGTACAGCGTGTCGACCCATCTCTTGAGCTCTGCTCCCGGCGACCTGTACGCATACACTTGGCACAGCGACAGCGCGAACTGGCTCGACTGGGCGAATCTGACTTATGATTTCGGCCGCTTCCGTTGCACTCTGGGCAAGAACTTCATGCTTGTCGGTACTTTCGAGTCCCAGGAGTATGACTTTGACAGTTATTTTGAGACCGCCAGCCTTTTCTGGGGGAACCAGAGCGACATTTCCCCGATAGCCCTGGACAATGTCTATCTCTGGGGCGGCTCCGTGGAATTCGACCTGAGCGAAACTGTCTACGGGTCGATTCAGGTGAGCAGCTCTCCTTACAATGTCCGCCCTTTCGACGACGGCCTTTTTGCGTACAGCGTAATCCTCGGAAAAGAGGCGGCTGAAGACGAATGGTTCAACGCACTGGTTTCCTTCAATTTCGTGCAGGCGGAGCCGGACAGTTTCAAGAAACTTCAGTTTGCCGGCGTCAGCGCCGCGTTCGATTCGTTCACCGTGACTCTCGACGAAGGCGCGGAACTGGGCGCGGATTCCAATATCGCGCTGAATGCAAAGGCTTCCTACGATTTCAGCCCCAAATGGACTGTCGGAGTCAACGCTGGATATGAATCCGGACTTTACGGCCCCTGCGCTCAGCGGCGCCAGTGTGGCCTTCTTTTGAACTGGAAGCCTCTGGAGTCCCTCAGGGCCCACGCTCTCGTTTCATATGATTCGCTTCTCGACAACGTTCTTTTCAACTTCGGACTGACATGGAAACTGGCATTATAGAACTCAGGGACCTCAGCCTCTCCTACGGCAGCAAGAAGGTCATAGACAATCTCAATCTTTGCGTCCGCAAGGGCGAGTTCGTTACGCTTCTGGGTCCTTCCGGATGCGGCAAGACCACCATTCTGCGGCTCATCGCAGGCTTTCTGAAGCCTCAGGAAGGTTCGGTCCTGCTGGACGGAAAGGATATCTCGGACCTTCCTCCGTACCAGCGCCCCCTGAACACGGTTTTTCAGCGTTATGCGCTTTTCCCTCATCTCGACGTTTATGACAATATAGCCTTCGGCCTCAAACTGCAAGGCATGCCCGAAGACGAGATCGACAAGAGAGTGCGCAAGGTCCTTAAAATGGTGACCCTCACCGACTACGAGGACCGCGACATCGATTCGCTTTCCGGAGGCCAGCAGCAGAGGGTCGCGATCGCCCGGGCGCTCGTGAACCAGCCCAAGGTGCTCCTTCTGGACGAACCGTTGAGTGCGCTGGACCACAAGATGCGCCAGGACATGCAGATCGAGCTCAAGGAAATGCACCGCAAGCTCGGCATCACCTTCATATACGTCACCCACGACCAGGAGGAGGCGCTTACTCTTTCCGACACAATAGTCGTGATGAACGAGGGCAAAATCCAGCAGATCGGCACCCCGGCCGACATATACAATGAGCCTGTGAATGCCTTTGTAGCCAACTTCATCGGAGAGTCCAATATCCTGGACGGAACGATGATACGCGATCGCAGGGTCGAATTCATCGGTCAGGAGTTTGACTGCGTGGACGAGGGTTTCGCCGCGAACGAGCCTGTCGACGTGGTCATCCGTCCGGAGGACATATACATCATGAACCAGCTCGAAGGATCCCAGTTCAGCGGCGTGGTGAAGTCTTGCACCTTCAAGGGCGTGCATTACGAAATGTATGTAGATACTCCGAACGGCTATGAGATACAGATTCAGGACTACAACGCCTTCGAGGTCGGTTCGACCGTGGGTCTGCTTGTGAAAGCTCAGGATATCCAGGTGATGCACAAGAAGAGGCTGGCGAATGTTTTCGAGGCGGAAGTCCTGGACAGTGAACATATCGGAATCTATGACGGCGAATTCGAGTGCAGGCCTCTCGGAGACATTGAGGCGGGCTCCATTGTGCGCGCAGAGATCGCTTTTGACAAGGTCGAGCTGATGGACAACATCGACGACGGAGAGCTGCAGGGAGAGGTCCGCGACATATATTACAAAGGCAACCATTACCATCTGAAGATCCACGTTCACCGCGGACAGTACATCTATGTCGATTCGCAGGACGTCTGGGACAGGGGAGATCTGGTGGGCGTGAAGATCCTTCCGGAAAACATAAATATCATTTCTGGCGGTGAGAATTAAGAGGTCAAGCTGGAGCATCCCGTATGCGGTATTTCTGGTGCTCTTCGTGGTTCTGCCGCTGGTCCTGATCCTGGTGTATGCGCTCCAGGACGGGGACGGCAATTTCACCTTCGCGAACATCACGCGCTTCTTTTCCGACGGCGACGCTTTCAACACTTTCATAGTTTCGCTCGAGGTCGCCATCGAAAATACTGCCCTGTGCCTGCTTCTGGGTTATCCCGCGGCCTGGATCCTTTCGAACAGGAAGCTGAACAGGAGCGCCGTGACGATAATACTTTTCATCCTTCCGATGTGGGTTAACGCCCTTATGCGCACGCTTGCGACGGCTGAGATATTCAATATGATAGGTATTCCGCTCGGCAAGGGAACCCTGCTTTACGGTATGGTCTATGACTATCTTCCTTTCATGATTTATCCCATCTATAACATACTTCAGAAGATGGACTGCTCCTATGCGGAGGCCGCTGAAGACCTCGGAGCGACGCCCTGGCAGGTTTTCTGGAAAGTCACGGTCCCCCTGAGCATACCGGGAGTCATGAGCGGAATAATGATGGTGTTCATGCCGACGGTTTCGACTTTCGCGATTTCGGAATTCCTTACCAACAACAAGATCAAGCTGTTCGGTACCATCATACAGGAGAACATCAACTCCTCGATGTGGAACTATGGTGCGGCCCTGTCGCTGGTCATGCTTGTAATTATAGGTCTTACCACCCTTTTCACAGGCGGTGAAAAAGAAGAGGAAGGAGGCGTGATATTATGAAAAAGTTCCTCGCACAGACCTATATCTGGATATTGCTTGTCCTTCTGTACGCCCCGCTGGTGTTGATTGCGGTGTTCTCTTTCACCGAAGCCAGGGCACTGGGTAACTGGACCGGCTTCTCGCTGAGACTCTATCAGAATCTCTTCGCCGGCTCGGTCCAGGGAGGGAGTTCCCTTCTCTCGGCGATTGAAAACACCATAATCATAGCGCTTCTCTCGTCCCTGATTTCCACTTTCCTCGGAACCGTGGCCGCGATCGGCATCCATAATCTGCGAGGAAAGCGCAAACAGGCGATTCAGTTCGTGAACAACATCCCGATGCTGAATCCCGACGTGATAACCGGCGTCTCGCTCTTCCTTCTTTTCGTGTTCCTTAAGGTGTCGCAGGGCTATGTCACCGTGGTCCTTGCGCACGTCACTTTCTGCACCCCTTATGTCGTGCTGAGCGTGATGCCGAAACTCACCCAGATGAATCCGAATATCTATGAGGCGGCTCTGGATCTGGGCGCCACGCCTTTCCAGGCCCTGCGCAAGGTGATGATTCCCTTGCTACGGCCCGGTATGGTTTCCGGCGCCATTCTCGCATTCACGATGTCGCTCGACGATTTCGCTGTCACTTTCTTCACCCGCGGCACCATAGGCCTGGACACGCTCTCGACCTATATCTACACTGACGCGCGCAAGGGCGGTCTGACCCCCGAGCTGCGCCCTCTGATGACCATTATCTTCGCGGTAATACTGATACTTCTTCTAATTATAAACCTGCGCCAGTCGCGCCCGCAAAAACATTGAAATGAAAAGGTTCCTTGCCGTTTTACTCTCTGCCGTCGCACTCTTCGGATGCAAGGCCGACCGCAACTCGGTCGTTAAAGTCTACAACTGGTCCAACTACATCGACGAATCCGTCATACCCGAATTTGAGAAGTGGTATGAAGAGCAGACGGGAGAAAGCGTGAAGGTTATTTATCAGACTTTCGATATCAACGAGACTATGCTCTCCAAGATCGAGAAGGGCCACGAGGATTTCGATCTTGTCTGTCCTTCGGACTACATCATCGAGCGCATGATCAATGACGGGCTCGTGATTCCGCTGGATTTCGCCTCGCTTCCGGATTCCATCAATTATATCAGAAACAACCGCTCCCCGTATATTCAGGAAGTGTTTTCGAAGATCAACCCCGACGTGGATGCAAACGACTACTCCGTTGCTTTTATGTGGGGTACCACCGGCCTTCTGTACAACAGCAGGTATGTGACCGACCAGGAGGCTTCCACCTGGGATGCGCTCAGGAACCCCCGTTTTGCTGACAAGATTTTCATCAAGGATGCACCCCGCGATGTTTATGGTCCGGTTCTCATCCATCTGAACAGGGCCCGTATGGATGCCGGCGAGGTGACTCTCGACGAACTCATGCTTGACTCTTCCGATGAGTCGATAGCGGCCGTGGAGGCTTTCATGAAGCAGGTCAAGGAACTTGCCGCAGGCTGGGAGGCTGATTTCGGAAAGGAGCAGATGACCCAGGAGAAGGGCTGGCTCAGTCTTAACTGGAGCGGCGACGCCGTATGGGCGATCGAGGAGGCGGAGCTTGTCGGCGTGGATCTGAAATATGTGGTGCCCGAGGAGGGAAGCAACATCTGGTTCGACGGATGGGTCATTCCCAAGTATGCCAAGAACGTCAAGGCGGCCACTTTCTTCATCGATTTCATGTGCCGCCCGGACATTGCGATACGCAATATGGAGGAGACCGGATATGTCTCCGCCAACGGGGACGTGTCTGTTCTGGAGTCCCAGATCGATGAGTCATATCCTCCCATCGACGTGTCCTATTTCTTCCCGGGAATGGATTCCGTCTGCGTCAGTCCGGTCCTTTACGCTCCCCGCGAGGTCATTGCGAACTGCGGGCTGATGCACGACTGGGGGCAGGACACCCCGAAGCTTATCTCGATGTGGTCCAGGATAAAGGGCGACAATGCAAATGCCGCGACGATGATCATCGTCGGCGTCGTTCTGGCAGTTCTGTTATTCTTCGGAATCCGCAGCAAGACCCGCAAGGGGAAGTCGCGTCATTCGCGCAGAAGCAGACGCTAGCGCCCTGCTACGCATCCATATAAAAGAAATGAGTTGGTACCTCACGGCAACAACTCATACTAACCACATAATTAATAACACTAAAACTAATAACCAATAGATCGACGGATCAGAACGACCGCTTACTCGATCCGAATGCAAAGGTACGACTTTTTCGCGGATTTGCAAATTATTTTTGAAAATTTTTTAATAATCTTTCAGTCGATTGATTATTAGATAGTTATAGTTAATTAATTTTTTCTCTCATTATAAGTCAGACCGGTATGTAGCCATGGAGGCCCTTTGGGCGAAGCCTCTTTTACCGGGCCTCAATGGCTACATACCGGTCTGACTTACAAGGGAACCGATAAAGCAGGCTTTGAGCCGCGGGGTATGTTACAGGGGTGGAACCTCTGTCAAATGGAATCCCTGTCAAAAAGGATATCCGATTCCGAAATTCAGCCGGATACCGTCGCGCCAGAAATCGGGAATGTTGTAGTAGGAGTTGATACCGGTGTTGTAGGGGCAATGGATGGCGATTCCTGTATCCAGGCGGATTACTATGGACTGATATACAAGCCGGAGACCGAATCCTGTGCCGAGGGCGGTGATTTCGGGAAGTTCTTTCCACACCAGGCCGTCGGTGTAGTTGTAGGGTATCTGCAGGATATCCAGGATTGTGATGACTTCGTCGGTGAGTTCGTCCTGCGTGTTGTACTGGCACCAGACGTTGCCGGCATCGACGAAGACGGCGCCTTCAAGCATCCAGAACAAAGGGAAACGGTATTCGATGTTGGCCTCGAGACGGATGTCGCCGGCGTGATAGAAATTCAGGTTGTAAAGTTCGCTGTAATAACCTCCCGGGCCGATTGAGCGGGGTGCGAATGCTCTGATGCTGGAGGGCCCGCCGGCATAGAACGATTCTGACATCGGACTGCTTGTCGTATTGCCGTAGCTCAGGACGGCTCCGCCGAAAAGGCGGGTGGCGATGCTGCTGCGTTGTGTCAGACGGAAATTGTTGCGAAGTTCGAGCGTGCCTTTCGTGAACTGCGCATAAGGTCCGAAAATGAATTTTCTTCCATATTCCGTGGTTTCATAACCTCCGATAAGGCTCTGTGCTCCGTAAATGAGATTTCCGGCTTCCTTCAACGAGGCGCTGAATGTCGTTCCGACCTTCCTGTCGCGGTCCGAAGTGTTGTCGTAGGTGAAGCGATAGCTGACAGAGGGGATATACTCGTCGCGTGTCAGATCCTTTATCAGGCTGTGGATGGTCATTCCTTCATAGTATTCCAGGTCGGTCTGAGAGTTCACGAGGGAGAGAGAGAACGGTGTGAATTCGTGCGTCGTGTACATTCCGGGGCGGAAGATGTGGGTCGCTCCGGCGGAAATCTTGTCCAGACGCCTCACTCCGGCTATGTTCTCGTGCTGGTATCCGATGTTGTAGCGCGTGCTCTCGCCGATGAGGTCGGGAACGCTCATCGCGATGTCCGTGCCGATGTTGAAGTTGTCGTTCGAGGAGCCATTTCGGTCCTGGATCTTCCAGTAATACGCCCCGTGCAGCCTTGCGGAAACGGTTTCGTCCAATCCGAGCATGTCGTGTTTGGACAGGGTCGCCGCCAGGCTCGGGCCTATCTGCATGTTGCTTCTGTAGGATACATCGCCCTGAAGGTCGAGCGTGAAAGGGTGCTGCGGGAATCTGCGGTCATTCCAGGCCAGGGAGGTCCTGACTCCGATGCCCTCCTTGTTCAGTTCACCGTCCATAATGTTCTCGAAATCCCGTTTGTGGAACAGTGTGATGGCGGTTTTTCTGTCCTTGTCCAAAGTAAATTCGGCAGAGACGTTGTCCAGAAACGCCGACGCGCCGCTTCCCTCTCCGCTGTCATAGTCGGTAGTGGTCGAAAGGGTGCCTCCGACGGTGATCTTCAGTCTGTCGTCGAGGAAAGACTTGGATAGTTTCATCGAATAGTCGGACTTCTGTCCTTCGATTTCGCTGCTGCTTCCCATTCCCAGATCCACGTCCACGATATCGCCGAGCATGTTGCCTGCAAGGGTGTTTACGCCGCGCTGAAGGATACTCACAAGCGCGTAGCTGGCTTCGGAAGCTTCTTCATTGGACTCTGAAGTGTACATTCCCGTGGTCAGCAGAGCCGCCGCGATCCTGTCGCGCTCGTCCGCGCCCATCGCGTCGATTTCGGCCTGAATGTCTTCGTTGCCCGGAGCTTCCATAAAGAAGTGCAGCGTAAGGTCATCCAGAGAATTCATGACCTGCAGCCCGACCGTGAAATCCACATTCTTGACTCTGTCTCCGGTCTCGCTTACCATAGCCTTGGCCTTCTGGGAAGCCTTCACATCGAGTTTCATCGCGCTGAGAGGTCCGTTGAAATCGACGTGGCTGCCCTTGTCCACTGTGAACGGTGCGAGAGGGTAGAAGGGCAGGCTGTACTTGATCTCGCCTCCGTCCACGTTCACTCTTCCCTTCAGGCCGATCTGCCCGCCAATGGGGAAATCAAGGCTTACATTGCCGCTGGCTCTGGCGTGGGCGTAGTTGTTCTTTCCGAGCATGTACGTGACGTCGGTTTCGGGAAGAATTCCCACGTCGCCTCCCAGCCAAAGACTGTCCGGAGTGCCCTTCAGGCGCATTGCAAGGGATGCCGCCACGTTGCCGTAATATGAGCAGCTGTCTTCTTTCTCAAGCGGAGCCGGCTTGAAACGGTCGCTGTCAACGGCGAGGTCCAGCGTGAGCGGATTCAGGCTCACGCGACCTTTCAGAGCAGCGTTGCTGCCATCGCAGGCGGATATCAGGAGGCTGTCTATCAGCACGTCGGTGCCCTCCAGCCGTATCGGATCCCTTGAAAGCGCGAACTCCGCTTTCAAGGGTTTGTATGTCACTGATGCGTCCAGCGGGACTGCCTCGCCGCTTATCTGCAGGCTGTCGAGCGGTCCTCGGGCATGCATGGTGGCCTCTACCGCTCCCTCAAGCGCCAGGTCATCCATCGGAATGAAGGATTTCAGAAGCGGAAGAGGAATCTCGTCGCTGTCGGCGCGGATTTCATATCCCTGATTTTTGACCGGAACCATCGAGAATGTCAGGCGGCGGTCGCCGAAATCGTGGCCCGAGTAGTTCAGACTATCCAGATTCACTTTGCCTTGCGCGCTCAGAATCCCGTCGCGCATGGAGACTTCAGCCACCAGGCCGACTTCGGAACTGATGCCGCTCAGGTTCAGAACCCCGTCGCACACTTTCGTTCCGGCTTCCAGATGAAGCTCCGCGTCGCTTGTGCCGAACCAGCCGCTGAGTGCGGCGGAGATGTCCGGAAGCCCTGCCTGGGCAGGAACCGCCAGGCGGGAGACAAAGTCCAGCACTTCTCCTCTCTGCTGCAGGGAGGAGGAAGCGCTTCTGACCGACAGGCTGTCCTTGGACAGGCCGTTCGTCGAGGCTTCCAGACGAATTCCCTTCTCGGGATTCAGACTTGCCTCTATGGAAGCTTCCTCGAAGCCCATACCTTTACTCGACAACAAGCCCGTCAGGGGATTCTCTCTGTCCGCCTGCAGTTTCACTGTCATGTCAGGGAAGAATGCCCTCAGGCTGTCCAGATCAATGCCTTTTATCATTATGGGACTGGCTCTGAGAATGCCTTTAACATCGATCGAGTCGAGTTTGCCGGGCACTGCCTGCAGGAGTTTCTGCAACTGCCCGACCAGGTTCAGAGCATGGCCGCGGCCTTCCAGAGAAAGTTCCAGACCCGGAGCCGAAAGTGCGATGTCCGTGCTGTTGCGCTCCGTTGCGGCTGTGAGCAGCAGCTCTTCCAAATTCAGAGAGAGGCTGTCTTTCTCAAATTTTGCAGAGGACAGGTCCAGCACGACCCTCCCGGACGGCTTCCGGGTATTGAGGTTTCTGACATCAAAATCGATGTCACCATCCGCCGAGGCGTTGAAGGCCTTTTCGGACCATCCGCCCTCCGTACTGACGTTTCCTTTCGCGGCGCCGCCGCCGGCTTCCGCCTTGAGTGACGTCTTTCCGAGCCGGGCCTTGTCCCATACCAAATCGTCCAGGATGGCTTCCAGACTGATTTTCGTCCCGTCTTCCAGGGGATTGAAGCCCCGTCCGCTGATTTTCAAGCTTCCGTCGGCGGAGCAGGCTTTTCCCAGATCAATGAAATCGGACAATTCGAATCCGTCAAGAGCGGCTTCGGCTTCATATTCCAGGGTGCCCGCAAGATCGTCTGTGTTCATACCGGCCCGGCCTTCAAGGCTGACGCTCCCGGAACGGACAGACAGCTCCGGAACGTCTATCAGAGACCCGTTAATTGAGCCGCAGGCGTCCAGCAGATCCACATTCCAGCGATTCCCGCCGACAAGGATGCTGCAGTCCTCAAGATGCAATCTGCCGGCGTTGTATGCGAATGCCGCTATGTCGGCGCTGCCGTCCAGAAAGGCTTTTCCGACATTTATTTCAAGGCCGTTGCGTGGCATCGAGAATCGCACGTCCGTGATTTCCATACAGGGGATATCCGCCTTCCAGTCGAAGACGCCGTCCGTCTTTTCCTTTTCTGTGCTGTCCTGAACGAACTCCACGTCGGCGCCACTGACCGCGAGCCTGTTAAGAAGCGTGTAGCGGCCCGGTATGGAGGTGGAATCGCTGCGGATTTCAGCCTTGTCCAGTCTGGCCTTTATTCTGGTTTCTCCGAGCAGGCCGCGCGAATCCAGATTGACTCCTTCCAGAAGAAACCCGTCGAGCCGGACGGTCGAATCGACGAGCGCGCGGATGTCGGTCTCGAGCCTGAGCCTGTGTATGTCCAGTACGGTGTCCTGCCCGTTTTCCAGGGCCAGAACGTCGTCCAATGCGATGCTGAAAAGAGGATCTATGCGCACCCTGCCGATGTTTGCGTCGATTCCGGTCTTCTCATAAAGTATCTTGCGGGCCTTGTCCACTGCCATCTTCTGGACTGGGCGCAGGCTCAGGATCAGGGTCAGGAGGACGGGAAGGAGCACGACAGCAAGCACCGTGTACAAGAGTACCCGGAGAACCGTTCCTGCAACTGTCCTTTTTGCTTTCATCCCTTATATTTCATTCTATCAGTGAGCCCTCGCACAGAGTCGGACCTGTCAGATAAACCTCGCGCCTGGCATCGCCGTCCCTGCGATATTCGACCTGCAGAATGTCCTTCAGCGCGTGCACGTTGACGGGGGAGGGAAGGGCGCTGGCAAGGGCCGCCGCCACTATCCCTGTGCCGCAGGCGAGAGTCTCCGCCTCGACACCTTTTTCGAAAGTACGGATGTCGACGCCGTCGCCGTCGGAGCGAAGGGCCCAGAAATCGACGTTGGTCCCCTGCGGGGAAAATCTGGGATCGAACCTCAGCGCCCGGCCTTCATTCTCCACGTCCACTCCGGCGACATTATCCTTCTGTACCGTGAAATGTCTGGTCCCGGTATCGAGGAAAATGCCGTCGGGATGAGTCTCCATTCCTTCGACGTCCTTCATTTCCAAGCGCACGGTCTTCATCTCCCCGAGATGCGAGAGAATGGTGGCGCGATGAATCACTCCGTCGGGTGCTTCGAAGGCGTAATCGGCGGTGTGGAAGGGCTTCACTCCCAGAAGATCGGCGAAAGCCACTATGCAGCGCCCGCCGTTTCCGCACATCATCCCGCCGCTGCCGTCGCGGTTGAAGTACAGCATTTTGAAATCCGCGACATCGGAGTTCTCCAGTATCATCAGCCCGTCCGTGTCGTTCTGCATGCACAGAGCGTGCACGATTTCCTTTTTTCTGAACCTGTCGGTGGCGCAGTTGCGACCATCGATTACGACGAACGAATTCCCTGCGCCTGAATATCTGTAGAACTCCATTTTCTGTCGGAAATTTACGCAAATATACTTATATTTGTCCTCATAACCACCAATTTTCTCTTTATGAAACGCGCAATTTTCCTTTCCGCCGCCGCGGCCCTCATTCTCTGTGGCCTTGTCTCCTGCAGTTCCGCCCCTTCCTTCGTGCCTGAAGGCTCGACCGATATAGGCTCGATTGAGCTTCCCGGTTCTTATGTCTTCGACGAGCCTTCCGGAACTTTCACCCTTACGGCCTCCGGTGAGAACATGTGGCTGGAGCAGGATGCATTCTTCTTCGTGTGGAAGAAGGTTGAAGGCGATTTCGAGATAAGCGGCGACATAGCCTTCGAAGGCGAGGGCTTCAATGCGCACAGAAAACTCGGATTCATAATCCGCGAAAGCCTCGAGCCCGGATCCCGCTATGCCGACATAGCCATCCACGGCGACGGCCTGACCTCCCTGCAGTACAGACCTCAGGAAGGCGCACAGACCGAGGAATCCGTCTCGGCCAACAAGGCACCGTCCACGATAATGCTCGCAAGGCGCGGCGACGTGATAGCCGTACGTACCGGCAACGGCTGTCTTCCCGAGAGCGACGACACTTCGATAACGCTCGAATTCCCTCAGGAGTGCTATGTCGGACTGTTCCTTTGCTCGCACGAGACAGACGTGCTCGAAACCGCGCATTTCAGCAATGTCGCTCTGAATTTTCGCTGATCTTTCCGGCACGGTTTGTGCTTTTTCCGCCTTCCGGACATAAAACAACTTGGATATGAAGAGAAAACTTTTGGCTGTTGCCGCCGTAATGGCACTTAGCGCGATTGCTCCTCTGAAGGGTGCGGCCCAGGAAAGCAGATATACGGACAGTTACGTCGAGGTGAACGGCAATGCGGAGCGGGAAGTCGCTCCTGACCGTTTTTATCTCAGGGTGGACATCGACGAGCAGGACAGCAAGGGACGCAAGACCCTCGAGCAGCAGCAGAAGGATATGCTGGCGGCCCTGCGCACGCTCGGCATCGACATCGAAAAACAGGTCACGAGGCAGTCTCTTTCCAGCTCTTACTACAACCGTAAAAAGAATATGGCCACAGCATCATACCAGCTCAAGCTCACGAGCGCCGAACAGCTGGCCAAGGTGTGGAGCGCCCTGGACGAACTCGGATTCTCCGGCGTTTCGTTCCAAAAGGCGGAATGCAGCACCATCGACAAAGTGCGGGAGGAGGTGCGTCAGCAGGCTGTGCGCAACGCCCGTCAGCAGGCTGTGTCGATGGCCGAGGCCATTGACCAGAGCGTCGGGAAGTGCTTTTATCTCAACGGAGGTTATTCCGGAGGATCGGCTGTCTATGCCCAGCCACGCAGAATGGCCAAGTCCGTGATGGCGGACAGCATCAATATGATTGAGGATGAATGTGAGGCCTTGGAATTCGACAACATAAAGGTTTCCGCGAGCGTTACCGCCCGTTTCATCCTGGAGTAATCAGAACTGGCTAAGGAACAACCGGACGTCCTCTTCGCTAAGGCCTCGCCTGGACGCATATGCGAGAAGGGCGTCGCGGGAAACTTCCCTGACTTCGCCGTAGCGGGCGTTGCGGCAGGCGAGAAGGAAGCCGCAGACGCTCTCCTCCGGCTGCATCGCGCAGGATGAAGTGAGCTTTATCCCCATTTCGGAGGGCAGCAGGGCGAGGATGTCCCGCTTGAGGCTGTGGTCCGGGCAACAGGCGTAGCCGACCCCCGGAGCAATCAGGTCGAGCCCTTCGCCAAGAGACGCAGAAATGCGCTTCTGGAGCCATTTTGAAGCTGTTTCCACGAGCGCCGCTCTGGCTGCGAAGCCGACAAGTCCGCCGTCGCCTTCCGGAGATTTGCCCTCATTCAATATCCTTATCGCGAATATTCCGAGAGGGGCCTTGTCTTTTTCGGGCAGGCAGTCCGCAAGGCAATAAAAGCTGTGCGAGTCCCTGAGCATTTCGAAGCGGGGCCCCTGACCGTCAGCGGCGGCCATGCAGTCTCCTTCCCGTCGGGCTTCGAAGAATCTGGCGCAGAGCCTCACCCCGATTCCGGGGCAGCCTGCAATCCAGTCGAGTGCTTCCTTTTCGAGATTCCGGCGCGCTGCGGCGTCCCGCACGCTTCTGCAGACGGCGTGGAACAGCTCCCAATCCATTTCGGGGAGCAGCTCTTCGGCTCTGATATCCTTAAGGGGAATGTCGTCCAGAGTGATGCCGGTCGCATAGGCTTCGGCCGGAGCCGCCGCTCTGCTGCAACAAGAGCAGACTGGGCGCCTGCGGGCGCTTTCGTGGAGGGTGCGCAGTTTTTCGTGCGCGGCCTTTTCGCTTTGGAGGAATGATTCCGGCGATTCGAGGCATTTCTTGGCCTGTACGGCGGTTTCGGATGCGTTCGCGCAGTAATGTACGTCGTCGTAGAGAGGGGAGAGCTTTACGGCAGTGTGGGTCGCTGATGCGGCGGCTCCTCCGACGAAAAGCGGGGTGTGCATCCTTCTGCGGCTCATCTCGGCACAGAGCTCCTCCATCCTCACGAGCGAGGGCGTTATCAGACCGCTCACGCCTATTATGTCCGCACCCCATTGTGCAGCCTTTTCGAGTATCTCTTCGGTCGGGACCATGACACCGAGGTCCATCACCTCGAAGCCGCTGCACTGCAACACGGTCGCGGTTATGTTCTTGCCTATGTCGTGCACATCGCCCTTGACGGTGGCTATCAGGAACCGGGGGCGTCCACCGCCTTCCTCTCCGGCCGTCATATGGGGTTGCAGCACGTCCACGGCCTCCTTCATCATACGGGCGGACTTCACCACCTGCGGTAGAAACATCTTGCCCTGCGAGAAGAGTTCGCCGACCTTTTCCATTCCCGCCATCAGGGGCCCTTCCACAACGGCAAGGGCGCTGCCGAGCTTTTCCATACAGGACATGGCGTCTTCCGCAAGGCTTGCCGAAAATCCCTGTACCATCGCTCTGGAGAGCCTTTCGGCGGGGTCGGTCAGTTCCTGCCCGGGCTCGCCGGGGCGCTGGATTGCGGCTCCTTGCGCTGCGTTGTATTCCGGAGCGATTTCCACGAGGCGGGCCGTCGCTTCGCTGTCGCGGTCGAGGATCACGTCTTCGACCGCGTCGCGCAGTTTCTTCTCAAGATCGTCGTAGATGCGCAGTGACCCCGGATTCACTATGGCCATGTCAAGACCGGCCCGGATTGCGTGGTAGAGGAATACGGAATGCATCGCCTCGCGCACGGGATTGTTACCCCGGAACGAGAACGACAGGTTGGAGACTCCCCCCGAGGTCAAGGATCCGGGAAGGTTCGTCTTGATCCAGCGGACGGCTTCGATGAAATCCACCCCGAAACGCGAATGTTCGGGGATTCCGGTGCCTACGGAAAGTATGTTGCAGTCGAAGATTATTTCTTCCGGGGGTATTCCCGCGCCGGTGAGAAGGTCATAGCTGCGGCGGCATATTTCGATTTTTCTTTCGAATGTCTCTGCCTGGCCCTGTTCGTCGAAGGCCATGACGACCATCGCCGCACCGTATGAACGGATTGTCAATGCCTTCCTGAGGAACTCCTCCTGTCCGTCCTTCAGGGATATGGAGTTCACGATGCATTTGCCCTGGGCATTGCGCAGGCCTTCCAGTATGGTTCCCCAGTGCGACGAATCTATCATCAATGGAGCCTTCGCCACTGCAGGGTCCGAGGCCGCGTAGCGCAGGAAAACCCTCATCTTTTCAGCCGAATCGACCATCGGATCGTCGGTATTTATGTCTATCACCGAGGCTCCGCCCATAATCTGGCTTCTGGCCACGTCGAGGGATTCTGAATAGCTGTCCGATGCCATCAGACGGGCAAATTTCTTCGATCCGGCGACATTCGTGCGCTCGCCTATGTTTATGAAATTAAGACTTTTCTCGATTTTTATGGCTTCCAGGCCCGAGACTGTCAGAACCCGTTGCGCAGGACGCGTCTTTCCGGGAGCCTTGCCCTTCAGGGCCGCTGCGATTGCAGAAATATGTTCGGGCCCCGTCCCGCAGCATCCTCCGGCTATCCGCAGCAGGCCTTCGTCGGCGAGGGCGGCCATTTCGGAGGCCATAAGCTCTGGGGAATCGCTGTAGGCGCCCATTTCGTCGGGAAGGCCGGCGTTGGGGTAGAATATCAAGGGGAATTCGCTGAAAGAGGCTATTTCCCTTGCAAGCGGGGCCATCTGCCTTATTCCCAGCGCGCAGTTTATGCCGAAGGCGGCAAGAGAGGGGCAATGTTTCACCGAGGTGTAGAAGGCCTCGAGGGTCTGGCCCGTCAGGGTGCGTCCGCTCATGTCGCTCACGGTGGCGGAGATTATGACCGGCAGGGGATTGCCGAGTTCCGTCAGGGCGAGAATCGCCGCTTTCGTGTTCAGGGCGTCGAAACTGGTTTCCAGCAGAAGCAGGTCGACTCCTCCTTCCACAAGAGAGGCGGCCTGGTCGCGGAAAGCGTCCTTCATCCTCAGGAAGTCCGTCGCGCGCAGTGCGGGGTCGTCGGCGTCCGAAGCTATGCTCAGCGACTGCCCCGTGGGTCCGATGCTTCCCGCAACGAGAACCTTTCTCGAGGCTCTGTCCGCGGCAGCGCGGGCTATCTGAGCTGCCCTGAGGGCCATTTCGGGAGCACGGTCGGCCATTCCATACGCGGCCTGGCCTATGCTGGAGGCCCCGAAACTGTTTGTGGTGACAATGTCGGCTCCGGCCTCTATGTATTCGTCATGGATGGAGCCCACGAGGGAAGGATTCTCAAGATTCAGAAGCTCGCTGTCCTCTGTGCGGCATCCCTTTCTCTGGAGCATCGTGCCGAAGCCCCCGTCGAGTATCAGTATCCTGCCGGTATTCAGAAAATCATGCATCGCGGCGGAAATTTTCTTTCAGGACATCGATCACGTTGCCGGCCCGGCCCATGGTATAGAAATGCACCGCCGGGACGCCGTTGCGCAGCAGGTCGGCGCACTGCTCCGAGCACCAGTCGCGTCCGATCGAGTAGAGAGCGTCGCGATCATTTTCGAATGAACGGAATTTTCTCACAAGCTCCTGCGGAATGTCGATCGAGAACGCTTCCGGAAGCATTTCTATCTGTTTCAACGAGGAAAGCGGTTTGAGCCCCGGGATTATCGGAACGTCGATTCCGGCTTTCGTGCAGAGGTCGCGGAAGCGGTAGAACGCGGCGTTGTCGAAGAACATCTGGGTCACGACGTAATCGGCGCCCCGATCCACCTTGCGCTTCAGACATTCTATGTCCTGTTCGAGATTCGGGGCCTCGAAATGCTTCTCCGGATACCCGGCTACGCCGATGCAGAAGGAGGTGTCGTATTCAGCGTCGAAACGGCGTACGGCACTTACAAGTTCTTCGGCGTGGGAGTAACCTCCAGGAGTTGCGCTGAAGCGTTTCTCCCCGACCAGACAGTCGCCACGCAGCGCAAGTATATTGCTGATCCCAAGGAATTTGAGATCGTGCAGCTGGCCCTCGATCTTCTGAGAGGTCGCTCCGCCGCATATGACGTGGGGCACGACCTCGACTCCGAATTCCGCCCGGACCGCGGCGGCGACTGCGGTCTCGCTGACCCTGCGCTGCACCGTACGGCGGATGAAACTGCCGTCGGGGGCGGGCGTGAACTCGAATTCCTCGCGGTGGCAGGTGACATTGATGAACGGGACTCCGAAGTCCATGAACGGACGTATGGCGTCCAGAAGTTCATCCTTGGAAACGCCCTTCATCGGGGGCACGATTTCGATGGACGCATATGGCCGTCCACCCTTCGCTATGAGTTCGCTGACATTCATCGGGACAGGTTTCTTCTGCAAATATAGAAAGCTGTTTTGAAATAATTAACTTCTTTCTTTATGTATCTTCACACTTCCGGCCGCTTACACGGCTGCGGCCATGCTTCTTTTCCAAAAGAAAACTATCCTCAGGAATCGGCTCCCTGGCCCCGCTCTTCTTTTGTCCGTCGGCCCGGGGACACCCTCCCCCGCATGATTTTTTAAATTCGAGTTTATCGAAGTCTTTCGTGCTTCGCTCGCAGGTGCAGCGTCACAAGGCCTTCTGCTTCCCTCCTGAATCGAAAAAGCTACTCGCCGCACTAACGTTCACTCGACGGCTAACTCGTCGTTTTTAGTCTTGCTTCGCAAGCCTAACGCTCCTCAAACACACGCCGTCGCGAGACGCTCACTTGCCGTTTGCTCGCTTAACGCTTTTTCGACAAGTCGTTCAGCGAGAAGTCCTTGCGCCACTTTTGCAGCCCGCGAGCGGAGAAGAAGAAGAATATCCCGCGGCCGGCAGCGAAATTGTCGGAGACGGCCGATTGCAT
>R20__coassemble_284_pt1 | contig 39704 bp, 38 predicted proteins | sample R20__metabat2_low_PE_040 | metagenome-assembled genome bin R20 | reverse complement strand
AAACCCTGCCTGCAAGCCGAAACGCACGACGCGAGCGGAGAAGAAGAATGTCTCGTGGCCGGCAGCGAAATTGTCGGAGACGGCCGATTGCATCGGGCCGACCTCAGCCGCAGCAGACAAGTTATTTGCCGCAAGGCAAATGACGCAGGATGCGAGAATGGACGGAGTGCCCATGCAACGGCCGCGGAGCATGCTGCCGGGCGCATTGAACCATACTGTCACGAGTGCAAGAAATACGGGAAAAGTTTGCAGTCGTGACAGCAGAAAAGCCCAAAACAGCAGTTTCAGTGTCACGAGTGCAAGAAATCGGGTGAAAGTTTGTAGTCGTGACAGCGGAAAGGGTGAAAACGGCGGTTTTAGTGTCACGAGTGCAAGAAATCAGCGGAAAGTTTGCAGTCGTGACAGTGGGAAGGGCGAAATCGGCGGTTTGGGTGTCACGAGTGCAAGAAATCGGGCAAAAGGCAGCAGTCGTGACAGCGGGGAGAGATGGGCGAGAAGAGAAGGCGGGAGCGAGAGGGAGAGGGAGATGAAGATTTTGCACTGTGAGGATAATTTGTTAATTTTACAAGTTTTAAGGAAAAGAATATGAAAATCAGAAGCAAGGCACCGCTAAGACTAGGATTGGCAGGAGGAGGCACTGACGTCTCCCCATACTGCGACCGGTTCGGCGGCCTGGTGCTTAACGCAACGATAAATCTCTACGCACATTGCACCATCGAGGACACTTCGGACGGACTGATAACGATAGAATCCTATGATTCAGGATGTCGTAGGAGCTATCCAAGCACGACCTTTCTGGAACTTGACGGCGAGGCTCCGCTAATCAAGGGCGTGTACAACCGCATTCAGAAAGATTTCGCTCCGGGTCCTCTGTCATTCAGGATAACGACATTCAACGACGCTCCCGCAGGTTCCGGCCTGGGCTCGTCGTCGACAATGGCCGTATGCATCCTGAAGGCATTCACGGAATGGCTATATCTTCCTCTCGGCGACTATGAAATGGCCCGTCTTGCATATGAGATAGAAAGGATTGACCTCGGACTTTCAGGCGGAAGACAGGACCAGTATGCCGCCACGTTCGGAGGATTCAACTATATGCAGTTCCTGCCCGGAGATCTTGCCATCGTGAGCCCCCTGAAACTAAAAAGATGGATAATCGACGAGTTTGAGGCTTCGCTCATACTATATTACACCGGAGCATCCAGAAGCAGCGCCGCGATAATCGACGAACAGAAGAAAAACGCCGCCGGCGGCAATGAAAGCGCCGTGGAGGCCATGCACAGGATAAGGGAGAGCGCCGACAAGATGAAGAATTCGCTCCTGCGGGGCGACATCGACGCAGTCGCGGCAATTCTGAAAAAGGCCTGGGAAGACAAGAAGAAAATGGCCACATCCATCACCAACCCGATGATCCAGAAGGCAATGGACACCGCCTTTGCAGCAGGCGCGAAGGCCGGAAAGGTCTCCGGAGCCGGCGGAGGCGGATTCATAATGTTCATGGCCGACCCGGCTAAAAGAACCGAAGTTGAAAAGGCTCTTTCGCAGCTCGACGGCACTCTGATGCCGTTCCAGTTCAGCAGCGGCGGTGCCCACGGATGGAAAATATACGACAAGGAGAACAGAAAATGAAAGGAATCGACAAAGTGCGCGCCCAGGTGGCGGAAAGCGTGAATGCAAAGCAGGCCATCCTGAATGACGAGGAGATGCTTGAAAAGATAGCACGGGCCGCGCAGATATGCACTGAAGCATACAGGAAGGGCGGAAAAGTGATGTTCGCGGGCAACGGCGGAAGCGCAGCCGACGCGCAGCATCTCGCCGGAGAACTGGTCAACAAATTCTACTTCGACAGACCGGGTCTGGCTGCAATGTCGCTTTCGACAGACACAAGCATAATGACAGCGATAGGCAACGACTACGGCTTCGAAAAGCTTTTTGCAAGACAGCTTGAGGCACACGGGCGCGAGGGCGACGTTTTCGTCGGGATATCCACTTCGGGCAACTCCGCCAACATAATCGAGGCAATGAAGGCCTGTAGGGAAAAGGGAATCACCGGCATCGGCCTTACGGGCTGCAGGCCCTGCAAGATGGACGGGCTTTGCGACCTCGTGATCAAGGCCCCGAGCGCCGAGACCCCCAGGATACAGGAATGCCAGACGCTTATCGGGCACATAATCTGCGCCCTCGTGGAAGAAAACATCTTCGGCAATCAGGAGGAATAATGGACGCGATAATCCTTGCAGGCGGTTTGGGCACGAGACTTCGCAGCGTCGTGAGCGAAGTCCCCAAATGCATGGCGCCTGTGGGAGAAAGACCTTTTCTGGAAATACTTCTGGACCAGCTTGCCGCTTTCGGCGAAACAGATCGGGTGGTGTTGTCCGTGGGATATCTCAGGGAGGTTATTTTCAAGTGGATCGACACAAACAGGGCCCGCTGGCCCTTCAGGATAGAATACGCCGTCGAGCAGACGCCGCTGGGCACGGGAGGCGGGATACGCCTTGCACTAGGCCAATGCACGGAAAACGAAGTACTGATTCTGAACGGCGACACATATTTCGACATCAACCCGGAAGCGATGCATTGCGAAGCCCCCGTGTGTGTCGCGCTCAAGCCGATGAGGGACTTCAACAGATACGGGAAGGTGGAATGCGGCCTCGACGGCAGGATAAGCGCATTCCGCGAGAAATGTCCCTGCGCGGAAGGTCTGATAAACGGAGGAGCGTATCTGGTACGCCGCGACCTTTTGGACCTGGACGGCCTTCCAGAAAAGTTCTCCTTCGAAAATGACGTGCTCACTCCCCTGGCCTCTGCGGGGAAACTGCAGGGATCGGTTCAGGAAGGCTACTTCATCGACATAGGCATACCGGAGGATTATGCCCTGGCGCAGCTCAAATGGAGCGGCTGCGACACGCTTCTTCTGGACAGGGACGGGGTGATAAACGTCCTGAGGCCCGGAGATTATGTGAAGAATACGGATGAGTTCGTTTTCGAGAAAAAATTTCTCGCGCACGCCGCGCAGTGGGCGGAAACCTTCCGGCACATTTTCGTGGTCACAAACCAGCGCGGGGTCGGAAAGGGACTGATGAGCGAGGACGCTCTCGAGGAGATACACGGAATGATGATACGCGGGACCGAAGCGGCGGGAGGCAGGATAGACGGCATCTACTGCTGCACCGCGACCGATGACGCGGACCCGCGCCGCAAGCCCAACACGGGAATGTGGGACGAAATCTGCAGGGACTGGAGCGACGTTCGTGCGGATAAGACGATAATGGCCGGCGACAGCGGAAGCGATATGGAATTCGCCTCGAGGGCCGGAATAAAGGCAGTGAAAATAAACTGGCAATGAAGATAACGATACTAGGCACGGCCTACCCCTACAGAGGAGGTCTGACGGCATTCAACGAAAGACTTGCGCGAGAGTTGCAGGATGAAGGGCACGAAGTGGAAATCGTGACATTCAGGATGCAATATCCGTCCTTCCTCTTCCCCGGCAAGACCCAATATTCTCAGGAGCCTGCTCCTGAAGGCCTGAAAATCACGAGAATGCTAAATTCCGTAAACCCCTTCAACTGGTTTTCAACGGCCCGCAGAATCCGGAAAGCAGCCCCCGACCTGCTTATAATCAAGTTCTGGATGCCGTTTATGGCACCCTGTCTGGGTACGGTCGCCCGAATCGTAAAGAGGGGCGGAAAGACCAGGGTCGTCACGATACTCGACAACCTGATTCCTCACGAAAAAAGGCCCGGGGACTCGCTGTTGATAAGATACTTCTGCGGTTCCGTGGACAAATACGTCGCGATGTCGAAATCCGTTCTGGCGGACATCGACAAATTCGACCGCCGCAAGCCACGGGTCTTCAGGCCACATCCGATATATGACAACTTCGGAGAGCCCGTCAGCCGTGCCCAGGCATGCTCGCGCCTCGGACTCGACCCGGAGGACAAGAACCTCCTTTTCTTCGGACTTATCCGCGACTACAAGGGCCTGGACATGCTCCTGAAGGCATATCCGGCTGTCGTCGACAAGGCAAAGCTCGTCGTCGCGGGAGAGTTCTACGGCAACGAAGACAAATACCACGCCCTGGCAAAGAGCCTGGGGATAGACGACAAGGTCGTATGGCTGTCCAGATTCATTCCGGACAGCGAGGTCAGATACTGTTTCTGCGCCGCCGACCTCATCGTGCAGCCCTACAGGAGCGCCACCCAGAGCGGAGTCACGCAGATAGCCTACCATTTCGGCAAGCCCATGCTCGTCACGAACGTCGGCGGGCTGCCTGAAATCGTTCCTGACGGTCAGGCCGGCTATGTGGTCGAGCCCGATCCGGAAAAGATAAGCACGGCTCTCGAAGATTTCCTGAGCCGGAATCCCGACTTTTCGGAAGGGTTGGAAAAGCAGAAACAGGAGTTTTCATGGAAAACGTTCGTACAAGCCGTCATAACCCGATAACAGGTGGATACGGGCAACGAAAGGAGATGCCGGAATGAAGATTCTTATCATAGGACCCAGGTACTACAATTACCTTGACGCTGCCGCGGCGGCCTTCGGGAAGCTGGGGCACGAGGTCGTCGTCGAGCCTTACGACAATCCGATTCATCCCTATACCCCCATGATGAAGGTCCGTTACAAGCTCAGCCGCCACAAAGAAAGGCTGCAGGAGCGCAGCAGGACCCTTTTCAACGCATTCATACTGAAGCGTTTCGGAGAAACCGGGCCGGGCCTCGTGTTCATCCTCAACGGAGAAATTCTTTACGAAGAAACCCTGGACAAGTTCCGGGAAAGCGCGAAAGTGGGCATATGGTTTTTCGACAACAGGGAGAAACTGCCGCTCGCAACAGGCCATATAGACCACGCCGACGCCCTTTTCTGCTTCGAAAATGACGACGTGCAGTGGTATGCGCGGCAAGGAAAGAAGGCATACTTCCTGCCCCAGGCCTGCGACTGCGGCATCTACCGCCCGCTTGGACTGGAAAAAGATATTGACATAGTTTTCGTGGGCACTCTCTACACTTCCCGGAAGCGCCGCAGGACAACGGAAGCCCTCTGCAGGAGATTCCCCGAACTCAAGATAGAGGTTTATGGGCTGTACAGGCCCTGGTACAAAGGACTGCTAAAATGCCTCACACGACCCCGCAAGGACGTTTTCCTAAACCGGAACGTCAACGCAGCGCAGGCCAATGAACTGTACAACCGCGCCCGAATCGCGCTGAACATTCACCAGGAGTTCCAGAAGGACGGTGCCAATCCCCGCGTGTTTGAGATCTGCGGCTCCGGAGCTTATCAGATCTGCGACCGCAACCCCTACGTGGAAAGCCTTTTCCCCGACGGGGAAATCGGGCTGTACAGCACTGAGGAAGAACTTTTCAGCCTTGTGGAAAAAGCCTTGCGGGAAAACACCGCAGAGAGGGCTGAAGCGGCAAGAAATATGGTTCTGAGCCGACACAGCTACGAAGTGAGAATGAAAACCGTCCTCGAAAAATTAGGATTCTGAAAATCATAAAGAAATATGGCACGGCTGCTTTTCATAAGATACAAGAAATCCAGGGACATTCTCGAAGGCGGGGAACAGTGCAGCCAGAAGAATCTGGACGCCTACCGCTCGGTTCTGGGCGACGATAACGTGGACGTCCTCTACATCCACGACGAAACGCGCGGGCACTCCGCAATGGATTACCTCAGAGCCCTGGTCTGGTTCCCCTTCGGCTATCATTTCGGTCTCACTCCGCTGCGAGTCCGCAGCATAGTCAAGAAGGCTGAAGGCTACGATTTCCTGCACATAGACCGCAGCGTCTTCGGAATCATCGCGAAAAAGGCCAAGAAAGCAGGCTACAAGGGCCGCGTGACGGTATTCTTCCACAATATCGAGAAGACATACTTCAAGGCGAAGTTCTCCGGAAAGATCGGAGAATCCATCGTGTGCCGCTGTGCCGACCGCAACGACTGCTGGAGCTGCGAGTGGGCCGACAAGGTGATAGCCCTGAACGAAAGGGACTCCGCAAGCCTGGAGAAGACCTACGGAAGAAAGGCTGACATCATCGCTCCGATTTTGTTCAAGGACAGGTGCAAGAAAGCCGCATTCCCTTCGGAAATGACCTCCGCGAAGCCGTCCTGTCTGTTCGTGGGAGCATATTTCGCCGCAAACAACGAAGGTATCGAGTGGTTCATTCGAAACGTGTATCCGCACGTGAACATAACGCTGAAGATAGTCGGCAGAGGCATGGATAGGCTGAACGGCAGCGGCTGGCTCTGCAAGGACATCGAACTGGTCAGCGACGCGCCCTCGCTGGAGCCGTATTTCATGCAGTCGGACCTTATGATACTCCCCATCTTCAAGGGTTCGGGGATGAAGGTGAAGACCTGCGAATCTCTGATGTACGGAAAGAACATCCTCGCCACCGACGAGGCCTGGGAAGGCTACGAACTGGACTGTGAAAAGGCTGGAGGCCGCTGCAACAGCGCGGAAGAGTTCATCGCGAAGATCAAGGAGTTCGAGAATAATCCCAAGCCCCGCTTCAACGCTTATTCAAGGCAGGTTTACCTGGAAAAGTACAGCGACTCAAACGCGGCGGAAACGTTCAAGGCAGCCCTTTACGATTAAGGCAAGGGTCAGCAGATACATGATGATCAGGCAGACCGCGGCTACGGTCTCCCCTTTCCGTATGCTGTCGGGATCGAAGGTGAAATGTATCCGGTGCTCACCGGCCGGAACGTTCACTGCGCGCAACAGGTAATCCACCCTGTAATGCTCGACACTCTGACCATCGATCGAGGCCTTCCAACCATAGGGGTAATAGATTTCGGAAAATACCACGGTTCCCGGCTTCGAGGAGAAGGTCCTGTATTCCAGATCCTTGGGAGTGCAGCTTTCGAGAGTCACGACGGCATCCCCGGCAATGCCGGGATTGAAGTCCTCCACGTACTTCCCGAAGGACTTGTCCAGGACAGCCACCTTCGAAAGGTCCACCTGCATCAGGGCGTCGCTCTCCTGCGTCGCATTGTCGACTGCCTTCAACTCGCCCACCCACCAGGCGTTGCCCATCGCACCGGGGTTGTACTGCACTTCCGGCTGTCCGTCATCTGAGGGAAGGATGAAATACTTCGCGTTGAGCATGTCGATCACGGGCATATGGTACTTGGAAAGATGCTCGTCTATGAGATCCTGATAGCGGCGCAGCTTTGCGGCATTGTAACCACCCAGGGACTTCAGATAATGAGATGTCCTCGCATCGTTGTACGTGTTGGTCGTAAGGTTAAGCACCCTGAAATTCGGATCCTTGTCCTGAAGTATCGCCTGTTCGTAAGGGTACATCTTGAAGCTTTCAGTCTTCTTCTTTGGGCTGACAAAGAAGGAATCGTTGAAATACCTCTTGTCGACAGGCCACATGTCGAAGAGCACGAGCACGGCAAGCACGGCGGCAAGCAACTGGGGCTTGATCTTTCCGACGGCAAAAAGCCACAGCGAAGCGGCCCCGAGGATGATGAAAAGGAAGGAGCGCCAGCAGTCGGAGCTGAAAAGAACGGCTCTCTGGGAGCAGATGGCCGCATATATACGGGAATCCATATTCCCTGCCCATCCGGCGTCATATGAGGACTGGAAATCGAAGATGAACTTCCCGAAAAGAGCGAAGAAAAGGCAGATTCCGGCGGTTATGCCGGCAGAGACGAATATGCTTCTGCAGGCCTTGTCCTTCGCAATTTTTCCCTCCACGAGCTCCTTGACGGCCAGGAAACCCAGCAGAGGCATCGCGACTTCAGCGACTATGAGTATCGAGGAAACGGCGCGGAACTTGGCGTACATCGGAAAATACTTGAAGAAGAACTCCGTGAGCCCCATCCAGTTGTGGCCCCAGGAAAGCGCCACCGAGAACAGCGTCGAGGCCAGCAGAGCCCATTTATACGGTCCGCCGACAATCATCAGACCCAGCACGAAAAGGAAGCAGACTATGGCTCCCATATAGACGTTGCCCGAAGTGAAAGGCTGCTCCCCCCAGTACATCGGGGCCGAAGAGCAGAAATCCGCGGCGCTGCGGGCGGGAACCCCCATCGAGGTGAGGTCACCGTAAAGCTGTGAATCCTTTCCGAGGGGATAGGAACTGCTTCCGCCGTTGAAATTCGGAATCAGGAAGGAGAAGGTCTCGTCGATTCCATAACTCCACTGCGTGGCATAATCCAGATCCAGCCCCGACTTTTTAGAGGGCAAGTCCGCCTGTTCTCCCCTTACAATCTCCGACGCACCGCCACGCATCGTTTCCCGCACATACTCCGAATTCGAGAAAACGTTGGAAGCGTTGGTCCCGAAACCTATCAGCACGGCGGCCGCAAAGATCGCGGTGCCGACGGCAAGGTCCTTGAGCCTTTTTTCTTTTATATGAATCCAGAGTTCGGCAAACCAGAACAGCCCCAGCATCATGCAGTAATAATAGAACATCTGGGGATGAAGACTGAAGCCTCCGGCGACGAAAAACATCGTCAGAATGGCTCCGATGGCATATTTTTTTCGGAAAATCAGTCGGAATCCCGCCACCACGACAGCCGTCAAGGCGATCGTCACGGTCTTGGTGTTGTGCCCGGCGCCGATTATGACCAGGAAATACGACGAGAAGGCCATCGCGATGGCTCCTGCTATGCTGACAAGCGTCCCTACGCCGAAGGCCTTGAGGAGTATGAAGAAGCATACGAGATAGAAAAGAACGGTCCACACCGGTTTCTCTTTTCCTGTCCTGAGCAGTTTCACCGGCGAAAAAAGGCCGTCGGTCCTGTATCTTCCGCCTCCGATCTGGTAGTTCGGCATCCCGCAGAACATCGCACCGTTCCACCATGTGCATTCACCGGTGTCAGTGCGGAACTTGACCGTTTCATGCGCCGCACTGACTGCGCTTGTGGAGTCGCCGGCGCTGACCACCTTGCCCTGAAGGGCCGGAAAGCAATAGATGCAAGCGATGAGGACGAACACCGCAACCGCTATGATGTAGCCGAAATTTTTCTTGATAAAGGCGGAAAAATTCATACTTCTTCGATTTTGAAAGACAAAAGTACTGAAATTTAAGTAAAATTACTACATTTGCATTCCAAGCGGGATTAGCACATCGGTAGTGCATTGGCTTCCCAAGCCAAGGAGGCGGGTCCGACTCCCGTATCCCGCTCAAAAAAAAAGAAAGCGCCTCCGTCCGGAAGCGCTTTTCTTTATTGTTCTGAAGCATCATTTTGCGATGGCCACGGAACGGGTCTCGCGGATTACGGTGATCTTCACCTGGCCGGGATAGGTCATCTCGTCCTGGATGCGCTGGGCGATGTCGGTCGAGAGGCGGGCGGCCTGGTCGTCGCTCACCTCGTCAGCTCCGACGATGACGCGCAGTTCACGGCCGGCCTGGATAGCATAGGACTTGGTCACGCCGGGATAGGACGCGGCAAGATCTTCCATACCCTTCAGACGCTTGATATAGCTCTCGATAACCTCTCTGCGGGCACCGGGACGGGCTCCTGAAATGGCATCGGCCACAAGTACGAGAGGTGAAATTATGGAGGTCATCTCCATTTCCTCGTGGTGCGCTCCGACTGCATTCACAATTTCGGGACGCTCCTTGTACTGCTCCGCGAGTTTCGCGCCGAGAAGGGCATGAGGCAGTTCGGGCTCCTCTTCGGAAACCTTTCCGATATCGTGCAGCAGACCAGCACGCTTCGCCGTTTTCGGGTTCAGGCCCAGTTCGGAGGCCATTATAGCGGAGATGTTCGCGACTTCGCGGGAATGCTGGAGAAGATTCTGGCCATAAGAACTCCTGTATTTCATGCGGCCGATGAGCTTCACGAGCTCGATGTTGAGTCCGTGGATGCCAAGGTCGATGCAGGTGCGCTTGCCGGTCTCGAGTATCTCATCCTCGAGCTGCTTGCTGACTTTGTTCACGACCTCCTCGATGCGGGCCGGATGGATGCGTCCGTCGAGCACGAGCTGGTGCAGGGACAGGCGGGCGACTTCGCGCCTCACCGGATCGAATGCGGAAAGAAGGATGGCATCCGGAGTGTCGTCAACAACGATTTCGACTCCTGTCGCGGCCTCCAGAGCGCGGATGTTGCGGCCTTCGCGGCCGATTATGCGGCCCTTGACCTCGTCGTTCTCGATGGGGAACGTGGTCACGGCATTCTCTATGGCGGTTTCAGTGGCGGTGCGCTGGATTGTGTTGATCACAATGCGTTTCGCTTCTTTCGCGGCGTTCAGACGGGCTTCGTCCATCGTGTCGTTGATGTACGCCTGGGCCTCCGTGCGGGCTTCGGCCTTCAGATTCTCGACGAGCATCGCCTTCGCGTCCGCCGCCGTCATTCCGGCTATGGTCTCAAGTTGGCGGTTCACCTGTGCGGTGAGCTTGTCGCATTCCTCGATCTTGGAAGCAAGCTGATTCTTCTGGGCATTCACCTGGCCCCTGGCGGAGTCCAGTTCGTGCTGCTTGCGTCCGAGCTCGGAAGCCTGGTCCTTGAGCTGTTGCTCGCGGCTGCGGATGTTGTTCTCGCGGTCGCGCAGCTCGTTGTTCTTCTTACTGACGGCACTGTCGTGCTCGCCGCGCAGCTGCATGAACTTCTCCTTCGCCTGGAGTATCTTCTCCTGCTTGATGCTTTCGGCATCGATCCTGGCCTTTTCAATTATTGCATCCGCCTGCGCATGCGCAGCTGCCTTTCCGACAGTGACATATATGGCGATGGCCGCTATCGCGCCCACTACCAATCCGATAAGTATATAAACTACAGTCATATTTTTAAACAAATGTTCTTCAAAAAAAAATCCGCCCGGGAGCGCCGCAACGCTCTTGAGCAGATTGTATAAAGCCGTCAGCCGTTATTTCAGAAAACCCTCTGTAAGGATTTGGGCTCCGTCACATTTCAGGAATCCGGCTGCAAGGCCGGCCTGCCATCTCTGCGGCGAGTGGACCCGGTTCTTTCGAACTTGTTGTTTTCAGAAGAAGGGCCTGACGGCAAATCACTCGGAAACCTTCGACAGATAAGCGTCGGTCTGCGCCTTCAAGGCGGAGACTTCCTCGCTGACCATACCAAGCTTGCGCTTGAATGAAAGCATATTGATGGCCTCGTTCAGGCATACCAGGGCAAACTTGTCTTCCAAAGACTTGTCGGGGTACATCTGCGCATACTTCGCGAGACGCGCGTTCACATCCTCGGCGGCAAGACGCATTATCTGCTCCATCTCCGGTGATGGAGCCTTCAGGGGGAAATCCTTTCCCGCAATCTTCAGCGTTATGCTCTGTTCCATATCAGGCCTCAAGGAATGCGATGCACTTGTCTATCTCGCGGACAAGCTTGTCAATACGCTCTTTGGCAGCCTGATTGTCACCCGTCGAGGTGAACGCGCCCGTAAGCTTCAGGCTGTCTATCTGTTTCTTCAATTCACTGATCTGCTCTTTGCAGGCCGCGGTTTCGGCCCTGCTCCGGTCGAGGGAAACGCGGAGTTCCTCAGAAGTCTGTTTCTGAGTCTCATACAGAGAAATTAGCTTCTCTATATTGGATTTCACGTCTTCCAGCATCGGTCCGTACTTTGTCCTGCAATCACACAAAAATAGTAAATTCTTCTGAAAGTTTCCAACATTATGGTTATTTTTGTGCACTATGTTTGAAAATCTCTCAGAACGATTCGACCGCTCCTTCAAGATATTGAAAGGTGAAGGCAAGATTACCGAAATAAACATCGCGGAAACCCTCAAGGAAATTCGTCGCGCCCTTCTGGACGCCGACGTCAGCTACAAGGTGGCCAAAGAATTCTGCGACAGGGTGAAGCAGGAGGCGATGGGACAGAACGTACTGACGGCCGTGAAGCCCCAGCAGATGATGGTGAAGATAGTGCACGACAAGCTCGCCGAATTCATGGGGAGCGAGTCTTCCGACATAAACGTGAAGGGCTCTCCCGCAGTCGTGCTGGTGGCCGGTCTCAACGGTTCCGGTAAAACTACCTTCAGCGCGAAGCTGGCGAACCATCTGAAGTCCAAAAAGGGTATGAGGGTGCTTCTGAGCGCCTGCGACACCTTCCGCCCCGCCGCCATTGAGCAGCTCAAGACCCTCGGAGGGCAGATCGGGGTCGACGTCTACAGCGAAGAAGGCGTCACCGACAACATAGCGATAGCCCGCAACGCCGTCGCAAAAGCCCGCAAGGAAGGCTACTGCGTCGTGATAGTCGACACGGCCGGGCGCCTCACCGTGGACCGCGAACTGATGGACGAGATCTCCGCCATCCATTCCGCCCTCTCGCCGCAGGAAACCCTGTTCGTGGTCGACGCCATGACCGGCCAGGACGCCGTCGAGACGGCCAAGGCCTTCAACGAGGCTGTGAATTTCGACGGAGTCGTCCTGACAAAGATGGACGGCGACACGAGAGGCGGTGCGGCCCTTTCAATCAAGGCCGTTACCGGCAAGCCCATCAAGTTCATGGGCTCCGGAGAGAAGATGGATGCCCTGGACGTGTTCCACCCCAGCAGAGTCGCTGACCGTATCCTCGGAATGGGCGACGTCGTATCCCTCGTGGAAAAGGCCCAGGAGCAGTTCGACGAGCAGCAGGCCCGCGCACTCAAGAAGAAGATTGCAAAGAATCAGTTCAATCTTAACGATTTCTATGAGCAGCTCCAGCAGGTGAAGAAGATGGGCAGCGCAAAGGACGTGATGGGAATGCTTCCCGGAATGGACAAGGCCCTGAAGGACGTGGACATCCCCGACGACGCCTACAAGCCCACCGAAGCGATAATCCTGTCCATGACTCCGTATGAGAGGGAACATCCGGACGAGATCAACGGCAGCCGCAGAAGACGCATCGCCGCCGGCTCCGGCACATCGGTTGCGGACGTAAACAAACTGCTCAAGCAGTTTGAAGGCTCGAGAAAGATGATGAAAATGGCGATGGACGGCTCTCTTGCCGCGCGTCTCAAGAATTTCAGAGGCTAACGCCTGAACAGCAACGACATATCGGCATCTATTCCTTCCCTGGATGATTCGGGGACGAAACGCCAGGACCCGATCACGTCGGGGTTGGAAATCACTTCTGCGTCTATGCCGCCCTTTTCCATGATGAAATCGCGGATCAAATCCCTGATTTCCAGATAGCGCGCGACCACTCTGCCTTCGATTTCGGAAGGATTTATTCCAGCCCCTTCAGAAATCAGTCCACCCGCCCCGCTCGCGCGGTAAGAGGTCATGGCGACGGGATAGACGGCGTCCGAATCGAAAGCAGTTCCGTCTGCGAGAGATTCAATCGAGATCCTGCTGCCAAAAGGCTTCGTCACGTCCACGGTATAGACAAGACCGGCGAACGAATCCAGGTCGTACGAAGGCACGTTGAAGCGCCAGGACCCGGTTCCGTTAGCGGGATTGCTGAAAAGCGAGATGTTGAGAACGTGCCCTTCCTCAGAAGAAAGCCACCTTCCATATGAGTACTCCAGATAGTTCTTTATCTCGCTTCCCGTCATATTCACGACGAACAACTGGTTTTCGTAAGGATAGATGACGCTCATATCGTCGAGCACGAGCGGACCCTTGCGGATCCTGCGGTTGTATGTAAGCGGCGCGGCTATGGAGAGTTTCGCCTCCGGGACGCTCAGCTGAACGGTGTGAATAAGATTCGTGTAGTCGCTCTGGCCGGCAAAGGATTCTCTGGTCAGGATATCCATGCCGAGTTCGCCGACAGGCTTCTGGGAGAAATCCCTCACTTCCTTCCAGTCCGGCAGGAAAGCTGCCTCCATATCGGCGTCGGATTTCAGCGGACTGACCTCGATCAGCTCCGCACCGGAATGTCTGGACACCACTTTTCTGCCTCTGGTGCGGACATTGATCACGCTGCTTGTCAGATATCTTGCCTTGGAGCCTCCGTTCGCCATGAACACTGCGCCACAGGAATCCACGGCGGCAATATGGTCGTGGGAGGTCAGTATCAGATCGACTCCGGAAAGTGAATGCAGCAGAAAGCGTCCCTGACTTTCAAGGCTGGACCCGTCCTCGGGGCCGCTTCCGCTGTGGGCGGCAACTATCACCACCTGGGGTTTGAACCTGGCCCTCAGCCTGTCCACGTCTTCCTGGACCATAGGTATCAGGGACTTGAAATCGATGCCCTTCCAGCGTTCCTCCTGCACCCAGGACTTTATTGAAGGATTGGTATAGCCCAGCAGGAGCACTTTGAGCCCGGCTTTTTCATAAATTTTATAATATTCGAAATAATGGGAGCCGTCGTTCTCGTCAATGGCGTTGCCGGCAAGGAAAGGTATTCCGTACTGCACAAGGTCGCGGCGGATCCTGTCATAGACGGGATGCCCGGCCTCTATGTCGTGATTCCCGACAACGAGGGCGTCATAACCCATATACGAAGCCATACGGGGCACGATATGCGGCTTGTCCGTCGCCACGTAATTGTAATAGTATGCCGCGTTGTCGCCCTGAAGTATGTCACCTACGTCCACCAGAAGGACATTTTCGGCCCCCACAGCGGCGCGGATGCTGTCGATGTACCATTTCACCGACGGCAGACCGCAACGAAGCGAACTGTCCGCATAAGAGCGGTTGAAATATGCCCCGTGCACGTCATTGATCGAAAGCACGTGCAGGGAATGCTCTTTCTCGCGGGCTCCGGCTGCAATGGCGACGAGCAGCAGGACGACAGTTACAAGTGATTTTTTCATTTCCTGCGTAATGAATCAAGGTCCACCGCCACGGTAAGGAGCTGTTGCCAGCCTCTGAAGAAGCCGAACTCGCCGGTAGGATTGCCGATGTGGAAAATTGCGGAGATACGGAGTTTTATCCAGTCGCCGATCGAGGGCTCATAGAAGATTTCCGCACGGTTGTATAGGGAGAAACCTTCGATCTGCGTATGGTAGAAGCGGTTTCCGAAATAGAGATCGGTCTTGTAGAAGACGCCGTCGTTGGATTCTATGAAATTGGGCATCAGATCCTGTCCGAAAAAGAGTTCATTGTCGAGCCCGACGTTCCAATGTCCGATCTTGAGATTGGCTGTCAGGCCGCCGTTGAATTTCTTTTCATCCGGGCAGGCCCTGTCCCAGTCGTATTTCTGCATCCAGCCTGCGGAAACGGAGAATTTCTGAAGGGAAGTCGCGGGCTCGTAAAGGACATAGGGATGGGCGAACATGTTGTCCACCACGTTCGATAATTCTTCCGAGCAGGCGAAATGGTAAATGCAGGCGTCCCAGCCCAGCGAGAAGTCGCCGAACATGGTCCACTTTCCCGCGGAAAGAATCTGGAAGCGTTCGCGGCTGCCGGTCCCGTACTTGCCGAACCAGTCGAGCCCGAGTTCGCCGTAGAAGCCTTTCTCCCTGTACTTTATCATCATTCCCTCGAAAGCCGTGTCAGTGAAGCAGTGCTCCTTGCTGAAGATGGCTTCGTGATATTTCCCTTCCGAGAAGTTCCTTGGGAAGATACCCATCGCGGCGGAAAGATTGCCCCAGAGGGTCTTCTTGTCGATCCTGTAATATGCAAGGAACTGCTTGTCCAGCTGATCTTCGATGCTCAGACCGAGTTCCTTGCCGAACACCAGGCCTCCGCGGACCGTATGGGTCAGACCGGCTTTCTGGTCGAAGCGCATTCCGGCTTCGGCAGTGAGATTCGCGCGGTTGAATGTCCCTGACTCCTCGAACAGGTTTTTCGAGGAGGAATATTCCGAATTTATGAAGCCGTACTGTACCCCGACATTATAATCGAACTGCTGGGCTCGTGCAGTCAAGGCGGAAAGGATGAAAATTACGGGCAGAAGGAACTTTTTCATATGTGCAAATTTAGTATTTTTGCGTTTAATGACAAAGATTTCGAAAAATGACAGAATAATGGTCATCGGCAGCTGTTTCGCCGCCAACATCGGTTCGAGGCTCGCCGCCGACGGCTTCGACGTGTGCCTCAACCCCTTCGGCACCGTCTTCAACCCCGCGAGCATATTCAACTGCGTGCAGAGAATGAAATCGCAGGAGCCGTTCACACATGAAGAATGCGTCGAGATGGGCGCCGGAGCGGGAAAGATATGTTCGTTCAGCCACCACACCTCCTTTGCAAGGGAAAGGGCCGAAGACTTTCTTGAAAACGCGAACCGGAGCCTGTCGGAAGCGTCACGGAAATGGAGAGAGGCCGACGTCGTCATCGTAACCTACGGAACAGCCCAGGTCTGGAAGCATTCGGGGCTGATCGTAAGCAACTGCCTGAAACGCCCGGGCTACGAATTCACCCACGAGATGCTGAGTCTGGAGGAAGTCCGTGGATACACGGCAGGGATAATCGAGGATGGAAAACGCTACATCTTCACGGTCTCCCCCGTCAGGCATATGGGTGAAGGGGCGAACGTGAACACCATCAGCAAGGCCACCCTTCAGCTCGCCCTGCACTCCTCGCTCAAGGAGAACTGCAGCTACTTCCCGGCCTATGAAATAATGTTGGATGAACTCAGAGACTACCGCTGGTACGCGGAAGACCTGGTCCATCCAACTCAGGAAGCTGCAGATTATATCTACAGAAAATTTCTACTCGCAACGGATGCTGCCGACGCCGTTGACCGTGGTTGAAAGCTTCTCGGTGCTCAGGCCGATGATATCGACTCCTCCGGCACCGTTGATCTTCACGTTGGCGTTCTTGGCATAACCCGCGACAACCGCATCCCCGGCTCCGTTGATGACGAACTTCAGGGATTCCTGGCAGAAGAGTTCCGTCATATTGAGCTTGCCGGCTCCATTGACGGTCACCTTCAGGTTGTCGGCCGTCACGTTCGAGGCGTTGATGATGCCGGCACCGTTTACGGAGATGCTGAGCTCGGTGTTCTCGAAGCCTTCGACGGTGCGGAATTCAGCCGCGCCGTTGACTGAAACGGAGTTCAGGGTCGAAGACGAAAGGGTGATGACTATGCGGCTGAGGTTCCTGACGAGCTTGCGCTCGGAAGTTATGGTAAGCTTGCCGTTCACGTTCTTCACCAGCACGTTCTTGACCGAACGGTCGAACCCTTCGATGCGCATCGCAGGTTCCCCGGCCTCATAGTTTATGACGCAGGGTATCGAGACGGAAAGATCGGTGAACTCCACGATATTGACATCCTGAGTCACCGGATTCTCCTCCACCTTCCTGGGAGAGGCGGCGAGAAGGACGCAGAAAAGCATCGCAGAAGCGAAGAGAATCAACTTCTTCATTTATTCTTCGGGTTTGAGTGTCGTGTAAACGTTGGTCACGTCCTCATCGTCCTCAAGAAGGCCGGTGAGTTTCTCGAGAGTGGCCCTCTGCTCGGGGGTGCAGTCCTTGAGCTCCGTGTTGGGGATGCGCTCGAAACCTCCGGAAACGAGTTCGTAGCCGTTCTCCTCGATGTATTTCTGGATCTGGCCATATGACGCATAGTCGCCGTAAATCACGACAACGGGGTACTCGGAGCCGTCCTTGTTCTGCTCGATGTCCTCGAAAATCTCCTCGGCGCCGAAGTCGATCATCTCGAGCTCGAGCTCTTCGAGGTCGAGTCCTTCGCTCTTGCGGAAGCGGAAGACACACTTGTGGTCGAACATGAAGGAAACCGAACCGCTCGTACCGAGGTTGCCGCCGCACTTGTTGAAATAGCTGCGGACGTTGGCGACGGTCCTGGTGTTGTTGTCGGTGGCTGTCTCCACCAGATAGGCGATGCCGAAAGGACCGTAGCCTTCGAAGATGACCTCCTTGAAGTCGCCCTGCTTGCTTTCGGTGGCTTTCTTGATGGCACGCTCGATGTTCTCCTTGGGCATCTGCTCGGTGCGGGCCTCGGCTATGAGAGCGCGCAGGCGGGGGTTGCCGGTCACGTCGGGGCCGCCCATCTTCACCGCTATGGTGATTTCCTTTCCGAGTTTGGTAAAGGTGCGGGCCATGTGGCCCCAGCGCTTCATCTTGCGCTCCTTGCGGAATTCAAACGCTCTTCCCATAACTTACTCGGATACTCTTGCGATGTACTTTGCGATGTCGTAAGCCTCGATGCTCTGAGGATACTGGTCCTTGATCTTCTCGTAGCAGGCGAGAGCCTTGGCGGCTTCACCGAGAGCCTCGTAAGCCACACCGGCCTTCAGGAGATATGAGGCGGCGAAAACGTTGTCGGCACTGGCGGCTGCCTTCTCGAAGCAGGCGACTGCGGACTTCACGTCATCGAGCCCGACATAGGCGTCGCCCTGGCAGGCGATGGCCCTGGCGGCGAGGATGGAATCCTTGCCCTTGTACTTCTTCAGGGCGTCGAGAGCCTCCTGATAATTGCCTCTCTGGAGCTCGCAGACACCGGCATAGAACCACACGGCCTTTCCGGCCTTCGTGCCGTAGTTGTCGATTATGTCGTAGAAACCGAGATTGTTGCCGTCTCCCTCGAGGGCGAGATCCCACTCTTCCTGCTGGAAAGCGAGTTCCGCGGGATAAGCGTCCTTCTGCGCCTGGGCGCACTTGGGCTGATAGATGAACTTGCTGTAGAGGAGGATGGCGAGGAAAATCACGAGGATGCCCCCGACAACAGCCCAGATGGTCTTCTTGTTCTCATTGTAGAACTTCTCGGTAGCGGAAACGGTGGCCTCTATGTTTTCCTGGCGCAGCGCTTCCTTTTCATTGTTTACTTTGGTTGCCATAACGTTATTTAGTTTTTATATTTTTTCGAATAGCCCGCAAATTTACACAATTAAAAGGAAAAATCAATGCCTAGTTCTGATGGGCGGGACGCAGCAGGTCGAGCACGGTTTTGACAGGATTGAAAGTCTCGACGGGAACCTCCACGAACAAGGTGTTCCAGTCGCTCATCGCACCGTTCCAGAGGCCGGGCAGTTCCAGAGCCTTGAGTTCGCGTCCCTGATAGCTTTTCGAACTGATGAAGCCCGTCTGGGGATCGACATGGTCGGGAAGATTGAATCTTTGTCCCTTATAGTCGCAAAGACAGCAGACCAGATCGACGGGGTTGAAATGGGTGGCTCCCTTCATGGCGGCGAGAGCCTCCGGATTGTTCCTGTCTATCTGGGTGCTTTCAAGAATCTGAAGGGATGTCGAACCGTCGGCGGCGCGCACGATGTACGGACCTCCGCCGGGTTCACCCTCGTTGCGCACCATTCCGCACACTCTTATCGGGCGGTTGAGCTTGGCCATCAGTTTCTGCGCGCGGTCGCGGCAGTCTTTCGCCTCCGGCATTTCGATGCAGAGAGTGTCGCGGAGGAAGATTTCGACTTCATTGCAAAGCTCCTGGCATTCGGGGGTTGCGAACGGATCGTCCTGATACATGTTGTATGGGGTGATATAGGAGAAATCGGCCACGTTGCGCCGCAGGTCCACGAGCTGGTCAAAAGCATAGAGATAGCCGAATATCGTGTCGCGCAGTTCCAGCGCACGGCCCATCAGGGCGAGCTTGTAGCGCTTCGTGGGCTCGATCATTCTCTCGACGCAGACGTTGTCGATGTTCTTTATCGACACCATCTCCTGCTCCACCTGATTGAGATTGTAGATCAGGGCGCCGTGTCCGGCAGGCCTTCTCAAAATGCTGCCGTCCTCCTTGAGGAAAGGCTTGTTGTCAAGAGTCGCCGCTATGGTGTCGGTTTCCTTGTCCTGATAGGTGAAAATGACATTGTAGCGCACCCCATAGCGCTTTTCGTAGGTCTCCTTCACTTCGGAAAGAGCCTGTTCGAAAAGTTCCCTGTGCTCCGGAGAGATGGTGACCACGAGATTGACGCTGTCGTCGGCGTTGCGCATATACAGCTGGCCTTCGAAAAGGTGCTCGGCAAGGGCGGTGCGGACTTCGTCGGGATAACGGTGGAATTTCAGGACTCCCTTGGGCTTGGCGCCGTAGTTCAGCCCCTCCGGGGTCAGAAGCATTCCGGCCGCGTCCTTACCGTCGAACACCGATGGCTCATAGAACGCGAATTTCGAGATATTCTCCTGAAGAGTCCGCCCGGCGTCATTGGGCTGTTCCATGGATGCGAAGATGTCCTTGAACATTCTGGAAGCGGCTCCGGAAGCGGGAACGAACTTGCATTTTCCGTTCAGAGCGGTTTTACCGATATAGTCCGCGAGTTCATCCACGCGTTCTTCGGGCAACACTTCAATTCCCCTGCCGGGGGTGGCCGCAGCCACTATGTCGAGCCAGGGAAAGCCTTTCCTGAAGAGCTCGAGCTGGGATTCAATGCTTGACATTACAGATCGATATAAAATTCCTTGCGGTATTGGTAATTTGTCCTGAGATATTCGAAGCCTCCCGGATTCATCCTGAACATGAAATCGTCGGTAAAAACGGGATAGTTGTATTGGAAGATGGCGGCGATTTCGCCCTGCGTCTTGCCACGCAGGTCAAGCTTGACGGAACTCAGCTCCGGGATGTCCGCGACCGGATAGAAGTCGAACAGTTCCCGGATTCCGAAATAGCGGGCCACGGCCTTGACGGCCATCGAGGTGCCCAGCTGCTTGCCCTTGTACGAATAGCCGGCGATATGGGGCGTCGCGATGTCCACGAGCGTGAGCAGGCGCCCGTTTATGTCCGGTTCATGGTTCCAGGTGTCGATGATGACCGGTCCGAGCCTTTCCACGTTGTCCATCAGGGCGGCCTCGTCCACGGTCTCCCCTCTCGCGGCGTTGATGAAGAACGCTCCGGTCTTCATGTTCTCGAAGAATTCCCTTCCGGCCATCCCTCTTGTGGTCTCGTTCAGAGGGACGTGCAGGGTCACGATGTCGGAATTCCGCACAAGATGGTCCAGGGAGCAGAACTGCGCCTCGCCCTCCCTTTCCGCCCTCGGCGGGTCGCACAGCAGCACGTTGAATCCCAGATACCGGGCCATCCGCTCGACCCTGGAGCCCACGTTTCCGACGCCGATTATTCCGAAGGTCAGTCCGCCCAGGTTTATGCTCCGTCGCGCAGCGCTGCCATAAAGGGCTGAGAAAACATAATTCATCACCCCTCCCGCATTGCAGCCGGCCGCGTTCTGCACGAAAATCCCGGCCTTGTGGCAATAATCATAATCCACGTGGTCGGTGCCTATGGTCGCGGTGGCTATCATCTTCACGGCGGAACCCTCCAGAAGCTGCGCGTCGCATCTCGTGCGGGTACGGATTATCAGGGCGTCGGCGTCCAGGACATCCTCGCGGCAAATTTCAGGGCCTTCCTTGTACAGGACTTCCGCATAAGGGTCGAAGATCCCCTTTATGAACGGTATGGCGCTGTCAACTACAAATTTCATTTCAGTATAAGTTCTTTGACGGGGGCATCCCCGTCCTGTATGTAAAGTTCATCCTCCGCGAGCAGGGAGTTCATCCTTTCGATAAGGGCGTCCTTCTGGAAGGAAAGCTGGCTGCGGACTGCAGAACTGCTCAGGGTTATGAACAGCTTTCTGTCGCGGTAGAAACGCTTCATGGTGTATTTCGCCGCTCCCGAAGCCTCGTTCCAGGCCTCGCCGATCCGGTAGGAGTTGTGCTGCGGGAGAAGTTTCGAGCCCTTCAGGAGGATCTTCAGGGCATCCCCGACACTGACCGCATCCTTGCGCGCCACCCTATTCGTCCCCATATGCAGTCGTGAATTTGCCGCCGCAGGCCTCGATGAAACGCCTGTCGCCGGATATGCTTTCCATAATGGAGGACAGCCTCACCTTGTTCGAGTCCGTCAGGAAGATCTGGCCGAAATCGGAGCCCGAGACCATCTTCAGAAGGTTCTGCACCCTGCTTATGTCGAGTTTGTCGAAAAGATCGTCCATCAGCAGCATCGGGCGCGCTTCGCAGGAGAACTTCATCAGGTCGTACTGGGCGAACTTGAGCGCGACGACGAAGGATTTCTGCTGGCCCTGCGAACCGCACCGGCGTATGGGATGGGAATCCATCGTGAAGACAAAATCATCCCTGTGCACGCCCCTGAAGGTGTATTTCAGGGCAAAATCCTTTTCCCGCGACTCTTTCAGCAGGTTCTCCAGAGGAGCCTTCTGGAGATCCGACTCGTAACTGATTCCGACCTCCTCCCTGTCGCCGCTGATCAGGGAATAATATTTCTTCACGAGAGGCTCGAGCCCGCGGACGAAGTTCTGCCTTTTCGAGTATATCCTGTCGGCAAGGGCGCCCATCATCGAATCCAGAGCCTCGTAAAGGACATCGTCGCAGGTCCCGTTCTTGAGCATCATGTTGCGCTGGGCCAGCAGGCGTGAATAGTTCTGGACGTCGCTCAGATACGCGGCATCCATCTGGGAGAGGACCGAGTTCGCGAATCGTCTGCGCTCCTCTCCGGATTCGCTCACGAGCGAGATGTCGGAAGGGGAAATAAGCACCACCGGAAGGACTCCGATGTGCGAGGACAGCCTCTGATACGGCTTGTCGTCGCGCTTCACGCTCTTCTGGGCGTCATCGCCCACGCGGACCGAGAAGCGGGAGCGCAGGCCTGAGGACATCGCATATTCACCGCCGAGCGAAAAGGATTTCCGTCCGTGGCGGAAGTTGAAGCGGTCGGGCGAACCGAACGCGCTCTTGGTCATCGACAGGTAATAGACGGCGTCCAGGAGGTTGGTCTTTCCCTCGCCGTTGCCGCCGAAGATGCAGTTCACGTTCGGGGAGAATTCTATCTCCTGAAGCTCTATGTTTCTGAAATCCTGTATGATTATTCTCTCAAGAGTCGGCATACGACAAAATTACAATAATTTTTGTACATTTGTACGATTTAGACCTGACTCAAATGAGCGCGCAGACAGAAAAGATCGCAAAACTTGCCGAAAGAAAGGCTTCAGCCCTGTTGGGAGGAGGTCCGAAAAGGATTGACGCCCAGCACTCCAAGGGCAAACTGACCGCCCGCGAAAGGCTCTCCCTGCTGCTGGACGAAGGTTCCTTCGAGGAATTCGACATGTTCGTGCAGCACCGCTGCACCGATTTCGGGATGCAGGATTCGCATCCGGACGGCGATGGAGTCGTGACCGGACAGGGAACCATTGACGGCCGCAGGGTGTTCGTCTTCGCCCAGGATTTCACGGTCAGCGGCGGCTCCCTTAGCAAGACGATGGGCGAAAAGATCTGCAAGGTGATGGATATGGCCCTGCGCTGCGGAGCTCCCCTCATCGCTCTGAACGATTCCGGCGGCGCCCGCATCCAGGAAGGCATCGACGCCCTTGCCGGCTACGGCGAAATCTTCGAGCGCAACATCCTTTCCAGTGGCGTCATCCCGCAGATAAGCGGCATTTTCGGTCCCTGCGCGGGAGGAGCGGTTTACTCCCCCGCCCTGACCGACTTCACGGTAATGGTGGAAAATTCCTCCTATATGTTCCTGACCGGCCCCGCAGTCGTGAAGAGCGTGACCGGAGAGGAAGTGACCCAGGAGGAACTCGGCGGAGCCTCCGTCCATTCATCACGTTCCGGCGTGGCCCATTTTGCGGCCGCGGACGAGAGGGAGGGGATTGGAACCATCAAGAGACTCCTGAGCTACCTCCCGCAGAACAACATGGAATACGCGCCCGAGCGCCCGAGCGGCGATCCCGTTTCCCGCACCGACGCGTCCCTGGACTCGATAATCCCCGATTCCGCCCTCCAGGCCTACGACATGTACAAGGTCGTGCGCAGCATCGCCGACGACTCGGAGTTTTTCGAAGTGCACGGGAATTTCGCGAAAAACATCATAGTCGGCTTCGCCCATATGGGAGGCCGCAGCGTCGGAATAGTTGCGAACCAGCCTTCCGTGATGGCGGGAGTCCTGGACATCAACGCTTCCCGCAAGGCGGCGAGGTTCGTGCGCTTCTGCGACGCCTTCAACATTCCCCTCGTGACTCTGGTGGACGTCCCGGGCTTCCTTTGCGGCACGCAGCAGGAATACGGCGCGATAATAACGAACGGGGCGAAACTCCTGTACGCCTACGGCGAGGCCACGGTTCCGAAGGTGACGGTGACCCTCAGGAAAAGCTACGGCGGTGCCCATATAGTGATGAGCTGCAAGCAGCTGCGCGGCGACGTGAACTACGCCTGGCCCTCGGCCGAAATAGCCGTGATGGGTTCCAAGGGGGCTGTCGGCATACTGAAAGGCGTCAGCGAGGAAGAATATGACGAGAAGTTCTGCAACCCCTACCAGGCGGCGCAGAAAGGCTATATAGAAGACGTTATCGAGCCGCACGAGACCCGTTTCCGCATAATCCGGGCCCTCGGATATCTCGAAGGAAAACATCAGGAATCACCCGCCAAAAAGCATGACAATCTGCCTTTGTAATACGGTTCTCGCCCTGACAGAAGGCGCAAAGAAAGTGCTGCAGACCGACCCCCACGGCCTGGCGCTGACCCTCGTCAGCGTCTGCACGGTCTTCCTCTGCCTTCTGCTGCTTTTCGGCATCTATCAGCTTATGGGCGACGTGCTTACAGGGAAATTCAGCAGGAAGAAAAGCCCTGCACAGGACGGCAACGAGGAAGAACTCGCGGCGGCCATAGCCCTCGCCCTGCTTCTGGAAGAAGGCTCCGGAACGGACTGCGCTCCGGCCGGGAAAATCACAATAAAAAAGACGGAATCGCCCTGGAATGCTCCCGAAAGGAATTTCCGCCGCACGAATTTCAAATAGGATATGGCAAAACATACTCTCAAAATAAACGGAAACATCTACGAAGTTGAAGTCGGCGCGACAGAGCCCGGCCGTGCCGAGGTGAAGGTCAACGGAAAAGAATATAGTGTCGAATTCGACTCCCCCGCCCCGGAAACGGAAGCCGCCGCCCTTCAGGGCCCGTCAATCGCAGCGCCCTCCCCCGCAGCGGCCACATCCGCCGGCAAGACCGTGAAATCCCCCCTGCCTGGCGTCCTCCTGAAGGTGCTCGTAAAGGAAGGACAGAACGTGAAGCGCGGCGAGCGCATAGCGGTCCTGGAGGCCATGAAAATGGAAAATGACATACTGTCCCCCTGCGACGGGACCGTGGTCTCGCTCCCCGTGGCCGGCGGAGACTCAGTCCTTGAAGGAGCCGTAATAGCAAAGATCGCGTAATGGACAACATAATCGAAAGCCTGCAGCAGTTCTGGCAGTTCACGGGATTCGCGAACTGCACCTGGCAGCACGTCGCGATGATAGCCATAGGAGTGGTCTTCATCATCCTCGGCATCGTGAAGAAATGGGAGCCGCTGCTGCTGGTGCCAATAGGCTTCGGCATAATAATAGGAAACATCCCCGTCTTCCCCGGGCTGCAGATAAGCATCTATGAGGAAGGCTCTGTGCTGAACATACTCTACCAGGGGGTCCGCCAGGGCTGGTATCCCCCGCTGATTTTCCTCGGGATCGGTGCGATGACGGACTTCTCGGCGCTGATTTCGCAGCCCAGACTGCTGCTGATAGGAGCCGCGGCCCAGATGGGCATATTCGGCGCGCTCCTGCTGGCCATACTCTGCGGTTTCACTCCAAACGAAGCCGGAGCGATAGGCATAATCGGCGGCGCCGACGGCCCGACCGCGATTTTCCTGAGCTCCAAACTGGCCCCCGAACTGCTCGGCGCGATAGCCGTGTCGGCATACTCGTACATGGCCCTCGTCCCCGTGATACAGAAGCCCATAATGCTTCTGCTCACCACGAAGGAGGAGCGCCTCATCCGTATGAAAAAGCCCCGCGAAGTGAGCCGCAGGGAGAAGATAATCTTCCCCATCGTAGGTTTCATCTGCACGGCCTTCATCGTACCCTCGGGCCTTCCGTTGCTGGGTATGCTCTTCTTCGGGAACCTTCTGAAGGAGTCCGGAGTCACGAAGAGGCTCGCCGCGACCGCAGGAGGTCCGCTTATCGACGTCGTGACCACCCTTATCGGACTGACGGTCGGCGCCTCGACACAGGCGGACGTCTTCATCAGCCCCAGATCGTTGTTGATTTTCGCTCTCGGCCTGATTTCTTTCATAATCGCCACGTTCTGCGGAGTGCTCTTCGCGAAATTCATGAACCTTTTCTGCTCGAAGGAGAACAGGATAAATCCTCTGATCGGCAACGCGGGCGTTTCCGCCGTGCCGGACAGTGCGAGGGTTTCCGAGGTTGTGGGCCTGGAGGCCGATCCGGAAAACCATCTGCTGATGCACGCGATGGCCCCGAATGTGGCGGGAGTGATAGGGTCCGCCGTAGCGGCCGGAATACTGCTGGGATTTTTGGGATAACGACACTAAAATTGAAAACTGGATATGCAGGACAAATTGCAACAACTCACCGACAGGCTCTACAACGAAGGGCTCTCGAAGGGAAAGGCTGAAGGCGGGAAGCTTCTGGAGCAGGCCCGCGACGAAGCCGCGAAGATACTTTCCGATGCCAGGGAGGAAGCCGCGGGGATAATCGAAGCGGCCCGCAAGGAGGCCGAAAGCCTCAAGGCGAAAGCCTCCTCGGACGTGAAGATGGCGTCGGAACAGAGCCTTCAGGCCGTGAAAAACAGCATCGAAAGCCTTCTGAGCGGCAAAGCGGTCGGCGAAAAGATCGGCTCCGCCCTCTCGGAAGAAGATTTTCTGAAAACAATCATAGCGGAAATCGCCCGCAAGTTCAGCAGCGAGCAGTCCTGCGAACTTTCGCTCGTCCTGCCCGAAAAAATGAAGGAAGCGATGGAGCCCTGGTTGGCCGGGGAACTTTCAAAGGTGCTGGACAAGGGCGTCAGGGCCTCATTCTCCAAGAAGATTGCAGGCGGGTTCGAAATCGGCCCTTCCGACGGGAGCTATTTCATCAGCCTCACGGATGAGAGTTTCAGGAACCTGATATGCGAATATCTGCGCCCCACGGCTCGCAAACTTCTTTTCGGTGAATAATTACGAATACATAATCGCCAGCCTTCCGGTGCTGGACCTGCAGAAGACAGAGGCGCTCGATGCGGACGCCGTATTCGAAGAAATCCGTTCCCAGCTCGGGAAAAAGGACACTGCAATCTTCGATTTTCTTCTCGGCGCCTGGCAGGAAGAGAATCTTACGGAAGAATATTACCGCAGGGCTCTCGCAAGTCCCGACCGCTTCATCAGGGAATATTTCCTTTACGACCTGGTGCTGCGGAACGCAAAGGTGGAGTATCTCAACGTCCGGCTCGGCCGTCCCGAAGGGAAGGACATAATGGAGATCGAGCATCCCGAATGCGACCGCAAGGGCGAAATCGAGGCTGCACTCGCTGTGCAGGACCTGCTCGAAAGGGAGAGGCTTCTGGACAATCTTGTCTGGGACAGGGTCGAGGAACTGACCGTCTCGGACATCTTCGACCTGGACCTGATTCTCGCTTTCGCGGTGAAGCTCAAGACCGTTCAAAGATGGCTCAAACTCGATCCCGAACGGGGAAGGGAGCTCTTCCGCCGGCTGGCAAATGAACTGAAAGCTACTTGCAAGATATGAAAACCACAGGAAAGGTAATCGGCATAGTGTCGAATCTGGTGACCGTCCTTGTTGACGGACCCGTGGCGGAGAACGAACTCTGCCACATCAACCTGGGCGGCACAGCCCTTCTGGCCGAAGTGATAAAGGTAAACGGAGAGAAGGCCTCCGTACAGGTCTTCGAAAGCACCAGAGGGCTCAAGAACGGCGACAGCGTCGAATTTCTGGGCAGGATGCTCGAGGCCACCCTCGGCCCCGGCCTTCTGAGCAGCACCTATGACGGACTGCAGAACAATCTGGCAACCATGGAAGACGTGTTCCTCAGGCGCGGGGAATACACGGATCCTCTCGACAGGGAAAAGTTATGGGACTTCACCCCCATCGCCGCGGAAGGCGCGAACGTTGTCGCCGCTGACTGGCTGGGAGAAGTCATTGAAGGATGGCTGCCCCACAAGATAATGGTGCCGTTCTCGTTCGAAGGTGAATACACTGTCGAATGGGTGGCCCCGGCCGGGCAGTACAACGTGGACAGCGTCATAGCACGTCTCAAGGACGCCGAAGGGGCCGTCCACGAAGTCACGATGACCCAGAAATGGCCGGTCAAGGTAGCCGTGAAGGGCTACAGGGAGAAGCCGCGTCCGGCCAGGATAATGGAAACGGGCGTGCGCGTGATCGACACCTTCGACCCCATAGCCGAAGGCGGCACAGGATTCATCCCCGGACCTTTCGGATGCGGCAAGACCGTGCTCCAGCACGCTATCGCGAAGCAGGGCGAGGCGGACGTGATTGTTATGGCGGCCTGCGGCGAGAGGGCAAACGAAGTCGTGGAGATTTTCACGGAATTCCCCGAACTTGTGGATCCCCATACCGGGCGAAAGCTGATGGAGCGCACCACCATAATCTGCAACACCTCGAACATGCCCGTGGCGGCGCGCGAGGCCTCGGTTTACACGGCGATGACCATCTGCGAATACTACAGGGCGATGGGTCTGCGCTGCCTGCTGCTGGCCGATTCGACTTCCCGATGGGCCCAGGCGCTCAGGGAAATGTCCAACAGAATGGAGGAACTTCCCGGCGCTGATGCCTTCCCAGTCGATCTTTCCGCAATAATATCGAACTTCTACGCCCGTGCGGGAATGGTCGTGCTGAACAACGGGAAAACCGGAGCCGTGACCTTCATCGGAACGGTATCCCCCGCCGGAGGCAACCTCAAGGAGCCCGTGACCGAGAGCACCAAAAAGGCCGCCCGCTGCTTCTACGCCCTCGAACAGAGCAGGGCCGACCAGAAGCGCTACCCGGCCGTCAATCCCATCGACTCCTATTCCAAATACCTCGAATATCCCGAAATCGCCGCATATCTCGATGAAAAGATCGAGAAAGGATGGGTGGAAAAGGTCAACAAGGCAAAGTTCATCGTGCGCAAAGGCAAGGAGATGAACGACCAGATAAACATTCTGGGAGACGACGGAGTGCCTATGAGCTACCACGAGGCGTTCTGGAAATCCGAACTCATCGATTTCGCCTTCCTGCAGCAGGACGCTTTCGACCCGGTCGACGCCGTGACTCCGCTGGAAAGGCAGAAATATATGTTCAGTCTGCTTCTGGACATCTGCGCAAAGGATTTCGAGTTCGATGACTACGAGAAATGCCGTGCATATTTCAAGGAAATGATAAATATTCTCCGGCAGATGAACTACTCCGAATTCCGGGGCGAGGCCTTCACCGCCTACGAAAAGAAACTTAACGAACTGATCGCACAAAATGGCAACTAGAGCATACAGAAAGATATACACGAAACTGCAGTCGATAACCAAGGCAACGGTTTCCCTGAACGCCGCCGGCGTGAGCAACGACGAGCTTGCGATGGTGGCCGGGCGTCTGGCACAGGTCGTGAAGACCAAGGGCGACAACGTGACCCTGCAGGTGTTCTCCGGCACGGAAGGCATCCCCACGAACGCCCAAGTGGAATTTCTGGGCGCGCCTCCGACCCTGAAAGTCGGTCCCCAGCTCGCAGGCCGCTTCTTCAACGCTTACGGAGAGCCTGTCGACGGAGGCCCCGAGGTCGAAGGAGAGGAAAGGGAGATTGGCGGTCCATCCGTCAATCCATACAAACGCCGCCAGCCCTCCCAGCTCATTCCCACCGGAATCGCCGGAATCGACCTCAACAACACCCTTGTCTCCGGCCAGAAGATTCCTTTCTTCGCCGACCCGGACCAGCCCTACAACAAGGTTATGGCGGACGTCGCGCTCAGAGCCGACGTGGACAAGATCATCCTGGGCGGAATGGGTCTGTCGAACGACGACTACCTCTTCTACCGCCACGAATTCGAGGCCGCAGGAGAACTGGACAAAATCGTGTCCTTCATCAACACCACGGAGAATCCGCCCGTCGAGCGCCTGCTGATTCCTGACATGGCCCTCGCGGCGGCAGAATATTTCGCAGTGGACTGCAACGAGAAAGTGCTCGTGCTCCTGACGGACATGACCCTGTACGCCGACGCGCTCTCGATAGTAAGCAACCGTATGGACCAGATTCCTTCGAAGGACTCGATGCCCGGCTCGCTCTATTCCGACCTTGCGAAGATCTACGAAAAGGCCGTGCAATTACCCGACGGAGGCTCCATCACCATCATAGCGGTAACGACCCTGAACGACGGCGACATCACCCACGCGATACCGGACAATACGGGCTACATCACGGAAGGCCAGCTCTTCCTAAGGGCCGATTCCGATTCGGGCAAGGTGATCGTCGATCCGTTCAGGAGCTTGAGCCGCCTCAAACAGCTCGTACAGGGCAGGAAGACCCGCGAAGACCATTCCCAGGTGATGAACGCGGGAGTGCGCCTTTACGCCGACGCGCAGAACGCAAAGACCAAGCTGGAGAACGGTTTCGACCTCTCGGATTATGACTTGCGCTGCCTCGCCTACGCGAAAGACTACGCGACCGAACTGCTCAGCATAGAAGTCAACATCACGATAGAAGAGATGCTGGAAACTGCGTGGAAGCTGTTTGCAAAACACTTCTCCCCCGCCGAGACGGGCATCAAGCAGGCTATGATAGACAAATACGGGAAGTGGCAATAAAGTTCCAATACAACAAGATGTCTCTGACGAATCTGGGCAAACAGCTCAAGATACGCCAGAACGCCCTGCCGACCCTGAAGAACAAGGAATCGGCGTTGCGTATGAGTGTCCTGGTCGCCAAGGCCGAGGCTGAAGGATATCTGGCCCGGCAGGAAGCGACGCTGCAGAAATACGATTATCTCGCATCTCTGTGGAACGAATTCGAGCCCGGACTCGTGCGCATCGAAGACGTGAGGCTGAAGACCGTCAAGGTGGCCGGCACCAAAATACCCGCTCTGGACGGCATCGACTATTCCCTGAAGGAATTCAATGCCTTCGCGAAGCCCGCCTGGTACGCCGACGGAGTGGTAATCCTGAAGGAAATCAGCGAGCTCGGGATCCGCAGCGAAATTGCCGAACTGCGCCGGAAGACACTGGAATTCCAGCGCAAGAAGACCACGCAGAAGGTGAATCTGTACGAAAAAGTCCAGATTCCCGGCTATCAGGAGGCGATTCTGAAAATCAAACGTTACATGGAAGACGAGGAGAACCTCTCCAAAGCCTCTTCCAAGATAGTAAAGAACAGGCACGCAGCCGAAGAAGAAGAGGAGGAGCAGCAGGCATGATCGAGAAAATGACCAAATATTCCTGGATCCTTCTTTCCGACCGCAAGGACAGTTTCATCGAAACCGCCGCAAGCCTCGGAGTGATAGACATCTGCCGCTCCGAAAAGCCTGTGGACGAGCATTCGCAGATGATTCTGGATTCGATTGAAGAGGCCAGGTCCGAGATCCGCACCATCGAGAGCGGAGAAGACGCCCATCTCGTTTCCCTGCTGGCCGAGCAGAAAAGACTGCTCGCCCTGGCCCGGGAAGCGGAAGTCTGGGGCGAATTCGATCCGTCCGCACTCCGCGCGCTGAAAGATGACGGACTGGAAATACGCCTGCACTGCGTTCAGGACAAGAAATTCGACCCTCTCTGGGCCGAAGGGTGGCCGCTTGAAATCATAGAGAAAAAAGACGGCAGGACCTGGTTCGCCACGGTAGGAGCCGACGATTTCCCCGTCAAGGCCATCCCCCTCCCTGAAAAGACGGCGGGAGAATTCAAGCGGGATGCTCAGGAGATTCAAGAGCAGGTTGATGCATACAGAGCGCATCTTGAGAGCCGCAGAGGCGAAATTCCCGAATTGAAGGCTCTTATATTGGACAAGACCGCCGAGCTCGACAGCTACCTTGCCTCGACGGAAGGTGTGGCCGCGGCGGAAAACCGGCTGACCGTTTACGAGGGCTTCGCTCCGAAAGAAAACGAAAAGGCGATACGGGAAGTTTTCGACTCCTCGGACATCTACTACTTCTGCGAAGACGCCCGCGTGGAGGACAATCCCCCGATAAAATTCCGCAACAACCGCTTCGTCCGGCTTTTTGAGCCTCTTACAGACATGTACGGGAGGCCATCCTATGACGGATTCGACCCCACTCCCTTCATCTCGATATTCTTCCTGCTGTTCTTCGCGATGTGCATGGGGGATATGGGATACGGACTGATACTTTTCGCGGCGGGTTTCCTTCTGAAGAAGGCCGGCAGTTTCGCACGGTTCGCCCCTCTGGTGAGCATACTGGGCGTCGGTACAATCATAATAGGTTTCTTCTTCCACACCTTCTTCTCCATCGATTTCTCGCAGGCCCCCTGGCTTCCCGAATGGGCCAGGTCCGTGATGGTGCCTTCGAGCGTGGCGGGATATGACGGCACGATGGTGCTCGCACTTGTGACAGGAATAATCCATCTGTGCCTCGCGATGATAGTGAAAACCGTCAACGAAACCCGCAACAAAGGCTTCCTCGAGAGCCTCGCGACCTGGGGATGGACCCTGCTCTTCACGGGAGCGGTCGCGGTCGGCGCAGCGGCCCTGGCAGGGGTCATTGACAAGGCACTGACCAAAACGATACTCATAGTGCTCGGAATCGTCTGTGCAATAGGAATATTTCCTCTGAACAACTTGCACCGCAATCCTCTTGTAAATGTCGGAAGCGGTCTCTGGGACGCCTACAACATGGCCACGGGAATACTCGGCGACGTCCTGAGCTACCTTCGTCTCTACGCTCTCGGACTTGCCGGAGCGATGCTCGGATTCGCTTTCAACGACCTCGCCAAGATGGCGCTGGGAGACGGCGGCGCAAGATGGGTGGCCTTCATCCTGATCGTGGTGATCGGCCACACCCTGAATCTCGCGATGGCGGCTCTCGGAGCCTTCGTACATCCACTGAGACTCAATTTCCTGGAATTCTTCAAGAATTCGGGATACGAAGGCTCGGGCAAGAAATACAGACCTTTGGGAAACAATGACAACAAATAAATAAAATTATGCTTTACACAATCTTAGGTTATCTGGGCCTCGGCCTGGTTCTCGCTCTGGCGGGCATCGGAAGCAGTATCGGAACTACGGCGGCAGGCAATGCCGCCGAGGGCGCCCTCAAGAAAAGACCCGAATCATCCGGTACCTACATGGTGCTTTCCGCCCTTCCCGCAACTCAGGGAATCTACGGCTTCGTGGCCTTCTTCATGCTTTTGAGCAAGCTCAAGGCCGATCCCGAAATGGGACTGGTGATTTTCGGAGTCGGGCTCTGCGTCGGACTCGTCTGCATGATTTCCGCAATCCGTCAGGGACAGGTCTGCGCGAACGGCATAGTGGGAGTCTCGCAGGGACACGACGTCTTCACGAACACCCTTATCTACGCCGCGCTTCCTGAATTCTACGCGATTCTCGGACTGGTCGGCGCGCTTATGGTATAGCCGCTATTTCGAAGCGGGAATCTTTATCTTCATTCCCGGACGCAGTTTCGAGGAGGATATCCCGTTGTAATCCATTATATCCTGGGCTGAAATCCCGGGATATTTTTTTGCGATCAGATAGAACGAATCGCCGGACTTCACGGTGTAGGTTGTATATTCTCCCGTGGCTTTTGAGCTCTGCGCCTTTGCGGCGGAAGATGACGCGGATGAAGATGAGGCCGAAGAGACGGGAGCGGCGCCGTTATGATAGATATAGAGCACCTGACCCACGCGCAGGTTGGAGTTGCGCAGGTGGTTCCATTTCATCAGCTGGTTGACAGACACGTGGTAGCGGGAAGCGATTCTGCCCAGATAATCCCCGCTCTTCACCCTGTATGCTGTTCTTGTCTCATTGCCGCTCTCCTGAATGTTCTTTATCACCTGCGGGCTCATAAGTTCCTCGGAGCGGTGGCTGTAAAGGGAATCGGGGTTGGCGTCTATGAAGGCGTTGGTCCAGGTGTATGGCAGTTTCAGCACGCATTCACCTTCGACCCCGGGAATGATTTGGTGGAGATATTGGGGATTCAGCCTTGTCAGGTCCTCCATCGGCACGCCCACGACCTCGTTTATCTGCTTGAAATGCAGATTCTTCGAGATCATGAAGGTATCCACCTGCTCGGGAAGTTCCTGCTCGGCGGGCACTATGCCGTAATCCTTGTAATAGTTCATCGCGTACATCGCCCCGACGAATGCCGGCACATAGCCTCGGGTCTCGCGCGGCAGGAATGGATAGATATCCCAGAAATTCCTGCTCCCGCCGGAGCGGCGTATGGCCTTGTTGACATTGCCTGCGCCGCAGTTGTACGAACATATCGCCAGATTCCAGTCGCCGAAAACCCTGTAGGAATCAATCAGATAGCGCGCCGCGGCATCGACGGCCTTCTCGAAATCGAAGCGCTCGTCCACGAATGAATTGATCTTCAGCCCGTAATGGCGGCCCATCGTGTACATGAACTGCCACATTCCCCTCGCACCGGCACGCGATTCGGCGGTCGGATTCAGCATCGACTCGATTATGGCCATATACTTGAGCTCGACCGGCAGATTGTATCTCACGAGGGTCTCCTCGATAATGGGCATATAGTACTTGCTTCTCGCAAGCACAAGTCCCATCGACGTGGGCATCTTCTCGGAATACAACACCACATAATTTTTGACCGTCTGGTTGAAGGGAACCTTGATGTATGAGTTTATGGCCTCTATTCTCTTGATTATCACATCGTCAGGGACGTTTGACGAGAAGATCATCGAGTCCAGGCTACCGGGATTTTCGGGCACATAGTCCTCTATCTGGGTACTGCGGTACCATTCCCCCAGAAGGCTGTCGGTCACTTCTGAGGTATATTCCAACGGCGCTTCCGTCTCGACGGGCACAAGAACCTCCTCTTCAGTCTCCATCTGCAGGCTGTCTATGACGTTCTGCAGCGAGTCGATTTTAGAAAGAAGCCTTTTGAACTCTTCCTGATATTTCTTGTTGAGACCAGGATACAGGTTCTGCTGCGCAGATAGAGAAGCCGCAGGGAGGCAAAGCATCAAAGCGACTGATATTAAGGTACGTAGTTTCATGTTCTAGAAAGTGAGGCCGAGACGCAGTCCAAGCGCCGAAGAAGAGGGCACGGTGGCATACTGGTTCTCGGGGGTGATGAGGGTGGGGCTGACGGACATTGCGAAATCGTCGGTCACGTCGAAATTGTGCATGTATGCAAAAACGTTCGCGTCGATCACCTGCAGAAGGTAGAAACCGAGAATCGCCAGCATCGAATAATCCCTGTAACGGCGATATACGTCCCTATAGTAAAGGGCCGTGGAAGATGATATAGGCACGTTTTCAGTGTAATCAGGGTCATTCGCCCTGTTGTACACCATCCTGAAACGCTCGTAGTTGCGGTTGTTGAGATTGTAGAAATGGAACGCCCCCACAAGACCTCCCCAATAAAACGGAAGTTTCCACATCTCGCCGTTGTATATCTGGCCCAGACCCGGCAGCAGAATGGAATAGAGGGTTGCCTTGCCGGGCTTGGGGTAATCATCGGGCTTGTAGTTCACGACACCGTCCATCAGAGTGCCCCAGTACGACACCCCGGCCGCAACGAAGCACAGCGTACTGATGGTCTTCGCCTGCTCGTTCACGTCGCCTTGCAAGGAACGGTTGTAAACGCTGTTGAAATATATGCCTCCTCCGACTCCGGCGGCCATGCTGCCGTAGATCAGGGGAAGTTTCCAGTATTGCTTGTTGTATATCTGCTGTCCCCCTATGAAAACGGTCGAACCCGCAAAGGAGTTGCCAATCTTCATCTCGTTCTTGTGTCCCAAAGCCCCGAAATACTCCTTGAAGGAGAAAAGCACATCCACGGAATCCGCGTCGGAGGCCTTGTCGTCGTTGTAGCTCTGCGAGAAGGCGTCGGACTTGAACTGCGCGGAAGCGTCTACGCAGAAAAAAGCCAGGCCAAGCAGCAAAAGGGCCATATGAAGACGGAATCCCTTCATCAAAGCCCCGCCTTGTCCATTACACTGAGGAAATCCGAGACTTCCTTGTCGTTTTCGAATTTGAGGGTGAGGCTGCCGCCTCCGGAGGCCTTGCGGCGCAGCACGGGCGCGGTGGAAAAGAACTTGCCCAGACGTTCGCCCAGCGCGGAATATTCACCTGTAAGTTCACCCGTCTTGCGCGAAGCCTTCTTCGCGACCGCCGATGCGGACTGGAGTTCGCTGATTTTCTGCTCCAGCTGGCGCACGGAGAGGCCTTCAGTGATGACAAGATCGCAAAGCTGCTCCTGCACCGCAGGGTCATCTGTCCCGAGTATGACCTTCGCATGGCCGACACTGATCTGGCCGGCCTTAAGGTCATGCTGAGCCTTCAGAGGCAGTTTGAGGAGCCTGAGATAATTCGCTATGGAAGCCCTCTTCTTGCCGAGCCTCTGGGACATCTCCTCCTGGGTCAGCGAGCATTCTGTCAGCAGCCTCTGGTAGCTCATTGCCACTTCGATGGGGTCGAGGTTCTCTCTCTGGATATTCTCGACTATCGCCATCTCCAGCATCCCCTTGTCATTCGCTTCGCGCACATACGCAGGGACCGTGGTCATCCCGACCTGGCAGCAGGCGCGATAACGGCGCTCTCCGCTGATTATCTGATACTTGCCGTCCTCAGTACGCCGCACCGTAATGGGCTGGATAAGCCCGAGGGAACGTATGGAAGATGCCAGTTCGTCGATTGCCTCCTGATTGAAGGTGTCTCGCGGCTGGTAGGGATTGGGCGTGATGTCGGAGACGGGAACACGGAAAATATCGGATGCGCTCTGTGCAGGCCTGGCCCCCGCCACGTCCTTGTTTATGTATCCTACAGGCTTGCGGAGATCGTCGGCGTTGGGGACTTCCCCCAGAAGAGCGCTCAGTCCCTTGCCGAGGCCGCGTGGTTCTCTTGTACTCATTTCTTCTTGGTGAATTCTACCGGCATCTCGCCGTTGTGCTCGAGAACTTCCTTCGCGAGGTTGAGATAGTTGCTCGAGCCGTTGCACATTACGTCATACAGGATTATCGGCTTGCCGTGCGAAGGAGCCTCGGAAAGTCTTATGTTGCGCTGGATTATGGTCTTGAACACCATATCCTTGAAATGTTCCCGAAGTTCGCTGACAACCTGCGTGTGCACCTTCGTGCGGCCGTCGAACATCGTCACTACAAAACCTTCGATGGTCAGGGAGGGATTCACGCCGCCCTGCACCAGACGGATGGTCTGCAAGAGTTTTCCAAGGCCTTCCAGGGCAAAGAACTCCGGCTGAACAGGGATTATGACCGAATCGGCGGCGGTGAGGGTGTTCACCGTCACGAGCCCCAGAGAGGGCGAGCAGTCGATTATGACAAAGTCGTAGTTGTCGCGGATCTTGTCAAGCTGCATTTTCAGGACGGACTCGCGGTTCTCCACGTCGAGCATCTCCATCTCCACTCCCACCAGGTTGATATGGGATGGAATCATATGCAGATTGGCAATCTCCGTCTGGATAAGAGCGTCCTCGATCTGGATCGCTCCGATCATCACCTCATACAGGGTGCGCTTCTGAGAATCGTCCGGAGAGAAGTTCAGGCCCGAAGTCGTGTTCGCCTGAGGATCCGCGTCGATTATGAGCACCTTTTTTTCAAGCACCGCCAGCGAGGCGGCCAGATTTATCGCGGTCGTGGTCTTGCCCACTCCGCCCTTCTGATTCGCTACTGCAATTACTTTTCCCATATTCTGCTATTATGCAAGATGCAAATTTACAAAAAATATCTACATTTGCACCATGGATTCCAAGCAAACGAACTGGTATATCATCGTCAACCCCCACGCCGCTTCAGGCAAGGCGATGTCCAAGTGGGTTCCCGCAGAAAGAATGCTCTATGCCAGAGGCGTGCAGTACGACATGGCCTACACCGGCCACAAGAGACACGCCGAAGTGCTTTCGTATGAAGCCGCCAAGGCCGGACGCAGACGAATACTCGCGGTGGGCGGCGACGGTTCCGCACACGAGACCCTGGCCGGTATAATGAAATGGTGCGACGAAAGCGGCACCGATCCCGCCGAGTTCACAATGGGCGTTGTCCCCATCGGATCGGGGAACGACTGGATAAAGAGCACCAACGTGCCCAAGAATCTCCCGATTGTCGCCCAGATGGTTGCCGACGGGCACACGATCCGGACTGACGTGATAAGGGTCGAGGCGGCTCAGGGGAAGGTTTCGTATATGCTGAACATCGGAGGAATAGGCTTCGACTCGCACGTCTGCCAGCTGGTGAACCTGCAGAAAGAGGCGGGAATGCGCGGAGGAAGAATCTACCTCAACGCCCTTGTCAGAGTCATCAAGAAGGTGAAGCCCATCGACGTGCAGATACTCGCTGACGGCAGTGAAGTTTTTTCCGGGAAATGCTATTCCATCGCCCTCGGCAACGGAAAATACAGCGGGAGCGGAATGAGGCAGGTACCTGACGCGGTGCTTGACGACGGACTGTTGGACTACCTCGTTGTCCCGAAGATTCCAGTCAAAATCATACTCAAGAACATTACAAGGCTTTTCAACGGCAAAATCAATGACGTGCCCGAACTTCTGCACGGGAAGGCCCGATGCATCGAAGTGGCACCGCTGGAATCGCTTTCAGCCGACATAATCGAGGTCGACGGCGAAATTGAGGGAAGGATACCCGGAAAGATTTTCGCTGACGGGCGCAGCATCAACGTCATCGGCGGCTGAGGCGTCCTGCAATCAGTCCCGCAAGCAGGGATATGAGCGTAGCGAAGGCCCAACCCACGAAATAGCCTGTAAGGACGTCGCCGAAGAAGTGCTTCCCGACGAACACCCTGCTGATTCCTACCAGAACGGCCCATATCACGAGACATACCGTATAGACATTGTACCTGCGGGAGGAATCCCAGCGGAAGCATCGCGCCGTACATACGGCGAAACCCATAGCGTTGGCCGCGTGGGCGGAATAGAAACCGTACAGGCCGCCCTTGTCCTCAAGTATTCTCAGTCCGTTGTCCACCATCCAGGGGGTATGGCAGGGGCGCAGGCGGGCGAAGGTGACCTTCGTAAAATTGGCGAACTGGTCGCAAGCCACAATGGTCAGTATCGCCGCGACTATCGCCACGGCGCCTCTTTTCCAGCCCAGTCTGCGAATCAGGAAAAACGCCACAAGCAGGTACAGCGGCACCCAGACCAGCTTGCCGGAGAAAACTGTCCAAATCCAGTCCGATGCGGGACAGTTCAGCGAATTGATTGCCAGGGAAATCCTCTGGTCCAGGCCTTCCAGGAAGCCTATTTCTGCAACGTATTCCATAAGAGATCCTTAAGTTCGCGTATGCCCTGACCGGAGGCCGACGAGATGAACACGTGCGGCAAGTCATCCGGAAGCGAAGGTTCGATTTCAGAAATTATCTGGTCGTCGACAAGGTCGCATTTCGTTATGGCCAGAACCCTGTCTTTTACGAGCAGCTCGGGATTGTACAGGCGGAGTTCCTCCAGAAGGGTCCGGTAGGCAGCGCTGAAGTCATACTCCTCGACGCTCACCATAAAAAGGAGCACGTAATTGCGCTCGATTTGGCGGAGGAACATGATTCCTATGCCTTTCCCCTCGTGCGCGCCCTCGATGATTCCCGGAATGTCGGCCATGACGAAGGATTTGCCGTCATAATGGCTGACTATGCCGAGATTGGGCTCCAGAGTCGTGAATGCGTAAGATGCTATCTTGGGCTTCGCCGCGGTTATCGTGCTCAGCAGAGTGGATTTCCCGGCATTCGGAAAGCCCACGAGACCCACGTCGGCGAGCAGCTTGAGTTCCAGGACGAACCACCCTTCTTCACCGTCTTCGCCCGGCTGGGCATAACGCGGAGTCTGGTTGGTGGGGCTCTTGAAATGGTCATTTCCCCATCCGCCCTTGCCTCCGCGGCAGAGTATCTTCTCCTCTCCGGGCTCCGTCAGATCGAAAAGCACTTCTTCAGTTTCCGCATCCTTCACGACTGTGCCTACAGGGACCTCAAGAACTATGTCCGCCCCGTTTTTTCCGTGCTGCAGGGCGGCTCCGCCCTTCTCGCCGTCGTCAGCGTGCACGTGCTTGCGGTACTTC
>R20__coassemble_277_pt1 | contig 40238 bp, 30 predicted proteins | sample R20__metabat2_low_PE_040 | metagenome-assembled genome bin R20 | reverse complement strand
CCGCCGGCGCGGGGGGGGGGCCCCCCCCCGGCCGGCGGTCCCCCACCCCCCCCCCCCCCCCCCCCCCCCCCCCCCCCCCGGCGGGGGGGGGGGCGCAATTCGATAAACTCGAATTTGGAGAAAATCAGTACATTTGGGGAAAGAATACACAGATATGGAATATCTTTCGAGAGAGGCTTATGACAAAATCAAGGCTGAGCTGGACGAGCTGGTCAACGTGGAGTTCCCGAGACTCCGGGAGGATCTTGAGGAGACAAGGGCCCAGGGGGACTTGAGCGAGAACGCAGGCTACCACGCGGCAAAGAGGGCGCACGGGAAGGCTATCGGACGGATACGATTCCTGCAGAACGTACTGAAGTTTTCGCGCGTCATCGACACGGATACCCTGCCGAAAGATCGGGTCACCCTCCTGAGCAAGGTCGAGGCGACCAATACGGCCACCGGCGCGAAGATGACTTTCATTCTCGTCAGCCCCCACGAAATGAACCTGCAGGAAGGCAAGATTTCGATAAAATCGCCCATCGGCAGAGCGCTGATGGGAGCCAGGGTCGGGGATGAGGTCAGCATCGAGGCGCCTGCCGGCACTTTCAGACTGCGCATAGATAACATACTGCAGCAGAATTGAATACACAAGGAAAGAATAAAGCCGGCAAGGATTTGCTCCGGGCCTTTGAAAAAACATATACCGAAAATTGCCTGAAAAACATCATGCACCATTGTTTGTCCGGCAAAAATCCTTAAATTTACAGGATTAATCACCGGACTTATGATCGACACGAAAACAACGGAGAACTGGTCGGACAGCGAAATAAGGGCCATATTGCAGGAAAGACTGGAAGTGATAGGCTGCCTTGCAAGTGAATATCTCGCGCTCTATTACATCAATCTGGCCAACAAAACGTTCAAGGTCTATTCGATAGACGGCAAACGCCTGTCGGACACGAAGACCCTGCTGTCCCAGGACAACGATGCCTTTTCTCTTATACACAAGTTCGTGCAGTCCCCCGCCGTCCATCCGGACGACAGGATTCTCTTCGCCGACCTTACCGAAGACGGAGTCCGCAAGAGACTCACGGGAAGCAAACGCTTCCGCATAAGATTCCGCAGGAACTACGGACAGGGCTATCTGTGGTCGGAGATGGACGTGGTGAAATTCGAAGCCGCAAATCAGGAAGCCAACTCGATTGCGATAGGATTCGCGGAACGGGACAAGGAAATCCGCCGCGAGATGGAGGACGAGGAGGAAAGGATTTCCAAAAAGATAGTCGACGGTATCATCCGCAACTACTTCTCGGCATATGTCATCAATATGAATGACGACAGCTACAGGGTGCTGAAACAGCGCAGCGAGATTTCGGGCAACTTCAGCGGCAGCGATTTCTTCAGCGATGGTTTCAGGAAATATCTGGATGTCAACGTCTTTCCGGGAGACCGATCCAGGCTGGAGGTCCTGACCGACTACAAGGCCACGAAGGCAATGCTCGAAGGCAGGTCATCCATTAAAATCTCATATCGCGCCTTCATCGACGGAGTGCCCAGATGGCACGAAATGCTGGTATCGCTGATAGGTAACGGCGACGAAATGCTGATTGCCGCTACCGCAAAAGACAAGGAAATCCTCTACCGGAACATAAACGAGGTTATGACCGATCACTTCGACGGAATCTACGTGGTCGATATGAGCCGCAACAAGATGAATATCCTGAAAGGCACCGGAGGCTTCAAGAAATACGAAGGCATGGAAATTCCCCAGCGGGAAACCATGCAGCTGTTCGCCTCGAATCTGCAGGGAGAGCACAGAGAGTTCTTCCGCGACGTCTACGGCAATCCAGACGTGATACGGCAGGTACTTCTGAAGGACAAGGACATCGAGTATTTCTATCAGTCCCCCAACTACGGCGGCGAACTGGTTTGGATGAAAAGCGAAGTCCACACCCTGACCTGGGACAGCGACGGCCTTCCCGAGACTGCGATGGTCGGCATCTCGCAGATAGACACCCAGCAGAGGGAGAAGATGCAGATGAACGAGAAGATTGCCCTGCAGAACGCGCAGCTGGAAAAGCAGCAGAAGCAGTTGGAGGAGGCCCTTTCAATGGCTCAATCCGCAAACCGGGCCAAAACAACCTTCCTGAACAACATGTCCCACGACATCCGCACCCCGATGAACGCAATCATCGGCTACACGGGTCTTGCCGCGAGCCATATCGACAATCCCCGGCAGGTACAGGACTACCTTACCAAGATAGGCCAGTCCTCCAACCACCTTCTGTCGCTCATAAACGACGTCCTGGACATGAGCAGGATAGAATCCGGAAAGATGCATCTCAACGAAAAGGACGAGAACCTTTCAGAGATAATCCACACCTTGAGGAGCATAATCCAGGCGAACATACACTCCAAACAGCTGGACTTCCTGGTCGATGCCGAAGACATCAATGACGAGTACATCCTGTGCGACAAACTGCGCCTCAACCAGGTTCTTTTGAACATCCTCACAAACGCAGTGAAATACACCCCTTCGGGAGGCACGGTCACGATGAGGGTTAAGCAGACAAGCGTCAAGCAATCTGGTTATGCAAAGTACGACTTCATAATCAAGGACAACGGAATGGGTATGAGCAAGGATTTCCTCCGGACAATCTACGATCCCTTCACGCGTGTCAAGTCCTCCACGGTTTCAGGCATCCAGGGCACGGGACTCGGCATGGCTATCACGAAGAACATCGTGGACATGATGGGCGGAAAAATCGATATCGAAAGCGAACCCGGACACGGCACACAAGTCACCGTAACCCTTGAATTCAAACTCGGCAAAGAAGCCAAAGCCCTCCCCGAACTGCCCGAACTCAACGGACTTCGGTCCCTTGTGGTCGATGACGACGCGGACAGTTGCCTTAGCGCGTACAAGATGCTGAAGAACATCGGAATGAGGTCCGAATGGTGCACCTCCGGAAAAGAAGCCGTTATAAGGGCGGGAGCCGCATACGAAGAAGGCGACCTGTTCAAGGTTTTCATCATAGACTGGCTGATGCCGGACATGAACGGGGTGGAGACAACCCGCCGCATACGGCAGGCCGTCGGAAACGACATTCCGATAATCGTGCTCACGGCTTATGACTGGTCCGACATCGAAAATGAGGCCAGGGAAGCAGGGGTTACCGCCTTCATCAGCAAGCCGATGTTCCCTTCAGACCTGCACAGAGTCCTTTGCGAATGCCTCGGAATCGGTGAAAAGGTCGAACTGCCGGAAGATGAATCGGATGAATTGAGCGGTTGCAGCATACTGCTTGTCGAAGACAATGAACTCAACCGGGAAATCGCCGCCACGATACTCGAATCCTACAATTGCAAGGTCGACACCGCCGAAGACGGTGACATCGCCGTCGCGAAGATGGAGAAAGCCGCCGATGGCGACTATGACCTCGTGCTGATGGACATCCAGATGCCCAATATGGACGGCTACGAGGCCACGCGCCGGATCCGCGCCCTGGGCACCGGAATCTCACGGATTCCGATACTCGCGATGACGGCGAACGCCTTCGAAGAAGACCGTCAGGCAGCTATCGACGCCGGAATGAACGAACACATCGCGAAACCCATCGACGGTTCCGCCCTCAAAGCCATTCTCGCCAAGTACCTTTCAAAGAAATAGACTTGCAGTTCCAGTGGAGATGGCGGGAGTCGAACCCGCGTCCAAACAACGCACCAGAAGGCTTTCTACACGCTTATTCTTCCTTTGGTTGTCGGCGGCCGTATGAGGGAAGACGCCCTTTGCGGCAGCTTATCTTCTGAATCTTGGCGGGGAGTAGAAGAGTCGGCCCCGTGCGTCCGGTTTTGATGATACCCCTTGATCCAGACTGAACCGGCCTAAAGCTGGAGGGATATACGTCGCAGCGGCACCTTGACCGCCGGGATTAATGCGTACCTCCTGGAGGTTTAGCAAGCGTATGAATAGTTGTAGTTGCCTACTAGTTTTTTGCGGACTGAGATTTACGGGCAAATCCGCCACGCCCGGCGTGCTTACCGTCCGACATCGATGCTGTCAAAACCAGAACATCCCCAGACGATGGTGCAAATATAAGAATTATTTTATGAAACTGTCGCAATAGGCGCAGCGGATATGCCCTCCCGGAGTATGACGGAAAAGCGACGGACAGGGCTCGTTGTTGCAGATGCACTTCGAATTGTGGCAGTCCAGTTCGTTGTCGATGAAGAAGTCGGGATGCTCCGGCATCTCGTGCGAAGTGTCGTTCTTCCATTTCAGCAGGCAGTAAATAAGGGCCATACGCACCTTCTTGCCGTTCCCGACCTGACGGAAATAGGCCGCACGGGGGTCTGCGTCCACCTCGGGCTTGATTTCGTTCACGCGAGGCAGAGGATGCAATATCGCCATCTTCTCCTTCGCTCCCCGGAGTTTCTCGCAGTCCAGAACAAAACTGTCCTTCACGCGGTCGAACTCCTCCTCCTCGAGGAAACGCTCCTTCTGCACGCGGGTCATATACAGGACATCCAGCTCCCCTATCACCTCCTCTATAGTCTTCACTTCGCGGAAATCCACTCCCATCTTCTCGCACACGTCGTGCTTGATGTAATCGGGAAGACGGAGCTCGTCAGGAGCGATCAGGATGACTTTTATCCCTTCATAGCGGCTCAGGGCCTTGATCAGGGAATGCACGGTGCGTCCGAAGCGCAGGTCGCCGCAGAAGCCTATCGTGATCCCGTCGATGCGTCCAAGTTCCCTCTTTATCGTCAGAAGGTCAGTAAGGGTCTGCGTCGGATGTGCGTGGGAACCGTCACCGGCATTGATAATGGGGACTCCGGAAACGGTGGAGGCGATGTATGGCGCGCCCTCAAGATTGTGGCGCATCGCGATTATGTCGGCGAAATTCTCGACTACGCGGACCGTATCCGCCACGGTCTCCCCCTTCGACACGGAGGAATTCCGCGCATCGGAAAAGCCCAGAACGTTGCCTCCCAGTTCCATCATCGCTGAAGTGAAACTGAGTCTGGTGCGTGTGGAAGGCTCATAGAAAAGCGTAGCGAGCTTGTGGTAGCGCAGGCAGTCGTGGTAGCACTCGGGCTTCGCGATGATGTCTTCGGCTATCGAGATGATTTCATCGATTTCCTGTTTTGTAAGGTCTGTGGGGTCGATAAGGTGCTTCATATTGTAAATTTATTCTGAAATCCAGCTTTCATCGGAAGGGTTGTCGCGGAAACGCAGTATCCTCTCCTTCCATTGCGGGGCTATGGTACCGTTCTGGACGGCGACATCCAGCAGGGAGTCGAGATTGGAGAGGGAATGATTCACGACGGACGCCGCCTCGAGGCGCTCCAGGCCTTTTTTCATGCCATAAGTGAAAATGCTGACGATACCGAGCACCTCGGCTCCGGCCTCGCGCAGGGCCTCCACGACTTCGACGGCGCTGCCGCCGGTGGAGATGAGATCTTCGATCACGACGACTTTCTCGCCGGGCAGGAGCCAGCCCTCGATACGGTTGCCGCGGCCGTGAGTCTTTGCCTCGCCGCGCACATAACCCATCGGCAGGCCAAGAATGGATGCAGCGATGGCGGCGTGGGCTATTCCGGCCGTGCTCGTACCCATAAGCGCCTCGGCATCAGGGTAATAAAGCTTTACCGTATCCGCAATCGCCTGCTCCACCACGGATCTTGCAGCGGGAGCACTGAGTATCAAACGATTATCGCAGTAAATCGGGCTTTTTATTCCGCTTGCCCAGGTGAAGGGCTGCTCGGGGCGCAGAAACACTGCGCCGATTGACAGAAGTTCCGCCGCTATTGTCTTTTCCATATTCATGTCAGGTTTATCCGAGGAATGCTATAAGGATGCCCGCCGCCACGGCCGAACCGATGACTCCGGAAATGTTGGAAGCCATGCAGTAGTTCATCACGTGGTTCTTGGGATCGTACTTCGTACTGATGCCGTTGCATACGCGGCTGGCCATAGGCACTGCGGAAAGTCCGGTGGCGCCCACGAGAGGATTGATCTTCTTTTTCGCGAAGATATTCCAGATTTTGACCATACAGATGCCGGAAGCGATGCTCAGCGCGAAAGCGAAGAAGCCGCCCACCACAATGCCGATGGTCTGCCAGTTCAGGAAAGCCTCGACGGTCATCGTGCCGCCGACGCAGAGTCCAAGGAAAATGGTCGCCGCGTTCATCAGGCCGTTCGAGGCGGTCTGGAATATGCGGCTCGTATCGGCTCCGATTTCCTTTATGAGGTTACCGAACATCAGAAGGCCCACCAGGGGAACGGCCGTCGGAACGAGAATGGCCACGATGGTCGTCACGGCTATCGGGAAGACTATCTTCAGCACCCTCATGTTCTTTATCTCATACTTGGGAGGATAGAGCCTGTCCATCTCCTTCATATTGATGCGAAGTTCTTTTTCGGAGCAGAGCAACTTGACCACCAGCGGAATGATCACCGGCACGAGCGCCATATAGCTGTATGCAGCGATGGCGATGGGTCCCAGAAGATGCGGAGCCAGCTTGATAGTCGTGAAGATGGCCGTAGGGCCGTCCGCACCGCCGATAATGCCCAGCGACGCGGCCTCCTGGGGAGTGAAACCGACTGCAAGGGCGATGAGCAGAACGGCGAAAATGCCGAACTGGGCGGCCGCGCCGAAGATTGCAAGCTTGAGGTTGCGCAGCATCGGACCGAAATCGGTCAGAGCGCCCACCCCGAGGAAAATGATTGGAGGCAGGAGTCCGCTCTTGATAAGCGCGTAATAGAGATAGCTCATTATGCCGAACTCGTGGGCGATGTCGTGCAGCGGCATCTCCCAGATCGAGCGCATCGTGCCGTCGGAAAGGGTCACGAGACCAGCCGCGTCAACCTGCACGACACCCATATCCCCGCCGGGGAAGTTGGCTATCAGCACTCCGAAGGCGATCGGCACGAGCAGCAGGGGCTCATAATGCTTCGCTATGCCCAGATACAGCAGGACAAAAGCGAGCAGATACATTATCAGGAAAGCGGGATTGTCCACGATATTGCTTATCGCAGTCATCTCGTAGACATTGCGCAGTATTTCAGAAATGCCTTCCATCTAGCCCTGGAGTTTAGCGATTTTCATTATCGGGTCATCTTCCTCGACACTCTGGCCGTTGGAAGCAAGAATGGCGACAATCGTGCAGTCGCAGTCGGCGCAGATGGAGTTCTGGACCTTCATCGCCTCGATGTAGCAGAGCAGTTCACCCTTCCTTACAGTGTCGCCGACCTTGCGGGGTTTCTCGGAAGGATCCTTGGTGAGGGTGAACTTTCCGGAAAGTGGCGCGAGGTAATCCTCGGCATTGCCCTGAGGAGCCGCAGCGGAGGCAGAAGCCTGTGCGGAGACCTGCGGGGCCTGGTCGCCGTAAGCCACGTCCAACTTGTAGCTGACGCCGCCCAGATTGACGGTTATGACCTTGGGAAGCTCCGCGGGAGCATTCTTCGCGGCCTTGCGCTTCGCAAGATCCTCCTCGAATTCGGCCTTTGCCCTACCGCTCTTGTATGCTTCATACTGAGCGGGATGCATGGCATATTCGAAGAGTTCTTCGTCGTCCTCGCCCAGAGGCCAGGCATTCTGCTGCATCTTCGAGCGGAACTCGTCGAGGCAGTCGGGATAGTTGAGCTGGGGATCCGTGGTCATGAACTGACGTCCTTCCTTCTCGGCGAGAGCCTTGATCTCCGGATCCACTTCGCCGGGCAGATTTCCGGCCTTTCCGAGTATCATGTCCCAGATCGCGTCCGGGATGCCTTCCCAACGGCCCTTGCCCTTTTCGAGATCCATCACGTTCTTCAGCGAAAGATTCTTCACGTACTGGCTGAAGGGGGTGACGAGCGGAGGATAGCCGACCTTAGGCCAGACGTAAGCGACCTCGTCGAAAAGCTTCACGAGAAGCTGGTCGGTGGAAAGCTTCTCCTGCGAATGCTTCTCCTTCCATTTATTGAGCGAAGCGAGATTGTCCTCCAGATCGGTCATCAGGGAGCCCATCATCCCGCCGGGCAGACCGGGCTTCACGAGAAGGGAATTGTCCTCTCTGTTGAGCTCGGGGCAGTAATATCCGAGGAAGTCGTCCATCATCTCCTGAATCAGGGTGCGAGCCTTCATATAGGCGTCCATATTGATGTCCTTGACCTTGAATCCTGCGTCCTTGAGCATCTCCTGCACGGCTATGACGTCGGCGTGGCCGGTACCCCAGGAAAGGGGCGACATCGCGACGTCCACATAGTCGCAGCCGTTCTGGCATACCTCGAGGATGGAGGCCATGCTGAAACCGGGGCCGGAGTGGGAGTGGTACTGGACGGGGATGTCCTTGATCTCCTTTATGCCCTTCACTATCTTGCCCAGCGACACCGGCCTGCCGATTCCGGCCATGTCCTTGAGGCAAATCTCGTCAGCGCCGGCCTCGATAAACCGCTTTGCAAGGCTCACATAATATTCTACGGTATGCACGGGGGAATAAGTTATGCAGAGCGAAGCCTGGGCAATCATTCCGGCCTGCTTGGCGTAGCCTATCGAAGGAATCACGTTGCGCGGATCGTTCAGACCGCAGAAAATGCGGGTTATGTCCGTGCCCTGGGCCTTCTTCACCTTATAGAAGAGTTGCCGCAGGTCCTTCGAGCAGGGGCTCATCCTCAGGCCGTTCAGAGCGCGGTCGAGCATATGGGTCTGAATGCCCGCCTCGCGGAAAGGCTTCGTCCACTGCCGGACGGATACGTTGGGATTCTCCCCGTAGAGGAGATTGACCTGCTCGAAACCGCCGCCGTTGGTCTCGACGCGGTCGAAGCATCCCATCTCAATTATCGCGGGAGCTATTTTCACAAGCTGGTCCACGCGCGGCTGATACTTGCCCGCACTCTGCCACATGTCTCTGAATACGAGACTGAATTTAACTTCTCTGGCCATACGCTAATTTATTTTTGTTATTCCGACAATGCGGCCCTTCCCGCCCGTAAGCTGGGCCACTGCCTGTTCGAGAACCGCCCTGACGGCAGGATCCTCGCCGTTTTCCGATGCCTCCCGGACAACTTCCGGGGCTATTCTGTTCAAGATTCTGATAAGGAGCTCGCCTCCGTAGATGACCAGAAGCAGGATTACGAATACCGAAATCATGCCCACAACCATCAGAAGCACTCCCAAACCCATATTTTCCATATATCAATCATTTAAAAATTCATCGACGCATCTCATATACGCAGCCACCGGATCCGAGGCGGCAGTTATCGGTCTGCCCACCACTATGAAGTCGGAACCCGCAAGGCGCGCCTGGGCCGGAGTCATTATCCTCACCTGGTCATCCGCCGCGGCGTCCGCGAAACGTATGCCCGGGGTCACGGCCAGAAAATCCTTCCCGCAGCGCTCCTTTATCGCCGAAGCCTCGTGCGGAGAGCACACCACCCCGTCAAGCCCCGCCACGGCCGCATTCGCGGCGTAATGGGCAATGGTCTCGGTCATTCCTGCGTCAATAAGCAGTTCGCGCCGCATCCTTTCCTCGCTCGTGGAGGTAAGCTGGGTCACCGCTATCAGCAGAGGGCGTGTGCCGTCCTCCCGGGTGAGCCCCTCGAGGGCGGCCTTCATCATCTCCACGGTACCTGCCGCATGGACATTGGTCATATCGACGTCAAGGGCGGAAAGCACCTGCATCGTCTTTCGTACCGTGTTGGGGATGTCGTGGAGCTTGAGGTCCAGAAAGATTCTGTGTCCCCGGCTCTTTATCTCGCGCACAATCGAAGGACCGGCGCCGTAGAAGAGCTCCATCCCTATCTTCACGAAAGGCTTGCGCGGACAGTCCCGGAAAAGGTCCAGAAATGAAAGCACCTTTTCAGTACTGCTGAAATCGCAGGCCACTATCACGTCTCTTGTCATACAATTCCTATTATATCGTTCAAATCTTCAATTCCAAGCCTCTGCATCACGCCGGGCAGAGCCTCGACGATTTCCTTGCAGGCAAAAGGGTTGCGCAGATTCTCCGCGCCCACCTGCACGGCCGTCGCTCCGGCCATCATCATCTCTATCAAGTCCCGGGCGCTGCTGACGCCTCCGCAGCCCATTATGGGGATGCTGCAGGCCTTCGACACCTGATTCACCATCCTCAGCGCAACGGGGAGAACCGCCTTCCCGGAGAGTCCGCCATAGACGTTGGCGAGCACCGGGCGGCGGGAGGCGACGTCGATGCGCATTCCGAGTATCGTGTTGATGAGCGTCAGCCCGTCGGCGCCTTCATCCTCGCAGGCCCTTGCTATCTCGACCACGTCCGTGACATTGGGGCTGAGCTTCACGAAAAGGGGCTTGGAGCATACCTTGCGCACCGCCGAAACGACCTCGCCGGCGGCCTTCGCCGAAGTCCCGAACGCCATGCCTCCGCCATGCACGTTGGGGCAGGACACGTTCAGTTCCACGATATCCACTTCAGGCGCGTCGGAAGCCCTGCGGCAACACTGCGCGTACTCATCGACGCTGAAGCCGCTTATGTTTGCAATGACCGCTCCGGAATAAATCTTTCTCAAAGCAGGCAGTTTCTCCGAGACGAGGACATCGATTCCGGGATTCTGCAGGCCCACCGAATTGAGCATCCCGTCCGGACATTCAGCTATCCTGGGGCAGGGGTTACCGAGGCGCGGCTCGAGGGTCGTACCCTTCAGCGAAATGCCCCCCAGGACGTTCAGGTCGAATTCCGAGGCCATCTCGAGCCCGAACCCGAAAGTCCCGCTGGCGGGAATGACGGGGTTCTTCAGAGACACCCCGCAAAGTTGTGTACTCATCACCATATCACCTCCCTGCTGTCGAATACCGGCCCGTCGGCGCAGATCCTTTTCGGACCGCCGGCGGTCTTGCAGGTGCAGCCATAGCATATGCCGCAGCCGCAGCCCATCCTCTCCTCGAGGCTCACCTGGCCGGGAACCTCCATCATCGAGCAGACCGCCTTCATCATCACCTTCGGGCCGCAGGTGAAGAAGCAGTCATAATACAGATTCAAAGCCCCGATCACGTCCGTGACCAGACCCTTTCTTCCGCGCGAGCCGTCCATCGTGGCAATCTGCACGTCGGCCCCGAGCGCCCTGTATTCATCTTCAAGAATTATTTCATCAGCCTTGTTGAAGCCCAGCACTACAGTGACGGACTTGCCCCGGGCCCTGAGTTCCTTCGCAAGGGAGAACAGCGGCGAAGCGCCCAGACCGCCCGCGACCAGAAGAGCGCTGCGGGAGCAGAGCGAAGCGTCGAAACCGTTGCCCAGACCCGTCAAAGCGTCGATTATACCACCCGGAGGCAGGCAGGAAAGCGCGTCCGTGCCGCCGCCGACAATCTTGTAGATGACGCAGAAACTCTCGTCATCCTTCTCGCACACGGCCAGCGGGCGCCTCAGGAAGCGTCCTTCCACGGCAAGGCCGGCGAACTGCCCGGCCCCGCGAATTGCAGAAGTGTCGCCCGCCAGACGCATCCGGAAGGTCCTGTCGGCAATCTTTTCGTTGCACGTAATTATATAGTCAGAGCGTTTCATCCAGTTCTCCTTCGTATCTGTACACCGTCTTGCCTCTGTAAACCGTCTCCAGACAGCGCCCATACACTCTCATCCCGTCAAAAGGCGTGCTGCGCCCCTTCGAAAGGAAGCGCGAACTGTCTATCCTGTAGGGATGCTCCAGGTCGAAAACGGCGTAATCGTCCGGGGCGTCCGGAAGACGGAAGCGCCTGCGCGGTGCGGCGCCCATCAGGTCCAGAAGTTTTTCAAAACTCAGTTTCCCGGTCCTGACGAGCGAGGTGTAGAGCACCGGAAAGGCCGTTTCCAGGCCCACAATTCCCATCGCGCTTCCCTGTAGCCCCTTCGATTTTTCCTCCACGCTGTGAGGGGCGTGGTCGGTGGCTATCATATCTATGGTCCCGTCGTTCAGGGCCTCGACGAGAGCCTGTCTGTCGGCGGCCGCGCGCAGCGGCGGATTCATCTTGTAGCGGCCCTCCTCCCGGAGGTCGTCCTCGCACAGGACCAGATAGTGGGGCGCCGTCTCGCAGCTCACGTCCACTCCCCTGTCCTTCGCGCGGCGGATCAGGTCCACGCTCTCCTTCGTCGAGATGTGGCACACGTGGTACGCACACCCTGTCCTTTCCGCCAGAACGAGATCCCGTTCTATCTGCCGCCATTCGCTCCGGGAGGATATCCCCTTGTGCCCGTGTGCGGCGGCATAGGTCCCGTCGTGGATCCAGCCTCCGCAAAGCAGGGAGTTGTCCTCACAGTGCGCCGCCAGGATGCAGCCGTTCTCGCGGGCGAGTTCCATCGCGCGGAGCATCACCGCTTCGTCCTGCACTCCGCTGCCGTCATCGGAAAAGGCCACGGCAAGCCCCTTCAAAGCCTTGAAATCCACAGTTTGAAATCCCTTGCGCCCGAGAGTTATGGATGCATAGGGGCGCACGTCCACCACTGCATCCCGCCTGATTATCCGGAGTTCCTCCTCGAGATGTTCGACGGTGTCGGGCACAGGGTCAAGATTAGGCATGGGGCAGACGCAGGTGTACCCACCTGCGGCGGCGGCCGACGAACCGCTGAGGATGGTTTCCTTGTAAGAAAACCCGGGTTCGCGGAAATGGACGTGGACATCCGCAAAAGAAGGACAGACAACACAGCCTGTCCCGTATGAATGTTCCGTTGTCATCGGAATACAAAGATAGAATTTTTTTTCAATGCAGGGAACAAATTTTGTCAACATCGCGATTGTTAAAAACTTTTTCAATTTCTTTTGACAAAGCGGATATGCGTAGTTAAATTTGTACCTTCAAAAATCTCATCATATATGGAACTCCTTTACACAGGCAAAACCAAAAACGTGTACGCTCTTGAAAGCGGCAACTATCTTCTGAAATTCAAGGACGACTGCACCGGCAAGGACGGTGTTTTCGATCCGGGCGAGAATTCAGTAGGTCTCACTATCGAAGGTGTCGGCGACGTGAACCTTCGGATGTCGGTTTATTTCTTCGAAAAAATCAATGCTGCAGGCATCAGGACTCATTTCGTGAGCGCCGATCTGCAGAACACCACGATGGAGGTTCTCCCCGCAAAGGTGTTCGGCAAGGGCCTCGAGGTGATATGCCGCAACAAGGCCGTCGGCAGTTTCTACCGCCGCTACGGCGAGTACATCGAGCTCGGAGCCGACCTCCCCTCCTATGTCGAGACCACTTTCAAGAACGATGAAAAGGGAGATCCCCTCGTGACCAAGGACGCTCTCGTGGACCTCGGAGTGATGAGCGCTCAGCAATATGATTCGATCAAGGCCCAGACGCAGCAGATCACGAAAATCGTCGCCGACGACCTTCTGGAGAAGGATCTGGTGCTTTACGACATAAAGTTCGAATTCGGCTACGACCCCCAGGGCAACGTGATGCTCATCGACGAGATCGCTTCCGGAAACATGAGAGTGTACAAAGATGGCGAGTACGTCGATCCGATGACCCTTTCGAAACTTTTCTTTGCCGAATAAGTCATGAAAGTTGGAGTCATAATGGGGTCGACAAGTGACTTGGAAGTCATGTCGGCCGCTTTCGCCGTTCTCGATGATTTCGGCATTCCTTATGAGAAAAAAGTGATCAGCGCCCACAGGGCGCCCGCCCTGCTCGCGCAATGGGCTTCAGGAGCCCGCGAACGCGGTCTGGACGCCATAATAGCCGGGGCGGGCGGAGCAGCCCACCTGGCCGGAGTGACGGCGGCGTACACCACGATACCGGTCATCGGCGTGCCCATCTGCGGCAAGGCCTTCGGCGGCTTGGACGCGCTTCTCGCCACTGTCCAGATGCCCTCGGGAATCCCCGTGGCGACGGTAGCGGTGAACGGAGCGAAGAACGCCGCGCTGCTCGCGGTGTCGATAATTTCCCTGCATGACAGCGCCGTTGCCGACAAGCTTGCGGAATTCCGCAAAAAGCAGACAGAAGCAATCGAACATACGGAAATCTGATCATAGAATGGACACAATCCGAATTTTTGTCGAAAAAAATCCGGGATTCAGAGTGGAGGCCGAGAGCTTGAAAAGCGAGCTCAACGAAAACCTCTCACTCGGGATCCGTGATTTCAGGCTCATCAACGTGTATGACCTTGGAGGCTTCACCGGGGAGCTTCTCGAAAAATGCCGCTATTCCGTCTTCGGCGAAATCGTGACTGACACCGTCAGCGACTCGCTCGACCTCGAAGGAAAGAAATATCTCGCCGTGGAATACATTCCGGGGCAGTTCGACCAGAGGGCCTCGTCCGCAGTGGACTGCGTGCATCTGATCGACCCGAAGGCCGCAATCGCGATACGCAGCTCGCGACTTCTGATCTTCGACGACGATATGGACGAGAAGGATCTCGACGCCGTCAGGCATTACTACATCAACGCTGTCGAATCCCGTCCCAAGGACCTGGGCCGCCTCTGCCTCGAGGACAGGGCCGAGGTGAAGCCTCTGGCCTCGCTGAAAGGCTTTACGGCCATGGGCGAGGAGGATTTCGCGCCTTTCTGCTCGAAATGGGGTCTGGCGATGAACGCGGACGACCTCAGGGAAGTCGTGAACTATTTCAAGGCCGAAAAGCGCGACCCGACCGAAACCGAACTGCGCATTCTCGACACATATTGGAGCGACCACTGCCGCCACACCACCTTCACCTCCGAGCTCACGGAAATCACGGTTGACGATTCATTCATCAAGGATGAGATCGAATCCGAATTGGGCCGTTTCCACGATATACGCCGTTCTCTGGGACGCGAGGGCAAGAGCCTCTGCCTGATGGAACTCGCCACGATAGGGGCGAGGTATCTGCGCGGCAAGGGGCTGCTGGACGACATAGAACAGAGCGAGGAGAACAACGCCTGCAGCATTTTCGTGAACGTGGACGTAGACGGGAAAGACGAGCGCTGGCTCCTGCAGTTCAAGAACGAGACCCATAACCATCCCACCGAGATAGAGCCTTTCGGAGGCGCGGCGACCTGCCTCGGAGGAGCGATACGCGACCCTCTTTCCGGAAGGTCCTACGTCTATCAGGCGATGCGCGTGACCGGCGCCGCCGACATCTGCCGCAAGGTCTCGGAGACCATCCCGGGCAAACTGCCGCAAAAGGTCATCAGCCGCAAGGCCGCCGCCGGCTACTCCAGTTACGGCAACCAGATCGGTCTCGCAACCACCCATGTGCGGGAAATCTACGACCCCGGATACGTGGCGAAACGCCTCGAGGTCGGAGCCGTCGTGGGAGCCGTGAAAGCCTCCGACGTGCGCCGCGAGAGCCCCGCGCCGGGCGACGTGATACTCCTCCTGGGAGGACGTACCGGGCGCGACGGCATAGGAGGGGCTACAGGCTCCTCGAAGGAACACACCGAAGCCTCGCTCGAGACCTGCGGCAGCGAGGTTCAGAAGGGCAACGCCCCCGAGGAGCGCAAACTGCAGCGGCTTTTCCGCCGCCCGGAGGTGACCCGCCTCATAAAGAAATCCAATGACTTCGGAGCCGGCGGCGTGAGCGTCGCCATCGGAGAACTTGCGCCCGGTCTGGACATCCGTCTGGACAGGGTCCCCACGAAATACAGCGGCCTTAACGCGACCGAGCTTGCGATCAGCGAATCGCAGGAGAGGATGGCCGTGGTGGTCGAGGCGAAGGACAAGGAGGAATTCGAGAAGTTCTGCTCAAGCGAGAATGTGGAGGTGACCCACGTCGCCGACGTGACTGACACGGGCAGGATGAGAATGTGGAACGGGGACGCCCTGGTGGCCGATCTTTCGCGGGAATTCATCGACAGCGCAGGAGCGAAGCATTATGCCGCCGCTACAATAGGCGCAGTGGAGGACAGGGATCCCTTCTTCATGTCCCCCTCCGGGGAAGACCTCGCCTCGAAGTTCGAGTCCGTGATGGGTTCGGCGAACGTGGCGTCCCAGAAGGGACTCGCCGAAATGTTCGACTCCACGATAGGCCGTTCGACGGTCCTGATGCCTTTCGGAGGCGCAACCCAGGACACGGAGACCCAGGTTTCCGTGCAGAAACTGCCGACAGGCGGCTACACCGACACGGCCAGCATGATGGCCTTCGGCTACAACCCGTCGATAGCGCAGTGGAGCCCTTACCACGGCGCCGCCTACGCGGTCGTAGAGGCCTGCGCCAAAGTTGTGGCGGCGGGCGGAGACTGGTCCGGGATGCGTTTCTCTTACCAGGAATACTTCGAAAGAATGACCCGTGACCCCCATTCCTGGGGCAAGCCTCTGGCTGCGCTCCTGGGCGCCCTGAAGATGCAGCTGGAGCTCGGACTGCCCTCGATAGGAGGAAAGGACTCGATGAGCGGCACGTTCGAGGACATCAGCGTCCCGCCGACCCTGATAGCCTTCGGCATAAACACGGTAAAGGCCTCCGCCGTAATCTCCCCCGAATTCAAATGGGACGGCAACAGGATATACCTTATAAAACATACGCCCCTGGACAACCGCATGCCCGACACGGAGCAGCTCAAGCGCAATTGGGACTATGTCCGCTCCCATATCGGAAGCGGCGGGATAGTTTCCGCCTGGGCCGTCGGCTTCGGAGGAGTCGCCGAAGGACTCGCGAAGATGAGCTTCGGAAACAGTTTCGGCTTCGACGTTCAGGCCGATGAAAAGACCTTGTTCTCGCTGGATTACGGCTCCATCCTCGTGGAAGCGGAAACCGAACTTGATTATCCCGGGGCAGTGCTTCTAGGAAAGGTCACGGACTGCGAGGACGGCTGGTGCAGGGTCAACGGCGAAAGAATCTCACAGGACCGCCTGCTGGACGCCTGGAAAGGGCGTTACGCAAAGGTTTATCCCGAAAAGACAGCCGCCTCGCACAGCAAACTTGTCCCGGCCGGGATTGAAAAGGGAGCGAAAAAGTCCAAGGACCGCTGCGCCCCCGGGAAATGCGACGCTCCCCTCGCTTTCCTTCCTGTCTTCCCCGGAACCAACTGCGACTACGACACGGCCAAGGCTTTCAGAAAGGCCGGAGCCCGCGTGAAGTTCGGAGTCTTCAGGAATCTCACGCCTCAGGACGTCCTCGACTCGATCGAAGAAATGAAGAAGAACCTGGCGCAATGCCAGATACTCGCCCTGTGCGGAGGATTCTCTTCCGGAGACGAGCCGGACGGCAGCGGCAAATTCATAGCCAGCGTGCTGAACAATGAGGGCGTAGCGGCCGAAATCCACGCTCTGCTGGACCGCGGCGGCCTCATTCTGGGCATCTGCAACGGCTTCCAGGCCCTCGTGAAGAGCGGTCTGCTGCCTTACGGGCGCCTGGGCTGCGTGAAGCGCGAGTCCCCCACCCTGTTCCGCAACGACATAAACCGCCATATCTCGAGGATGGTCACGACGAGGGTCGCCTCGAACGCATCTCCCTGGCTGAAGGGAATGAAGGTTGGAGACCTGCACACGATAGCCGTGAGCCACGGAGAAGGAAAGTTCGTGGTAAGCGAGGAACTCTCCGCACAGCTCTTCTCCAACTCGCAGGTCGCCTTCCAATACGCCGACCCCGTCAGCGGGGAAGCCACGATGGAGGCTCCCTTCAATCCGAACGGCTCATACTACGCCATCGAGGGCATCCTCAGCCCCGACGGCCACATCCTGGGCAAGATGGGACACAGCGAGCGCTGGGAGCGGAACGTGTTCAAAAACATAAACGAAGATCTGGAACAGCCCCTGTTCCGCAACGCAGTTGAATATTTCACGGCAGGAAAATGACAATTCAAAAGAATGAACTGATATTCGACGGCAAGGAGAAGAAGATTTACGCGACTTCCGACCCCGGCACCGTTCTGATACACTACAACGACGTGGCCACCGCCTTCGGAGGCGTGAAGAGAGCCACCCTGAAAGACAAGGGAATCTGCACGAACCGCATTTCCGCAATCTGCTTCGAGGCCCTGCGCGACGCAGGAGTGGAGAACCACTTCATCTCGATGCAGAACGAGCGTGAACAGCTCTGCCGCAAAATCGAGATAATCCCGCTGCAGTTGATAGTCCGAAACCGCCTCGCCGGCACGACGGCACGGCTTCTTGGCGTGGAGAACGGAACGTTCATCCCCAACACGGTGTTCGAACTGCGCTACAACTGCGACTCCCTGCAGGACCCGATGATCAACGACCACCACGCCGTGGCGCTGGGAATAGCCACCTACGCCGAACTGGGCCACATCTATGACCTCGCGCGCCGCGCGAACGACGCTCTGAGAGCCCTTTTCCACAAGGCCGGAATCGAGCTGGTCGATTTCAAGATGGAATGCGGGCGCACGGAGGAAGGCGACATAATAATCTCCGACGAGATCAGCCCCGACAACAGCCGTCTCTGGGACGAAAAGACAGGAGAAGTGCTCGACAAGGACAGGTTCCGCCACGACATGAGCGACGTCTGCGCCTCGTACAGGGAGGTGATGGAGCGTCTGGTTAAAGTTAAACAGCAGAAATGAGCATATTCGGAGTTTATGGCGTCAAAGACGCCGCACAAGTGATATATTTCGGCCTCCATGCCCTCCAGCACAGAGGACAGGAAGGAGCTGGAATAGCCGTTTTCGACGATGATGGCGAATGCCACAGGCACCGCGGTCTGGGCCTTGCCGGCGAAGTGCTGACCGCACCGAGGCTTGAAAGTGCGGCAGGCAGCCTGGGCATAGGCAGCACACAGTACGCAAATGCCGCGAAAGGCGGTCTGGACAACGTACAGCCACTGTTTTTCCACCACAAGGCCGGGGATTTCGCAATTGCCGGCGAGGGCGCTCTCGTGAATTCGGAGCAGATTTCAACATATCTGGAGAACAAAGGCTGCATCTTCCACACCGCAACGGACGGAGAACTGCTCGCCAACCTCATCAAGAAGGATGGAGGCGGCGACCGCATCGATTACATCAAGGATGCCCTCAATATGATGGAGGGAGGTTTCACCTTCCTGATTCTGACCCGCAACCGCATCTACGCGATGAGGGACAAATACGGAATCAAACCACTCGTGATCGGGCGTCTGGGCGGCGGATGGGTGGTCAGCAGTGAAAGCTGCGCCTTCTCCCTGGTGGGCGCTGAAACCATGCGCGACGTCGAGCCTGGAGAAATCGTGTGCATAGACGAGCACGGACTGCGCAGCAGCCGCTATTCCAAATTCCAGAAACACAAGGCATGCGCGATGGAGTACATCTACATCGCCCGCCCCGACAGCGACATCGACAATTGCAACGTGCACTCGTTCAGAATGGAAACGGGCCGCAGACTGGCCGAGGAATGCCCCGCCGACGCCGACATTGTGGTGGGAGTTCCCGATTCCGGGCTGAGTGCCGCGATGGGCTACGCCCAGCAGAGCGGCATACCCTATGAACTCGGGCTCGTGAAGAACAGATATGTCGCCCGCACCTTCATCCAGCCTTCCCAGGCGATGCGTGAAAAGGGCGTCCAGATGAAGCTGTCCGCAGTGCAGAGCATAGTATCCGGCAAGAGGCTGGTGCTCGTGGACGATTCGATAGTCCGCGGAACCACCTGTCTGAAAATAGTCAAGCTGCTTCGAGCGGCGGGAGCGGCCGAAGTGCACGTCAGAATCGCCAGCCCGGTCATGACACATCCCTGCTTCTACGGAGTCGACACTTCCACGACAAAGGAACTGCTCTGCGCAAAGCGCGGACTCGAGGAGGCCTGCCGGATGATCGAGGCCGATTCGCTTGGCTTCGTCTCCGGGCAGTCCTGCGTGAAGAGCACCTGCGGCTGCTCCGAACTCTGCCTCGCCTGCTTCGGAGGAGGCTATCCCACAGCACTATACAACCACGAATCAGAAATAGAAAAATAATATGGCACAATCTTACGAAAAAGCGGGAGTCAATCTCGAAGCCGGCTACGAAGTGGTCAGCAGAATCAAGAAGCACGTGGCCTCGACGGTCCGTCCCGGATCAATGGGAGGAATAGGCTCGTTCGGCGGCATGTTCGACCTTGCTTCGCTGGGAATGAAGGAACCCATACTCGTGAGCGGGACCGACGGAGTCGGCACGAAACTCAAGATAGCCTTCGCGATGGACAAGCATGACACCGTCGGAATCGACGCCGTTGCGATGTGCGTCAACGACGTGCTTGCCCAGGGCGCCGAACCGCTGTTCTTCCTTGACTACGTGGCCGTGGGCCACAACATCCCCGAGCAGGTGGAGGCGATAGTCGCCGGGGTGGCGGAAGGATGCCGCCAGGCAGGTTGCGCCCTTGTCGGAGGCGAAACCGCCGAGATGCCCGGAATGTACGGGGGAGGCGAATATGACATCGCGGGATTCACGACAGGAGTCGTGGAAAAATCCAGGCTCATCGACGGCACGAAAGTGAAGGAGGGCGACGTGCTTGTGGGCATAGCCTCGAGCGGCGTGCACTCCAACGGCTTCAGCCTCGTGCGCAAAATAATCGCCGACGCGGGCAAGGACCTGCAGGAGGAAATCCCCGAGCTGGGCGGAGCCAGGCTGGGCGAAGTCCTGCTCACTCCCACGAGAATCTACGTGAAGCAGGTTCTGGACGTCATCCGCAACTGCGACGTGCACGGAGTGGCGCACATAACGGGCGGCGGCTTCGACGAGAATATCCCGAGAATCCTGCGCGAAGGCCAGGGAATCGAGATCCGCGAGGGAAGCTGGGAGATACTTCCGATCTTCACCTGCCTCGAAAAATGGGGCGGAATAGCCCACAGGGAGATGTTCAACATCTTCAACATGGGCATAGGAATGGTTCTGGCCCTGGATGAGAGCGAAGCCGGAAAGGCAATTGCCATACTTGGGAGCCACGGGGAAAAGGCCACCGTCATCGGCCGTGTAATCAACGGAGAAAAAGTGAACATCATATGAAAAGAGCATTGGTAAGCGTAAGCGACAAGGCCGGGCTGGTGGACTTCGTGAAGGGTCTGCAGGAGCTCGGATGGGAAATAATCGCCACGGGAGGCACGCAGAAGCTTCTCGAAAACAGCGGAGTGAAGACAATAGGAATCAGCGAGGTCACGGGCTTCCCGGAGATCTGCGACGGAAGGGTGAAGACCCTGCATCCGAAGGTGCACGGCGGAATCCTCGCGCGCCGCGACGTCCCGGAGCATATGGCAACCCTGAAGGAGAACGGAATCGAGACCATCGAGCTGGTCTGCGTGAACCTCTACCCCTTCAAGCAGACAATCGCAAAGCCGGACGTGACGATGGAGGACGCTATCGAGAACATCGACATCGGCGGCCCTTCGATGGTGCGCAGCGCGGCAAAGAACTGGAAAGACGTGAACATCGTATGCGACCCCGCCGACTACGGCAAAGTCCTTGAGGAACTGCGCGAAAACGGCTGGACTTCCGACGAAACCCGCCTGAAGCTCAGCGCAAAGGCCTACACCCACACGGCCCAGTACGACATGATGATAGCAGGCTGGATGAGGGAGAAGGCGGGCCTGAACAAGAAGCTCTTCCTCGAATATGACCTCAAGCAGGGCCTGCGCTACGGCGAGAACCCCCACCAGAGCGCGGAATTCTTCGCGGCACTCGATCCCGCCCCCTATTCCCTCGCCTTCGCGAAGCAGATTCAGGGCAAGGAACTCTCCTACAACAATATCCAGGACGCCAACGCGGCCCTGAACGTCGTGCGCGACTTCGACGAGCCCTTCTGCGTGGCGCTGAAGCATATGAACCCTTGCGGAGCCGCTGTCGGAAAGACCATCGAAGAAGCCTGGCAGGCGGCGTATGAAGCCGACAAAGTCAGCATCTACGGAGGCATCGTGGCCGTCAACCGCGAACTCACGGCGGAAGTCGCGGCCGGAATGAAGCCCATCTTCCTGGAAATCGTGATCGCTCCCTCATTCAGCCCCGAGGCCCTCGAAATACTCTCCTCGAAAAAGAACCTCAGAGTCCTGCAGGTCGATATGACAAAGTCCTGCGCGAGCGTGCCCCAGTACATCAGCGTGAACGGCGGAATGCTCGCCCAGCAACTCGACACCCAGATTGAGAAGATCGACGCCTCCATGTGCGTCACAGCCGCCAAGCCCCGCGAATCTGTCATGGCCGACCTGGATTTCGGCTGGAAAATCGTCAAGCACGTGAAGTCCAACGCAATAGCAGTCGTACGCGACGGTCATACCATAGGCGTGGGAGCCGGCCAGACCAACCGCGTCGGCTCGGCCGAAATCGCTCTTGAGCAGGCAAAGGCCGCAGGCTTCACGGAAGGCCTCGTACTGGCGTCTGACGGCTTCCTGCCCTTCGGCGACACGGTCGAACTCGCCTCCCGCTACGGAGTCGCGGCAATCGTGCAGCCCGGAGGCAGCATCCGCGACGAGGAATCCATCCAAAAGGCCGACGAGCTGGGAATCACCATGCTCTTCACCGGCGTAAGGCATTTCAAACATTGACGCGATGAAGAAACTGGCGGTATTCGCAAGCGGCAGCGGGACCAACTACGAAGCGATAGCCTCGGCCTGCGCCGACGGACGTATCGAGGCGGAAGTGGCTGTCCTGATATGTGACAAACCCGGAGCCTTCGTGCTCGAAAGAGCGAAGCGCTTCGGGACCCCCGTATTCGTGTTCAACCCCAAATCCTACCCTTGCAAGGCCGATTTCGAGAAGGAAATAGTCGCCCTTCTGGACAAGGAGGGGGTTGACCTTGTCTGCCTTGCCGGCTATATGAGGATAATAGGCCCCACCCTTCTGGACTCCTACGGCGGCAGGATAATCAACATCCACCCTTCCCTGCTTCCCTCATTCAAGGGAGCCCATGCAGTCGAGCAGGCGGTGGAATACGGGGTCAAGGTCTATGGCATCACCATCCATTGGGTGGACGAGAGCCTGGACGGAGGAAAGATAATAGCCCAGAGGGCCTTCGAATATGACGGGAACGACCCCGGTGAGGTGCACAGGCTCGGCCAGGTGATCGAGCACAGCCTCTATATTGAAACCATAAACAAGATACTCGGATGAAAAAAGTACTCGTAATCGGAGGAGGCGGACGCGAGCATGCCATCGTGGACGCGCTCTCCCGCTCCTGCAAGGTTTCGGAAATTTTCTGCGCTCCCGGAAATGCCGGAATCGCGCGACAGGCAAGGTGCGTTCCGATAAAGGACAACGACGTGGCCGCCCTCAGGGATTTTGCCCTCGAAAACGGCATCGACCTCACGGTAGTCGGGCCGGAAGCTTCGCTCGCGGAAGGGATCGTCGATGAGTTCAGGGCCGCCTCTCTGAAGATTTTCGGCCACACAAAAGCCGCCACACGCATCGAGAGCAGCAAAGAGTTCGCAAAACAGATAATGGACAAGTACGGCGTTCCCACCGCCGCATACCGCAGTTTCGACAATTACGACGAAGCGCTCGCTTACGTCTCGGGAAGGCCTTTCCCCGCAGTCCTGAAATATGACGGGCTTGCGGCAGGAAAGGGCGTCGTGATAGCCGCTGACCTTGCCGAGGCCGAAGCCGCCCTGAAGGATATGCTGCTCGACGAAAGTTTCGGGAAAGGCAAGGTCGTGGTCGAAGATTTCCTCGACGGACCGGAATTCTCGTTCATGTGCTTCGTCAGCGGGAACGAGGTATGGCCCATGCCCCTTTCCCAGGACCACAAGCGCGCCTTCGACGGCGACAAGGGTCCGAACACCGGCGGTATGGGAGCCTACACGGGACTTCCCTTCCTGAATCTGGCCGACGAGAAATATGCCCTGGAGGCCATTCTGAAACGCACTGCTTCCGGAATGGTCCGCGAAGGCTGCCCGCTGAGCGGAATCCTCTACGGAGGCCTTGTCAAGACGGCGGACGGAATCAAGGTGATAGAATTCAACTCCCGCTTCGGCGATCCCGAAACCGAGGTCGTGCTGCCGCTGCTCGAATCGGATATTTTTGATATCTTTGACGCCGTGGCCGGCGGCACCTGCTGCGCCCCGCTGAAATGGTCCTCCGACCGCACAATGGGCGTCGTGCTCGCCTCGAAGGGCTATCCCGGGCACTATGAGAAGGGATTCCCCATAGAAGGCCTGGATGAGCTCGGGGATTGCAGCGCATACCACATGGGCACCCGCGAGGAAGGCGGGAAGATACTGACAGCGGGAGGACGCGTGCTGATGGCAATCGGCCGCGCCGCGACTCTTGAAGAGGCCTCCGGGAAGGTCTATGGAGCAGTGGAACATATCCGCTGCGGGAATCTGTTCAACCGTAAAGACATAGCGCATCAGGCGCTCGACAGAAAATGAGCAACATCATCGACGGAAAGGCCCTTTCACTGTCTCTCAAGGAAGAGATGAAGGGCAGAATCGAAAACATCAGACAAGAATACGGCTGCGTTCCCTGCCTGGCCGTCATAATAGTAGGCGACAACCCTGCCAGCCGTTCATATGTGCGCGGCAAGATCAAGGCCGCCGAATTCGTGGGTATGGAAAGCAGGCTTATAGAACTGCCTGAAGACATCTCACAGGAGGATTTGCTGGCAAGAATCGGAGAAATCAACGCCGACAGGACAGTGGACGGCCTGCTCGTACAGCTGCCTCTCCCCCGCCATATCGACGAGGACAAGGTCATCGACGCCATAGACATCGACAAGGACGTGGACGGTTTCCACCCCCTTAACGTCGCGAATCTCTGGCTCGGAAGACCCTGCACCGTGCCCTGCACCCCGAAAGGAATAATCCGGATGATCGAATCCACCGGAGTCGGAATCTCCGGAAAGAAGGCAGTGGTGGTGGGCCGCAGCAACATAGTCGGAAAACCGGTCGCCAAACTGCTTCTGGACTGCAACGCGACCGTCACGATCGCCCACTCACGGACTCCTGATCTCGGGGCTGTGACCCGCGAGGCGGACATACTCGTGGTGGCTGTAGGAAGGCCTGAAATGATTGACGGGACGATGATCAAGCCGGGCGCCGTCGTAATCGACGTCGGCATCAACCGCATCACGCTCGCTGACGGAACGTCTCACCTCGTGGGCGACGTGGATTTCGCCTCCGCCTCCAGGGTCGCCGGCCACATCACACCCGTCCCGGGCGGCGTAGGTCCGATGACCATCACGATGCTGATGGAAAACACCATCGAACGCTTCCTCGCGAAGCAGTAGGCACAGGAACCCTCTACAGGAATCTGGAGAGGGTGTCCATCAGTTTTGCAACGTCGATGGGCTTGGCTATATGCTCGTTCATCCCGGACTCGAGAGCTGCCCTGCGGTCCTCTTCGAAAGCGTTTGCAGTCATTGCAAGTATCGGTATGCGCGAGATTTCCGTGCCCATGGCACGTATCCGCCTAGTGGCCTCGTAACCGTCCATCTCCTGCATCTGCACGTCCATCAGGATGAGGTCGTAATCTCCGGATTGCGCGGCACTCATCTTCTCCACCGCTATCGTACCGTCGGAAGCGGTGTCGACGATGAATCCTTCCTCCTCCAGAATGGTCTGGGCAATTTCAAGATTAAGTTCGTTGTCCTCGACAAGCAGGATCTTCCTGCCCTTGAAATCATAACTCGGCTCCGGACTTCCATATGCCTCCGGATTTATGCCCAGGCAGGAGCGGAGCACCCGACCCAGATCCGAGGGGAACATCGGCTTGCTGACGAATGCCGTGACGCCCGCCAGTCTCGCCTCTTCCTCGATGTCAGACCAGTCATAGGCCGTGAGAATTATTATCGGGGCGTCGTCACCGATCACAGCGCGTATGCGTCTGACCGTCTCGATTCCGTTCATGTCAGGCATCAGCCAGTCGATGATATAGACCTTGAACCAGTCTCCGCTACGGTACGCATTCTGCGCTCTGAACACAGCCTCCTTGCCGGAGGTGCACCATTCGCTGCGCATTCCGATGTCCTTGAGCATTTTCTCTATGGACACGCATGTGTTCGCGTCGTCATCGGCCACAAGGGCCCTCATTCCCGCAAATTCAGGAATCGACATATTCTCCTTGTGGGCTTCCTGGAGCTTGAAATCGAGGGTCACAACCGTTTCCGTGCCCTTCCCGGGTTCGCTCTGTATCCCGATCGTGCCGCCCATCATGTCGATGATGTTCTTAGTGATGGCCATTCCCAGGCCTGTGCCCTGAATGCCTGAAACGGTGCTTGATTTCGCTCTCGTGAAGGGATCGAAGATGGTCTCGAGATATTCCGGACTCATCCCCACACCGTTGTCCTTTATGCGGAACTCATAGGTCGCGTATCCGCTGGGCTTCACAGCCTTCTGGACAATGCGCATCGAAATCGTGCCGCCGGGAGCGGTGTATTTGATGGAATTGGACAATATGTTGAGCAGCATCTGGTTGAGCCTGAGCTTGTCACACAGAATGCGCTCGTCATATACATTGACGGTGTCGATATAGAAATCATGCTGCTTCGAGTGTATGTCCGCCTGGACTATGTCCCTCAGGGTATGGATTATGTCCGGAAGGTTCTCGGGCTTCTCGTCCAGATTCATCTTGCCGCTCTCGATGCGGCTCATGTCGAGCACGTCATTGATGAGGGACAGCAGATGTTCGGACGACTGTGCGATCTTGGCAAGATAGCCCTGTACCTGCAACCTATTCTCGATATGGCTGGCAGCAAGGCCCGTGTAGCCGATTATGGCGTTCATGGGCGTGCGGATGTCGTGGCTCATATTGTTCAGGAACGTGGTCTTGGCCCTGCTGGCCGATTCGGCCATTGACAGCGCCTCGGCGAGATCCTTGTCCGCCGTGATATCCACCACGATGCCGTACAGCCTCTTCTCCCTGTCTTCAATGTCCTCCATACGGCCGGCGGCGTGGTACCAGCGGTACTCCCCGCTCTTTCTCCGGACGCGGTATTCGGTGTCATAGACAAAATCGGAAGTGTCGGAAGTATCCTTCAAACCTCTTTGCAGGACATCCAACACTCGCTTCTTGTCGTCGGGATGCAGGATATCGGACCAGGACTCCAGAACATTGGGGAAGTCCTCCCTGGTCTCTTCGTAGCCGAACATCCTGCGGACTTCGTTGGACCAGTTGACTTTCTTGATGGTCCCGTCGCTTCCGACTGTCATGTCCCAGAGCGCGGCGTTAATCATATCGCCGAACGATTTGATGCGGCGCTGCTGATCGGCCAGATCCCGGATTGCGGCGACCTCGCGCTGCATCTCATTGCGCTTGAGTATCTCGCTGTAGGATACGGCGGCGATAGTCCGCATCACGTTCAAATCTCCGTTTGACAGACGCGGATTGTCAACTCCTATGAAGCCCACAATCTTGTCCCCGGAAAGCAAGGGTGCGGCCACGAGGCTGTCTATGCCCTGCATCTGAAGAATTGCGACCGTTTCGGGGGTATTGTGCTCGCTGTCCAGGGCATTCATATAGAATGCTCCCTGGCGAATGAACTCGTCGAACCATCCTGCGCACACCTCATAGGGGACATCCTGCAGCTTGTCCAGCATCGGCTCGATTCCGGGAGCACACCATTCATAAGTGTTGTCGAGAGTCGCACCGCCCTTTCTGAGTTCAAAGACATAACACCGCTCCGCGCCATAGAAATCGCCGCCCAGAGACAGCAGGCCGGATATGGATTCCTCAGCCGAGCGTCCAATTGCGAGGATGTCATAAATGCCGCGCAGCGCCTCCTCGCTTCTTATCGCCGAATCGCGCTCCGCGAAACCGATGGCCACGACATTGGCCGGCTCGTCATAATCCCCGTATTTTATCACGTCCATTTCCGCCCAGCGATACCTCCCGTCGAAAATCCTTCGGAAACGTATCGAGAACTTCTTGCTGTGTGCAAGTTTCTCCTGGATGAACGACTCGTCAATCGAGGCGAAGGCCGCCCTGTCGTCGGGGTGGACAAGTTCGGAAGTGCCGAACCTTCTCAGCATTTCCATGGGGTCTCCTCCTGCGGCCACTATTCCGGCAGCCTGAGGGAAGCGTTCCATGTCCAGAGTATATATTTTGAATATCTTCTCCGCAATATTGAGATAATACAATGCGTAGTATTCCCCAGCCAGACCGCTGATCATCTGCATATCCGTCTTGATACGGGACTGGTCTTCATACGTATGGGAAGCGAACTCGTCCGAAGCAGTGAACCCCATGGTGAACACGGCCGGACTCCCGTCATCGTGCCTTACCAGCACATAGCTTACCATTTCTATCCATAAATCGCCACTGGCATTCACGGCTTTGAAAGAATACGTGAATTTGTCGCTGTTCGCGAAGATGTCGCTGATATTCTTCAGATCAGAAATGCGCAGGAAGAATTCCCTGACCTCGCCGCTGTAGATGGAGGCAAATTTCTGAAGGACTTCCTTGTATGGACCCACGCCGCCCTCAGTGATGGTATGGTAGAGTTCGTTGATCTTCAACGGGCGGATGGACTGCTCGTCCACATCCACCGTATAAAGCGCCATATATTCGCCGAAACGCTTTTCTTCCAGCCGGCGTTTCCCGATTTCAAGGTCATGCTCCGCCATTGCGATGATGATTCTTCCGCCGCTTCCCGACTTCACGTTCATCTCGCTCCACAGCGTCGCTCCGTTCTTCAGGACATTATATTCCACATCATAGGAGGACGTCTGCGCGAGTTTCCGCTTTATCACTTCGAAATCAAGCTCCCTGCGCATCCGCTCCCGGTCCCTGGGGTGCACGACGTCGTTGAGGAAGAACTCCCTTATTCCGGAGAAGTTCTCGAAGGTGTATCCGTGTCCGATCATTGAAGGATCCATCTTCCGCACATCGACGGAATTATCGTACGTGTCGACGATATAAACGTTTTTATATGTCAATGAAGCGATCTCGACGAGCTTGTCGAATTCCAACTGAAGCGCCTCCGACTTCGCCGCCTCGATCTCGGAGGATTTGACGTCCATCAGGGAAAAACCTATTGCAAACAGATTGGGAGTCCCTTCCGCGTCCCTGGTGAGTACGCGCCCCGTTACGGACACCCATCTTTCACCGTCGAAGACATGCGACTTGTATGTATAGAAGGCCAGATCATCGGACCTGAAACGATCTTTTATGTATTCGACATCGCTGATCTGGTGTAGGAAATCATAAGTCTCCCCTCTGGAAGCGGAAGCGATGTCATGCATCAGGTCCACGTAACGCCTCACCGTCCCGGATTCGCCCGTCATTTCGGGATGAGCGGTGCGCAGAATCTTTGCAAAGCCCGTATTCAGGTTGATATAGTACAGACCGAAATAGTTCTCCTGGAATTTCTGATAGAGAATCTGCTCCGTCAGGGAATCGTCTATGTCGGTGAAACTGTACAATATCTCACGGTCGGAGAGCCTTGCGGCCTTCATCTCATACCAGCGCGGACTCCCGGAGGAGATGTCGCGGTAACGGAAATGAAACGTCTTGCCCTTGTCGATGCTCTCTGCGATTTCTCTCAGCACTATTTCCCGGGTCGCACTCTCGCGGTCCGGGGCGTAAACGTCGTTCCGTATGTATCTGGCGATTGATTCGCTGAATGTCTCGTTGGGTTTGTATCTACGCTTCAGATACTCGTTCTGGGACAGGATTTCGAAGCGGTCGGTCTCCGGATAGCCTATGTACGTGGATTCACTGCCCGCGAAGGCTTCGATGACTTCATTTCTTCTCTGCTGTTCCTCGGAATACTGTTCCGAAATGTCCTGGACGAATACATAGTATATGTCGCCGAATGTCCCGCTATGGCTGAAATGGCCGTAGTCATCCATCATCCCGACACTGCCGTCCTTGCGGATGAAGCGGTATTTCACATGGTCCATATTGTCGCTGCTGGCGGCAATCTGACTTCTGATGCTGCTCTCGACAGCCTCGTACTCCTCCGGATGCACTATGCCCTTGAACGAATTGCCCACAAGGTCTCTGAATTCCTGCTCGTCGCTGCAGCCGAACAGGTCAAGCATCTTGCTGTTGAAGCCTATGAGTTCCTGGTCGCCGAATGCATGGTAGAAAAAGAATCCGCCCGGCAGCATTTCTCCGAGCTTTGCGATGAAAGGCAGCGTTTCCGCATTTATCACCAGGCCTTCCGGATAGTTGTCATTCATAATCAGTAACGGTGTTATCGTCAGTAAGATACAAATATAACATTTTTTCCGTATTTCCGAACTGACACAACACTGTCGGTCTTCCTATGGAAGATTTTAAATGTCGCAGATATCCTTCAGGATGCCTCCGGCAGTCTGACGCGAACCGGCTCCGGCGCCTCTGATCATCATCGGCGAAGGATAATCGGTCGTGCGGATCACGACGGCGTTGTCGGTGCCGCAAAGGGTGAAGAGCGGGCTTTCGGGGCCCACGGCCTTGAGCCCTATCCTGGCCTTGCCATCGTACAGGGAAGCGACATAGCGGAGGACCTTGCCCTCCTTCCGGGCCGCACAGTACCTTCTCTCGATCTCCTCCTCGCAGGGTACCGGTTCCATTTCCACGTCGGATTCCTCTATCTTCACGCCGGCCTCGCGGCTCAGAATGACGATCTTGCGCAGGACGTCCTTTCCGCTCAGGTCTATGGCTGGATCGGGCTCGGTGTAGCCCAGGGCGTGCGCCTGCTCGACGAGAGCCGCGAAACCATGTCCTTGATAATTGCTGAAGAGATAATTCAGGGTCCCGGACAGCACGGCCTCGATTTCGAGGACCTCGTCGCCGCTCGCGACGCAGCGCTGAAGAGTGCAGAGGATGGGAAGCGCGGCGCCCACCGTGGTCTCATAGCGCAGGGACTTGCCGGAAGCGAGAGCCGCCTGTTTCGCGGCCTGATACTGGGAATACGAAGCGCTGAACAGTATTTTGTTGCAGGCGACAATCGAGTAGCCGCTCAGCAGCAGGCTCGAATAGCGGTTGCAGATTTCCGCGTTGGCGGTGCAGTCCACGAAAATCGAGTCCTCCTGCACACGGGATCGCATCGTCTCGAAAAAGGCTCCTCCGGCGGCGTCGTTGCCGTTCCGGAGCAGTGCGGGCACGTCCGAAAGGTCCAGACCGCCCTGGTCGATTACAAACCTGCGGCTGTTGGAAATGCCGCAGATGGACAGTCTCTTGCCCGTACGCGACGCTATTGCGGGGGCGTTCTCCTTTATCATCTGCACGAGAGCCTTGCCGACCGTGCCGTAGCCGGCGATGTACAGACTGACAGTGTGCTCGGACGTCCTCTCGAAAAATTCCTTGTGGATGGAGCGGATGGCATTCGACACGTCGGCGGAGGCCACTATTGCGGAGATGTTCCTTTCGGAGGAACCCTGTGCGGTAGCCCTGACGGGAATGCCCCTGCGGCCCAGGGCGGCGAGCATGCGGCCCGTCGCGCCGCTGCGGCTTATAACGTCGTCGCCCACGAGGCAGACTATCGAAAAGCCGGTCTCGACCTTCAGGGGATTGAGTTTGCCAAGCGAAATTTCATACGCGAAGCACTCGTCCGCGGCCTTGCGGGCCTCCTGGGCGTCGTCACCGGAAATTGCGATGCACATCGTATGGACGGAGGATGCCTGGGTGATCAGGATTATATTGATCCCACTGTTGCTCAGCGCGGCGAAAAGACGGGACGAGAATCCCGGGACGCCGACCATCCCGTTACCCTCGAGCGAAATGAGGGCGATGTCGTCGGAATTGGAGATTCCTATCATATCCTCCGCACCCGTGCGGGGAGGATTTCCTTCGATAAGGGTCCCGGGGGCGGAAGGGTCGAAGGTGTTCTTCACGAAAATCGGAATCCCTTCGGAGACTACAGGATGGATTGTGGGAGGATATATCACCTTCGCGCCGAAGTGCGAGAGTTCCAGGGCCGCGCGATAGGATATGTTGCTGATCGTGCGTGCCGCGGGAACCACCTTGGGATTGGCCGTCATCATTCCGGGCACATCGGTCCAGATTTCAAGCCTGCGGGCAGCCGTTCCGACGGCAAAGAGCGAAGCCGTGTAGTCCGATCCGCCGCGTCCCAGCGTCGCCGCACGGCCGTTTTCGTCGGATGCGATGAAACCCGGGGCCACGAAAAGCGAGACAAGGGAATTCGCCTTCACGGCGGCGCTGACCGAGGCGTAAGTCTTCGCAGTGTCCACCGCGCCGCCCTCGTCCACGGTTATCAGTTCCCTGGAATCCAGCCATTTCACGGCCACGCCTTCCATCACGAATCGCGCTGCGATGATTCTCGTCGAGAGCAGTTCGCCGAAACTTTCGATTGCAGAAAGGCTGGAAGAGGTGAGCTCGCCGACCAGATAAACGCCCTGAGCGATACCGCGCAGGGAATCGAAAAGCGAAGAGCATTCAGCGGCCACGGCAGACTGGTTCGAACCTGTCAGGATAGTCCCGATTATCTCGTCGTGCCTCTTCTGGAGGGCGGCGATGCAGTCGATATACGAGGCATCCCTCGCGGCGGCCTTCTCGCCGATGCGGATCAGAGCGTCGGTGCAGCCACTTATAGCGGAACATACGATCATCGTGCGGTCGCGACCGAGAGCCTCCAGGACTATTCCCACTATCTTCTCTATATTCTGTGCGTTGGCGACCGAGGTGCCGCCGAATTTCAATACCTGCATATTACAAAGATTTCAATATCGGTTCTATTATCTCCGTGACCTGGGCGGCTTCGAGAAGGAAACCGTCGTGACCGAAGGACGAAGTTATCTGTTTGTATTGCGCTCCGGGGATGAGAGCGGACATCCGCCTGTTCTCCTGAGCGGGGAAAAGTCCGTCAGTGTCGATGCCGACGACGACGGTCGAAGCTTTTATGGAAGCGAGTGCAGCTTTCAAGCCTCCCCTGCCGCGTCCGGGGTTGTGGCTCTTGAGGGCCAGGCCGAGATAGTAGTATGAGTACGCATCGAAGCGGCGTACCAGTTTCTCGCCCTGATAACGCTGATAAGAAGCCGCCCTGCCGGCCTGAATGAAGTCGGGATCGGGTTCCTGCTGGGTCTGGTAGTAACCGTCATAGCAGCGGTACGACATCAGGGCCTGGGCGCGCGCGCAGGCCAGACCCGCGGCTCCGCCTTCGATCGAACGGGCCTCCTTGAAAGTCCGGTCCGCCTCGAGGGCCATCTGCTGGGTCTCCACGCTCGCGACGAGCCAGGGGGAGACGAAGGGGGCTGTAGCCATGAAAATCGCGTTGCGGAACCGCTCGGACTCGGTTATAGTCCATTCCAGTGCCTGAAAACCGCCAATCGAGCTGCCGACTATGAAGTCGATGGTATCGATGCCCAGATGCTTGCGCACGAGTATGGAAGCGGCGACCATGTCGCGGATCGTGACAAGCGGGAAGTCCAGAAGATACGGCCGCCCGTCCGGGCCCTCGGAAGAAGGACCGCTGGATCCGTAGGGCGAGGTCAGCATATTGACGCAGAGAATGAAATATTTCTGAGTGTCCAGGAGTTTTCCCGGGCCGACAAGCTGACTCCACCAGTCGGAAGGGTCGGAATTTGCGGTCAGGGCGTGGCATATCACGATGACCTTGTCGCCCGGAGCATAGCTTTCCTTTGAGGTATGGTAAACCACGTGCAGCGGATCTATCACTCCGCCGGCCTCGCAATGGAAAGGCTCCGGATGTATGTACTCTTGTCTTATCATCCTTTCACGGCTATGTCGATGGATCTCTGGATGTCGCGGATAAGGTCATCCGGATCTTCGAGGCCGATGCTCAGGCGCATCAGGTCGTGAGGGATTCCGGCTTCCTTGAGCTGGGCCTCGCTGAGCTGGCGGTGAGTATGGGAGGCGGGATGCAGGATGCAGGTGTAGCAGTCGGCCACATGGGTCTCGATCGTGACAAGCTGCAGCGCGTCCATAAAGCGGTTCGCGAGGGAGCGGTCACCCTTCAGGGCGAATGCCATCACTCCGCAGGATCCGTCGGGGAGATACTTGAGCTGGCGCTCGTGCTCGGGATCATCCTCGAGATCGGGATAATTGATCCAGGCTACGGCAGGATTGTTCTTCAGATATGTCGCCACCTTGCGGGCGCTCTCGCTCTGGCGGGCGACCCTCAGGTGCAGGGTCTGCAGACCCAGATTGATGTAGAATGCGTTCTGCGGGGCCTGAATGGAGCCAAGATCCCTCATAAGATGCGTCGTAACCTTGGTGATGTACGCCTTGCGGCCGAAACGCTCGGTATAGACAAGGCCGTGATACGACTCGTCGGGGGTGCACAGGCCCGGGAACTTCTCGGCGTGTGCGTTCCAGTCAAAATTGCCGCTGTCCACGACGACTCCTCCCACCGTGCAGCCATGGCCGTCCATATACTTCGTGGTCGAGTGCGTGACTATGTCGGCTCCCCATTCGAAGGGACGGCAGTGCACGGGGGTGGGGAAGGTATTGTCCACAATCAGGGGAACGCCGTTGGCATGTGCCAGATCGGCGAATTTCTCAATGTCGAGGACCTTCACTCCGGGGTTGGAAAGGGTCTCGCTGAAAACAAGCTTCGTGTTGGGCTTGAACGCCTTCTGGAGTTCTTCGACAGAGGCTTCCTGGTCCACGAAAGTAACCTCCACGCCCATTTTCTGCATCGTGACTCCGAGCAGGTTGGTCGTGCCGCCGTAGATGCTGGCGGTCGTGATCATATGGTCGCCGGCCTCGCAGATGTTGAAGCAGGCGAAAAAGTTGGCGGCCTGGCCCGAGGATGTCAGGACAGCTCCCACGCCCCCCTCGAGAGCCGCAATCTTCGCGGCCACCAGGTCGTCCGTGGGGTTCTGCAGACGGGTGTAGAAATACCCTTCGGCCTCGAGGTCGAACAGGGCGCCCATCTTGTCGGAGTTGTCGTACTTGAATGTTGTGCTCTGATATATTGGAATCTGGCGGGGACCGCCGTTTTCGGGTTCATAGCCTGCCCTCACGCAGAGGGTTCCGATGCCTTTCTTTTCGCTCATAATCCTTTGGTTTGTATTTTGGATTGCAAAAATAGGAATTAGGGAAATATTTTACAATACTCGCTGAAATATTGGAAATATTTTCTATTTTTGTTGCCATTTAAAGAATATAATAGAACATTTGGGCCGAATATGCCCGAATAATAGAATAATTTTCGGATGCAGAGCAGACTGGACAGCACAGACATCAGAATTCTGGAACTCCTTCAGGAAGACGGCCGTATGACCATAAGGCAGATTGCCCAGAAGGTGAATCTCTCGACCACCCCGGTCTTCGAAAGGGTGAAAAGACTCGAAAACGAAGGCTTCATCAAAAAATACGCGGCCATACTCGATCCGGAAAAGCTCGACAGGGGCTTCCTGGTATTCTGCAGCGTGAAGCTCAAGCAGATGAGCCGCGAAGACGCCCTGGATTTCGCTTCCGTGGTGAAGGGCATCCCGCAGGTCGCGGAATGCTACAACATCTCGGGCGACTACGACTACATGCTGAAAATCAACGCCCCGGACATGAAATATTACAACGATTTCATCATCAACACCCTGGGAACGATCAAGTCGATAGGCTCGATAACCTCGACCTTCGTGATGAAGGAAATCAAGTCCGAACCGGGCCTGTATCTTGAAAGCCGCCATGATTGAACTGATGGCCATAGTGAATCTGAGTCCGGATTCCTTCCACTCCCCCATGGGCAGTCTCGAGGAGGCCATGGAGAGCGGAGCCGACATCCTCGACCTCGGAGCCGTGAGCACGAGGCCCGGAGCCGACTATGTGAGCGAGGAAGAGGAATGGCGAAGGCTCGCGCCTGCGCTCTCGAAGCTGGACGGCAGGATGAAAATATCTATCGACACGACCCGCAGCTCCATAGTCCGCAGGGTGTACGAGATGAGAGGGCATTTCATCGTGAACGACATCTCGGCCGGCCTGGACGATGAGCAGATGCTTGAAACGGTCGCGAAGCTGGGCCTTGGGTACATAGCGATGCACAAGCGCGGCACGCCGAAGACGATGGACAGCCTCACCCGATACAAGGGGGGCTTGATGGCGTCGATAAAAGGATATTTCGAAGATTTCGCGGCCCGTGCGGAAGCGGCCGGCATAAGCGACTGGGTGCTGGACCCCGGCTTCGGCTTCGCGAAGACGGAAAGGCAGAACATCTACCTCGTGGACCATCTGGAAGAGTTGAAGGTATTCGGGAAGCCCATCCTTGCAGGCATCGCGGACAAGCGCTTCACCCACGGCAGGACCGAGCAGTACCACATGCGGGCCCTCAGACACGGGGCGGACATGCTCAGAGTCCACGACCCTCAGGCGGCCAGAAAGACGATCGAAGCCTTCGAAGGCTAGGTGGTGCAGTTGATGACGCCTTCCTTCTCGCCCGCAACCCAGATGACGTCTCCCGTCCTGAACACGAAATCCGCCGCGGGGTTCATGATGAAGTCTTCGTCCCTCAACACGCTGACAACCATGCAGCCGAACGAGCGCAGTGACAGCTCCCTGAGGGACTTGCCCTCATAAAGGGAATCCTTTTCGATTTCGTGCTTGCGCACAATGAAGTCCTGCCCGGAGGCGGACTGCGGCAGTTCGTTCTTCTCGGACATCAGCTCCCGGAAGGAATTTATCTGCTCGGTCGAGCCGACGGCAAGAAGAGTGTCCCCGGGATAGATGATCTCGTCGCCTCCCGGCACGAGAATGCTGCGCGAACCGCGCTGGATCTTCATTATGTTGGCACCGCTCTTGTGCCTGAACGGCAGCTCCCGGAGCGCCTTGCCGACAAAGGCCGAGTCCGCGGATATGTCTATGGACTCCATATGTACGTCGTAACCGGCCATCTTGGAGGAAAGGGAAGCCGCCACGGGATGGCTCTGCTTCTCAAGTTCTTCCTTCTCGTTGAGATTCCTGAAGAAACGCTTTTCCAGGGTGGGCATAGTCCTGAGGGACATTTTCCCCAGATACATTGCCGCCGCGAAAGCGGCTACTAGCACCAGGAAGGCCCACAGATCGAGTTCCGAATACTGGGTGATGGACACGACCACGAAACTGACCAGAATCAGGGCCCTTAGCAGAATCAGGGAGGCTATGGGCCAGCGGTTGGACGAACGGTTGGAAATAAGCTTTCTCGACGATTCGATAATTCCCCTGGAATTTATGCCAAGTCCATACAGGAAAGGCGAAAGGACAAGAATCTGCGCGGCGCAGCAGATGAGATTGCGCATTCCCTCCCCCATCGTGGGGAAGAATTTCTCCGCCAGCGGGCCGAAGATTTTCGGAGCTCCGAGGCATATGGCGATGCAGATCACGGAATACAGGGCGATGCGGATGAAGAAACCCTTCAGGAAATTCTTCCACTCGGATTTTTCGGCCGCCCCGCCTTTTCTCTTCTCATCGTTGCGAGGCTCCACAACCGCAAGGAATCTTGCAGGAAGAACCTTGTAAAGCCATTCTGTTACAGGGGTCGAGGCCTTTATCATATACGGCGTCGTGAAAGTCGTGATCACTGAAATCGCGATGATTACCGGATAGATGAAATCCCGCATCACGCCAAGCGAGCAGCCCAGACTCGCGATGATGAAGGCGAATTCACCGAGCTGGGCAAGGCTGAAACCGGCATGGACGGAAGTGTCCAGTCCTTCGCCTGCAATCAGGCCTCCGCTGGTGGAGAAAACCAGAATTCCGGCCATGGCCACGACAGTGATTATCAGAATGATGCCCCAATGCTGGGCAATCACGGAAGGGTCCAGCATCATACCGACCGAGACAAAGAAGATGGCTCCGAAAAGATCCTTTATGCCGCCTATCAGCTTGTTTATCCGCTCCGCCTCTATGGTCTCGGCCAGAATGGATCCCATCACGAAGGCTCCGAGAGCCGACGAGAAGCCGGCGAGACTCGCCAGAGCCACCATCATGAAACAAAGGCCGATGCTGACTATCAGCAGAATCTCGTCGGAGAGGTATTTCTTTGCGGCCTTGAGCAGGCTCGGGATGACGAAAATGCCCACAAGGAACCACAGGACGAGGAAAAACGCCAGCTTCGCTATGCCCATCAGCATCTCGCCCCCTGCGAACTTGTTGGAAACGGCGAGAGTCGAAAGCAGCACGAGGAGCAGTACCGCGATGAGGTCCTCCACAACCAGGCTGCCGAAAATCAGCGAAGCGTAAGGCTTGTTCTTGAGGCCCATGTCGTCATAGGCCTTGATGATTATCGTGGTCGAGGACATCGACAGAAGACCGCCCAGGAATATGCTTTCCATCATTGTCCAGCCTATGGCGTTGCCGACGACAAGGCCGATTATGAACATTCCTATGCATTTCGTGCCCGCCATAATCAAGGCGGAACTGCCGACCTTCAGCAACTTCTTGAAACTGAACTCCAGCCCGAGGGAGAACAGAAGGAAGATTATTCCGATCTCGGACCACTGGCTCACCGCCTCATGGCTGGTCAGCTCCGGGAATATCCCGAGATGCGGCCCCACGAGGAAACCGGCGATTATGTAGCCCAGAATCAGGGGCTGCTTCAGAAGCTTGAAAATTACGGTGAAGACACCCGCAGCGATAAGTATCACGGCGAGGTCGGTCACAAGATGCAGTTCTTCTCCCATCTAATCGACTATTTTTTTGATTGCGTCCAGCGGGACATTTGCCAGGGCGGTGCCTATGCAAGGCAGCCGCACGGCGGCGTATTTCTTGTCTTTGAGGTTCACCACATCGCACTCCAGACCGTTCAGGGAGCCACTGATTATAAGACAGCGGTCGCCGGGGACGATCGGAACCGACGCGAGTTTTATTTTTTCCCTTCCGTGCTCCACCATGAAGCGGAACGCTTCCATCTGCTCATCCGGAATCTTCGCGGGATGAAAGGCTCCCTTCTCAGCCATGATGAAACGCTGTATATACGGGACCTCCTTCAGAGCCCGCAGACGGCCTTCCATGGTGGTATGCAGGAAGATGACCCTCGGAATCACCATCCTGTCCACGTCCCTGAAGCGGTCGCTCCACTTGTGTCTTTCGTGCTGGACCGCGAGATAATGGTCGATCCCCATGCTCTCCAGCATGGCGGCGGCCTTCTTTTCGCAGCAGCTGCGGACGTATGCGGCGAACCAGTACTCCACTCTACCTGACCTTGAGTTCTGCAAGGAAGTTCCAGCCGTTTTCGGCGTCCCAGATGTCCTTGTTGGCGAATCGTATGGAATATGAAGGAATGCCGTAAAGAGCCTTCTGAGGGTCTGGCAGGCTGAGATAAACCTTGTATGCGCCGGCCTTTCGGGGAGCGGCGACGGAAGCCTTCAGGATATGGCGCGAGGAATCCATCCAGAACCTCGGGTCGTCATCCAGCGGGCATACGGTCTGTCGGCCCTTCTCGTCCACGAACACAAGCTCGAGGCCTCTGGGGTTCGAGGGTGCCGCATAGCCCACGTTGAGTATGCTGCATTCCAGGTCGAAATCGTCACTCTTGCGCACTTCCGCAGGCATGGTGCAGCTCTCGAGCACGAAACGGTAACCCAGACGGCAGGCGACCTCGTCGAAGCACTGGCCGTCCTTCCAGACCTGGAGCACCTTACGGTTGTAGGCGCTGTTCAGATAACTCCAATGATAGGTCGCAAGTTCGCTCAGCGAGAAGCCGCACTGACAGGAATTCTCGTCCACGCGGCAGGTCTCCCCTCCCATGAACAGATAGCGGTTGTCCTTTGCCCAGAATTCACGGTGCTTTTCGCTGTCGTACGTCCCCACGTCGGTGGGATCGGCCACGAAGCAGTCGTTGAACGCGCCGATTCTGGAAAGGGCGGAGCCGTCGTGGGCGGTTTCTTTCGTGAGAACATCATCGAAATCAAGACCGAACATCCTGATCTTGAAAGTGGGGGTGCGGACAGCGACCTGACGGTTCTCGGGAAGAGCGGCGAGCATCGCGTCGATGACCTTGCGGCGGGGCTGGTAGTCCTCGTCGGACGAGGGGTTCATCACGAAATGGTCAGTATAGTACCACTCGCCCCATACTCCCACGAATCCGGCCTGCCAGCAGCAGATCACATCGGAATTCGCGCGGATGACGTCCGTGAGCTGTCCGATGTGTCTTGCAACCCATTCAGGGGAGGCGTCCCAGGGGGTGTCACTCTCGCGGGATTTGTAGGCGAAACGCAGCACGCACTTCGCTCCTCCCTGCCTCAGGGCAGAGAAGCAGGCGGCGATGTTGTCGAGATATTCCTGCGAAATGTCGGATTCCATGAATTCGGTCAGATAGAATTCATAGAGCAAGAGGGTGTAGTTCTGCTCCACGCATTCGCGCACCTGATCCGCCGTGATGGTCTGCTGCGCATTGCGGAATTCAAAAGGTTTGTAGAAACCTCTCTCGGGATTGGCAAAATCCTCGAAAGACTCTTCATAAGTGTACGTCACAGGCTCCACGGACACTTCGGAGCCGGAATTTGTGCCGCACGCGCACAGGGCGAGCAGGGCGGCGAGAGAGAACAGTTTTCTGGACATAAAGGCCATATTTTAATCAAGTCAGACCTCAAAGATACAAAAATGCTTCTTATATTTGCAATCCGAATGACAAGACATATTAAACGAA